>JAABUW010002676.1_pt1 | contig 26691 bp, 53 predicted proteins | sample 5560081 | NCBI WGS metagenome assembly JAABUW01 (sample SAMN10711882, study PRJNA513363) | rock metagenome | isolation source: Antarctica rocks | place: Antarctica: Victoria Land, Knobhead sud | reverse complement strand
CCAGGCGGTTACGACTGCAGCTGGCAAGGGCGGCAACAACGGCACCCTCGCCGGCGCACTCAATCAGGTCAAAGGCCCTACTTCTTCAACTAGCATTGTTTGCTGGCAGTCAGGACGCATGCAGAGTCCAGGAAGCTGCTAGAGCGGCGTGTCTGAACATCTGTAGAGACATGCAGATGCCCCTCAGCCGCATAGACGACCTTTCATGTTGCATTTATACTGAGTGCTGTCCTCAATTTCGAGATGGCTGTCTGCCGCACTGCATGAGAACATTGGCGAGCTCTCAAGGTCAGTCGGTTGGACGTTTTGACATGGTGCAGCAGGTCGCGCCGCCAGCGCCGCCGGGCGTGCCGCCGGTTGCCATTTCACCATCCAACCTGGGCAACTCTATGGCGATCGCCAATGCGGTGTCCACTGGCAACGGCAGCTCCACCGCCAATGCCATGAACAATGGCGGTGGAGGTGTGATGGAATCCTTGACAGAGTTTCTGAATCAAGAATCAACAACGGCTGAGATGACCCAGCATAACCAGACCTCCGCTCATGTGAGGGTGCTCGTTTGGTGTCGCTTGATCTGTTGTTCACTCATCATGTAATGCACTGAACCTCAACGGCAGTGCCAGCAAAACAGCAGAATACGCAGGTATAAAGGACCCGTCATTTCATCTTGATTCATTCTGCCGGTGTCGCCACAGGCACCGTCACCTCAATGGCAGTGTCCAGCTCGCAAGCCAGCTCCCAGTCTGCAAGCGCGGCCGCCAACGCCACCTCGGCAGCGATCACCGCTGTCCAGAACGGCGAGAGCGCGCAGTCGGCGGCCACCGCCGCCGCCAACGCCACCGCCACCGCCGTCGCCACCGCCATCGCCAGCGCCAGCGCAAACGTCACATCCACAGGTGGGGGTTGCCGTGAAACACTCTCTACATGTGACAAGAACTCACAAGTGCACAAGTGTTGGCATTCGCAAACTCATGACATGAAACCAAGTGTCATGAGTGGTGAACAGCGTTGTCCAAATGTCAGACTGGAAGAGGAGTAAGGAACAAGAAGAAGTTGCACCATGACGTGAGTGCGCTATGTTTCAGAACCCGGCGGGGCTGGTAGCGCTCAGGCCACTGGGACTGCCAATGCCGTCGCGACAGCCACCGCTAACGCGATTGCAAATGCCTTCTCGAGCTCGAGCGTCAACAACAGCCTGGCCGTGGCGGCGGCGGCGGGCCAGGCGTTTGACATGGCCATCGCCAATGCCACCGCAACTGCGACGGCAGCCGCCAGCGTGCAAGGTGGGTTCAATCTGCCTCGATCGGACACCTCGGATGCCGCGGCATACATTTCCATCCTGCACTTTGCGTACATACTTCGTTTGGAATCCTAGCAGGGTCTGGCAGCCATCAAGTTTTCTGGACTGGTCTGCCTGTTCACCTGTCGTGATGCTGTCTCGATACATTGGCAGATTTCCTGTTGAGCAGCCCGATTCCAGCGGCCTCAAGCAGGCATGTAGTTGATAGCACTGTTGGCTGACCACAGGCCAGGGCTCGGCGGCGGCGCAGTCGACCGCCATTTCCCGCTCGGTCGCAACGGCCACAGCCGCCGTCTTCACGCGCGCCCTGTCCGCCGTCCAGATCATCAGGAACATCCAGAACGCCATCTCCACCGCCATCTCGAGCGCCGTCGCCATGGTCTGCTCTGAAAACACTTTACTGGACTGCAGTCGCTGAACTCTGTTATGGCTTCCGGATGGCGCTATGTGTGTATAGAGGTCGGACCTGCTGGTTGGCTGCACCGTTCCATGAACGGCGCATGTTGTGCACAGGTTCAAGCCGGGGGCTCTGCGACTGCTGCCGCTGCGGCGGCGGCTCGGGCAATCGGCACAGCCGTCACGACCGCCATCTCGATGGCTTCCAGCCAGGTCATCGTCCAAGGTGCGCTGCCGGAAGCATGACTGCATCATCACCTTAAAGGCTTGTCATGTCGTCGGCAGAATTCACTGAGGAGGTGCCGTCGTTCGATGTCATCCTCATTCTTATTCTGCTTCGAGCAGTCCTAGTGCTGCCTAGAGCAGCATTTCGCCCTCTATATCGCCTTACATCAGCAGACTCAGCTGGAAATGATTGAATGGTGGCAGGTTCCTCGGGCAGCGGCTCGGTGTCAACGGCGGCGGTCTCGCAAGCCATTGCGCAGGCGACTGCGCAGGCCATCGCCTCCGCCGTCGCCAACGCGACCGGCGGCAACTCCGCCGCCACCGCCGCGGCCTCCGCCAGCAGCCTGCAGACCGACATCCAGACCGCCCTCTCCAGCGCGGCTGGCCAGGCTTCCTTCACAGGTGCTGCATGCCTGCCTATAGGTGCCTGCACGTGGAAATGGAATCTTCTGCAACCGAAACAGCCCTTGATTCGAACGTCCCCCATAGCACCGAAAGCAGGCCCTGATGGTGATTTTGCATCGTCCGATATTCCAGAGTCATTTTCGCCGCGCTTCGTGTGCATGCAGGTCCTGGCCAGGCTTCGTCGAATTCCACGGCGGTCGCGACCGCAGTGGCACAGGCCGTCGCAAACGCTCTCGTTTCCGCTTTTGCGGCTGTTTCAGGTGCTCGTTCCCTGTTCTGCATATATGATGATTATCGTGATTATCGTGATTATCGTCTGCCGGACGTCAGCATGCCAGCATGCCAGTGTGACAGACTGACATAATCGTTGATGTCAAATGCTGCAGGTGGTGGCAACAGTACTACCTCTGGGTGACGGGGATTCGACTTGTAGACCAGCCTCGAAAAGATGAGGAACACGCCGCTGCCCATGTATTCTTGACGCTGCACAGGAGATTTAGGGCAAGGTTGCTGATGTTGCCGAATTGGTTATCAGATGAGAATCTAGATCAGATAGGCTGGTAAAGGTTGTTGCAGCACACTTCACAACCTACGCATGTACTGAATGGTCACAACTCACGATGCCGCCGCAGCCTCCACCGCAGCGCCATTGACATTTTCCACCGATTGCTAGAGCATGTGCACAATTCATTTGCGGCCCGCATCTCTCGTGCGAAATGGCATCATCATGGGCAATCGCATCAGCATCCACGTCAACAGCGGCGTGAGTGAGGAGGCATTCGCCGAGCTGCAGAAGACTATCGAGACTTTGCAAAAGCAGATTGCCGACACACAAAGGCAGCTCGCGGAAACGCAGCAGCAGTTGAAACACCTTGAGACCAGCCGTTCAGCACAGGAGAAGCCTCTCGAGACGCTTTCGACGCAAGATCAGCAGGAGATTCCAGCAGTCCTCGAGGGCAAGCTCATCGACTCGAGCGACTCGGGTGCCTCATCGCCTCGTGTCGCCAGCACTCCTTCCGCGGGACAGTACCTCGCGTAGCGACCGCAGATCGTGCCAGACCACCGATCATGAAGACCATCGCGCTCATCAGGCACACAATGTTATGCATGCGCATGCACATGGCTGGGTTGTGCCGTGAGTCCCGCTTGACCTTGCTTGTTGCATGCGAGTCTCATATACAGAGGGATAAAAATCAATCATGCTGGGAACGACCAACTTCATCCAGACCTGACGCCTGTGTGCTCTCATTGGTCATGCAGCGGCGGCAAGGACTCATGCTTCAACATGATGCTGTGCCAGCAGTACGGCCACGAGGTGTGCCTTGGCATCATGTGTTTTGCCTGATAACTTTCACATCGCCGTGTGGGGCGCTTGCTCTTGTCTGATGATTGCTTGGAGGTGACTCAGCGGCCATCATCGATTTCTGTTTTACTCATCCGGTCAACGCCGCTGCGTGCATGCCGCAGGTTGTGGCGCTGGGCAACCTGCTGCCGGAGAATGTCGCCACGGATGAGCTGGACAGCTGGATGTTCCAGACAGTGGGGCACACGCTCGTTGAGGCATATGCGGCCGCCACTGGCCTGCCGCTGCTGCGCCGCCGCATCCGCGGCGCCTCCCGCCACACAGTGAGTTCCTGTTGCAATTTGGTTGTCCAATTCAACACGTATGCTGATAGAGGCGTGGGTGCTGCTGCCCTGGGGCAGCGCCGCCGCATCTGCGATGCGTAGACCACACGCCACGTGAACTTCTGTCATGCACGGCGGGCCATTGCAAGATCCAATATTGGTCTGCGTTTGACAATTGTCTGTTCTCCCGGAGCCATGTTTCTGAGCGTGTAGTAAGTCGGATGCACAGGAGCTGGGGTACAGGGAGACGGCTGGGGACGAGGTTGAAGACATGGCCGCGCTGCTTGCCTACGCCCAGGAGCGCTTCCCGGTGCGAAAACCCTGGGAAACCTGCTGCCGGAATACTGCGGGGCAGATGAAGACTCCGCTGATTGCGAGGGCTTTTCGAGCCTTAATGTTGCTTGCAGCTTGAGCCTGGACATGAGATGCAGCACAGACCCTCACACTGGCGCCTGTGGCAGGGCTGACGGCACTCGTGCCAACGAGTGGCCTGTCGCCGCCAGCGCAGGGGCTGCAGGGCGTGGCTTCGGGAGCGATCGCGTCCGACTACCAGCGCCTGCGCGTCGAGTCGGTGTGCGTGCGCCTGGGGCTCACCAGCCTGGCCTACCTGTGGCACCAGCCGCAGGTGAGGTTGCTCTTGGCACTGATTTTGAGTGGCTGTCAGAAATCATGGATGTCAGCCTGTGTGCCGCCTCATGTCTGCAACTTGAGCAGCAAATACTGAGCGCAAGAGCCTGCCCAGGTTCAGTCGCAAGGTCAAGAACGAGACGACAGTGACTGAGGTGCGCAGTATATGTTTTCCAGGCGCCGCTGCTGCGCCGCATGATCGACGGCGGCGTCGAGGCCGTCCTCGTCAAGGTGGCTGCCATCGGTGAGTCAGATATGGACAATCTTTTTGTGCCTCAATGCTCTGCATGTTCACGCAGTGCCTCTCATTTCTCCTTCCATGCACTGTGTCTGCCAGTGTGTGACTGTTGTCATGAATCTCTCAACCCACCTGCAGGGCTGGACCCCGAGAAGCACCTGGGCAAGAGCCTGGCACAGATGGAGCCCCTGCTGCACCGCCTCGCCAGGTTCTTTTCCGTTCTTCGGAGAACTTGCAGATTCTTCGGAGAACTTGCAGACTGCGAACTGCCTGATGTGGGCCTGTTGACAGGGCACGAACAATATGAAGCATCGTGACCTGGCGAACATTGCAGCTGAACTGCGTTGCACCACAGTGCGCGCATTAGGAGCACAAAAAATTGCATGCGGGGTTACGCGACCACAGCCTTGCATTTTGCATACAGGGTGTACAGCAGAATGTGTGCGGCGGAGACGGCTAGTACGAGAGCCTCAGGCTGGATTGCCCGCTGTTTGCTCCACAACTCTTTGCACGAAGTTATGGACACCAATTGCGCAATTGCTTCTGGCGCAGAGTGTACGGCAGCAACGTGTGCGGCGAGGGCGGCGAGTACGAGAGCCTGACGCTGGACTGCCCGCTGTTCAGTCGTGCGCGCATCCAGCTGCAGGCCTTTGACACGCGGCTGCACTCGCCCGGCGACATCGCATCCGTCGGCGTGCTGCGGCCGACGGCCTTCCGGCTGGTGCCCAAAAATGGCATAGCCTCGGCAGCGGACCTGGACGCTGAAATCCTCGAGGTGCCGGCAGGTGGGCGAGACATGGTGTGCTCGAGAGACTTTTGTTGAAACTCAATCGAAGATAGGTAGTGACATCACGTCTGTCTTCGTGCTGCGGCCAATGGCCTTCGCGCTGGTGCCCCAACAGCAGTGCCTCGGCGGCGGACCTGGATGCAGACCTCGTCAAAGTGCCGGCAGGTGAGCGAAACATGTTGTGCTCAGAATGTATATCAATTAGATACAAATCCAGAATTAGGCTAGTGGTGACCGTCGGCGTGCTGCGGCCGACGGCCTTCGTGCTGGTGCCCAAACATGGCAGTGCCTCGGCAGCGGACCTCGATGCCGACATTGTGGAGGTTCCGGCAGGTGGGCGGGATGCAGCACGCTCAGGGAGGTCCCTAATACTTGTGGAAAATCACGTTGAATGATACAGGAACATGCAGCAGACACCTGGGTGTGAATACAGACGCAATACAGCTGCACGCTCATGTCGGCGGGGATATGCACAAACCTCTCACATTCCCAGCTTACAGACACTGCTGAACTGCTTTCAGCCACCGGTGACTCCCTGTGACAGCCGCTTGTTTTAACATCTCAACACCGTGGCGCAGCTGAGATGTTTTTGCTGGGCTCGTGCAGACTATTCAGCTCCGCCTGCGCCACCGGCAGCACTGCCGGAGGAGGCTGCCAACGGACGCCGCCCTACTGTGCTGCGCCACCGGGGGCGGCGGCTGCTGACGCTTGCTGCGGCCGCGCCCGCATCCGCAGCCAGCTCGCCGCAGGGCACCGCCGCAGCGCTGACCGGTGTTCTTGGAGCGCTCGACTCAGGTGACTGAAAGGCATCAATCTATGCATTTGAGTAGGCTGCAAAACAGTCGCTGAGACTTCCTGGGGTCAGCGGAGGCAATGGGGGGTGAAAGCTGCAGCAGTCCTGCAAATCAGCTCATGTCTCACATCTGGGCAGGACACGCTGTGAGACGCCTCTGAGACAGTCAGCGAGACACTGCCTGAGGGATGAGCTTTGCAGCCTCTGCCGTAGTCCTGCAAACTAGCGTATGTCTTGAATTTGGGCAAGACACCCGCTGAGACAGCCAAGAGACAGTGAAGAGGCACTGTCTGAGGGATGTGCACGGCAGGCCTCCGCAGTAGTCCTGCAGATATGGGCATGTCTTACATCGTGTAAGACCCGCACTGAGACCCATCTGAGACAGCTGCGAGAGACATTCCAGGAGTTCCGTTGGAATGGCATATCTGCGCTGCAATTCTATCACATGTGCTATGACAGCCCGCCGGTAGCGAGAGGCAAATACGTCCATGCTGCCAGCCGCAGCCACCAAGACATTGGTAATTCCACACAGCATTGGCACCCCATCTGTACCCACGCGCAGGATGGCGCTCGGTGCTGGTGCATTGCTTCTGGCAAACTCAATCCAAGCTCCCAAACACGAATCAAGGAGTGAACATCAATCAGCTTTCTTGTGCAGAGCTGCGGGAGCTGGGCCTCGACTGGCACGACGCCGCCTTCGTGCACCTGTACCTGGCGGACATGGGCCACTTTGGCGCCGCCAATACCGTCTACAACTGGCTGATGCCGGCGGTGGATCCTCCGGGTCGCGCCTGCGTGCAGCTGCCGCTGCCGGGCGGCTGCCCGGTGGCGGCGTCCGTCCTGGTGGTCACCAGCGGCAGCGTGGCGGCGGAAGGCAGTGCTGACGGCGGCGGCGACAGCAGCGACGGCAGCTGGGAGACGGTCAGCAGCAGCGATGCCGGCAGCGACGACGAGACTGGCGGCGCACCCGACAGCACAGGAGATGCACAGCCTCTGCGTGTAGAACCTCGGGCTGATGGAAACACTTCGGCAGCAGGCAGCGCTGCAGACCCTGCGGCCATCCGGCATTCACAGCAAATTCAGGCAGCAGAGGCTGGCGGCGACGGGCAGCAGCAGCCCGCCGCGGACCTCAGGGAAGGCGGCGGCGGCGCGGCGGTGGAACGTGCAGCGCAGCCGACGCTGCGGCGGCGGGTGCTGCACGTACAGAGCATCTCGGAGTGGGCGCCGACGTGCATCGGGCCGTACAGCCAGGGCGTTGCAACCAGCGGCCTGGTATGCATGTCGGGCGTCATCCCGCTGGACCCGCCAACGATGCAGCTCATCGAGGGTGAGCCTTCCAACGATTAGCAATGGTAAGATAGAACCCTTCCTTCAGCTCTGCATTCTTCAGTGTGCATTAACGCCAATGATGCAAAGGACACCGGCGGCCTGGTGTGCATGTCTTCCGTCACCCCGCTGGACCCGCCGACCATGCTTCTTTGAGCGTGAGACGGGGACCTTGGGCATGAGTTGTTCACAAAGCACGAACTTCATTCAAAAGTCAGTCCGCATTTCATGCAGCAAGGGACGAAAACGCGCGATGCACATGCTCCTTCAACATTGGCCTCTTGCTAGCTGCACACCTGGCAGCCACTCGGCCAGACAATTCCGCAGGCGGCGCGGCGGCGCAGCTGGCGCGCTGCCTGGCCAGCTGCGAGGCGGTGGCGACGGGCCTGCGCGCCAACTTCCGAGCCGGGCTGCTGGCCGCGACTCTTTACTTTGACGGCGGCTGCGGTGACGGCGAGATGCGCGCCGCGCGGCGGCAGCTGGAAGCCTACCTGCAGCACGGGCCGCAGGTGACCACTTTATTCGACTCGAAACCCATGCATGTTGCGCTTTCCAGTGCACATGCAAGTCACAGAAAAAACCTGGGCGTGGGTTCCGACTCGGATTGACCCAACTGCATTGGCCGTGGCTGGTGCAGGACCTGACATCGTGAAACTCGACTGCGCTGCAGGACGGCGGCAATGCGTCAGCGGACAGCGCCTCGGACGACGGCGAGACGGGCGAGGAGGCCATCGAGGACCCCTACCTACAGCCGCCCGGCATGCCGCGCGCGACTCCGCAGTCACTCATCACCTGTGTGCAGGCGCGTCGATGCCAGCCGTGTCCCGTGTTGATTCAGCCACCAATGCGCACCGCAAAGGAGACATCGCCTGCCATTTTTGTATGCACGCTGTGCCAGCACCATGTAAACTCACATGGGCAGTACACGTACAGGAGATGCAAACTGCCAGGAGCTTTAAACTTCTGTTGTCTGATGTTCTGTTGTCTGATCTTCAAACTCAACCTCAAACATCAAACATCCTCTCGCACAGGTGCCAGCGCTACCGCGGGGCGCGCGCGTCGAGATCCAGCCGCTCCTGCTGGCGCCGCCGGACTCGGACGTGGGCAGCATCCCGGGGCCGCTGCGCTACAGCGAGCGCACGCTGGCGCTCAACCCAACGGCAGTGGTAAGCGAATCCGCTTCAAATATGAATAAGCGAACACATAGAGATGCGGATCACAAGGTGGATGCAAAGAGAGATCCCAGATGCTGAGCAACGACCACTGGATGAAGCTGCTGCATCACAGGCGCAACACCATGCCAACCCATGTGTCAATGGACATTTCCTTCATAGCAGGCGCGTGGCGAGGCGACCGAGGCGCTGGTGGCCACGCGGGCGCTGGCAGCGGCCGGGCGGCTGTGCCGCGTCGGCGTCTCCATCAGCGCCCTGGTGCTGCCCGACCTCCAGGTGATGCACTGCAGCATGGGTTTGCCAGGCCAACAATGTCCTGATAACAGGGCGGCGAAGTTCTTCTGCGGACGCTTACCAACAGGACCAGCATCCGCAAGAGTAGGACAGCTACGGGGGCCGTGTCCTTGTGCCTCAGCGACATCTGATTGTGTGTCGGCCACGTAATGCGTAACCCTTGTGCCCGCAGGAGACCGGGAACGCGGACCTGGTCAGTGTGTGCCGCGTGGTGGCGCTGCATGCGTCGGACGCGCTGCGGGCAGCGGGGCTGGCCTGGCGCCACGTCGGCAGCCTTACGGCGTACTGCAAGGCCCGCGTGATCGTCGAGGCCGCGCTGGCCGCGCAGCTGAGCCGTGCGATAGCGGCATCGGCACACTCTGCGGGCGAGCTGTGCACGCCACCGCACGTGGTGTGCCTGCCGGTACTGGGCATCGTGGACGTGGACGGCGGCGTGGAGGACTGCCTGATACACGTCGAGTGCCTGGCGCTGGCTTGAGTTGGCAGGAGGGACAGGCCAGGAGCTGGGCATATTTGTAGGAGCTTGGCATGTTTGTGAGGATTGTGACTGCCGCTGCCAGGGTTTTATGCGTCACACCACCCTCAGGTCCTGATCAGGAACGATTCAGGCGTTCAGATTTGGTCACATCAGAGTCCTCTTCAGATTTGCATATCGCACGAAGGCGTCAGCTCGTGGGAAAATGGTCGCCACTCGGCGGCGAACACGAGAGGCCTCGGCTGCGCAGCCAGATAATGCAGCATCGAGTCCTGAACTTGAAGCAGTCGAGACGCCGAAAGCTCCCCGAACGCCATGGTATCTCTGGACAGCGCCAGAGTGCAAGTTCGAGCTGCATCCCGACGACGATGCAGACGTGCCCGTGCCGTTCATCTTCAAACTCTGGGTCGGTGCCATCATCGCCTACCTGGCGTGGAGCGTGTTCATCGGCCAGCCGGCGTGGCCCCCCGTCACCTATGACTGCTGATGAGGCTTCGTAGTTTCAGGTTCTACTCGCAGCCAATGCGATGGTGTGTCCTGTGTGCCTTACTGTCCGCTGCGCAATCGGCGAAGCTCATGCCATGACGCTCTCACGGCCCGTGCAGATGCAGGAAAGCTACTGCCAACGACGGGCTTGAGCTACCTCAACCTGCACGCTGCGCGCACGCCTCTCCACCTCAGATGATTGCCGATTGAAGGGGTCAATGACGGTGAAGGTGACAAATGCTGAAGTCCGCCCAAGCCCCGTGAGCCCTGCTTCTCTGCGATGGATCTTCCAAAGATGCAGCAACGACACTACTGCCGAACTCAAGAGCCGAAGCTGTGTGTTCAGGATCACTGTGAGTAAGCACGGTGCGCCTCACCAGAGATCATTTCGCATCTGGCGTCACAAGGATGCTGACCCACCGGGCGCCAAGACTCAGCAGGTGCGACCATGCAGGACATCTCGCGCCAATCGCGCCATGGTGATTGGATCGTGCTTACGTCCTTGCCAGAATTCTTCAGTGTTCCGTCATGTGCTCCACCATGCAAAAAGATTTCAATCGTGATGTCGGCAGAGCGGCTCGAATTGCACCTGCCGACCATTGCGGCACTGCCGCCGCCGCCGCCGCCACTGCTGCTGCACGTCTTCGGTTTCTCGTTCACGAGATTCTGTGTAGACAGACCAACAGCACCGCTTGATGCGCGCAGGGCGGTACTTGAAGTGGCAGCCCTGGGCGCGGCTGGCGGCGTTGGCGTACCTCCTGCTGCTGCCCCTGTTCCTGCTGTCCTGCGCCTCGCACCGCCACTGCAGTGTTCCGCACGTCGCCGGTCTGGGAGCTGGCGGTGGGATTTGCCAATGTGCATGAGGATGCACCGGCCGGCGCGGTCGTGGCCAAGCAGTTTTCATCAAGATTCGGTGTCATCCGCAACGTCAGTGCGTCAACAGCAATCATGACTGGACCGTGAGGCATTGGACGACATGACTGGGGAGATTGGTGGTCTGAATATAGGAAGCTGTTCGGCGACAGTTTGGACCAATGGTGTTTGGCGGATGCACACCTCTAAGCGCAAATGGCACTGTTGTTTGCAGCCAGCAGCGGTTGCGGCGCCCGTGCCGCCTGTCAGTGACACGGCGATACACAACCTGGAGATTCTGCTGGGTGCGCTGAAGCACGTAAAAATGGTGCTTGCGGGATGCATTGCCTTCAGATACCATGGTATTGTGGGAGGCTTTGCTGATAGCCCAGCAAACGTTTCTGACATTCCACCGGAAGTTGCAACAGCTTGCTGTCACGCACAACAATCAATGGCACATGGCCACTTGCAAACGCATCCAGACAATCCACAATGCTAGACCCTATTCCCCTGTATCGACATGTCTATATTGTGGCGCCTATTTTCACCACAATTGTATGAATACTGTTCACAGCGATGGCCGGCACCAAGCCACCTTCCTGCGCCCATCCGACCCAGGTACCAGATCAAGATGGAACATCGATATCGCGGTCGTTTGGGGCACCAGCACCAAAGGTCGCCGTCGCTGCTGCAAAGAGGGCGGCTGACTCACTGCACGCCCTTCAGCAGCCCGGTGCCCTCCGCCTACGGCACATGGCGACACCAGAGTACAGCAAAACCAAACTGAGAATTGACAATGTGGGTAGGGCTGATGAGGCTGGAGCCCAGTTCAGTTGGCTGTTGACCTGTTCATTAGGGCTGCGCGCTGAAGTGTCAGAGATTCCAATGGTAGACACAAGCAAACCAAGAAAAAGAATAAGACATTACATAAACGAAACCGAAATAAAGCTGGCATACCTGGGTGACAACTGCGTAGCCCTTGCTGGTGGCGGGGAAGGGGTGCGGCCTGCCGTGCGTCAGGTGCCTCCTGTCCAGCAGCTGCTCCAGCATCTGCGGCGCAGCAGCTGGGAGACGTTAGACATGCCATACATCAAAACGATGCAGTATCACACTCCCCAGAATAGAGTCACACTCCATCACAGAGCCCCATAGCAGCATGACAGCCGGCAGGCTGTTGACTCCATCATTTTATAGTTCCTGCAATCCATCGTCATTGTAGCTTCCCTATGCACATTCCGTAGACACACAACAATTCACAGATGCACCTTGGCGTTGACGATGCCGAATTGTGCGGCGTCAGGCAGTTTATGTGAAAGTTTGCTTTTCACAACTGCAAACGCACTCGCACCTTGTCATCAACGACACCAGACTGCGCAATGTCGGACTTGGCGTCCACGGGCGTGCGCAGCAGGGAGATGAGCTGGTCGGCGGTCAGGCCGCTAGCGGCACCGCCGTCCTTCTTCTTCTCTCCCTCGTCCAGCACGCTGCCCTTTTTTATGACCAGCTTCTCCAGCAGCAGCTTGGACCTGCGGCGGACGACATATAATTTGCAGACTTGCTTTCTCGTGCTTCCTTGCATCCATCTCCGGCATGCATTTGAAAACCGTTTGCACAGGAGCAATTGGTGCTCCCTCGTGCTGGTTCCCAGCCTCGAAGCTTCGGACACTCGCAAAACGTCCCAGCGTTTGAGCCAAATGCTGAACATACGCTGCCTGCTGTGCTGGTATGTGAGGCTTGCCGAAATGCTGCAAGGACGCACCCGGCGCGCGCGAGAAGCTTGCCCTCCACCGAGCCGGCGGTGGCGAGACGGAAGACCAGCACCGGCCGTGTCTGCCCGATGCGGTGGCACCTGTCCATGGCCTGTGCGTGGTGTGAGCAATCAGCAGCCGAGCACATGCTGCCGCAGAGGACAGGCAAAGGTCACTAGTGCGGACCAGCCACCCCAGATCAAACAGCAGAGGCCGCGGCTGACAGCGGGCATCGCAGGTGCCAACGGGAGGAGTGTCGCTGATACGACTCTTAGACGCCTCGCAAACACTGGAGCTGACCCTGCTGCCTACCTGCAGGTCCTGGTGCGGGTTCCAGTCCGAGTCGTAGATGATGCAGGTGTCCGCTGCCGTCAGGTTGATGCCCAGGCCGCCGGCTCGCGTCGACAGCAGGAACACAAACATGTTCGGGTTGCTGTTGAACGCGTTCATGCTCGCCTGCGGGGCCAGCAAAGTACGCACATTCAGCGATTGTTGTGTGCCACACCAACGGGGTCCACGCTGTGCGCTGGAGCCCTGCAAGACGATTGTCAGACTGATGCGTGTGCCCTGGCAGATTTGCATACCAGCAGTTTTGTTAACCAGGTTTAGAAAAAATGCCACACAAACTTGCAGCGGCACCTCTGGTGTGGCTCAGTGGACCAGTGCACGTGGCAACAGAGCACGGTAGCAAGGAGAGGTGAATGGTGAACAGTAAACCCGTAAGGAAGAACGATGTCCCACGTGGCGCTCCGGCCCAGGTGGTGATTGGTGCCTAACAACAAATGGGAGGAGGCAACAGGCAGCGGTGCAGGGATCGTGAATGCCCACCTGGCGCTCCTGCCAAGGGATGGAGCCATCGATGCGGGCGGGGCGGTGGCCGCGCTCCTCCAGGTACGCATGCAGCAGGTCCAGCATCTTGGTCATCTGGCTGAAGATCAGCACCTGCGGGTTTTGAGGATACCAGCGAGAGGTCAGGAAGGATGGTTGTGGCACATGCCAACCCCCAAACGCACCACACAGCGTCAGGCTGCTGGTCTCCTGGGGGGTAGCTGCTGCCCCTCCATCTCCCCAGAGCGCCTTGCCACACGCTGGCCATATTTCTGAGCGCTGTGTGGCGGCGCCCATGCTATGTGATGAGCATGCGCCTCAGCAGCGCCGCGCCGTCACACAACCGAGACAGCAGCATCCACTGGCGTCCAAAGATGTTCAAACCAGATTCCATTCGTGAATTTCCTCGGCGCATCTTGTGGCCGCCGGCGTGCAGCTTGGTGAGCAGCATGCGGTCCAGGCGCGCCATCTCGTCTGCAATCATGCGACGAGCCGAGCAGCCATCGGCTCGATGAATTGCATGTTGAGGAAGTTCCTGCGCACCTTGTGGCCGCCGGCGTGCAGCTTGGTGAGCATGCGGTCCAGGAGCGCCATCTTGCCGCAGTCGGCGATGAGCTGCGCCGCTGGCGGGTACTCCAGGTTGTCCTTCTCAAACGCCGCCGTTACCAGGTCCGGGTGGTTGGCCACCTGCAGCACCGGGCCAGGGGCATTACTGTCATGTCTCACCGCAGGGCCGCCGTCACAAGGTCTGGGAGAATGGCCACCTGCGCCCTAGTGGAGTTGAACAGGGTGACCGGCCGTGCGTTTTCGTCTGTGTGCTTGTCTGTGTGCAGGTGCCTCGCCCTGTGCCCCGCGGGGCGGCAGCGTGATTGTGCCAGCACAGTCTTTGGAGTGCCCTCTGGCCTGTGCAGCGGCTGCCAGGCAGCAGAGTCGAGGAATGACAGCAGGTGGCGTGCAGGTGGGCAGGGAGGCCATCACGGGCCACACCTTGCGCATCTGCATGAGCATGTTGTTGAGGCGGGAGACGCCCGTGCTGCTGCCCGACGCCTGGTTGAGGCTCTTGTCCTGTAGGTATGGAACACGTCACGTCAAGGTTGATGATGTAATGACCACCACCTTGCGACTGGTCCTGCACGCATCATTCCGCCTGAAACCTGGGCCGCAGCAGAGCTGTACCTGCGACGCACGAGCACACAGGACCACCGACACATAAATCTATCGTTGTGATTCAGCCTTGGCAGCGGGGGAGTGCGCACCTTCATGGTGCGCTGCAGCAGCTCTTCGTTGAGCTTTTGCTGCGCGGGCGCCATGGGCGCGTACAGCAGCACCTCCATCTTGGCGGGCAGCGACGTCTCCACGTCCGTCTTCACTCGCCGCAGCAGGAACGGCTTCAGGATGGAGTGCAGCTTCGACACCACCTGAAGCCACGAAATTTCAGAGAGCGTCAGGAGAGGCAGGCAACTCTGCTGTGCACTGGAAGAGGCACATGCGGCAGGCATCGCTGAGGTCGATGAACATTCCCACCCGCTGCTGACTGGTGTGGGGCATTGAGGCGGTATGCATCATCGGCAGGGACTTTTATCATGAGCAGCGGCATTCATGCATCCCCGGTGAGCACACGTTGTTGCGCTGCTCCTGCGCGATGATCGCGGCGTCGCCGCCGGCCTGGCCGATGCCGCCAAAGTCGAACCAGGACTGGAAGTCGTTGACGTCTGAGAACACGTCCGGCAGCAGGAAGTTGAGCAGGCTCCACAGCTCGCCCAGGTTGTTCTGCAGCGGCGTGCCTGTGGATGAGAGCACGGCATTTGTTACCTTGAAGGCCCCAAAGGCTGCAGAATGCATCTGGCTTGCGGCTGCCCTTGCTCAGGCACTGCGTACACCCCAAACCCTGCAGTCGACCTTGACTTGCACACAGAATGGCACTGCAGCACAGCAGTTGCACAAACCAACCGAACCAAGCGACCCACCTGTGAGCAGCAGCTTCTGGTCGGTGCCAATGGTGCGCAGCTCCCGCAGCAGCCGGCAGTTGTAGTTCTTCAGGCGGTGCCCCTCGTCCACGATGAGGTACTTGTACTTGTGCTGCGCCAAGAACTTGACGTCCGCGATCACGATCTCGAAGCTGGTCACGATCACCGGGAACGTGGGCACATTGCTCGGGCCTGCGGCATATCACGCAACGGTGTCGGTCAACTGCCGCGGCTGCCACCATTGCGTGGGGTATGTGTCGTGATGGTGACTAGTGCAAGGCCCACGTCAAATGATGAATTCTGCAGCCAAGGCAGCAGCCGAGTGCCACCTTCCAGACTCATCCCATGCTCGCTGGACTTTCCGTCCCTCTGCAAAACCTGTCAGAAAATGGAAAAGTGTAAACAGGGAAGAGGGTATTATGAACCGCACCTGAGAGCTGGTTGCGGCGCAGCTCGGCGCGCTCGGGCTTGCTGCCGTGGTACAGGATGACGGGCTGCTCGGGGCACCAGCGCTTGAACTCGTTCACCCAGTTGGGCAGCGTCGACAGCGGCGCCACCACTAGGAACGGCCCGTAGATCTTCTTGGTGCGCAGGTGCGACAGGAATGCGATCGTCTGCAGCTGTTGAGACATGACAGGATCGCAGTCAGGTACAGGCACGTCCAAAGACTCACGGGAGATCGCGACGCCATCCGACCTAGATTGCGCAAAGCAGCAGTCCAGGAGACAAAACGTGGCTGTGCCGTGCTGCGAGAAGCGGAGTTGCTTCCAGTGCACCGAGTACCGGAATACAGTAGGGTGAATTGAAGACCCGCAGCGATATATCATCAAAATGAAAGGGTTTTAAACAACGGACCGTCTTGCCGAGGCCCATCTGGTCGGCCAGAATGCCGTTGAGGCCGTTCTTGTGCAGTGACATGAGCCACTTGACGCCCTTGAGCTGGTATGTCCGCATCTCTCCGTTGATCAGCGGCAGCATGTCCTGCGCGCAGCCATCAGCACTGTAGTCGAGCATCCAATGGAGACATCCAAACGATTGCAGAGCAGCAGACCAATGGTGCGAGTGTGTTAGACCAGACATTGCAAGGGGTTGGTGAACGTCTGATCAACTTGCTGACCCACTCTTCTCCAGTTGCCTGTACGGCCTGCCGCAGAGCGGCTGCGGGGTGCACCTTTGTGGCTGAAGTGGGCGCCGGGGCGCCGTCAGCCTGCTTCACCTTCTTCGCGGCGGCGGCGCGGCTGCTGGTGGATTTTCGCTTGCCCTTGCGGGTCGCCTCTGCCTCCTCTGCTGCCTGCTCGCGAACCTGCATCACGATGCACACATCTGCGTGATTGGGCGCTCATCAGGAAGGCAGGCACCAGAGGTCCGACCTACAGATTTGATGTGCAGCAGACTGGATGACATGAAAGGCTTGTCGAACCACATCACACCTTGCACTGCAGCTGGCAGACAGAACGCCACGCCTTGTCTCATACTCTGTGGAGAGGCCACATATGCAAAGTTGCAGCTGACAGTGCTGCCACGGCTGTGACGCAGCTGCATGACAGGGCCTTGCACCTGCTCAGCGCTGCCCTGCAGGCCCTCGTCGAACTTCTCCAGCTGCTCCGTGAGGAACTGGGTGTACATGCCCGCCTTGGACAGCAGGTTCTCCAGATTGCGCCACGACTCCGTGTTCAGCATCTCGTCCTGCCCCTTGTCCCGCAGAGCCTGCAGCACATCAACAGCTCTAATCAGAGTGACGGTGCAGGAAAGAAGTGAAATTGTCTGACATCTTATTTGGCAGCATGCCGTGTGCGCCAGGGGAAGACTGGGGGCATGGGTGTGATGCCAGGCGGCTGCAGTAGCTGTCAGCTCAGCATGATTTGTCAAGACCCGGCTGGACAGTGCAAGTGCATCCGGCAGAAACGCAGCAGCGCACCTTGAGCGCGACCTCCCGATTGCGCTCCTCCTCCGCTTCCCGCTTCTTCCGGAGCACCTCCTCCTCTGCAATCGCCCCCTCTGGTCCTGTCGTCGCCTCATCTAGGAGCTCCTGCAATGCAAGCACGTGTAGGCGTTGGAGAACAGCATGAGACTATGGGTGTACAAAGACACAGCAGTAGAGGACGATTTGCGAGAAGCAGACCCATGCCCGTGGCAAAACCCTGATGAGGCTGAGCACTGCAGCCGGATTCAGCCAGGGCCGAAAGAGACTGCATGTGCACGCCTTGAGAGCAGCACAGGGGTGGTGCTGCACACCTGCTCGGAGATGGTCGGGTCCTGACTGTTTGTGCCCGAGGACCCGCTGGAGCCTGCAGGCGCCGCCGCGCCATTTGACTCGCGGGCACCGTTCTCGTGCGCGCCATCGGCGTGGCCGTTCTGTGCGTGGCCATTCTCCGCGGCTCCTTTCTGAGCCGCCGCGGTGGCAGCGGCGGCCTGATCCGGCTCTGCCACGTTGGAGTCCTCCTCGACCTGCTGCCGCCGGGTTTTGCGTGTCGACGGCGGCGTCGCTGTGCGTCTCCGAGCCATGACACGCTGCAGGCAAAGGCGGCAAGGCTCAGCGCAGAAATTCGAGCCCTGACGGCAGAATTCGCCGCGGCAATGCAGCATCGCACAAGGCATTCGAAGCTTGTCCACTATCCTCAGCTCCGCTATCTATACAGGGGAAGTGTCAGAGCTGTGGCTCTGCCTCAACGTCGTGAGTCAATCTGCACATGCATGTCACATTCTGCGCTGCTGCTCAGCAACGATACCGCAGCCAAGCAGCGATCAAGCAATGCATGCCCAAGCATGCTGCGCTGGCGCACGCCTTGCCACGCCGGCTGCTGGTTGAGTACGCATGGCTCGGGAGACGAAACATTCTTCAGGAGCAAATATTGGGCGCGTCCAAGGTTGCGGTAAGAAATTGATGATCGCGATAGGTTTGCATGATCCTTAAGTACCAGGCATTACGGCGCCCGCGGACTGCGTCGTCTATCCCTATTGCCCATTTCAAATTTTGGCCATTCTGATTGCCGAGCTTGCAACACTGATGAGGCGCGCCGATGCGCTTATAGCATCTGACCTGTCGTGAGGACGCACCTTTGTCATACCAGCAGTCATCCACGCTCTTATGCTGCGATGCGCCACCGATGTGGAGCCTGCGTCGCCTCTGACGCCCTCTTGCGTGCCGGCGCTCGTGTTTGGCCAACTCGCGTTCAACACGCAGCGTAAAAGATGACGCACACAGACAACCGCGTCACTCGGGAACGACTCCGAGATGGCAGGGCAAGCTCGCGCGTGGGAAGGGGCCGCTGCTACGTGGAGTCATCAGCATTGGGAAAGCGGGGGATCTTAGCGTTTATCCCCCCTGATGACCCGGCAGTCCCCGTGTGTGGCCAGATGAAAGTCATGTTACCCCTGCACAAGGAAGCGCTGCCTGAAGCGCTGCCGCAGCTCAGAGTTCAGTCATAAACGTCCAATACATCAGCGCTGTTTCGTCCGTCTGCTCTGGATCGAAGCGCTAGCTTTCAGAGAAAATTCGGAGCTGATCTGCTTCTCCCCAGGGTGCCCTAAGACTTGGCAAGTGCAGCTGCATCTGCGTGCCTCAGCCCCAGGCGTCAGTTCTCTGGGCGCCGGAGCATCCCTTGAGCTGTCGCCAGTCGCGGGAGGCCCTTCGACGGGCAATTACAGCCATACACACAGGTGGGCATCTAGGTTGAGCGACCTCACAGCTTGGCCTTGGCCACATTTGAGGGAGGCGATATCAGCGCAGCCTTTCAGGCTTGCGATCTGAGCGCTGGACTTGCCCTACTCCCAGCGTGCACTCCAATCAATGTTCGACGCGGCGCCCCCCTTTCACGGCGTCTTGGGGACTTCCTGCATCACGTTGAAGCCTTCATCATAGGTGTGCGAACAACAGGAGCACCGCACTGCCCATACTGCTACGGTGAGGGCGCTTCAATTGCTGATGCTTTCTTTGGGTGATGACGCAGGCCAGCATTCGCCGTGGGGCGCGGCGGCGAGCTCAGCCCTGGCGGACTGCCGTAGCAGCGCGCAGCCATGCACTGGCTTGTCAGCCTGCCGCTGACGCGCAACAAGGAGGACGCCTGGAACACGCTCCAACAGATCAGCACGTGCGCAGCCCTCTGCGCTCCCGCTGCGCCGCGCGCTTGGCTCCACTGCAGACAGATGCTGCATCATGTTCAAACAGCAAATACACACCAGAGATGCTGGACCCAATTTCGGATACCTGCTGGCTCCGGCATCCTCGTAAACACCGTGCTGTGATGGGTTGATGGCCCTTGCTTGCGCCGCAGATACGATGCGCCGCTCAGCGAGAACCACAAGTTCAACATCCCGGAGCTGCGCGTGGGCACGCTGGACAGCCTCATGGTGCTGAGTGACGACCTAGTGAAGGTCAACTCGCTCCTGGAGTCGGTCGTCAACAAGATCCGGCGGCAGGTGGGTGCAGTCTTGTGCTATAACGCATCCTGAGAACACGCGAATGTCAAGGCCAATAAGAGCCGGCGGCAGGTTGGCGGCGTCTGAAATGTCTTGCATCAGCAGTGGAGATCCGCACACGAGGCACACGCTGGATACCATGGGTGTTTGCGTCTGGCCTGGCACGTGCGCCGTGCTTGCTCCGTGGCAGCTTTTCATCAAGCACATCGCAGCGCGCCTAATGCAAGGGCAGGCATCAAGGGGTGGACAGCGTGGCCAGTCCGCCAATGTAGTCTGTAGTGGATCCATGGCGGATGTTTGAACTGGCGCCTGCGTCTCTGATGTGAACGATAAGGTGCTAATCAATGCTACCGCATGATATGGCCTCCCACAACAACAGCGATATTGACGCCGCTCTCGCACCCCACCCGCAGATGTTTGAGCTGGCGGTGGCGACGGACGAGAGTGAGGAGGTGCGGGTGGAGGGCATGCCGCCCGAGACATACCTGGAGCGCTTTGCCTGGGACGAGGCCAAATACCCGCCGCGGCGGCCGCTCGGCGAGACCGTTGGCGCCATCACCGACATCGTGCAGCAGCTGGAGGACGGCCTCAAGGTGCATGCTCAATGGAGCAGCAAGCTCGGTACCAGTGGTCTTCATTATCTGAGAATGGGTTGACCGTTGGCGCCATCATCGACATCGTGCAACAGCTGGAGGATGGCCTCAGCGTGGGAATCTTGAACTGAGCTGGCAGCGGTACCAGACCAGCTGTGACTTGGCCAGGTAGACAAATCACTGGCGTGGCGAACTGGGACTGCGCTGAATTTTGTGGCTGCATGTAGAGATCAGAGCTGCGCCTGTGCGCCACAGATCACCCTCCACAAGCGCGTGAACCAGGCCAGAGCTGAAAACGCGCCACCGGTAGCGTCTGGACCAGAAGCCGTGCTGTCTCATCATGCCACAGAAGTCGTCGTGCTGAGCCATCAATTCATCCGCTTACAGGTGCGAGTGAGCGAGTACAACCAGCTTAAGGGGCAGCTGGCGGCGCTGAACCGCAAGCGCACCGGCAACCTGGCGGTGCGGGAGCTCAGCAACCTGGTCAACAACGAGGTCAGTTGCCGGCAACTGTCACCTATCGTCTGAGGCATCAATCGTCCATGCCTATGTCGACTAATGTAGGAGCCTATGTCGACTAATGTGGAATGGTGCAGTCCTTCATGGCAGGAAACCTGACGTCAACGCCTTCTAGGCGACTCCTCATCAGAACTGTATTGGACCTGAACAGGATGCGGTGGCGACGGAGAACCTGACGTCGCTGTTCGTGGTGGTGCCCAAGACCAGCAAGTCCGACTGGCTGGGCAACTACGAGAAGCTGTCCGACTTTGTGGTGCGCTGCTCTTTTCCCGCCTGTGCAGAACCTGTTTCTGGACCCCTAACCCCTCCACACAAACTGGCGCCGCACGCACGGCACAAATGCCCATGTGTGCGACGCTTGCAAGGTCGCAGAGTCTGGCAGGCGCCTCGTGCAGTGGTGCAGAAGGTAGAGGAAGACGGTGCCCTCAGGAGCAAGGTGGGCGACTCCGCACTTTGACGATGTAGCCGATCAGCATGAACGACAGGCACACGCGCTGGGGAGCAGCGACACCTGTCCATTCGAAGCCGTCATCTGACGGCTGCAACATTTCCACTACGTGCAGGTGCCGCGTTCGTCGAAGGAGATCACGGAGGACAACGACTACATCCTGTATCGGGTCATCCTGTTCCGCCGCGTGGCCGACACCTTCAAGGCCGCCTGCCGCCAGGCCGGCTACCAGGTACCTTCCCGGATCCCCCACTTTAGTCAATACAGTACACCCTTGGGTTTTGGGAATGGCAGTGTGGTCGACAGCTGCACTTGGCCGCCAGCTTACGTCCAGTGACAGAATGACAGGAGGTGTCGGGCTTGCAACAGCTGTTCTGCTGGCCGAGCCGGTGCGGCCAACCACACGCTGCACGGTGGGTGCTCTCCCCACTGCATTTCATACACGCTGACTTGTGAATGCACAGGTACGGGACTACGAGGTGGACGAGGAGAAGCAGGCGCAGGATGAGGCGGGCAACAACGACCTGACCAACAGCGCCGGCGAAAAGAAGCGCCGCCTGGAGCAGTGGTCCACCACCGCCTACGGCGAGGCGCGCCCTGTTCGATCACAAGACGGTTCATGAAAAAATGATAATCGCATTGTCTCGTGCCTTTCGGGGCGGCGTGCACACCGCTGCCTGAACACACGGCGGCGGTCGCCGCAGTCGCAGCGACGCGCACCAGGCAATGCCCACTGCCTGCGCTCGTTGCGGCGTGCCTCTGAGAATGATATGCCGCGCACGCCGCCTTGCCTCCCGCAACCCCAATGTCAATGCCTCTCTGTGTCGCAGGCGTTCAGCGCGTGGATCCACGTGTGCGCCATCCGGCTGTTCGTGGAGTCCATCCTGCGGTACGGGCTGCCGCCGCAGTTCCTGGCGGTGCTCATGAAGCCGGCGCCCAAGACCGTGCCCAAGCTACGCAAGGCGCTCGCCTCAACCTTCGGCGCCAAGGGTGCGCAAATAGTTCGAATGCTGTACCTTCGCAACCCTTGCTACCAATACCGTGCTCATTCGTTTCAACTCCATCTTGGGTGACCGGGGAGCGAGTTCACACCTTGAGGGCAATTCGCCAGCGGCGTCACTGTTTCATCCATCTGGAGCAGCCATGGTTGTGCCGCGGCATTGCGCACCGTGCCGCGGCATCGCGCACTGCATGTCGCTTGTTGCCGCACAATCTGCTGATGTCGCAACGTGGCGATTGCGCAGGTCAGGGCTTCTTCGAGGGCGACGGCGACAAGAGCGGCGCGCTGCCGGCAGAAGGCGACATGTTCCCGTGCGCTTCCCTCAAACGCCTGGACTTGAATGGCAGTTTGATTGACGTCAAAATGCATTGCTTGATGCACCAGTTCTTCCTGGTGGCAATTCGCACTATTTTCTGGATCGCGGCATGCAGATTTCCTTTTGCCTACACTTGTATTTGTCTGCAAAGCAATCGTACGCTGTTGCTTTCACAAGCTGCCAATATTTCGCTCTGACTCCTTCCGTATCCTGGATGCAGGTACGTCAGCTTCACAGTCGCGATCGACTGATGCGGCGGGATAGTGGGCGGCACTGCTCCCGCTTGCAGTGGTTGTCATGTGGGAACAAATTCGTATCGAACTGCAGACCTGGCTTCGCAATGCTGCTTGTCTCCGGCTCGCAGAAAGGAGCATGCATTGTTGCCAGATTTTAAAGGATGGACGTTGCCACGAAACCGAAACGAGAACGAAGACGGCGCTGCCCTACATGCTGCCAGCAGCGCACTCCCTTTCATCAATCTCAGGCTCCACCTGTCTTTGGAACAGCGCTAAGCTCCTGCAAAATTGTGAGCGCCGACATGGATGTCACGCATTGGACGAGCGGGCCGAACACGAACTGCGCAACTGCACATGCAAACCCGGTGTTCGGAACATCAGGGGACAGAGTTATGCATGTGCGAGGGCCATGATAATCGTCCTTGGTTGAGGAATCCTCGCACAGCAATTGTCAGTTCCGTTTCCGCTCACACCTTTCTGGCATTAGCGCTTGGCGCTTCGCGCGACCCCCAACGGAGCCGTGTCGTATTCACGGGAAAGGTTCGATGCAGGGACTGACGCGCGCGGCGCAGTCTGTGCCTGCATCACTCACCCTCCGACGCTGGGCCTTGATGTGATAGTGATTGCGTACTCTTGCATCGACAGCAACCGAGCATTGGGGGCTTCTGGCTGTGCATCAGTCCACTGATCATGGACACTGCGCAAGGGTCAGACGCGCGTCCAGATGCAGAGCAAGCATCAGATGCCTGTGCCATGTCAGAAATCAAAGAAGCGAAGCAACACCTGGATCGCATCGAGCAGCTCAAGTCAGCCGATGCGGCTCAGCAAGCTTCAGGCTCCGCCTTGGCAGAGATGCAGACATCGCTCATTGCGGTCAAAGATCGGCTCAGGGTGAGCTGCGGCAGCAGCGCGAAATGCGCTTTCCGATAGAGCATGTGTGCTAAAGAATGTTGCAAGCCGTTTGTTACAGCATATTCAATGTGCCACATGATTCGGCAAAGGCGGCACAGCAGGGTGGATGCATGCTGTTGCAGTATGAGCGAGGCAATCGGAACAACAGTTTCAACTCTCCCTTCCTGCAGGACAACCGGGACGCGTTTGAGGAGTTGGAACAGAGGGTCTGCTCAAAAACGGTCGCAGCAAAGGCGCTCGCCGGGCAGACGCGCCTCAACATCGCAATGCAGGAGCTGGCGGTGAGGCGCCGGTCATTGTGCCGCTGTCTGAATTTGGTGCCCACCCTTGGAGGGGGAGGAGGACTGCGTGAGAGCTGTTTCTATCCTAATCGCTCAGCTCATGCTGCATTGGCTGCACCAACAGGCAGGGACAGCGGCGGCGTTGCCGCATGAGGCGATCGTGGCCGCCTTCGAGCGGCAGGCCGCGAAAATGCAGGTCTGCAGAATGAAAACATACCAGAACACTGTGTGGAATCATGCAGGCCTCCAGCTGTCCCAACATGACCCTCTACGCAGTTTCCTCGCATAAATTACATCATATCCTTGCTTATCCTTGTTCGTTGCAGATAAAGTTTATTTTGGAGCACAGGCGCTGGACGCGGAGTTTCATGCCATGCGGGACCACATGGACGCGTTGCGGCGAGAAAACATCAGCCTGTCGGGCGACATGCAGCGCCTGTGCTCGGAGATCGTGCGGGTGCGGCTCGAGCTGCCGTGACAGTTAAAGAGCTGGATCAAAGACAGACAGCGATCGGCATACAGGACACCATGTCAGTCTGACTGCGCAGGCGACTTTCGTGCATTCGAGCAGGCTGTCAGCACAGAATCATCCGCAAACACAGATGCATCGAGCACATCATACTCACACCGCAGGAGACAGACATGTATGGCATAGCGGTGCAGCGCGTGCGGCACCTGCACAGCGTGCTGGACATATTCATACAGCGCGTGGCACCTGACGATGAGAAACGGGCGGCCTTTGAGGAGGCCGCGGCCGCCTTGGCGCGGGAGGCATGAGCGCCGATGGCTCAGTCCGACGACAAAACCCGGGCCACCTTTGCGGAGGCGGCGGCCACCCCTGGCGTCGGCAGCATGAGCGCGGACTGCTCAGCCTGATGACGAGACCCGGGTGGCTTTTGTGAAGGCCGCGGCGGCGCTGGCCGAGAGGTTTGAGCGCCGACGACACAGTCTGACGACGAGAACCGGGCCGCTTCTGTGGAGGCCGTGGCGGCGCTGGCCCAAGAGACTTGGGCACCGGCAGCTCGCGCACCTACACAGTAACAACCACAGAGAGTTGGTTGTCTACCCATCCCAGCTAAATTTGATTTGAGGCAGGATGAGGGTGCCGATCAAGCAGCAGTCAGCTGACGGCGGTTTTGTAGCGTACATGCCGCTATGGGCACTGACAGACATTATGACATAGATTTTTTGGCGCAGCAGCGCCTGGTCTGGAGCTGCTCCAGCAGTCGTCTACAACTACCAGTATGACAATAATATCTGGTTTGTTGTGTTTAACGCGTGCTTTGGTACGTATTCAATTGGGTCGACGTTAGAGTTCTGACCCCGCGTGGCTGCACCGTGTATGGCGCTTGGCGAATGTGACCATGTGACCATGTAGCACTTCGTATCACTAATGGCCCTCGGGGCAGAATGTCGTCTGCTATATTGTCACACCACACCGAACAAGCGCACCGCGAGCTGCACATTCTGGCCTATCTCAAATGACCTGACTGAGAAAGTGCCACAGGCAATAGAACCGGCATGCATTCTGCCACGGCGCCAGCAACACCCGGCCCTCATCCTGAGCCTCCGCCCATCTGATGTGCATTGCTGCCTTGCTGCGGTCACGGTGGAGCTGAAATTACTGCCGGTGCCTGTACTAAAGCTGTCCAAATGAATAAACTGCGCCTGCGCACTGCAATACTGCACGACAATTCGCGGCGCCGCCGCCTGTTTGTTGCGCGGCTGGTAGCAGTTCTCGGCTCCGCACCCAGCGACCACATTAAGCAGGATCCGCTCAAAGACGACGCCGCGTTCGCCCAGCTGGTCGTTCATGTTCGTCAGCAGTTGCATCAAAACACGGATACTCACAAAGTCGCGGAATCCGCATTTTCATTTCATACATTTTTCAGAAGGCCGTCATTGGGCAACATTTCATTCGGATGATTATTCTCAGGTCGTCCAGCAGCGGCATCGAAGTTGACAGGAGTAAGTCTGAAGTAAGTCAAACCAATGCAAGCAACAGGCAATTCATTGACACGGCAATTCATAGTGATCGCCGGCACCTATGAAGCATGGAGTGCCAACGCTTATGTTCAATTACTGACACAGCAATGCGGGTTTGCGCTGTGCTCACGAGTTAAAGTCTGGAGCTGGCCTTGCTTGCGATTCTAATGCTGCAAACGAAGCCTCACCAGCTGCTCAATCTCCTTGCTGAGTGGCATGTACAGTGCCCTGGGTGTGGTGGGACGTCAAGTCGTGCACGCCCGATCGCAGCGTCGGTAGTATCAGCACCTGTAGTGTGCACAGATCATCACTACCATGGTCATTGTTGCACTCGACCCCGTGCAATGAAATCGCACACCCATATTCCACAACCTGTGATGTGAACTCAAGGCTGACCGCGACACCTGGTGCATCAAGGGGTCAGGCACCTGCATGC
>JAABUW010002675.1_pt1 | contig 26692 bp, 25 predicted proteins | sample 5560081 | NCBI WGS metagenome assembly JAABUW01 (sample SAMN10711882, study PRJNA513363) | rock metagenome | isolation source: Antarctica rocks | place: Antarctica: Victoria Land, Knobhead sud | reverse complement strand
AAGGCGGCGCTCAGCGAGCAGTTGATGGCGTCGGGGCTGCAGGCGCCTGACTTCTCGGGCGAGAACGCCGGGCACTAGTGGGGCTGGGTCCCAGGGCCGGCGCGGGCTGGCGGCGCCGCTTCGCCTAAAGCCTACTTGAGTTTGCTTCAGGACGGCTCAGCGGGCATTCCGTGCCGAATGCGCTGGGACCCTGCCGCGATGCGACTGCATCGCGGCTGCGGCCTGTCCTACCCGGCACGACATCCCCTGCTGGTCCTCCACGCAGCGCCTACTCAAGCAGGCTGCTGGCGAGGAGGCCTGGCTGCGACGCGCCGTCTGCTATGCAGGCTAGTGAATACTGACCTGCAACGTTGCGGCCTAGTGATTGTTTCGATAGCCGTTGACGTCTTAAAAATAACCTGCTACACTTCTGCTAATAGTTTAGCTGCTTGTGGAGTGTCAGAGCATGGTTCGGTTGTTCTTGGCTGGAATGGTGGTCCTCGCCGGGGTTAGCGCTGCACAAGCAGTGCCTGTGACCGAGCTGGTTACCAACGGCAGCTTCCAGAGCTCGCTCTACACGGTCAACCACGAGTTCAGCACCCGGGCCGGCACCCCGACCGTTGGGACCCCGCCGACCACCCAGGGCGTGACCGGCTGGACCGGCACCGGCTTCACCCTCTACTTCATCGCCGGCACGCAGGCCACGACCCCGGCCGTCACGGAATTCGGCGACAACCAGAACTACCTGCGGTCCAACGTCACCCTAAGCCCGGATGGCGGCAACTTCGTCGCCATGGACGGCGACGACCTGTCGGGGACCGGCGGGACTGGATCCGTGCCTGGGGGCACGGTGTCGCAAACCATCAATGGGCTGACCGTCGGCGGCCAGTATAACGTCAGCTTCGATTGGGCCGGTGCCCAGTTGCAGAACCGCACCGGCAGCACGACCGAGCAGGTTGGCGTCCAGTTCGGCAGCGCCGTCCAGTCCACCATCGTTCTCCACAATGTGTCCGGCGGATTTACCGGCTGGCTCCAGCAGAGCTTCCGCTTCACTGCGACTGCTGCCAGCCAACTCTTGACCTTCATATCCTACGGCACGCCTGTCGGGCTGCCGCCGCTCATATTGCTCGACGGGGTGTCGGTCCGCGCCGTGGTCCCGGCTGCGGTGCCGGAGCCGGCGTCGCTGGCGGCGATGGTTGCGGGCCTGGTCGGACTGGGCGTTCTGGCCAGACATCGCCGGGCCTGATGAGCTGGGCCGGGCAGCAGGGCAGTTGCCCCAGCGCCCGTTTTCCCCCAGGTAAGCAGCCCTCCAGAAAGGGCTGCCATGCTGCAATCACCCCCCGCCCACCCCGGCATGGCCGAGGATGAGGTTGACACCCCGGCGCTGCTGATTGACCTCGATGCGTTCGAGCATAACCTTGACCGCATGGCCGAGTTGCTGCGCCCCACCGGCGTCCGGCTGCGTGCCCATGCCAAGACGCACAAGTCACCCGTCATCGCCCACCTGCAGATGGCTCGCGGCGCCGTTGGCCAGTGCGTGCAAAAGGTGGCCGAGGCGGAGGCGCTGGCCTGGGGCGGCGTGCCGGACATCCTGGTCAGCAACGAGGTCGTCGGTGCCCGCAAGCTGGCCCGCCTGGCCGCCCTGTCCCGCATCGCCAAGGTGGCCGTCTGCGCCGACGACCCGGCGCAGGTCGCAGCCCTGGCCGCCGCCGCATCGGACGCCGGCGTGCGCCTGACGGTCCTGGTGGAGATAGACGTCGGTGCCGGCCGGTGCGGCGTCGCGCCCGGCCCGGCGGCGGTGGCCTTGGCGGAGGCGGTTGCCGCCTCGCCGCACCTGCGCTTCGGCGGGCTACAGGCCTATCACGGCAGCGCGCAGCACGTCCGCGACCTGGCGGAGCGCGCGGCGGCCATCGCCGCCGCTGTGGAGGATACCCGACGCACCGTGGAGCAACTGCGCCAGCGCGGCCTGGACTGCGCCAGCGTCGGCGGCGCCGGCACCGGCAGCTTCGAGCACGAGGCGGCAAGCGGCGTGTTCACCGAGATCCAGGCCGGCAGCTACGCCTTCATGGACGCGGATTATGCGCGCAACGGCGGCGGCGCGGCGGCCGGGTTCCGCCACGCGCTGTTCGTGCTGGCGACGGCCATGAGCGCCGCACGGCCCGGGCTGGCAGTGCTGGACGCCGGACATAAGGCAGTCGCGGTGGACAGCGGCCTGCCGTTGCTGTGGGAGCGCCCTGGCGTGCGCTACACCGGCGCGTCGGACGAGCATGGCAAGCTGGAATGGGATGAGGCGGCGGCGGGACCGCGGCTTGGGGAGAAGGTCCGGCTGGTGCCGGGCCATTGCGACCCGACGGTGGACCGCTACGACTGGTATGTCGGCGTGCGCGGCGGCCGCGTGGAGTGCCTGTGGCCGGTCGCGGCCCGCGGCGGCATGTCATGACGGGGCATTCGCCGGGGTCGCTGATCGAGCCGGGGATGCGCGTCATGCACCCGGACCGTAGGGACTGGGGCGTGGGCCAGGTGCAGTCCGCGATTGGCGACCGGGTGACGGTCAACTTCGAGCATGCAGGGAAGGTGCTGGTGAACGCCGCGGTCGTGGCGCTGGTGATCCTGGACGACGATCGGGAGTAGCACGCGTCCTGCTCCCTCTCCCGGAGGGAGAGGGAGCAGGTAGCGTCCCAGTCCATGCAGCCGCGCTTCGCATTGTCTGTCTGGAACGTGGCTTGAACCGATCCCCGGTAGGGCCGACACTATGGACATGATTGATCCCTTCGGCCGCGCCATCACCTACCTGCGCGTCTCCGTCACCGACCGCTGCGACTTGCGTTGCGTATATTGCATGTCCGAGGACATGACCTTCCTGCCCAAGGCGGAGGTCCTGTCCCTGGAGGAGCTGGAGAGCCTGTGTGCCGCCTTCATCCGCCTGGGCACCCACAAGCTCCGCATCACCGGCGGAGAGCCGCTGGTGCGGCGTGAGGTCATGACACTGTTCCAGCGTTTGGGCGCCCGCATCGGGCATGGGCTGAGCGAGTTGACGCTTACCACCAACGGCACGCAACTGGCCAAGCACGCCGAGGCTTTGTCCGCCGCCGGCGTGCGCCGGGTCAACGTGAGCCTGGACACCCTGGACCCCGCGCGGTTCGCCGCGGTCACCCGCTGGGGCAAGCTGGACAAGGTGCTGGAGGGCATCGCCGCGGCGAAGGCGGCTGGGCTGCACGTGAAAATCAACGCCGTCGCGCTCAAGGGCGTGAACGAGGACGAGATTACTGATATGCTGGCCTGGTGCGGCAAGCAGGGCCACGACCTCTGTTTGATCGAGACCATGCCGATGGGCGACATCGGCGGCGACCGCACCGACCAGTATCTGCCGCTGTCCCTGGTGCGCGCCCGGCTGCGCCGGGACTGGACGCTGCTGGACACTCCTTACCAGACCGGCGGCCCCGCCCGTTACTTCGACGTGGCGGAAACCGGGACGCGGGTGGGCTTCATCACGCCGATGACCCACAACTTCTGCGAATCGTGCAACCGCGTGCGGCTGACCTGCACGGGGACGCTGTATATGTGCCTGGGCCAGGACGACGCCGCGGACTTGCGCGGCGTGCTCCGCTCCGGCGCCGGCGACGCGGCGCTGGACGCGGCGATCCAGGACGCGATCACGCGCAAGCCAAAGGGACACGACTTCGTCATAGACCGCCGCCGCCCGGCGCCAGCCGTGGCGCGGCACATGAGCCTTACGGGCGGTTAGACCGCCGGCGGTCTACGTGATGTCTGGGATGGCAGCGATCCACTCCTTGAACGCGCGCGTCGGTCGGAACAGGACTTCGATAATAAGACGCTTCCGTCCTGGTTGGGATGATTGCAGGACGATCACCTCGCGGGACATTCTAAGCGGTCTCTCCCGGTAAACCCTTTTTCCCGTAATCTCGTGACGTGCCAAGCGGCGGATATGGACAAATTGCCGGATCTCGATTGCATCCCGGTGAAGGGTCAAGCGCCAGTGAAATGTCAGGGCCATGAATGCGATGCCCAGGAGCACGATGCCCCACCCGCAAATGACGATCTGCCAATAATTGAACGGGTGGACCGACGGCTGGACGGTCAACACTGCCCAGGACGCGGCGGCAAGGCCCAGGGCCACGAAGACTGATGCCCACAGCAGGATGAACCAAACCCAGCGCCTTTTAACCTTGTGGACGACAGGACAGGCAAGCTCATCTGCCGTCGTGATCGGCGCAGTGCACTCCTGGTTCATGACAGTGAGCAGCCCCTGCTACACTGCGCGCACATAGGCTCGCTCCCCCGTGCGGGCGCAATACCACACCACCAACACTTCCCCGCTCGTCGGGTCCAAGAACCGCTCCTCCGTCCGCTCCCACCCTGGCCCGCTGGGCTGCTCCTCGGGCCGGCGCTTATAGCCGCCGCTGCGGGACAACAGCCACGCCAGGATCGGGCCGAACATGATGACGGGCCAGATCAGGAGGGCATCCATCACACGGGTTCGACGACCGCCGCCGTGCCGTAGGCGACGATCTCGCTCATGTTCTGGGCGATCTCCGATCCGTCGAAGCGCATCATCACGACCGCGTTCGCGCCCATTACCGTTGCATTCTGCACCAGGCGGTCCAGCGCTTGCCGCCGGGCCTCCTCCAGCATCTGCGTGTATTCCTTGATCTCGCCGCCGACGATGGAGCGTAGGCCCGCCATGAAATTGCCGCCCAGGCCCCGGCTGCGGACGACGACGCCGAAGCACTGGCCCATCATCCGCACGGTGCGGTGCCCGGCGACGTTCTCGGTCGTGACGACGATCATGCTGGCGTACCCGGTCTCGGTTATTGCGTAACCATATTGATCCCGGCCTGCCGCGCCGGCAAGGGCTGGCCGGCGTGCCGCCTGCTGCTAATGCTTCAACACGTCGGCCAAGCTGACCCGGCCGCTGCCGGGCCGCAACGGCTGTGGCTGCTGCGGGCCGGGCGCCCAACCGGTGACGGTCGCCATGCGCAGGGTGGCCGGCGTCCGCCCCTCGTCCTGCGGCAGCGCAGCCAGAGCCGCCGGGAACAGCGCGCGGGGCGGCACGCGCCGGTCCCGCAACGCGACGGCATTGCCCTCCCCGGCGGCGCGCAGGTCGTGCAGCAATGCAAAGGGGCTGGCATAGGCGACGGCGATGCTCTCCACGTCCGCCACCGGTAGGGCATAGCCCGCACGCTGCAGCAGACCGGCCAGATCGCGCAGGTCCGGGAACGGCGACACCCGGGGCGACGCGCCACCGAGCATCTCCGCCTCGGCACCCGTCAGTGCCGTGCGCAACTCCGCCAGCGTGCCCAGGGCGGGGAAGCTGGCCAGCAGCAGGCCATCGGGCTGCAGCGCCTGGCGCAACTGGATCAGTGCGCCCGGCAAGTCGTTGACCCAGTGCAGGGACAGGCTGGCTACCACGAGGTCGAAGCTGGCCGGCGCAAAGGGCAGCCACTCCTCATCCGCGGCGACGCAAGGGGCGCCGTTGCGCCGGGCCATCGCCGGAGACAGGTCGCAACTGACGGTCTCGATCCCCCGGTCGCGCAGCAAGGGTGCTACGACGCCGCGCCCGCCCACGTCCAGCGCCCGGCTGAAGCGGCGGGTGGTATCGTCCAGCCGGTCCAGCAGGCGCTCGGCGGCGTCCTGCAGGATCGGGGCGACCCCGTCCACCGTGGCGGCGGCGCGGTCGCGGTGCAGGCGCACGGCCAGGCGGTCGAAGGGGGCTGCGTCGGTCATGGCCCCCATGTGCGTCCGCACCTGCCTGTCGCCAAGGCTGGACCCAATGCTGGACGGGGACGTTCGCCTCCCGGTATGTTGGCGGCGTGTCCGCATCCGTCCTGTCCCCTTCTACCGCCCGCGTGCTGGCCGCCCTGCGCTGGGCCGGGCGGGTTGCACTGGATGCGCTGCTGCCGCCGCAATGCCTGACCTGCGACAGCCCAGTGGACGCGCCGGGCCAGTTCTGCCCGGCCTGCTTCGGCCGAACCTCCTTCATCACCGCGCCGCTATGCGTCTCGTGCGGCAGGCCGTTCGAGGCAGCGGGGCAGGGCGGGCTGGACAGCGTATGCGAGGGCTGCCGGGCCTATCCGCCGGCCTGGGGCGCGGCACGGGCCGCCCTGCGTTACGACGACCAGGCCCGGCGCATCCTGATGCCGTTCAAGTATGGCGACCGGGTGGAGGTGGCGCGCGCTCTCGCGCCGCACATGGCGCGGGCCGGGGCGGGGCTGCTGCGGGAAGCCGACCTGCTGGTGCCGGTGCCGCTGCACCGCCGGCGGCTGCTGTCCCGCCGCTACAACCAGTCGGCGCTGCTGGCGCAGGCGTTGTCGCGGCTGTCGGGGCGGCCCGTGGTGCTGGACGGGCTGCGCCGGGTACGGGCGACGGCGATGCTCGGCCATCTGTCCGGGGCGCAGCGGCGGGCGGAGCTGGCCGGCGCGTTCCAGGTGCGCGCATCCCGGGTGCCCATCCTGACCGATGCACGGGTGCTGCTGGTGGATGACGTGCTGACGTCCGGTGCGACGGCAGAGGCATGCGTGCGGGTGCTGCTGGCCGCTGGCGCCGCCCGGGTGGACGTGCTGGCCGCGGCGCGCGTGCCAGACCCGCGCTCGGCTTAGGAGTACTTGCACTGCAGCCGTGCAGCCCCAAGCCTTGAGGATCGAGGGAGAGCAAATTGGCCGCCATAGACATATACACCCAGCCCTGGTGCCCCTACTGCACCCGTGCCATCAACCTGCTGCGGAAAAAGGGCGTGGCTTACCGCGAGATCAACGCTCCGCATGGCACCGCAGAACGCAAGGAGTGCGGGGCGCGGTCCGGCCAGACCACCGTGCCGCAGATTTTTATCGGCACCCGGCATATCGGCGGCTGCGACGACCTTGTGGCGTTGGACCGCACCGGCGGGCTGGACCCGCTGCTGGCCGCGGCCTGAACCCGGCGCCGCGGCCCCCCTCGCGCCTGGAGTGGCTTGCATTTCGCCGGTGACTCGGCCTGCCTGCCGTTTCGAAGGCGACTTGCACGCCGCCCGGGCTTCGCCATCTTACATCTATGATCCACTATCAGCTTCGATGCAGCGCGGACCACGGCTTCGACGGCTGGTTTCGTGACAGCGCCGCCTTCGATGCCCAAGCAGAACGCGGCCTGGTCGAGTGTCCGGCCTGCGGCGACACTCGCGTAAACCGCGCCTTGATGGCGCCGCGCATCGCGAAGTCGCGCCCAGTGCTGGACGGCAAAACTGGTGAACCCGCTGCTGTGCCGGTGCCGACGCCGGAGATGCCGGTTGCCGGCAAGGATGCCGTCCTGCCGGACAAGGTGCGTGCAGCCCTGCAACGCCTGCGGGCAGAGGTGGAGCGCAACTGCGACTATGTCGGCCAGGATTTTGCCGAGGAGGCCCGGCGCATCCACCATGGCGAGGCCGAGTCCCGCGGCATCTACGGCGAGAGCACGCCCGAGCAGGCGGAGGCCCTGGCCGACGACGGGATCGAGGTCGCATGGATCCCTTGGCTGCCGCGTGCCGATAGCTAAGGAGCCGGCTGCTGCCCGCCGCGTTCTTTGAAAAGCGGTTTGCGGCGGAATTTTATCGGTCGTCTTTCTTTTCATTAAAGCCAGATAACAGCAGAGCGTGTTCCGGCAGGCGCTCCCATTCCCGGTCCAGCGTCATGAAAATCGGGAAAGCGTATTCTGCCGCTTGCTGCCAATTGGGTGCTGGGTATGCCGCAGCACCCTGCTGCACAGTTTAAGAAGCGGCTGGGCAGCCCGGGATGACGAGCATCGAATGACCGTTGGACTCCGGCACCATCGGTGCATCAGGTTTGATACCAACGGCCATTTGCCCCGACCCTTACGCAACCGCACCGTCATTGCGAGCCGCCCTTGCGGCGTGGCAATCCAGCGGTCGGGAGCACCGTGCTCGCGGCCCTGGATTGCCACGGTGCTGCGCGCCTCGCAATAACGGGAAAAACGGCCAGAGCGGATGGCCGTTGGTATGAGACAGCAGCGGGAACCCGGCGACACCTGCCGGAACCTAGCGCGGCGCCTGGCGCAACAGCCGCGGCATGGCGGCAATTGAGTATTGCCAGACTTCCTGTGGGCCAGCCGGATGCAGGCTCGTGATCGCTCCGGTCCCGCCGCGGCGCCAGCCTTGCCATGCACCGGCACAAACGCAGTATTCCGCAACGGAATGTTGCTGTAAGGCTACAAGATGCCCTGGTCCCGTCGCAAAAATGTGCTATAGCCCGCCAGCCATGAAATAGGTGCCATGCGTCAAGTGCGTATGGCAAAAGGGGAACGCCATATGCTCAATCGCCGCCAGGTCCTGCTTGCCACTGCCGCCGTCACGGTCGGCGCCCTCGTTGGACTGACGTCCAATCCGGCCAGCGCCCAATCGGGCGCGCCGATCAAGATCGGACTGACCGGCCCCTTCACCGGCGGCTCATCCAGCATGGGCGTATCCATGCGGGACGGCGTGAAGCTGGCGATTGCCGACATCAACAAGGCCGGCGGCGTGCTGGGCCGTCCCCTGGTGGCCGTGGAGCGCGATGACGAGGCGCGCAACGAGGTCGGCGTGCAGATCGCCCAGGAGCTGATCAACAAGGAGCGCGTGGTCGCAACCCTGGGCTTCATCAACACCGGCGTGGCCTTGGCGTCGCAGCGCTTCTATCAGGAAGCCGAAATCCCCGTGTTCAACAACGTCGCCACCGGCACCGTCATCACCCAGCAGTTCACGGCGCCGAAGGAGAAGACCAACTACATCTTCCGCAACGCCGCCGCCGACAGCATCCAGGCGCCCATGATCGTCGAGGAGGCCATCACCCGGCGCGGCTTCAAGAAGCCGGCGATCCTGGCCGACAGCACCAACTACGGCCAGCTCGGCCGTGAGGACCTGGAGAAGGCGCTGGCCGCCAAGGGCGTGAAGCCCGTCGCGACCGAGAAGTTCAACGTCAAGGACACCGACATGACGGCCCAGCTCCTGCGGGCCAAGGAGGCCGGGGCCGACGTCATTCTGACCTATGGCATTGGGCCGGAGCTGGCGCAGATCGCCAACGGCCAGGCCAAGCTGGGCTGGAAGGTGCCGCTGGTCGGAAGCTGGACCCTGAGCATGAGCAGCTTCATAGACACCGCGGCTGCCAACGGGGACGGCGCGGTGATGCCGCAGACCTTCATCCAGATGCCCAACACGGCCAAGCGCAAGGCGTTCATTGAGGCGTATCAGGCCGCCTACAAGACCGAGCGGATGCCGTCCCCGGTGTCGGCCGCCCAGGGCTATGACAGCGTACTGCTGCTGGCTGCCGCTATCAAGCAGGCCGGCGTCACCGACGGCCGCAAGGTGCGCGAAGCCCTGGAGAACCTGCAGGAAAAGGTCGAGGGCGTGGTGACGACCTATGACCGCCCCTTCACTGCTAGCGACCACGAGGCGATTAGCGCCAACATCCCGGTGTTCGGCCTGGTCAGGGACGGCAAGGTCGTCCCCGCCCACGACGACGACGTGACCGGCGACAAGGCTCTGCGCATCAAGCCCCGCGCGTAACGCCGCTTCTCCCTCTCCCTCCGGGAGAGGGCCGGGGTGAGGGGGTCTCGCAGCGCCGCAAGCCCCCTCCCGCACCAGCCCGCACCAGGACCCCGCCCATGCAGATCTTCATGCAGCTCATCGTCAGCGGCATCGCCGTCGGGATGATCTATGGCGTCATCGCCTTCGGCTACCAGTTGACCTTTGCCACCTCCAAGACCCTGAACTTCGGCCAGGGCGAGGCGCTGATGATCGGCGCGCTGGTCGGCCTGACGGTGGCGAGCTTCATCGGCTACTGGGCGATGCTGCCGGTCGTGCTGCTGTTCGGCATGGCGCAGGGATCGGTGGTGGAATGGCTGGGCGTGCGCCGGGCCATCCAGATGAAGTCCGAATCCGGATGGATCATGGCGACCATCGCCATCGGCATCATCCTGAAGAACGTCGCCGAGAACGTGTGGGGCCGCGACGACCTCAAGTTCCCGTCGCCCTTGCCCGAGGCGCCGATCAACCTGGGCGGGGTACGCATCCTGCCGATGGAGATCGTGATCGTCGTCGGCGCGCTGCTGTTGATGCTGGCCGTCGAGGTGTTCAACCGCCGCAGCGTGTTCGGCAAGGCCGTGGTGGCCACCGCGAACGACCGCGACGCCGCGGGGCTGATGGGCATCAACACCAAGCAGGTCATCACCTTCAGCTATGCGCTGAGCAGCATGACTGCCGCCTTTGCCGGGGTGCTGGTGGCGCCGGTGACGCTGACGGGGGCGACGATGGGGGCGGTGCTGGGCCTGAAGGCGTTCGCCGTCGCCATCATCGGTGGATTGTCGTCCGGCCTCGGCGTCATCGTCGGCGGGCTGATCCTGGGGATCACCGAAACCATGACCGGCTTCTACCTGTCCACCGGATACAAGGACGTGCCCGGCCTGGTGCTGCTGCTGCTTGTCCTGTCGTTCAAGCCGTCGGGGCTGTTCGGCAAGCGCTCGATCAAGAAGGTCTGACCGCCATGGCAACTGCATCGGAGCCGCAGGCGGTAGTCCCGCCCGTTTCCAAGCCCGGCGCGGCAAGGCCGGGCCTGGCACTGTCAGGGCTGAAAGGTGGGCTGCTGATCGCCGCGGCGCTGGTGTTTCCGTTCCTAGTGACGAACCCGTACTACCTGCATCTCGCGGTGCTGATTGCCATCTTCTCGATATTGCTGCTCGGGCTGGACGTGGTGTTCGGCTACACTGGGGAGGTGTCGCTGGGCCATGCGGCGCTGCTGGGGATCGGCGCTTACACCGCGGGGGTGCTGAACTTCCAGCTTGGCATCGGCATGATCGCGGCATTGCCGGTGGCGGTGCTGGTGACGACGCTGTTCGGGCTGATGCTGGCCTTGCCGGCGCTGCAGGTGACCGGGCCTTACTTGGCGATGGTCACGCTGGCGTTCGGCACGATCGTGCAGATCCTGATCAACGAGATGACGTTCCTGACCAATGGTCCCATGGGCATCACGTTGCAAAAACCGGTGTTCGTGGACGTGCGGGACTTCTCCGACGCCATACCGTTCTTCGATATGTCGGCGGCGCGGATGCGGGAGTTCAACTTCTACTTCGTCGCTGTCGCCTGCCTGCTGCTGACGATCCTGGTGGTGAACCGCCTGATCGCCAGCCGCTATGGCCGCGCATTCGAGGCGCTGCGCGACGCGCCGATCGCATCGGACTGCATGGGCGTCAGCGTCTATAAGCACAAGGTGATGGCGTTTGGCTGCAGCGCCGGGCTGGCCGGGCTGGCCGGGGTGCTGTTCGCCTACTCCGAGCAGTATATCGCGCCGAACAACTTTGGCATCGAGCTGGCGATCCAGTTCATGCTGGCGGTGACGCTGGGCGGGCGGAAAAGCCGGGTCGGGCCTATGCTGGGGGCGCTGATCATCGTCATGCTGCCGGCGTTGCTGTCGGATATCGAGCTGTTTCGGATCATCGCCGGGGTGATTGCGGTGGTGGCCGTGGTGTCGGGGGTGGTGGCGCTGCGGCGGGCGGCGCCGGAGGAGCGCCGGGCCATCCTGGTGCCGGTCGGGCTGTGCGTCGCGTTCTTCGTGTTCTCCCTGCTGCTGGACAAGATCACCGACTACAAGCTGTCCATTTTCGGGGCGATGATCCTGTTCGTGGTGTACTACCTGCCGGACGGCATCTGGGGGTTCATACGCACGGCGCTGTCCAGCATCCGCCCCGGCCTGTTCCAGACCCATGCGGTGATCGAGGCGCATGGCGACGACGCGCAGGCCTGGTCCGCCGCGGTGCCGGACGTGGCCACCGGCAAGCCGTTGCTGGAGGCGCAGCAGGTGGTCATGCAGTTCGGCGGGCTGAAGGCGCTGGACCGGGTGGACCTGTCCATCATGCCCGGCACCATCCACGGCCTGATCGGCCCCAACGGCTCCGGCAAGAGCACGATGATGAACGTGCTGACCGGCATCTACGTGCCGACCGCCGGCGACATCAAGCTGGAGGGCCGCAGCATCGCCGGCCGCAAGCCGCCGCAGATCGCCGCCGCCGGCATTGCGCGCACGTTCCAGAACGTGCAGCTTTTTGGCGAGCTGACACTGATCGAGAACGTGCTGGTCGGGCTGCATCATACCTATGCCGGGTCGTTGGCCGAGATTGCCGCCGCAACGCCGCGGTCGCGGCGGGAGGATGCCGCGGCGAAGGTGCGGGCGGCGAGCCTGCTACGCTTCGTCGGGCTGGAGGCGCTGGCGAACGAGGAGGCGCGCAACCTGCCCTATGGCAAGCAGCGCGTGCTGGAGATTGCCCGCGCCCTGGCGCTGGACCCGAAGCTGCTGCTGCTGGACGAGCCTGCGGCCGGGCTGACGGCGCCGGACATCAAGGAGCTGATGGGCATCATCCGCAAAATCAGGGACCACGGCATCACCCTGATCCTGATCGAGCATCACATGGATGTCGTTATGACGCTGTGCGACACGGTGACGGTATTGGATTTTGGCCAGAAGATCGCCGAGGGGCTGCCGGCGCAGGTGCAGGCGGACGAGCGGGTGATCTCGGCCTATTTGGGCGGCGCCGTGGCGGAGGCGGCGTAGATGCTGATCGTCGAGGGGCTGCGCGCCGGCTATGGCAAGGTGCAGGTGCTGCACGGGTTGGACATGCGGATCGAGGAGGGGCAGCTCGTCACCCTGATCGGGTCCAACGGGGCGGGAAAGACGACGACGCTGCGGGCGCTGTCGGGGATGATCAAGCCGGAGAGCGGGCGGATCATGCTGGGCGGCACCGATGTCGCCGGGATGCCGTCCCATGCCATCACCCGGCGGGGGCTGGCGCACTCGCCAGAGGGGCGCCGGGTGTTCGCAACCATGTCGGTGGCGGACAACTTGGTGATGGGGGCGTTCCCGCGGCTGACGGGCAGCCGGCCCCGGGGGGATGTATCGGCGGATTTGGATCGGATGTTTGCGCTGTTCCCTCGGCTGGCGGAGCGGCGTCCGCAGTTGGCGGGGACTCTGTCAGGCGGGGAGCAGCAGATGTTGGCGATGGCGCGGGCGCTGATGCTGAACCCGGATGTGCTGCTGTTGGACGAGCCTTCGATGGGGTTGTCGCCTCGGTTGGTTTCCGAGGTGTTTGCGACGATTGGGCGGTTGAAGGAGGCGCGGATCACGATGCTGCTGGTGGAGCAGTTTGCGGCGGCGGCGCTGGAGGTGGCGGATTTTGGCTATGTTATGGAGAACGGGCGGTTGGCGGCGAGCGGGCCGGCGGGGAAGCTGCGGGATGATCCGGCTGTGAGGGCGGCGTATTTGGGGGCGGCGCATTAGGGCCCGGGGATATGAACTGAAGCGGGAGAGTTCGATTGAGACTTACCAAACATAAGCCTCAAGCAATTCCGTCGCTGACCGGCATACGTGGTGTCGCGGCTTTGTGGGTCATGCTGTTTCACATTGGCCAAGGCATTCCGGGCTACTCACTTCTGCCATGGCTCACAGGGTCATCCTTCATAGAAAACGGCTTCCGGGGTGTAGATCTATTCTTCATCCTATCTGGTTTTATCATGATGCACGTGCATGCCCAGGACTTCACAGTGTTCCGTCGCCGCACACTGTGGGATTTTATGATTATGCGTTGCATTCGAATCTATCCAGCGCACCTCATTGTATTGCTGTCAATTTTAGCGGTCGTGATCGCCAGTCCCGCTTACGTGGCGTGGACGCGGGCGTGGAACCTGCCATTGCATACGCCAGCTTACACAGTCTTGAGTTTCTTCCAAACTGCAACTCTCACAACCCGCTGGCTCGTGCCGGACTACGGTATGTGGAACGGAGTAACTTGGAGCCTAAGCGTTGAACTTCTCGCCTATACAAGCCTGCCGGTACTAGCCTATCTGCTATCGCGCACTCAATCACCGGCACTCTGCTTGTGCGTGGCATTTGGAAGTCTGGCGGCAATGCTCTGCTTGTTGGTCGCAATAGGGAACTATGATGGAGGCAACCCTAATCGGCCTGGTCTGCTGCGCGGCTTTGGAGGTTTCGCGGCTGGTGCGGCGTTATGCCGGTTCGCCGCTGTCGCACACGTCACCAACCGTCAATCTCAGGGGATTATTCTTGGATCCCTGGCGTTCATCATGGTGCTGCTGCTCGTACCCCGCATCGCAATCCTAATGCCGTTTGGGTTTGCGCTCCTGATACTGGCACTTGCGTATCGAGTGGGCGTGATTAACCGCTTGCTGAGCAGCCGCCCAGCTATGTTCTTCGGCAAAATATCGTTCTCGCTTTATCTTGTCCACGTTACGCCGCTGCTACTTCTCGAGTGGGCGTTTCAAACCGGACAGTTCCCATCTACATCCGTCACAATAATGACGGGCGTGATCGGCTACTTTATAGTTGTAATTGGTCTTTCGATCCTGCTGCATTATGGGATCGAGCGCCCCTGCCAGCGGTTTGGCCATAATCTTCAAAAACTAGGGTCTAGGGAGAAGGTTTGATCTTCAGCCGCAGATTTGTCGGCGCTGCGGCGAAGCAGGCGACGGCATAGAAGTGGTGTGGATGCGGAAGCCTCTTAAGCTAAATGAGTAGACGTGCGACTGATACCAACCGTCATTTGCTCTGACCGTTTTCTGTATGGTGTTCGTAGGGCGTATAAGCGAAGCACCATACGTCGCCCAGCAGCGCTGCGTAGCGGCGGAAGGCGCTGGCACTTTTCCGTCCTACAAAGGCCGCAGCCGTCAGAACGGTCAAAGCAAGCGGCGGTTGGTATGACTCGGCTGCATCTGTCAGCGTAGGCTAGAAGCACTCAGGTTTTCCACTACGTCCCAATCACGCCAGAACGTCACCTGCGCTTTCGTCGGCTGGACACATGAGTGAGGACGATAGGGCGTTGGCCCACCATAATGGCCGTCAGCATCACATCAATGGCATGGTGGGCTTGGGTGAAATCGTCCAGGGTCCACTCCGCCGCATCGGGATCAGCGGCAATACCGCGCTGGATGGCTGCTTCCTCAGCCTGGCCGTTACGCGTGATCCGTTTCATACCGGACGGCTGACCTTGCGGCGCTGTCCGGCATCCTCGGCATCTAGACGCGAGGCGGGCTTGGCTTGTCCTTTGTTCTGGCTCTTGGCCGCATCAGAACGCGCAGCTATCCAGCTCTTGGACCCAAGCGTCCCCTCAAGCAGCGCCGGCACACAGAAGTCTGCGTCCAACCGCGGAAAGTGTATGCCCAACCCGAGCACATCCACCTCGATCACCGAGAGATCGTCCCGCTTCGCACTCTGCACACTCTCTGCATCCTGCGGCGCAAAGCCGATCTCAACACCGGTGGTCAGCCGAACAATCACCCGCCCGCGCCCGGCATCGTAGTGTGCGCGTTCCGCACGCGGGCCGCGAAGGCGTGCCTCGCCACGCGCCTTGGCCGCTTCAAACTGCTTTGTCGTCAACTCAACCATGGAACCGTCTCCACTCCTCCGTCAGCGCGTCCTGGTGGGCGGCAACCAGCCGCAGGACGCGCCGGGCGTCCGGCCCGGTGCAGCCGATGACCTCCCGGACCTCCGGCCCGATCGAGCTTATTACAATCGCGTATCCACGTTCGAACACATGAGGTTGCTGCCAGGCACCTAAGGCTTTGCTGGCCTTACGGCATCTAACGCGACCCGTGCATCACGCCGCAACGCCGGCAGATCGTCGCAGGCGGCATTCCAAAGCACTTCCGGGCTGATTCGGTCATAAGCGTGCCGCAACCAGTTGCCCATGCCGCGGATGTCTCGCCAGGGTGGGATGGCATCAACTCCGGCCCGCGGTCGCCAAGGCGGTGGGCGGCTTCGCACACTCGTTTCAGGCAGCGCTCCATGGCATCACGCAGCATGTTGTTGGAAGCGAACGTGTCCTGGTCCATGCCTGACACGTAACCCTCGATCCGTTCGAGGTTCTCGATGATGTCTGCAAGGCAGCCTGCGGGATCGTGTTTAGAAGGCACGCAGGCGATCCCGCATGACGTTGGCACGCAGGCGGGGCGCTTCGACGGGTTCCACCAGCAGGTCCACAGGCCGGCCCAGCACTTCCGACAAGCGCCGCTCCAGAGCCACAAGCCGGAACAGGCCGATGCGTGCTTGCGGATCGAGTTCAGCCAACAGGTCCACATCGCTGTCCGGGGTAGCGTCACCACGGGCCACGGAACCGAACAGGGACAGCTTGCGGATGCCTGCCTCCTGCAATTCCTGCTTATGTGCGCGCAACGCTTGGATGACCTGTTCTGCCTCCGCGGCAAATGTCGCTGACACAGTCATGGCAGGACTCCATTGCGTCTTCCCTAGCACGCCCAACCCGTCCGCCACCAATCCCGCGTGAACCTGACGGCAAGGCCGGCGTTCCCCACCCATGGACCTCCCCGCCAAAGCCCAGGAAATCCACCGCCGCCTCTGCCGCCTCTACAACTGCCCCATCGCCTACTTCCACGCCCTCGACCCCCTCAGCGAGCTGGTCAGCTCCCTCCTGTCCCACCGCACCCGCAACGCCGACAGCGGCGCTGCCTTCAAGGCTCTGCGCGTCCGCTTCCCCGATTGGCGCCTCATCCTCGACGCCCCCACCGCCGACATCCAGCAGGCCATTGCCCGCGTCACCTGGCCCGAGCAGAAGGCGCCTCGCATCCAGTCCATCCTGCGCGCCATCCAGGCCGAGCGCGGCGAGCTGTCCCTGGACTTTCTGGCCGACCTGCCGGTGGACGAGGCCCGAGCCTGGCTACAACGCTTGCCCGGCGTCGGCCCGAAGACCAGCGCCGCCGTGCTCAGCTTCAGCCTGCTGCGCCGCCCGGCGCTCCCGGTGGACAGTCATCACCACCGCGTTGCCGCCCGCACCGGCCTGATCCCGGCAGGGATGGCGGTTGGCCCCTCTCACGCCGTCCTGGCCGCGCAACTGCCGCCGGATTGGGACGCGCAGCAGGTCTATGACAACCACGAGGTGCTGATGCTGCACGGGCAGAAGTGCTGCTACTGGCGCAACCCGGCCTGCGGGCGCTGCCCGCTGCTGGACCTGTGCCCGGTCGGGCAGGGGTTCATGGCGGACAAGGAAACGGTGCCCGACGATGCGGCAATAGCAGACGTATCCCAGGCCAAATAGGCCGGACTGCTCCCTCTCCCTCCGGAAGAGGGCCGGGGTGAGGGAGGCGGCCAGCACAACCCTGGCCTGTGCCGGTGCAGCCCAAACTCGGGTAGCCGCGGCGTTTGCGGTCTTTCCCCCACCCTGCCCCTATCCCAGAGGGAGGGGAACTTACGCCGTCGCCGCCGCCCGCACCCCTAGCTCCCGCTCCATCGCCTCCCGCATCAGGAACTTCTGCATCTTCCCCGTCACCGTCATCGGGAACTCCTCCACGAAGCGCACATACCGCGGCACCTTCTGATGCGCGATCTGCCCGCGGCAGAACGCCTGCACCGCCTCCGCCGTCAACGCCTCGCCGCCGCGCAGCTTCACCCACGCGCACAGCTCCTCGCCGTAGCGGTCGTCCGCCACCCCGAACACCTGCACGTCCTGGATGGCGGGATGCTGATACAGGAACTCCTCGACCTCGCGCGGATACACATTCTCGCCGCCGCGGATCACCACGTCCTTGATGCGCCCGACGATATTGCAGAACCCCTCATCGTCCACCACCGCCAGGTCGCCGGTGTGCATCCAGCGCGCGGCATCAATCGCCCCCCGCGTCCGTGCCTCGTCGTCCCAGTAGCCCAGCATGACGCTGTAGCCGCGGGTGCACAGCTCGCCGGGCACGCCGCGCGGCACGATGCGGCCCTCGGCGTCCACGATCTTGACCTCCAAATGCGGATGCACCCGCCCGACCGTGCTGACCCGGCGCTCCAGCGGGTCGCTGGCGGAGGACTGGAAGCTGACCGGGCTGGTCTCGGTCATGCCGTAGCAGATGGTGATCTCCCGCAGGTGCATCCGCTCCACCGCCCGGCGCATCACCTCGATCGGGCAGGGCGAGCCGGCCATGATGCCAGTACGCAGGCTGCTGAGGTCGAAGCGGTCGAACTCCGGATGCTCCAGCTCGGCGATGAACATAGTGGGCACGCCGTGCAGGCCGGTACACCGCTCGCCGGCCACGGTCTGCAGCACCGCCAGCGGGTCGAACCCCGGCCCGGGATACACCATCGCCGCCCCGTGCGTGGTGCAGGCCAGGTTGCCCAGCACCATGCCGAAGCAGTGATACAGCGGCACCGGGATGCACAGCCGGTCCGCTTCGGTCAGCCGCATCGCCTCCCCGATGAAGTAGCCGTTGTTCAGGATATTGTGGTGCGTCAGCGTGGCACCCTTCGGCGCCCCGGTGGTGCCGCTGGTGAACTGGATGTTGATGGGATCGTCGAACTGCAGGGTCGGCTGCAGCCGGGCCAGCGCGTCCCGGTGCGCGGCCGTCGCCAGCCCCGGCACGGCGTCGAAGGGCAGGGCGCCCGGCGCCGGCCCGCCGATCTGGATCACCGTCCGCAGGCGCGGCAGCCGCGCGCTGCGCAGCTCGCCCGGCGCCGCGCCCGCCAGCTCCGGCGCCAGGCCCGTCAGCATGCCGATGTAATCGCTCGTCTTGAAGGAGGTCGCCATCACCAGCGCCTTGCAGCCGACCTTGTTGAGCGCGAATTCCAGCTCCGTCACGCGGTAGGACGGATTGATGTTGACCAGGATGATGCCGGCCTTGGCGGTGGCGAACTGCACCACCACCCACTCGGCGTTGTTCAGGGACCAGATGCCCAGCCGGTCCCCGCGCTCCAGCCCCAGGGCCAGCAGCCCGGCGGCGAAGGCGTCGGCACGGGCGGCCAGCTCGGCATAGGACCAGCGTACGCCGGCCGAGGGCACGATCAGCGCCGGGCTGTCCGGCACCCGGGCGGCGGTACGGTCCAGGTTCTGGCCCAGCGTTTCCCCCAGCAGGGGCACATCGCGGGCGCCGTGGACATAGCTGATGGCGACTGTCATGGACGCTCCCCGGTATGGGCCAGCCGCACCGTCCGGCCGGTCGTTGCGGGCATGGTAGCGACGCCGCAGCGCTGGGGGCAAGCGGGGTTCCCGCCTTCTGCGCCGCACGGCCCGGCGCGCAACCGCAGTCGTGCAACGGAAGGGAGCAGCCTATATATTCGCAAAGACAAGAGGGAACCCGCCGTGTCCGCAACCCGGTCCAACCGCCTGCCCGGCCTCAACTTCGACCTTGGGGAGACCGCCGACATGCTCCGCGGCTCCGTCGAGACCTTCGCCGCCGACGAGATCGCGCCGCGCGCCGCCGCCATAGACCGCGACAACGATTTCCCGGCCGACCTGTGGCGCAAGATGGGCGACCTGGGCGTCCTGGGCATCACCGTGGAGGAGGAGTATGGCGGCGCCGGCATGGGCTACCTGGAGCACGTCGTGGCAATGGAGGAGATCAGCCGCGCCTCCGCCTCGGTGGGCCTGAGCTACGGCGCGCACAGCAACCTCTGCGTGAACCAGATACGCAAGAACGGCACCGAGGCGCAGAAGCGGCGCTATTTGCCCAAGCTCGTCAGCGGCGAGCATGTGGGCGCCCTGGCGATGAGCGAGAGCGGCGCCGGGTCGGACGTGGTCGGGATGCGGCTGCGCGCGGACAAGCGCGGCGACCACTACGTGCTGAACGGCACCAAGATGTGGATCACCAACGGCCCTGACGCCGACGTCCTGGTGGTTTATGCCAAGACCGACACGGCCGCCGGCTCGCGCGGCATCACTGCCTTCCTGATCGAGCGCGGAATGCCTGGCTTCTCCTGCGCCCAGAAGCTGGACAAGCTCGGCATGCGCGGCAGCAACACCGGCGAGCTGGTTTTCCAAGATTGCGAAGTCCCCGAGGACAACGTCGTCGGCGGTGTCGGCCGCGGCGTGAACGTGCTGATGTCAGGCCTGGACTACGAGCGCGCGGTGCTGGCCGCTGGCCCCTTGGGCATCATGCAGGCCTGCATGGACGTGTGCGTGCCCTACATCCACGAGCGCAAGCAGTTCGGCCAAGCCATCGGCGAGTTCCAGCTCATGCAGGGCAAGATCGCCGACATGTATACGACGATGAACGCCGCGAAGGCCTACGTGTATGCCGTCGCCCAGTCCTGCGACCGCGGCGAAACGACCCGCAAGGACGCCGCCGGCGCCATCCTCTATGCCGCGGAGAAGGCGACCTGGATGGCGCTGGAGGCGATCCAGGTGCTGGGCGGCAACGGCTACATCAACGACTATCCGACCGGACGGCTGCTGCGGGACGCTAAGCTGTACGAGATCGGCGCCGGCACCAGCGAAATCCGGCGGATGCTGATCGGGCGAGAGCTGTTCAAGGAGACGGCTTAGAGCATGTCCGGATCAAACGGCTTCGTTTGGGCCGGATAAATGCTTGCCAAAACAAAGGCTAGAGCGTGTTTGGTGTCTTCACTTGCACCAAACATGCTCTAGACCACTGCCGACCCGCCTCACGTCACCCGGTTGCGGACGCCAAACCGTGCCTCCCGCCAAGCCCCGCTCGCCAACACCCCGCCCATCGCCACCGCAACGTCCCACAACTTCGCATAGCGCAGCGTCAGCGGCGTGATCCCGAACCGCATCAGGTCCGGCGTCCGGAAGTCGCCGATCACCCCCTGCGCGATCAGCGCCTGCATCACAGCATACGCCTCGGGATGACGGAACGAGACCTGGCTGCCGCGCCGCTCATCCTGCGCGGGCGTCACCGGCTCGACCCCGGCGCCGGGGCAGTGCTGCGCCACCAGGTCCATCAGCAGCGCGGCCTGGCGCAGCGACTTCGCCCGCACGTCCGCCATCGGCGCCCGCAGCGCGATGTCCACCCCCACCTCCAGCGCCGCCATCGCCAGCACGGACGGCGTGCCGACCACGGCGCCGCCAATGCCCGGCGCCGCGCGGTATCCCGGGTCGAACGCGAACGGATCGGCATGACCCAGCCATCCCGTGATCGGGTATCGCGCCTCCTCCTGCAGCCGCCCGGCGACATACAGGAACGCCGGCGCCCCCGGCCCGCCGTTGAGGAACTTGTAGCCGCAGCCGACCGCGAAATCCGCATCCGCCCCCAGCAGGTCCACCGGCACCGCCCCCGCCGAGTGCGCCAGGTCCCACAGCATTAGCGCCCCAGCCGCATGGGCCGCCGCCGTGACCGCCGCCATGTCGTGCATCGCCCCGGTGCGGTAGTCCACGTGCGTCAGCATGACGACGGCCACGTCTGGCCCGAGCGCCCCGGCAACCTCCCCCGCCGCCGTGCGCAGCTCGTGCCCCTGTCCCAGCAGCGCCGCCAGACCCTCCGCGACATACAGGTCGGTCGGGAAGTTGCCCGCCTCCGACACGATCACCCGGCGGCCCGGCCGCAGCCGCAGGGCGGCCGACAGCAGCTTGAACAGGTTCACCGACGTGGAATCCGCCGTGATCACCGTCCCCTCCGGCGCCCCGATCAGCCGGCCGATCTTGTCGCCCAGCCGCGCCGGCAGGCCGATCCACCCGGCGTCGTTCCACGACCGGATCAGGCCGGTGCCCCATTCCCGCTCCACCACCGCCGCAAGCCGGCCAGGCGTCGCCCGTGGCAGAGCGCCAAGCGAATTGCCGTCGAGATAGATCACGCCATCCGGCAGGACGAACTCGTCCCGGAACGGAGCCAGCGGATCGTCCCGGTCCATCGCGTCCAGCCTGGCCCGTGTGATCATGCGCCTTATGCCTCAATGGTTTGGGCGGACCACCATCAGCCCCGCCGCATACGACAGCCAGACCCGGCGCTGGCTGAACCAATCTAGGCCCAGCAGCATGTCCGCCGGGGCGATCTGCAACTCGGTGACGCTGACCGGCATGTCGGCCGTCACCTCCGCCCCGGCCTGCAGCGTCCGCAACCGCAGGTGGCGCAGCGTCACCCGCTGGCCGTCTATGCCGCGCGCGGTGCTGGCGGACACCGGGGCGTCCAGGCCCAGGCGCCCGGCAGCAGTGTTGGACAGCAGGGTGATGCGGGTGCCGGTGTCGGGAATTGCCAGCAGCGCCGCGCCGTTGACCCGCACCGGCGCCGCTAGGTCTCCGCTCTTCAGCACCTGCAACGGGATCGCGGACCCGGCCGGCGCGCAGCCAGCCGGCGTCAGCAGCGTCAGCCGTCCGCTGCGCACGTCGAGGTCCACGTCATAGGCCCGCAGCAGCGGTGCCCCTAGTAGCCCGGCCAGTGGCGGATCGGTTGCGGGCACGCCGGGCAGCTCGGCGACCGGCACGCTGCCGCTGGGCAGGGGCGCCCCGCCTAGCGTCAGGCCATACAGCAGCGCATTCGGGGCATCCCGGGCGCCCCCGGTGCCCAGCATCCGCGTCGTCCGCCCGGAATCAGCCATCAGGCCCAGCCGCACAACGGCATCGGGCAGCACCAGCATTCCCTGCGCCCCAGTATCGAGCAAGAAGGTTGCGGCCTGGCCGCCCACCTCTGCCGTGACGAGCGCAAAACCATCCTGCATGTGCACCGGCACGAAGGCGCGAACCTCGGGCCGACAAGTGGAAGCCGGAGCATTACCGAGCAACACTAGCAAAAGCGCCGCACTTCTCCCTCTCCCTGCGGGAGAGGGCCGGAGTGAGAGAAGCCCAGCAGGGCAAACCCTGCCAAACCAGCCGCTAATTCGCTCGTAATCCAGAGCTTGCGCGTGCGGCCTTTCCCTCACCCCAACCCTCTCCCGGACGGAGAGGGAGAAGATCAAAGCATCCGCTGCAAGATGATCTTCTGCACGTCCGAGGTGCCCTCATAAATTTGGCACACCCGTACGTCCCGGTAGATCCGCTCCACCGGGTAATCCGCCAGGTAGCCATACCCCCCCAGTGTCTGGATCGCCGCGGTGCAGATTTGTTCCGCCGCCTCGGACGCGAACAGCTTCGCCATCGCCGCCGCCTCCAGCGCCGGAATTCCCGCGTCCTTCAGCCGCGCCGCCCGCAGCGTCAGCTCGCGCGCAGCTGCCAGCTTGGTCTTTGCCTCGACCAGCCGGAACCCCACCGCCTGGTGCTCGATGATCGGCCTGCCGAACTGCTTGCGCTCCTTGGCATAGCCGATCGCATACTCCAGCGCCGCCCTTGCCATCCCGACGCTCTGCGCCGCAATGCCGATGCGCCCGGACTCCAGCGTGCTTAGCGCGATCTTGAGTCCATCGCCCTCGGCGCCGATCCGCTGGTCATCCGGCACGTGCATGTCGTCGAACGACAGGGCGCAGCTATCGGATGCCTTCTGGCCCAGCTTGTGCTCTACCCGCGCTACCGAGAAGCCCGGCGTGTCGTTGGCCACCACGAAGGCGCTGATGCCCTTCTTGCCCGCCGCTGGGTCAGTGATGGCGAACAGGATGGTGGTCTTGCCGACGCTGGCGTTGGAGATGAACTGCTTGGACCCGTTGACCGTATAGCCGCTGTTGGTCCGCTCCGCCCGGGTGCGTATCCCCGCCGCGTCCGACCCGGCGCCGGCCTCCGTCAGCGCGAAGCTGGCCACGACCTCCCCGCTCGCCATCGGCCGCAGCCAGCGCTCCTTCTGCGCCGGGGTGCCAAACTTCTCCAGGATTTCGCAGGTCGGCGCGTTGTGGACACTCACCAGCGTGGATACCGAGCCGTCCCCGGCCGCGATCTCCTCGATCACCTGGGCGTAGGTTTCATACGGGATCTCGCTGCCGCCCCAGTCCGCGCTGTTGGTGGCGCCCAGGAAGCCCATCTCGCCCAGCTCACGTATGATTTCCGGCTCGATCCGCCCGGCCTTTTCCCGTGCCGCGGCCGTGGGCATCAGCCGCTCCTGCGCAAAGCGGCGGGCGGTTTCAACGATCAGCGCATTCGGGTCGGTGTTTTCGAGCATGGCAGCGTTCCCTGAACATTTCGTTGTGCTGTAGGTGGTATAGTCCAGTAGGGGCCGCAACCGCTACTCCGCGGCAACCGCAGAGACCGGAACATCCAACTGCGCCAGCAGCGCATCCCGCCGGGGCCGCGATGCCGCCAGGCTCGCCGCCTTCACCGGCCCAAACCCGCGTATGTCCATCGGCAGCGCCGCCAGCCCCGCCGCCGTGCCCACCGTGTCCCGGCGCAGCCGCCCCAGCGCACCGCGCACATCCGCCTCATACTCCACAATCAGCCCGCGCTCGACCCGGCGCTCGGCTTGCCATCCGAACACGTCCAGCGCCGTGCCGCGCAGCGCCTTGCCGTGGCGCAGCAGCCGGAACAGCGGCAGCGCCACGCGTCCGGGCACGGCGACCTTGCGCCGCCGCCCCGTCGCCGGGTCCACCCGGCTGACCAGCGGCGGCGCCAGATGGAACACCGGCGCTTCGCCATAGCTGGCGGCAGCGTGCTGGCGCGCGACCTCATACTCGTCCTTGATCGCCAGCACGCGGTAGTAACCCTCTGCCACCGCGCGGCTCAGCGCACCGGGCGCTCCGGCCACCGCCGTCTCCCGCGCCCGCGCCGCGTCCACCAGGCCGCGGTAGCGCGCGGCCAGCTTGCCGTCGCCATACTCGATCAACTCCGCTGCCCGCCGCTCCACCAGCGCGTCCAGGTCGTCCGGCAGCGGCGCACGGTCCCGCATGATCTCGTCCGCCAGCGCCGGGTTCGCCGCCAGGATGCGGCCCCACAGGAACGCCCGCCGGTTCAGCGGCACCGCCGTCCCGTTCAGCTCCATCGCCCGCAGCAGCGCGCCCTGGCCGACCGGCACCAGGCCCATCTGCCAGGCCAGTCCCAGCAGCAGCGTGTTCATCGCCTGCGCGTTGCCGAACAGCCGCTCGGACAACGCGGCACCGTGCAGGAAGCGCGACCGCTCCGCCGACGTGCTCCGCCCGATGGCCCGGCGGTGCAGCCCGGCGTCCAGCGCCAGGTCCCGCTCCCGGATGAAGGCGGCACCGGGCTGCAGATCCAGGTTGCCGACGACTGCCGCCGAGCGCTTGCACCGCCCCAGCACGTCAGCGCCCGCGCCCACCGCCATGTCGGCGGCCAGCAGCAGGTCGGCCTCGCGCTGCGGGATGCGGACCACATCCAGCCCCCCGCCGTCCGCATGGGCATCGGCGATCTGCACATGCGACACCACGGCGCCGTTCTTTTGCGCTAATCCGGTGAAGTCCAGGGTGCTGACCTGCCGCCCCTCCAGGTGCGCCGCCATTGCGACGATGGCGCCGCAGGTCACGATCCCGCCGCCGCCGATGCCGGCGAACAGGCCGCGCCACGGCTGCTCCGCGCCCGGCAGCGTGGGATCGGCCAGCCCTGCCGCCAGCTCCCCCTCCCGCGCTGCCCAGACGGTCGCATGGTCCACCGTGCCGATGGGCGCATCCGACTTGGTGGTCACGAAGCTAGGGCAGAAGCCTTTAAGGCAGGACAGGTCGGTGTTGCAGCTCGTCGGGCTGATGCGGCGCCTGCGTCCGTGGTCGGTCTGCACCGGCTCGATGGCAATGCAGTTGCTCTGTGCGGTGCAGTCGCCGCAGTTCTCGCACACGGCTTCGTTGATGACGACACGGGTTTCAGGGGCGGCCAGCTTGCCGCGCTTGCGGCGGCGGCGCTTTTCGGTGGCGCAGACCTGGTCGTAGATGATGGCGCTGACGCCGGGCTGCTCGCGCATCCGGCGCTGCACTGCGTCCATCTCGTCGCGTCCGTGCCGCAGAGTGCCCGGCGGCAGCGCCGCAGGCGGGGGCAGCCGCGCTGGATCGTCCGCCACGACCGCGAGCAGCCCCACGCCCTCCGCATGCAACTGCCGCGCGATGGACAGCACGTCCGTCCCGCCTTCGGCCGGCTGGCCGCCCGTCATGGCGACGGCATCGTTATACAGCAGCTTATAGGTGATGTTCGCCCCAGCCGCGACCGCCTGCCGGATCGCGAGCAGGCCGGAGTGGGTGTAGGTCCCATCCCCCATGTTGGCGAACATGTGCGGCATGTCGGTGAACGGCGCCAGGCCGATCCAAGGCACGCCCTCGCCACCCATCTGGCTGAAGGTCCGCGTCGCCGCCGACGTCGTCAGCGCCATCGTATGGCAGCCGATGCCCGCCATCGCGTGGCTGCCGTCCGGCAGCCGCGTGCTGGTGCTGTGCGGACAGCCCGCGCAAAATGCCGGCGCACGGGCTAGTAAGCCCGGCAGACGCTCCGGCGCGAGGTGCGGCGCCTCGGCCTGCACCTCAATCCCGGCGTCGCGTAGGAACCGCCCTATCGCCGCCATCGCCAGTTCCGGCGACAACTCCATCGTGGCGGGCAGCAGCGGCGCGCCCTGCAAGTCCTGCTTGCCCTGGATCGGCGGCCGGTCCGGCAGGTTGTAAAGGGCGGCACGAAGCTGCTCCTCCACGTTGGCCCGCTTCTCCTCGACGATCAGCACGGCCCGCTTGCCCTCGCAGAACTCTCGCAGGCCCACCGGTTCGATCGGCCAGGACAGCGCGACCTTGAACACCGCGATGTCCGGCGAACGGTCCAGGCCCATGCGGCGCAGCGCATGCATCAAGTCGTGGTGCGCCTTGCCGACCGTGACGATCCCAATCGGCGCATCCCGGCGCCCGTGCATCAGCCGGTCCAGCCGGTTCGCCCGCGCCCAGGCCAGCGCCGCCGGCAGCCGCTCCTGCACCATGCGCCGCTCCAGCTCAGCGCGCTCGGCGGGCCAGGGCAGGCCGGCGTCTATGTTCAGGCCGTGCGGCGGCAGGGCGATGTCCGGGCGGACGAAATGGCGCCGGCCCGGTACGGTGACGATGGCATGCTGCTCGGCGTTCTCGGCAATCGTCTTCAGCGCCACCCACAGCCCGGCGTAACGCGACATCGCAATCCCCGCGAGGCCCAGATCCAG
>JAABUW010002671.1_pt1 | contig 26713 bp, 35 predicted proteins | sample 5560081 | NCBI WGS metagenome assembly JAABUW01 (sample SAMN10711882, study PRJNA513363) | rock metagenome | isolation source: Antarctica rocks | place: Antarctica: Victoria Land, Knobhead sud | reverse complement strand
TGCACCAATGATGCAATGCATGCCAGGCTACAAATTGTTGGCACAAACACATCCACAGCATGCTGCCGAGATGATTTACCAGCTGCATGGTTATGCCAGTCAATTTATGGAAGGTTTGTGGCATTGACAACCTTGTACGGTAGCAATACAATACCCATCAGTGCATCCCATACAAATTCACTGCGGAAGATGAACAAGCTTGTCCATTCTGAGCTGTTGAGGTTTTCACGGTGCTTGAGTAATCATGGCTTGCAATGTCTATGAAAGGTCTTGGTCAGCAAACTGCTGTGCAATAAGTACAGTTGCAGAGTTGACCGGCATCACCTGAAACGCTGCAATGATGCATTCTGAAATGTTTTCCATGATACCAGACAGCATCGCATAGCGAGAGTAGGCCTTCTGCTGGCTTTGTAAGTCTTGCTCAACAAGACAAAGCCGCAAAAAGGAAGCAGCAGCAAGCATCTGCGCATGAGGGATGCCTTGAAGGCCACGGATGGCATTGCGAAAACCTTCAGCGTGCTCTGGATGAGCCAGGAAAGCCTTGCAGTGGGCAATTTCATCAAAGACACAGCTCAGTGCCTGCTGTATGTCCACAGCATAATCCAAGAGAGAAGGATGCTGACTGGACTGGCCTGCAAAGAAGAGTAACCTGGGATGTTGTGTACAGGAATGACCTGACAGATTGAGAATGTACATGCGGCATGCAAACAAATGCGGTTGTTCAGCAGAAGCTGCACAGGACAAGATGCCAAATGAACATCCAGTGCAGCTTGAAAGCACCAGCAACAAGATATGACTTTTGAGATGCACCCTTGCCCACAAAACATACATGACTTTAAAATAAGAGCTACAACTATGACCCAACAAACACAGCAGAGGTACTCACTGAAGCACTGCCACAAGGCAAAAATGCCAGAAAGCTGCAGTTTTGTATCCTCTTCACAGTCTGCAGGTCTGGGCATGGACGCAATCATCTGCCACAATACCGCCATGCAAAGATCATTGAGTTCTGGCATTCTGGTTCCATAGATTTGCCAACATTCCATCAAAGGCGCTAGCCCATGCACAAAGACTGTTTGCAAATACTGTTGTGCATCACGGACATGATCTGACAGTAGCTTGTGCAACAGAACAATGATGACCATCTGCGCTTCAAAGTGTTTTTCCGCAGATGGCTGCCTGGTGCAAGCCTGGCCATTCAGCCACTGCAGGGTTGCCAAAGCCCTGACAGTCACCGCTTCAATGTCCTCTGGCGACAAGCATGTTAGTCCCACAGATTTGGCTGGTGCAGAGCTGTGCGTGTCACCCTCTGCTTTGACAGACCTGGCAGCTGTTGCTAATTGCTGTTGACTGAGGCTGAGTGTGGTAGTCAATAAAGAAGCCGCAGCAGCAGGGCCTTGGTTGACCTTCAGCCCAGCTATCTGCTCAAGGGCGGGTGAGATTTGACCAGTGTATCCCGCTTTTGGGTGCTGAGCCAACGTCTCAGTCATGAACAATATAAGGCCAAGCAGCCGGGCATCAAGTGTAAGCTGGGAAGGCCGGACAGCAGCGCCTGATATGTAGCAATGCGACTCCAGGACTGCAAACAAAGCAGACAAAGGCTTCAAACATGCGCAAAGAGGGAACATCACAACAACATCTTTGGTGGTCATTCAAGTGGGTGCGCATGAATTGTTTGAGCAGCATACCTGTGATTGTGATGCGTGCCATGCAAGTATGCCTGATGACTAAATGACTGAGTGGTTGACTTGACATTTAAGCGTCGTTTGATGTGACGCATCTTTGGCTTGCAAGGCAAGCAGCCTGGTCTTGCAGCATGTGAGGTATGCACATAACTATGGGATGATTGGCTTTTCTCACCGCTTGGTCTTGACGATGCATCTGGGCACAATAAGCCGGAGAGGCGGCGCACACCATGCATGCGAGCCATCATTGGCAGAATGCCTGCTGCTGCCTTGATCTTGCTGTCCCTCAAGTGCAACAACACAATATATGCACCCAGGGCCAATCTAGGTTTGTCCAAAGCATTCATCAGCAGAGATAAGGCACCTACAAGTCAACAACATCTGTATTGCATTCAACTTTGTGACACGGCCTACACTGAAGCAGCTAACCTCAAATATAAGTGAGACCTACACTGAAGCAGCTAACCTCAAACGTAAGTGAGACCTCAAATGAACGTGAGAGCATGCTAAAACTGCAATGCTATGATATGGGAGTTGCTCTACCATGTTAACTCAGGATTACAATCCCTTGATATCAAGAGGAATGCAATGTGATGCCTTGCAAGGCTTCTTTTTGTGCAACCAATAAAGCGCGCAATCTGTCAACTATGCAATCAATGGTTGGTGACCTGCTCACCTGCTCTGAGCAACTCTGAAGCCACGGCCCCATAGACTGCACTGCTCGCATTTGTCATTAGTGCTAGCAGCAGATTGCAGCAAGAGCTGCTCTCATCTGCTTCCTGGCTGAGTAAATGGCGCAAGGCTGGCATGGTCAGCTTGACCAAGTGCACAGACAAGTGCAGTCTTTGTTCATCTTCAGCGCCTGCTTTGTCTTGATCAGCAGGGACCGTAACTGTGCCAGCATTGTCAGCAATTGTATACAAGGCACACCAGATGGCTTTGGGAGCTAGCAAAGCAGGTGTGTATTCCAGGTCCATGTCTGTAGTGAGGCTGGCCAGCTTCAGGATGAGCAGAGCGCTGCGCAGCAATGCAAGATGAGATCTTGTGCGGGAGCACTCTGCCTCATCTTGGCTGTGAAGGTGCCCATGGACGGGTGCATCTGCTTCAGTGGCAGTGTTGCAGTCAGAACTGCAGCTGCTTGCTGCCTGAGCACAGACGGCAAACTCGGCATCCTTGGTCATGCTGTCTGGTAGACCTTCCTTTGCCCATTCCAGCATGTCAAGTTTGGACTGGTCATGCAGCAGGTGAAGCAAGAGCAGAATAGGTCTCACTGCTGTGCTCATTCCGATGAATACTGTGGGTATGAGCTGAGGGTGGACAGCAAGAGGGAGACTGCTGACAATGTCTTGGTGTCCAATGTGCATCATTTGTGCCAACTGCTGCTGATCCCTCATCATACAAGACAGACACGTAGAGTCAGCTGTCATAACTTGGACAGCTGCTGACCATGTGCTGCTTGAATCACTGCTATGTGTGGAGTTGGTACTCCTCAAGACTGCCTCGACATAAAAAGCAACAGTGGGTATGAAAGCTGCTGTCAACTCCAGGACATTGGAACTTGCAGGCAGCACCTACAGCACAAGGTATGGTTTAAGACGCTTTGCTAAAGCGCCATACCACAGGCGAGGCAAGCTTGTGTGACCTGATCAGGAAGCACGTGAAGACCAAACAGCACATCATTCCGTATACCTGCTGAAGGTTTTGTCCAAGGAAACTTGCTCGTCCCTGAGGCTTAGCCAACACGCATCAGGCCTCAATTTGTGTGCACGACAAAACTGGACCAACACTTCTTTGCCTACTGTGTCACCAGTGCAGGCATGGGTCCAGCAGAGCCTCACTCCCTCCTGCAAGAGGTGCATCAGCATTTTTGACTCAGTGACAATAACAGATGTTGCAGGAGCTGCGATGTTGCAGGAGCTGCGAGACCTACCGTAGATCGCACGATCACGTGAGCTCCATTGATGCGCTATTTCTTTGCACCTCTCGACAGCAAGTCAGGGGTAGTTTGCGCTTGAATTTTCAGCTACAGTACGTGGTCAACAAAGTTAGTTTGCTTGACGCGGTTCGGTGCATCGGTACCCTGACGCGGTTCGGTGCATCGATGCAGCTGCATGTTGAAGGGCGAAACCCCACATTGCGCATGAGCCTTTAGCTCCATGCCTTAGCTCTGCCCTTAGCTCTGCCCTGCCCTAAGGTTAGCTCATTGTCCCTGCTACACTCCAAAAACATTGCAGTAGCATTGAGGAGACAATGCCTGAGAAGCCAAGCCCTGCACAGAATGAATGCTTACAGCGTGCAGCACCACAGGATGAACAGCATGTGTTAACTGCCACATGGACATGTACACTACAGTGAACAGCAGCAGTTTGCAGCCTCACCTCAGAACTGGCTTGCCCACCACTTTCTAGCAGCAGTGCTGTGCAGCCCTTGTGTTGTTGTTTGTGCATAAGTAGTGCAGCACAGCAGCTTATATAGGATACTTTTAAGACTGGCTAGGAGCTGCTTTTGGGGTTCTTATCATCACAGCATCCTATATTATAAGACCTGTAATTGACAAATTACATGCACATTTTAAGAACCCCAACGAGACCCTATCTGATTATAAGCTTCGGAAAAACTTTCGTATATGGTACGTCTTAAATTTACGACCGTTTTAGGGCCCACCGGGTCCTATATGGATCGTAAACTACGTCCTAAGATCGTCGTTAATGGGTCGTATCTTTAGGATCCATATAAGATACTGCCATCTTCATAGTGCTAGACTGATGGCTAGCACATCTGCCTCTGCTCTGATACACTACATGAACCTGACAGACAGATAGGTTATACGTATGTATACAGCGGAGCTGTGTCAGCACATGCTGCGCAGATCTGTAGAGCTATCAGCTATAGTCAGACAGACTACTGAGGCAAGCACAGCCCTCAATAGCCTGGTAAAGAAGATTTACGTGTCATGCTGTTAGTCCACTTTAGACATTAAACATGAATTGTGTGAGGCACTTCTTATGATTAGCAGCTTCACTTGGACCCATTCACTCAACGTTGTCAATACTACCAATGGCTGAAATATCGACAGAACAGTCCGACGAGTATTGGAAAGTCTTGATATAGGTGATGCCATGATCAGAAGTGCTGGCGCCCTGACCATACATGTGGTCGGGGCCCAAAAATTTGCAGCATGCCAAAATTTTGCAGCATGCTGACCTGCCTGTGACACAGTCTCTTGTTTGTCACACCGCATCTGTTGCAACAAAATCTTCCTTTGAACCACTCAATTTACTGACCAAAGTCATGACGCATGTTCACGTGATGTTCAGATCAAAGCATGATTGTGTTGCAGCACTGCTAACATGTATGAGCATGATCTTGGGAATACTGCCTGAGTGTGCGATGCTGATTGTATGGTGCAGTGCAGGGTTGCTCCAAGAGTTGTCAAGCACTTGGCAAGCATGCCGTTGCTGCAACGGTATTGTCATCTTCAAGCCCACAATTCTAGAGATCTCTGCAGCAATGAAACGCAAATCGGAGGGCCTGGAGTAGCGCTGACCAAGACAATTACAATGCAGCAATACATCGTCAAACAGCTACATACACTCAACTGCAAATGCAACATTGTATTGTGGGGTAAAGACTAATGGTGGAAAGAAACACTGCCTGCAAAGTTTGTGCCACAGATTGGCATACATAAAATATGTCATTTCATCTCGACCAGACATAGCAAATGGACATCCCTCATCCAACACTTCTTTGCTGTTGTGTTGCGCATTACTACAGACAACGCAGCTCCGGCTGATTTGCAATGACACTCTTCACCACCAGGTTTGGAACCAAGTGCTTGTGCTCAAGAGCTTTGCCAGTAACAGGGGAAATGCTATGGTGATGCAGCCAAGCTTGAATTGCCGCTTTCTCGTAGGTATGACCATCAGCAGCAATCACAGGATGTGTCATCACACCCTGCAATGCACCGGCAAGTGTGAAAACTACTTTGCAGCATAGCAATACGTCATGTCATGCATGGAACATGACTGCAAATGGAATGAGGACATGCGAGTCAATAACCCACAAGATTTGAGAGCTTGCCCAGGACTGACCTTAGTCATAGGACAGCACAGCAGAAGCCCAGCATGAGCATGCTGCCCTTGCTCTGAAGGTTTTGCCATGGGATCATAACGCACAGATGCTGCTGTGTGCTTGACGCTTTGCACATAAGGCTTTGAAGAGCTGCTGTTGAGGGAGCTGGTGTGGTGGGATCTTGCAGGCCAGTGATTGGGAAGCTGTTTATTGTCAGCAGACGGAGTGCTCAGATCATGCACTGATTCCAGACAGTCATGAAGAACAGGCTGGCTGCAGCTTGTGGCAGCATTGGCAACTGGTCCAACCTCATCAGCAGCACCTGTTCGCTTGCCTGCACTGTTGACCATAGCACCAGGAGCAGTGAAGTGTGAGTCTGCGAGCAGTGTAGAAACTGGCTTGGCTGGCTGTGGGTTTGGTGCTTGCGTGGGTGTAGCACGTGACACAAGCTGACGTGACACTTGTTGAAATTCTTGCTGCCCCAAATCCACACAAGGTGATATTGCTTCTGTGGTGAGTAGATCTGTGTCGCTAGAGGCCTGCTGCGGAGCTCTCTGCTTCTTGGCTTTCTGTTTCTGCTTCTTGACTTTCTTGGCAGCTGCTTTAACAGCCACCTTCTCCTCCTCTGCCATGATGTCATTGGCAGCCAATTCAGCAGCTGACTGCACCTTCTGAAGCATGCTAAAGCAGTAAGCAGCCAGGCAGATATGCAGCAGAAGCATGGACAAGCCTTGTGAGCTGAGACATGCATTTGCATTCTGCACTCAACACTCATGCAATGCCGATAGCAGGATGCCACACAGCGAGTATTCAACACATGCGTCACAACACTGCATGCTTGAGTCTCGTACATAAAGAGCAACATATTGATATCATGCTCAAAAGCACAGATTGACAATTGGCTTGTGACTGTGACAGGCTGTGTTTAGGCATGCAGTGCTTCACCTCATGGATATCAAAACATCTTTTGATAAAATCCAGGGCGCTGTCAGACAATAACTGTGCGTCGTGCAATGCTGCCACAGTGGTAGCCATGTTGGAAGCAGAATGCGGTGGAGTGCACCAGCCATCACTCTCCTTGGCGAGCTTGAAGAAGTGGGGAGCCCAGCAGGGCGCAGCATACATGCGTTGCATATTGTCCACCAGCGTCTCTGCAGTACAGCATGTTTTGATTGCATCACAACAACCACACCAAACTACACGTAACAAGCTGCGCTCATACAGTGGACTACAGTTGCTGAATAAGGTTGCCACCTCACAAATTGGCCTGACCAGCTTACAAATGCATGGAGTATACGAGACAGTTGGTGCAAGGATTAGACAGGTGGCCCCTATCATTAAGCGCAGATCAATCGAGAAAGAGTGCCACTGATGCTCCACTGTGCAAGACGTACCAGTAGTCTGCCGCAATTTTGGAAGACTTTCTCCCATTGTCTTCATAGTCTGTTGCGTCTGGCTTTGCTCTTTGAGCAGTTCTTTGTCTTTGGCTTGTCTATGCAACAACACATCTGCTGATGCTGCGTGCTCCCTATCTAGCTTCTCAGCATCTCGTGTAAGCTGCTCTAGGCTTGCTTCACAACGGCGGAAGAGGTTCAGCCATTGGGCAACCGTCCTCAGCTCTGCTTGCAGGCATTGCAATGTGGCACGGGCAACTGCTAGGAATGTAGGCACAGTGACGAATTTGGCCGCGTGGTGCACCAACTGAGGGCAGCCTGAATGCACATCAAGCTGACTGTCACAACCACCAAAAGGAGGCGTGCAGTGAAAGGACCATGGCAACACTGCTGCATTGACACTGTGTCAGCATGTACATAATTGGAACCATCCAGAATAACACCATGACTCACATCAAAGCTGTTTGCAAGCACGAGGCATGTTATATTGCATTCCAAGTCATCACAACTCGGCATGTCATTACAAAGCAAGAAAATGCAACAGTGGCATCACCTAGCAACTTCAAGATTGCTGGTGCTCCAACGATGCTGGAATGCTGTTTGCTTTTTGCAGCCTTCACAAGGATGTCAGCATACAGCCCAACTAGTCTCTTGCCAGCGTAGCGCACATCTTGCTCATGTACGAGGTTGGTCAGAAGAAGGTGCAGGGCTGCATGCGGGACATCAGGCTGATATGTCCCATCTAGACCATATCTACTGGAAGGCAAGGCTTTTAAACCTGCCTTGAGCCAGAAAGAAATCGTGACATGTGTCAAGACATCAGTTGCCACCTTGCAGACGACCTGCACATGCCACGATACATTGAAAGGTTGTTTGACAGCCTGCAAAGTCACACATGCATGGCCTGCAGCTATGCGACAATAGTGAGTTCTGTGATTAGTGTTGCTTGCAAAGGCTTTGCACATTCTGCATGCATCTCACAAACTGATGCCACAAGGTAGGGAGAAGGTAACTAGGCATGCAGCAATGCACATCCTTTCATATTATAAGTCTCACCTGAGCCAGGAATCTGTGGCGGTTCTGGTGCATACAAAGCAGTGATGAAGGCAAGCACAGCTGCGGCTAAGCCAGATGCTGCATGCATGACAATTACACCAAAGTTTATGACCACATGACACTTGGGAGATCAGATTAAGGTAGCTCTGTTCACAAGCAGCAGAGAAGCCCTACATGCTTGTGATGACCTATACATTACAGCAGCTGCTGCCACCAAGTAACACCCGTAGGATTGGCGTGGCACTCGTCAAAAGCAAGCAGAATGATTGGACAATGTTACTACACCAATCTGCATACACTGATTTGCACTTCTGTTATTGATAGAAAAGTGAGATCATCATTACACACATGGTCGGTAGTTATTAATGCACCACATGAGTGACGCCAAAAGCACTTCAATACCTGTTGCATCAGCCAAGGCAGCTGGCAGTGCAGACGAGAGCTGCGGTTGAGAAGCTGGCACAAACTTACGCAATGACGGCTTTCCAAAGGAAGTGGCACCTGCAACCACATGTACACAAGCTCTTGTGCTGTATTCTGCACAGGAGCCATCAACACTATGAAGGAAGAAGATGGGCACCTGCATACAGATGGGTTGCACCCAAGATGCAATACATACCAGGCCACAGATGTGTTGTTGGGACACACACATCCACAACATGCTGCCTCATGATGCTGAAGTCATCATGGCTTGCTACGTCTATAAGGGGCCGTTGGCGGCAACCTGCTGCGCAATAATGACAGTTGCAAAGTTGACTGGCATCACCTGAAGTGCAGCAATTATGCACTCTGTGATGTTCTCCATGATACCAGACTGCATTGCGTAGCAGGAACAGGCCTTCTGCTGGCTTTTCAAGTCTTGCTCAACGAGAAACAGCCGCAGAAAAGAAGTAGCAGCCATCATCTGTGCATGAGGGCTGCCCTGAAGGCCACGGACGGTAATGTGAAAACCCTCTGAACAATCTGGATGAGCCAGGAAAGCCTTGCAATGGGACGTGCTGTCCAAGGCACAGCTCAGTGCATGCTGCACATCCAAAGCATATTCCAGGAGATCAGGATGCTGATTTGGCTGGCCTGCAAAGACAACTGATTTTGGATGTAGTGTAGGAAAGTGATGTGATCATATGTTCATGTACATGCGGCATGCATGCAAATGCTGCTGTTCATCAGAAGCTGCAAACGACAAGATGGCAGCTGAACATCCAGTGCACCCTATAAGCACTTGCAATACGGTATGATGTTTGATCCTCACCCCTGCACACAGTATACAATACTTGGAAACAGCAGCTACAACTATGACCCAACCAATTCAGTGAAGGTACTCACTGAAGCACTGCCACATGGCAAAAATGCCAGAAATCTGCAATTTCTGATCCACTTCAGGGGCTGTAGGTCTGGGCATGAGCAAAGGTATCTGCCACAACATTGCCGAGCAAAGATCATTGAGCTCTGGCACTCTCCATACTTGTTCCAACATTCCATCAAAGAAGCAAGACCATGCACACAGACTGTTTGCAAACATTGATGCACATCAACGACATAAGTTGACAACATGTTGTGCAACAAAACAAAGATGGATGTCTGTAGATCTCTAAAGTGTTTGTCCAGAGGCGGTTGCCCAGTGCGAGCCTGGTCATTCAGCCATTGCAAGGTTGCCAAGGCCCTGACAGTCACTGCTTCAGTGTCTTGAGGTGACAAGCCTGTTACTCCCTCAGACTTCAACGGTGTAGGGCTGTGCATTTCCCCCTCTGCATTGGAAAAGACTGGCTCCTAGGCCTGGTTGCTGTTGGATGTTGCTGAGTAGGCTATGTAATAAAGAAGTCATGGCAGCAAGGCCTTGATTGGGTTCCTTGTTGAAACGGCCAGCTGCCTGCTGAAGGTATGATGAAGTTTGCCCTGTGTTTGATGCTTTTGGGTGTTGAGACAGCATGTCAGTCATGAACCATATGATGCCAAGCAGCAAGGTATCAATTGCAGACTCAGGAGCTTGGGCAGCAGCGGCTGACATGTACCAATCTGAATCCAAGACTGCAAACACAACAGATAAAGCGTTCAGACATGCGCAGAGAGGGAAGCTTGCAACATTTTCTGTGACCATTCAAGTGGGTGCATGTAAACTATTTGGTTGGCATATCTGTCAGTGTGACGCATTGTGCCACATAAGCATTGGTATGCATGATGACTGAGGGGATGACTTCATGATGCATCTTAGGCTTGCAAGGCAAGCATCCTGGTCTTGCAGCATGTAGGGTATGTACATAACTATGGGATGAGCGGCTTGTCTCACCACCCGGTCTCTGCAGTCCTGCTGATGCATCTGGGCACAACAGGCCAGAGAGGCGGCGCACACCATGCATACGAGCCATCATTGGCAGAATGCCTGCTGCTGCCTTGATCTTGCTGTCTTTCAACCATGACAGCATCATAAATGCATGCAGGGCCAATCTAGGTTTGTCCAAAGCATTCATCAGCAGAGATAAGGCACCTGCAGTTCAACAGCGTCTGCATTGCATTTTCAACTTTATGACACAGGCTACATCAAAGCAACACACCTCAAACATAAGTGAGACCTCAAACGGAAGTGAGAGCACACTGAAGCTGCAAAGGTATGATGTGGGAGTTGCTCTACCATGTTGACCCAGATTTACAATCCCTAGCTCTCGGGAGGGAATGTAATATGATGCCATGCAAGGCAAAGTCTTTGTGCAATCAACAAATTGCGCAATCCATAACCTGCGCAATCAATATATGGTGACTTGCTCACCTGCTCTGAGCAACTCTGCAGCCATGGCCCCATGGACTGCACTGCTCGCATTTGTCATTAGTGCTAACAGCAGATCGCAACAAGAGCTGCTCTCATCTGCTTCCTGGCTGAGTAAGTGGCGAGGCTGGCATGGTCAGCTTGACCAAATGCACAGACAAGTGCAGTCTTTCTTCATCTTCGGCGCCTGCTTTGTCTTGATCAGCAGGGTCCGTAAGTTTGCCAGCATCGTCAGCGACTGTACTCAAGGCACACCAGATGGCTTTGGGAGCTAGCAAAGCAGGTGCGTACTCCAGGTCCATGTCTGTAGTGAGGCTGGCCAGCTTCAGGATGAGCAGAGCGCTGCGCAGCAACGCAAGATGAGACCTTTTGCGGAAGCACTCCGCCTCATCATGGCTGTGAAGGTGTCCACAGAGTGGTGCATCTGCTTGAGGGGCAGTGTTGCAGTCAGGACTGCAGCTATTTGCTGCCTGAGCACAGACAGCAAACTCGGTATTTTTGGTCATGCTGTCTGGTAGACCTTTCTTTGCCCATTCCAGCATGTCAAGTGTGGACTGGTCATGCAGCAGGTGAAGCAAGAGCAGAATTGGTCTGACTGCTGTGCTCATTTCGGTGAATACTTTGGGTGTGAGCTGAGGGTGGACGGCAAGAGGGAGACTGCTGACCATGTCTGTGTGTCCAATGTGCATTATTTGTGCCAGTTGCTGCTGGTCCCTCATCATAAAGACAGATACATGGAATCGGCTGACATTGTTTGGACAGCTGCTGACCAAGTGCTGCTCAAATCCCTGCTTTGCGAGGAGCTGGTATTCCTGAAGACTGTCTCAACATAAAAAGCAACTGTGGGTATGAAAGCTGCCGTCAACTCCAAGACATTGGAGCTTGCAGGCAGCACCTACAGCACGAAACTTGATTTAGGGGACCCTTTGCTGAAGTGCAACAGCAGAGACAAGGCAAGCTTGTGTGACCAGATCAGGCAGCACATGAAGACAAAACAGCATTCACCTGCTGAAGCGTTTTGTCCATGGAAAATTGCTCGCCCTTAAGGCTTAGCCAACACGCATCGGGACTCAGTCTGTGTGCACGACAAAAGTGGACCAACACTTCTTTGCCTACTGTGTCACCAGTGCAGGGATGGGTCCAGCAGAGCCTTACTCCCTCCTGCAAGAGCATCAACTTCTTTTGACTCAGTGACAATATCAGATGTTACAGGAGCTGCGATGTTGCAGGAGCTGCGAGACCTACCGTAGTTCGCACGATCACTTGCATCTGGTGAGCTAGCTAAGACTCTCAGCCTATGGATTGAACGAGATTCCCCGCGGCAGCTCCTCCTCGATGCCCCTTTTCTGTGCACCTCTCGACAGCAAGTCAATGTAGTCTGCGCTCAAATGTTCGGCCACAGTACCGGGTCAGCAAATTTAATTTGCCCGACGAGGTCCCGTGCATTAAGCTGCTGCATGTTGAAGGGCAAAATCCCACATTGCCCACTAGAAACCCTTAGTTCATTGTCTGGTAGCAGGCTGCTACACTCCCGGGGGAGGCCCAAAAATCCATTGCAGTGAGGAGACAATGCCTGAGAAGCCAAGCTCTGCACAGCAGCAGCACCAGAGGATGAAGAGCATGAGTCAACTGCAACAATAGACTGATGGCTAGTACATCTGCCTCTAGAGAGTGAAATCCCACAGCTGTCTGATACAGTACATGAACCTGACAGACAGATATATATACAGCGGAGCTCTGTTTGCACATGCTATGCAGAGTTATCAGCTGTAATCAACCAGACTACTGGTGAGGCATGCAATAGCCCTCACATATATGTGGTCAGGGTGTAACGGGGCGAAGGTGAAAAGGTCATACTAGCGTGTCAGGGTGCGCATTATCCACCCTGTTACATCCCCCCCCGTTAAATCCGAGGCCAGTGTGACTCGGGCCCCTTCAACGTCAGGTGCAGTCGGGCACTACCCTCAAGGGAAAGAAGTAACTGCCTTTACCTTTACCGAAACCAATTGTGACGGGGCGAAGGGGTGGATAATGCGCACCCTGTTACACAGGGCATGTGCATCATGGCATGCCAAAAGTTTGCATCATGCTGCCCTGCATGTCCAACAGCATCTTGTTTGTCAAACTGCATCTGGTGCAGAACATCTTGCTGTGCAACCACTCAATACACTGGCCAGACTCATGGCGCATGTTCATCTGATGTTCAGTTGGATGCACGATCGTGCTGCAGCATGTATGAACATGATCTTGGGAACAATTCCTGAGTGTGCAGTGGTAGTTTTATGGTGCATCACCAAATTTGTTGCAAGAATTATCAGGCTGGCTGCTGCCAGCTGTGCTGCCATGTGAGCTACTGCTTCTGGTTGTCAGCCAATAAACCTGCCACTCATGAGCATCAGGCACCGGGCAAGAGAGTCCAAAGGCGGGCAGCATGCCATTATACAGAAGAATCAAAGGCTGTCAAGACTAATCATTACCTGCCAAAGACTGGTGAGGGCTTGCCTGCAGCTGCCAGCTCAGTGGGTCAATCAGCTATAGACATAGAGTCAGCATCCATAGACCGTGTCAGGGAATGCATGCAGCATCGATACCATTAATTCAGATCATTGGTCTAGGGACCTTTGTGCCTGTTAGGATAGTGTCCCGCCATGCATGAAAGCCCAAAACATCTTTGCAGGTGTGAAACACATACGTCTCGTTTTATAGATGCCAGAACAGATGAAGACATCATGTAACACTGAGCACTAGTTCCCATGTAATGCTAACTCGCACAAACTTCAGACAGATGGTTCCTGGCCAAAAGCTAGCCCCTCAGCAGTGTCACAACAGCAGATCGTTCACTTGATCTTCACACCAATCTCTATATGCAGAGCTATGCTACTAGGTCTTTCTGCAGAGTGCCAAGCAGGCTTGCTGCACCAAAAGCAGCAGTACCGCCAGTCAAGCAGCCCAGGGCAATAACAGCTTGAGCTACAAGAAGGGGAATACTGGAGTCTGGTATGGCATACACAAGCAGGGGTCCAACACCATATAGTGCAAATGCAATGCGGTATAACACAGTTGGTGTGTTCCTGCACACATAGCAACAGCAATTTAGACCATGCAGGGGTGTCACATACAATGCTGCTGCAGAACAGGATGCGCTGCTATCATCACGCAGCATCACGCATGACCCTCTGCAACATTTCTGGCGTGTAACATTTTTGCAAAACAGGATGCATTGGCATGCCCATGCAGCATCATGCACAATTGTGCTTTGCAAAGGCTTGCAGCGGCGTGCCCATGCAGGATTGCTCTGCAATGCAAACCCCACTGCTGGTCTGTACAAGTACTGCCTGTTATATGTATGCCCGGCTGGGACTGGACATATGAGGGATGAGGGATTTCCAAATATTGCATCAGGATTTTCCAAAGCACTCTCGGGACCATACCTGTCAGCTGCAGCAGACAACAAACCCAAGGACTCTGCTTTTGACAGCAAGCCTGACTTCTCAATGAACGTCAAAGTGACACCATTCTTCTCAAGCAGCGTAAGCAATCCAGCTTGCTCAAGCTTGGAAAGCAGACGGAGTTGTTGCACTCTGCAGCGTGACTGGTGTCAGGGCAGTGTTGCAAGTGCAAAACCTGCAAGCACAACTGTAAACCAGCGACATACCTTGCCAGCAGCAAAGGGGCTGATGTGCCAGGGGATCTGGGCTTGAAACTTGCTCCCTTGCCTTGAGCGATTTCTGTGGCCTGAATGACAGGTGTCAGGTGGTCATGATATTGTGTGAAATGCACACAGCAGACAACCCTAAAACATGCTGTCTGACTGGCCAGGCTGTCTGTGCACAGACCTGGCGAGCCTTTCGTTTTGCGATTGTACCGAAGCTCGGTTTGCTAGGTTGCTTAGATGCGCTGTTCTTTGGCTGCATGCGCTGAGTGCCCTTCTGAGGGATGAATTTAAGCTTTCGTGTCACACTGGCTACCTTCGCTGCGACCAGTGGCCTCGCGCATTTCGATCGATTCGTTGTGCGGCTACAATTGAATGTGGCAAACAAAGGATTGCGACCGTGCGCGACGCGCAGCAGCTGCGACGTCATCGCAGAGGCTTTGAAGCCTTCAAACTCGTGTGCGCATCCGTGCTGATCAACAGCCCTGGAAGCTTAACAAGGCTCAAGCTGGGGTGTGGTCCCGGCAACTAGGTGCCGCGTTGAGCCTGCTAGAGCTGCTGGCTGCCGGGAGTGAGACAGTACGCTTCCGTATCATGCGCTGCAAAACCTCAAAAGATATGATTCTGATTGATCGCTGCGTATTTCTATTTGCAGCGAATTGGCAGTAAGCGTTACGTTTTGAGGCTGACATTTCATGCTTTGTGGCACAATGGCAATTACTACATCTTCAGAATTCAACGGAGAATGTCATCTGCGTGTGCTGCTGCATTGCTTGGTGTGCAATGCAAACGCCAGTCTTAGACAAATCAATTGCGGTACTAAAAGACGAGAAACCTGGCTGGCTTGAGCCAATTTACAAATTCAGCAGGACGGACCTAAAAATGCCGGCCTGCTGCAGCAATCTATGACTGGATTTTGACCAATAAAATCAGTGTTTTTGCATGTTAATGGGACCAAAGTCGAGCAGAATTGACCAGAAGGTGTAGAAACACAAGGAACGCCTATCACATGCAGCTCCTAGGAGCTTGGGCCGCCCCAAAGGTGGCTGGCAACACATTCTGCCAAGCTTGCAAGGTGCCACCTTGAAGGTGGCTAATGAGCCATTTACGTGCAAGAATTGGACCGTGCAGCTTGAATTGTATTGTGAAGCACTGCTGCAATGGTCATGGGTCCGACACCGCCTGGCACTGGTGTGATTGCTGATGCCACTTGAGCCACCTCAGCATAAGCAATGTCCCCAACCACATGATATGCTCCTGTGTCTATATTGCCCACCACATTGATACCTACGTCAATCACCACTGCTCCTGGCTTGATCCAGCTGCGCTTCACCAGCTCAGCATGTCCAACAGCAACAACAAGAATATCAGCAGTCTGCGCGATACTAGGTAGATCACGCATTGCTGCTGAGTAGGCTGCAGGTGGATCACTGACATCCAGATTAGTTTGTATCTGCTGGGATGGTTGCTGCCTTTGCTCTGCAGATAGTGTGCTGGCTGTGCTATGCGGTGCTTGTCCATTTGCAAGTTGCTGAGACACATCCTTTGTTTGATGGTGGCCTGCTGTTTTTGGTTGATGGGGCAAACATGCCCCAGCATCTGCTCTGGCTTGGCTGTGCTCACTGTTGCTATGGCTTGATTCAAAAGCCTCTGGGTATGAGCTCCTAGGGCAGACTGTAAGGGCTGCCACCCCATTGGCTTGCAGCAGCATTGCTAGAGGTGTGCCAACGACACTGGAGTCCCCAATGACAACTGCTGTTTTGCCGGGTAAGGTGATGCCGGATCTGGCTATGAGCTCCATAACGCCAAGAGCTGTACAGGGCAGAAAGTAAGGCTGCTGGCGATTCTTGAGTAGCTGCCTGCAGGCATGTACGCACCTGCTGCTTGCATATGCACCTCTGGCATCATAGCATGCGTGCACTGCAAATGAGAAGGGACAGCATAACAAAAACAGCTCGTGGTGATGACACTGGCATTTCCATTTGCGATGGCCTTTTCCAGGGACATGAAAAAGGATAGAGGCATGGTTTTGCTTTGTCGAATGAGCATGTGCCAAAAGCAACACCAGCATGGTACAACATCAGACACAGGCTAAAGTACAGGGGTTTCACCTGTGCTGAGGGTGGAACCCATCTACATCCTTTCTTGGGTCGCATGCACGCACCACTGCTTCCTCATCAAGGTGTTTGGGCAGTGGTAGCTGCACATGTCACATAGATTGTGCTCAGATACACAAAATAGAAGTTGGCTACAAATGCAGGGCAACATATGCAAGTTGGCATGGACTTAGAGTTGCACCTGAACAAGAATACCATCCATAGATGCATCTTGACAGATTTGGCTGACAGCTGATTCTACAGCTGCTTGAGAGACAGACTCCGGCAAGTGCTGGAGCCAGAACTTGATTCCAATCTGCAGTTAACACCTCATTAATAAAGAATTGAATGCAGCCAGGAAGGCCAGGAGTGAAGCAGCATCAAGGGCACACCTTGACACATGCTTCCTGTTTGCGCTGCACATATAGTCTTGAGTCCGGCCTGCTACCCACAAGCACGACACCCAAACCAGGAGCACGACCCAGAAGACTCGTCACATCAGTAACCTTGGCCTCAAGGTCTGACTGCCATTGTCCAGCGATCTTCCTGCCATCGAGGACTGTTGCAGTGTGCCCTGCCGTGCAACAGCAGTGGGCTTACAAGATGTTCTTTTGTTCTTTGGCAACGGGGTTTGCGTATGAGCGTACCCCAACGTTTGTGAAGTACAGATACGGTGAGCTTCGAGAGGGACCGCAGCATGCCACAAGCATGTGTGTTGATATTTTGACCTGCTGTGATCAATGCAAAGCTTTAGGGCTCCAGCAGTCAGTGTGTGTGGTAGCTATTCGAGTGTATAGAGTAGAAAGTGTTCACGCGTCAGCAGTCAACTTTGCCACTAGCATCACGGCAACATTTAGCTAGATACGATTTGACGTCGCTGGGTGCGCAGTGTTCAACATCCAGGCTGGGAAGTTGGTCAAAGCATGCGTTACGGCCCTGGTGCAGCCTAATCAGGCTCTTTTAGGTGTACCCCAATCAGGCTCTAGCAGCTGGTCCTCAGGAGGTCGACCACAACGAGTATGAACATTTGGATACTTCTTTTGATGCGTCGCCACATGATGCCTGTACTGCAATGCGCCAGGGGCTGTTGTGTATGGTCTTCCTCATGGGGCTCATGATCAGGTTCGTCACTGCATGTAGCTTTTGCAGCAGACGCTACATGGCTGACTGGTGGGCGGCCAGCTTCACAAGAACGGCCATTGCATCAATACAAAGAATGCCTTGCGTGCTTGGTTAACCACTGCCACAGACATGTGCTAAACCCTATAGGCACCTCCAATTCGCATAATAATTAGCTACCCTAGCTAGCTCCTTGTCAGCGTTTGCTCCTCTGATCACTCTGGAAGTCTCCGTGTCTTTCCGCAAAGCATCATATTACAACCCCGGAGACATGTCGTGTATTACCTGCGGATGTCAGCAACCGCTGCAAAGGCTGGCAGCAACTCGACACGGGGGGCTACTACAGTGTAGAGGTCATCTGTTGCCGAGTAAAAGCTCGTACTTGGGACAAAGACTAGCTTCAAAATGTCTATGTAAGTCAGCTTTCAATGCGAAGCCTGCAGCTACAAAAGTAGAGCTCACGCATAAATCGAGGAGCTGTTGTCTGCAGCCAAAGCTCCTGCACCTTGGCATAAAGCTTCACTAGGCTTGAATTGCCCTGGTCGAAGGCAGGTACGTGATATTTCATACCTCTGATTTTGCTGCTGAAGCCAGCATTCTGACAACTTACCTTGACACATTACCTTGCTACAGGTGACGGTGGCCTCTGTATTTGGTGTTGGTGCACCTGAAGCGCTGCTGGTAGGGGTGGTTGCACTGGTGGTCTTTGGGCCAAAAGGCCTGGCTGAGGTGTGTTAAGTGTATTTGCCGTGCGCATAAACATTTGCTGATTGGACAGGCTGATAGTCCTGTGTTCTGCAGGCTGCCAAAAGCCTGGGTGCAAGTTTGAGGGGATTTGCGCCAACTATTAGAGAGCTAGCAGGAGTGTCAAATGAACTCAAACAGACTCTAGAGCAAGAAATAGGTCTTGATGAGATCAGGAGGGAATGGCGTGATGGCAGTTCGTCCTCATCTCTGCAGCAAAGGAGCAGTTCATTCCAAGACACAGAATCTTCCAGTGACAATAGGTTGGAGCCCAATGGAGGGTCCAGCAGTCAGCCATCTAAAGCTGAACTAAAAGAAGTCACAGAAGAAATGGCACAGCAAGTGGATCCTGACATTGCAAGGCGAAGAGCTGAGTCTGCAAAAATGGCATGGGGCGACACATCCAACTCTTCAGCACCATCAAATGAGTCTCAGGAAGTCAGTAAAATGCCCAAGACCGATGCACCAGCCGCACCAAAGGTGGCTGACTTCAAAATGGAAGGCATGAGCATTGAAGAGCTGGAAGCAGAGCTAGCTCGTCGCAGAAGCAAGCAACCCTCAAACAGCAGCAAGTCACAATAGCATGTGTATGTTTGTCAGTTTTGGCAGCTGAACGAGTTCTGGTTGGCAGCTTTGTGTGACAGGTTTCCATTTTGCTCTTCAAGTTGACAGCCATACACTAGCTTGTAGTATTGTTTATTGAAGATTTCTAAAGTCGCAGTGTAAGTGGTGTACGTACAAGGTGTCTGTACAATTTTGATGTGCAGCAACGTTCAGCAGACTCTTGCAGGGCTGCAAGCAATATCTGTTCAATGAACAGCTTGCACTTCCACCTACACGTGATGCTCCTGTGTGCCGCACTCTTGCCAGGAGTGTGACTCCAGCACTGTAAGGCTTCTTTCTGGCCTGCATGTCAACCTAAGCCAGGCACATCAAAGTTGCTGACAGTTGCTTCGGGCAACCTGCTCAAGTCGGTGGGAGCAGCACAGACATTGTAACGCCAGCAGTTGAGCTGTATTCCAGATCGTCTTCTGTGTATGCAGCATGTGGTTATGCAATGCAATTTGTGGGCTTGCATAGTAAGACTATGTCTTACATGGTGATTGCATCCGATGACAGCTCCTCAAGTTGATTCAGACGCTGTGTGCAAGATGCATGTGTTCAAACAAACAGGCTTCTAGCTAAGGGACGCAACTTGTGCAGAAACCACCCTGCTGCAGGTCATGCACACTATTAATCATTCAGATGGATCCAGAATTCGGATGGGTCCGGACCATGTGTTGGTGAACAGCCCTCTGCTCGCTTGCATGCTGTATCAGACTCAGACCTGGAGTTTTTACTAGGGGGAATCCGGCAGAAGAGCCCGACAGACTCATCTGTTGCAACTGGATTGCTGTGTAAACACAGACCAAAACACAACAGTCATGTCAAGCATGACACAACAGTGTTTGATGGGCACCAAAGATACTGGCTGTACTCATACTGATGAGCAGCAGCAGGCTGTACAGTCTGTTGTGCAAAACAGCAGTGACAATGGCGCAGCTGGCACTGACAGGCGTAGGCATGGTCAGCATCAATGAAGGCAATAGCAATGACTTAGCAGAAGGTCAGGGTCAGTGCAAAGCTGGGAGCTGTAAACAGTCAAGCAGCTGATGCACTAGAATGTGATGGTGGCGGCAGCAACCGTCCAATCAGCACCATCCCATAGTTGTAGATGCCATCAATCAGACTGCCCAGGCTTAGAAGGATTTCAGCAAGTCAAGTAATGTTCACCCTGATAAGGCAATAGTGATTGGCAGCAGGAACATGGAGCCAGTCTGGCACTGTACCCTGTGTTGCAGCTAGCGAAGCTTTTTGCAGCAGCAGCAGCAGCAGCAGCAGCAGCAGAGAACTTGTATCTTAAACTTTTGACAAGAAGAACATCTGGGACTATATTTACACAAGCAGCAGCTGTGGGTATGTTCGGCGTTGTGTCCACGTGAGTGCGCTTGTGTGCTTTATCGGCTCACCTCTGGCTTTGCGATCTGTTGGACCATACCGAAAGCTGCTACGCTGTTGATTGGATACAAGGTTGACGACAAAACAAGCCACGAAGCAATACCTTGAGCCTCAGAGGTGCTTTCTGCCCTGCAGTCTGCCCAGTTTTCTGACAGCGCTTGCGGTCGTCCATCACAACCTTCGGTCAGCGGACGCTATGCAGTCGACGGCCGGATGGATTACTCAGTGCAGGCCGCTGAGCCCACGCCGCCGCTAGCTCTAGGGCTGTTTCTAGGGTTTTGACCCATACCTCTGCAATGTCAGGAGACACCGAGACCATATACAACCATGCCGGATGCTTGACTTATTTTCACCAATTCCTTGCCCAGCAGTCTGGTTTCTTGCTTACGCACAGCGAGCAAGAAGCCGGACTGAGGCGGAAGGAATTCCTGGTATTTTTGCGCAGGAGTGGAGTCAGACAGACAGAGCGAGGTGTTTAGGTGAGACGGTGCGCTGGCTCACCCACCTCAAGCGCAATGGCAGGAGCTCGGAGACACCCCCTGGGGGCGTACCTGGTGGTGTGCTTGGATATTACCAACTGCTCACACATTCAACAAACCAAAATTCAACGCTTTTTCTGTCATAAGTCTCTGTACCAATCTGATCAACTGCAGAACCACAGCAAGTCTGGCATGGAAAGGCCTGACTGCATCAGTAGTGCTGCTCAACAGCATACACAAGCATTTCAGCCTGCAAATCACAGATGTGGTCTGCTCAAGATCCTGAGTCAGCACCCAACCAGAGCAGTCATGTCACAGTCTGTGCAATGTCAACCAAGGCAACTTCCCCTGCCGTAATCCAACGTTTCAGTGGAGCAAAAGTCCTCCTGTGGATAGGACATGCGCCCAGCTGCTTCAAGACTGCCATGTGGGCTGCAGTGCCGTACCCCTTATGCTGTGCAAAGTTATACTGCGGCCATTGCTCATGGTATTGGTCCATAAGCTTGTCTCGGGTCACCTATATATGCAATCTCATTTTTGACCATTGTAGCTACGCATCAGATTGAGAACCAGGTCAAGCGTCTGCATGTAGCAGTGCATTGCTAACCTACCTTGCATGGCACGTCCAGCATGTGATGTAGCAGCATGGCCACTGTGCACCTTGTCTGTAGTCACACCTTCAAGTAGATGCATCAATGCACATTTTGATCAGTGTGGCTACCACATGTCTCTTGTTCATTGCACTGCACAGATGCTACATGCTTTGGCAAAGCGGTGACTTCTTGACGTTTTGCATTGCATGCTGAACAACAAAGACTTGGTCTCATCATTACTATCCAGCAAGACCCCACTGGATTCACATTATTCAGCAAAGCTCTGGTCTGCATGTGTGACATTTGACATTGAAATCAAACCTGCAGTTCCTGCATGAGACAGATGGCAAGAGGTTCAGCTCATACCTTGGCTAGGATTGAAGCTGCTGCAATGACAGTGGATTTGGAGTCTCCTCGTACAACTGTTTGACTGGAGTCCTTGCTGAAAGCCCGGGGCAGCTGGTTGCCATCAACAAGCAGGTAATCTGGGGGAGAGCAGGGCAGGGCAGTTACTGCGCCCTCCATGGCCCTCAGCGTAGCTTGCAGAATGTTCATTTGGTCAATGGCTGCAACATCAACTACACACCTGCATGACAGCGCAATCCTGTCACAGAGCATGTGTAGAATTGGGAAGGCTGGTGAGGTGGGATGTGGTGCAAAAGGCAAATCTTTTGATGGCCCTTCTGTGTATCTTGGCTCCATGGGCAGCATGATGCAAGAAGCAACTTATGTCTACGCCCATCAGTATAGCTCACAATGTTCTGCATGTGACCAGTCATGCGCCACATAAAGGTGCCCAATGGCAGCATGCAAGCACGCTTGACATTGCTGTCAGTTGCAGAGCTTTTGACAACTGTTCATGATCAAATGCTTTGCCAGCACAATGGCGATACTGAGCCTATGGTAATTCCGTAGAGCAGCTTTCAGGGCCAGGCGCTTGGTACCAGGTAGGCAACAGTGTCCATCACAAGGTATGTAACAATCAACAGGAAACACAGGATACAATGGCCACGTAAGGCAGATAGGCAACTCACGTAGCACAGATGACTTCAGGATGCGCCGTCAACAGCTGAAAGATGTTCTCCCTCTGTGCTGCAGTCATGAGCTTGCTGTCTCTGATGCCAGGTATGTCTACATGGGGTGGCATGATGCAAGCCCCCGCCACCACTGGGCCTGCCAAAGGACCCCTCCCTGCTTCATCAACCCCTGCATAAGTCCAGTCGTGTTTGCAAGTATGGCTGTGGGCAAGGATGGGTTCAAGCATGGATAGGGGAATCAGTATGGGTTTGGGGGGATGAGCTTGTGTCTAGGTGGTGTTGGATGCAGGATTATGTGCAACAGCAGTTCTGAAGTCAATGATACACAATACTAGGTCAATTCAGTTGCAGCTTTGGCCTGTCAGACCACTGGCTTGCTCATCAATCAACAACCGTCGCTACCAGTATGGGCTGGATGCTGGCGACTTCATATCAAGTGAGCCCTAACAGTCGCTGAATTGACACTGAATCAACATGACAGGGACAAGCAGACCAACTGATGACAGTGCTTGTCTCAATGCTTGCAGCCGTTGTGCATGGTAAAGTGGGCAATTGCCGCAGAGCTCAAGCATACCGGCAACATGTTTGAAGCCTTTGGCCCAAAGCTGCTCTTCAAGAGTGCGGCTAGGAAAGCCTGGTGCTGGCTTTACTGATGGGCGGGAGCCCAATGCATTGCAACTGGCCTCGGGAAATGGGCTGGCCCTGATGTGCTGCTGGGAAGGCGCGACAGGTAATGGAGATACTGAAGCCGGTGTTGTGCTGGCCTTGAAAGTACTGCAGCAGTGGCACTCAGACTGATATCCAGCTAAGAGTGGGAACGAGGGGCGAATAATAAGTTACCTGGCTGCCGATCTACCAGCGACTCGGGCGGAACGTCTGAACTTGATCGGGCTTGAGATCATGGCATGACACTTGACGAGCAGAGCGCACTATGACTTGCACGAGTGGTGATCTGGCTGTATGTCAACCGTCAAATGATTATCTGCCCGGATGCTTAAGGAGCGCATGCAGTACTAAGCGCCGTCTGCCCTCAACTCAGCCCATCAGTGTTGCGGTAGCAAAATCAAACCAGGCGTCAGAGCCAGAGGCAAAAGCTGCTGAGCTAGTTTGACTTTTACCTGCTCCGAGACCAAACGTAAATGCCGTTGACAAGCGGCACTTCGTGCTGAAGTGTCTTGACATGTGCTCGTTTGACTCGCTGCTTTCTCATGCTTGACCAATGCAGATTGCGGCCTCTATAAATTTCGCCCCGGAAAAGCTGCTTGTTCGGACAAAGCTTGGATCCGCCACCCACCACCACCCCAAGCGTTCTCGAGTGCGACCTTTGACAGCAGCTTGGTCGGGCTTTAGCAATTCAAAGGCTCCTGAGCCAGTTTGGGTTGAGACACATAAAGGTGTTCCAAATGTAGCCGTTGTAAATCCAGCTAACCCCTGTAAAGTTTGCTTGGGGAAAGGCAAAGTGACTTGCGGAACGTGTGAGGGCAAAGGTACATCTCGTTCCTGCCCCACATATACAGAGCATTGCAGCCGGAATCTGCCGCATTTGTCCAGTCTCTGATCAGATCACACGCCACAGGCACCCTCACACGCCAGGTCAACGATGTGCTTTTACAGGCATGCTTGAATACGCACTCACTATCATTATCAAACTCACATACGCCTGCAGGCAGAACGAATGGGCCGCAGTATAGAATGCTACCAAGTGGGATGTGGCCAACATGGTGCAAGAGCTGTAGGGGCAGTGGCCTCTGGTATTGCCAAAGGTGCGTCAACTGCTTGATACAAATGTATCACGTTGTCCTCTGATCACCCTTGCATGCTGCTGTAGTTGCCAGTTGTGGAGGCTAGCAGAAGAGTCTCCTATGCAGCTGGAGTAAGATATGCAGTCAGCACAATGCGCAGTTGTAGGAGATTTGATTTGACTCAGGCAATGTTGTTTGTGTAAGCTCCAGCAGAAAAAGGTTATTATCAAACAAAGTCACCTCGTCCTGCCTATATCCCTTGTGTATCAGAGGTTTTTGCATGTTCTGCATTCAGATGGAGTTGATCCTGATACCTCATGTCTGTGTGCCACAACATCATACAATTCAACACGCAAGTTTTCAGTTACAGGCATATTATGTCATGACTTTTGAGCTCATCATATCAATGCAGCATGGTTGTGCAGGCTTGCTGCAGTAGCTCTGAGCAACAGTCAGAAAAAGCAGTACAGGCCAACCAGGCTGTTGCATCCAGTACCCTGTCATAACTTTCTCAACTGACACAGTCACACCACATAGTATTTGCACTGCACTATATATGTGTGCTGTTGTGCTATGCACAGAAGTGACAGGGAGGTTGCTGCAGGTGCATGGGCACGGGGATCAAGCGAGATCCAATTGGCTTCAGGCTGCCTCACGAAGGCAGTGATTCAGATGAAGACTGATAGTCTAAGGATGATGCTGTCATTTGCAACCACTTGTAGCCAACACATCGTTGTGGGCACACTCTCAGCTGGATATAGTCACAATGACAGTGTATTGCATGCTGACTGCTATGTCTCATCAGTTATATGCGTCGTCCTGATGCTTCTAATGTTCATAGATAGATCTGTACTAGATTATGACGTCCTAGGTATACACAGTCAGTACATATAATAGGCCTAGTCATTGGCATCAAACCGCAATCAATACAACCATGCAGAAGAGCATGCTCTTTAGAGCATGTGTACAGCACTTGAACACTGTGCGTCATGCTCATCTGCAACACTGGGGATATTGCCTCTGCGCCTGTTGACCTCAGTATCATCACCAGGCAGTCTGGTCAGACTTTGCTGCAATGTTTTATTCAGTCACTCAGTGCTAACCCCAAGGAGCAGCTGGTCTGAGCTAGGCATCGGATTTCATTGTGCATATTGCAATTGCATACCAAGTCCACAACATGCTCCTGATTTCATTTCTGATTATTGCTGCTGTATGATGTGGCATCCGGAATGAAAAGCAGCCGCTTCCATCTTGCAAAGAGGATAATGCCCAGGAACAGGAGCACCGCACCAGCAGTGCCGCCATATGTTGCCCATAGGAATGCCAGCTGCACAATCAGCAGAACAGTATCAGAGGATGCAGCTGAGTATACTGCATTAGAGTGGAACAAAACAAGCCAAGGCCAGGTCAATGGAAAACTCACATGACTTTCTTCGTATCCGTTTTTCATGTTCATGCCGAAGATGCCACCTGCGACATACGTGACTGTCAGACTTGTGTCTTACTCAGAGCGCACCAGCAGAAGCACCGATTGGTAGCAACATGATTGTCTTCTGCAGCATGATGAAAAATCAGATAAATAGGCAGGTGTCATACCTATCATAGCCACAAAGGCAAACATTGTTGATACAGCTGTGATCACCAGATCCAAGGCCACAAGCTCATTTCGCCTGCACCACACATCCTTGCTAAGTATCAGATCAAACGGTTTTGCCAAAGCAGAGACTGCAGCAGCTTCTAGACTCAACATGATGAGCGTCACCCCTTCAGTAATTCTCATGTGCATGATAAGTACCTATGTACTACAAGAGCCAATGTCCCCTCATGGGGTAGGGCGTTAGCCTCAGCGGGGAGGATATATTTCTGCTGGCAACCATTGGGGTATGCCATGTACAATAGGCCAATCACGATCAAATCCAGAAAAAAGTGATAAGTACCTATGATCTAGTTCTATGTTGATGAGGTCCTCTGTGTCATCAATCCTCTCATACAGCACCTTCAGTCTGCTCAACAAGAAGTCCACCTGCACACACATCTCCCCTGAAATGGGAACAAGGACTGCACTCCTGACAGTACAGCCAGCAGACCCTTTTGGCTCATGCTGGCCCCCACTCTTCCCCCCATGAGGCAGGAGAGGGAGGGGCAGTAGACTGGGTTGCTCACAAGATATGGAAGTTGACAGGCTATTGCAGGGGAGACCATCTGCAAGTACAGAGACCCAGAGCGCACATGCAGAACAACCTGTTGCAAGCTGATATATGCACTGGTCAAGTAAGCAGCGGAAGA
>JAABUW010002670.1_pt1 | contig 26715 bp, 29 predicted proteins | sample 5560081 | NCBI WGS metagenome assembly JAABUW01 (sample SAMN10711882, study PRJNA513363) | rock metagenome | isolation source: Antarctica rocks | place: Antarctica: Victoria Land, Knobhead sud | reverse complement strand
GCAACAAGGTGGAGGAGCCAGGGGAGGTGGAGGAGCCAGGGGAGGTGGAGGAGCCAGGGGAGGTGGAGGAGCCAGGGGAGGTGGATGAGGTTGACGCGTACCTGGCTGACTCCTTGACCACACGGACCTACCTTGTGTTTACAGGTGAGGACATGGACGAAAACCCGGAGCTCATGAAGCGGACGAGATTTGCCATCGTTATGAATCAGTACGGTGTCTTGCTGGATGATGGTACAATTGAGGATAGCAGTGGCGTAGTTGGGGAGGGTAGCGTGTTTGAGGAGGGTGGCGTGGATGAGGAGGGCGGCGTGGTTGAGCCTGAGATGGATGACGGCCAGTACCTCAGGATGGAGGCGGGTTTGGCCCGGTACCAGCGCGGCCTCTCGGTATTGGCGATGGTGGTCGACCTTGAACGCTGGGAGGGCGAAGGGACTGAGGCGTGTAGGCAAGTCCACCTTATGCTGACCACGATGGATCAGACTGACGAAGCTTTTAGGCAACATGCCGCGACGACGTTGAGAGCGGAAGAGGCACGGGTCGCAGATCTTCTCGACGGCATGATCGCAGATGCCGACAGGTGGATACACCAGTTCGCACCCGGATGGTTTTGGGCACTTCCTCTGTCGGTTGAGGGGGAAGAAATGACCGTCAAAGACTTTCTGCAGGGAGATGTGCTAACATGAGTATGAAGACCTTACGGGAGAACGCAAGGACGACAGTCAGGAGGGAGGACAGCAAGCAGGGAATGGAAGGAGGGCAGTGGATTGTACCTAGCGTAGGCATAGATTGAATCGCAGTCTCAAAGCGCCTAATGCCAACAAGCTCTCCACGGTGTGGTTTCAATGGTTGTACTAAGCGAGTTGATAATGTCGTATTCTTCCTACGCGAGAAGCTAAGAGACAGCGGGTCGAAGGGTCCTCTCGTAAGAGTCCTATCGAACTTGCGGACACCTACAATTGGCTTCCGCTTTGCTCTTTCACGGAATCACTACGGCTGGCTTTGGCCGGTCAAATGCGGTTGGTCAGCGTGATGCTGAGCTAGTCCAACAACCCGGAGGAGCGGCATCCCGGTGGCCAACGTTTCAGGGCCAGAGTGGCGTTAGCTATTGCATAGGTAAGGCTTTGCGATAAAGAGTGCAGGGAGACAAACCAAGCCGGGTCGAACTGCGTATGTTTAGTGGCTCGAGGGTGTACTTGCACCAAGAGAGTCGTATGAATGCTAACGCAGGATTCCTTGCCCTTCTCGGTGTTGGCTGCAGGAACGGTGAGGTCGCCCTTCTTCGCCTTGCCGTTGGTGGTTCTGCTGCTCCGGCGGCGCTGGCGTCGTATAGGACCTGGACCTCGTCGTCGGAGTAGACGGCAAGTTCTTATTCGTCCGACATAGTAAACGGTAGTTTGTTGTGGTTGAAGGTAGTTGAAGGTGGGAGATGATAAGGTATACTTACCTTCGCACAGATAGGCGCCTACCTAATCGCAGAGAACATCAGCAGACCATGTCGGAGAGTGAAAATTCAAGGCTGCAAGAGATGCGTCAGCCTCACTTAGTACTCACCTCCTCTTTCTCATGATACCTGAGAAATAGCATGCGCGGAACATCGATAGGACGAGAATGGCTTAAGGCGGATTAACGGCTCCATTTTGCTGTCGTAGTCGATAGATCGATCTCACGTATCCCTAGTCATCGTGGCCTGCTATGTGCTAGGTGATTCGATGCTGGAGATTCGGGGTGAAACTGAGGCTTTATTTTCGAGATCCGGAAAACAAAGTGAATGAGTATGTCACATTTGAAAGACTTCCGGCCCGGGAGGATCTCCGTACGCCGAAACCCAGAGCAGTCAATAACCTATGCCGTCGCATCAGGGCGAGGAGTAGAGGCGCCGCAAGGTGAGTGTGATTCCCTTCGTCGCTGTCGGGTCTCGAGGTAAGATCACGCCAGACTTTTGGAAGTTAATTGTCATCAGCGATCTACCGGAGAAGTCGTAGGAACTGAAGCGGAACATACATCCCAGAGTGCGCAGGCATAGATCTGTCGAAGTAGTTGTGAGTTCGGTGACGATCACGGCTCACTGAATCGTGAGGCAAGGATCGCGAGGCTGAAATCTGTTCACGCTCGGGTTGGTGTTCCTCCTCGTAGACGTTCTAACGGCCCTGTTGTAGGATTGGTCGGTGTTCGCGGGGACGGAGAGATGTTCGATGTCCATGCCAGGCGGCGTCTCGGTATCATAGCAGATGGTAGCCTTGTTCAGAATTCCGTCGCTATTTATGGGGATGGTTGTGAGCATCCCACAGTGTTGGAGCCGGCTATAGGCGTGACGGCGTTGTACTGCGAGAGTGACACACAACCGGCTGCATCCACGATCGTAGTAGAAGGTATTTTTGTCATCGGCCATATCAATCTTCTTCATGCCGCCGAACATGTGCGCGATCGGATGCGATGCTTAGCCAACGACGCTGCTCGAGCTCCTCCTGGCCATGTTAAACAGATGTTTTGACAGGCCTTGGATGATGAGCTTCAAGGTTAGGTTGATGTCAACGCCGAGGACGGTCTCGGCCTACCCGTATCGAGCTGTAAGCGCAACAGGATCCGGTACTCGACTCTCATGGCGTAGGCAGATGGTTGCTTGTTACCATCGCCAGTGAGCAGCGAAACTCGGGTCCTCGTGTCGTTGTCGATCCTCCGTTAACGTCGCTTCTCGGTCCTGCCGCGTTCACCATAGGTAGCTCCCACGATAAGCCGGACGACGCTCAACTCGAGCGCATCACCACCACGCCCGCATGTGTAATGAGAATGGAAAGCAAGTCGATTGATGAAGTCCAGCTTCGAAAACAAAGACGCGGACACTAGCCAAGTTACTAACCATAGCGTGTGGTAGAGGCTAGCAGTGGACCCGATGACAAGGTCCATAAAGATAATACGCGAGAACCTGGAAGAGCCTCACGAGGGCCATGTTGTAGACGACCCAGGAGAAAGATAAGCCTGGGAGGCCGAATACAAGCTGAGCATGTCCTTGCGTCGGCGACAGCTGACAGGTTCTACTGTAGTCCGGAAAATTTGAGTCCGGCGAATTGCAGCGACAGCGACTGCCGCCTTGATAGAGTAAACGTTCCTCCGCTTACGAAATGCGCGATCAGCTCAGCAATGGCAGTCATGTGAATGCCGGCGTGGGACCACCGAACATGCTATCGAAGGTTTTTGTGTCTCCGATGGTACTGCCACCGTAGTAATGCTGCCGTCACCGATGCTATGGTGCTCAAGATCCTCACCCAAGCGCCGCGGATCTTGTGGTTTGCGGCTGGCTGCCCACGTGTGCTCGTACGCTCTTCAAACCAATCTCCAACCAATCCCATCTTCCTCCGCTAACACCTGGCCCCCGTCGCACGATTCGCTCAAGCATGTATACTCGACAACCTCCACCTCCCCAAGATCGGCTCGACCACGCATTCTTAACTCCCACCCGCTCGCGCGATTCTCCTCAATCTTCTCAGCCGCCCCCCTTGGTTTCTCCTCGATGGCGACTCGATCGTGAGTGAGTACGGTCTCGATCGTCGTCGTGCATGCGCAGGTTCTCGCTGCGACCTAAACCTTGACGGTAAGGCGGACGGGACGATGTTGGGGTCGGTGCTGATCGAGGGTCGTCCAGGTCGACATTCCGGGACATGGGGATTCCTTAGACATGACGCGAATGGTGGTGAAGGTGAAGTTCGAAGTCCATCTTGTTGATGGCGACGATGAGCTGCTCCACACCGAGGGCGTAGACAGGTACGGCGTGCTCACCAGTGCCAGCAGCGATGATGAGAATGGCTGAGTCGGCTTGGGCGGTACCAGTGATGGTGTTCTTGATCAAGTCGTGATGGCCCGGGGCGTCGATGACGGTGCCATAGTACCTCATTGGGAACGATGCGAGCACACGAACGTTGACACATGCCTTGTAAATTTGATGTCGCGGTGAATGATGTTAAAAGCTGCGTCAACTGCATTCCTCGGATCAATGATCCGACATGCCAAGCCTCAGAATTTGGAACGCGAGTTTCTTGATGGTGAATCTGTCTAGCTCCTCCAACAGCGCCAATCTCGCCCGCTATGCTGTTTCGCTGCCGATGCCATCGTGACCGATTCGGCACATGGGTATCAAGGGCATTACATGTAGCCATGTTCCGTGTTGTTGAGACGGCCATACTCGGCCTTAGGTGTTTACAAGCACCCTTCGCGCTCCCTCAACGGACTATCACTCTCTACACGTACAGGTTAGTTCGTTTCCTTCACTTGTTCCGCTCCCCTTCGAGGTCCCGTAACAAGATAGACAACACCCAACATGGCAGAGTTCGCGCAGCCAGCGTCGACAACGAGCTCGTGCAACGCGGACCCAGCCAATCGGGCTATCGACGGGACGGTCGTCTGCTAGGCCTGCGATGCTCGTTCGTGTGTCTGTTCTGGAGATCCTCACCACTGCGCCGAAACTTGCGCGGAGCATCAAGAGCCCTTGCACAGGCAAGATGAAGAAGCCACTCTTACGATTATTACAGCGACATGCAAACAGTGTCCAGGTTGTAGTGTGGTCATCGAGAAGGCCGATGGTTGTGATGCTATGAGATGCCCACAGTGCGGGTAAGTCGAATGCCATATGATTTCGAGCCTCCCTCAACTCCCAACAGTTCTCGCTTCTGCTAGTACTGCAGAGGCGCTATGGAGGGCGGTGAAGATACAATTCGCGTAAAGGGTCCTACCTCTCACGCCTGCCCGACACGCTCCGACCTCACGCAGAGCGAGCTCGATGAACGCATCGCGGCCGGCGCTTGTCGCTGTCAGTATATCCTGGATTTTCTCCATCAAGGTCCACACATAAGAGTATCGACGCGCCAGACTATTCGCTGGTTTGCTGTAATCAGAGCGACTATCGGCGCGGAGATACGTCGAATCTCGTCGGCGGCGAGCTTCGCGATCGATAGGAAGATGCTAGCTTGTAGAGGCAGCAGCTTTGGAACTTTGGAGAGAGTTTTAAAGGAGCGAGTGCGTTCAGAGCCGCTCGACCTATTTGCGGTCGGCTTCGATCTAGTGGATTTCACGCGCAGACTGCCTTCCAAATCTCGTTCAAGGAGCTTCTGGCTTTCACCATCGCTTGACCCACGATCGGCTCCACCAGTCTTCTTGACCGTTTAACTTCCTCCCTGCGCTTCGTCAACCTTTGTTTTCCTCCTTCAAGAGACCTAACCAACTCTAGTTTGATATACATCAACACTTGAATCACAGTATCTCGGTGATCCTCTGGCGTAGTCCGCTGCTACTCTGGCGTGAGCTAGTTCGGAACGTCGCTGGCTCAGCATTTCCTGCCTCGACCAAGTAGTCCGAGTGAGAATCCAAGGGCGTTGGATTGCGAGCACATCTAATATGTCTCGCTGGCTCATCATCTTCCTGGCTCGACCAGCTATGCCGAGTGACAACCTAAGGGCGTTGGGTTGCGAAACGAAATATCTAATCGTCTATTTGGTCCAGACGGTAAGAAGCCAGCCTCGGAGCTCCAGGTCTTAGTTTAATGCTAGAGATAGGTGCGTCGTTGTTGTCGACTCGGCCGACCTAGTACCAAACGGTTATGTCGGAGTAGAAGAAAGGGGGGGATGCTGCTTCCAAAACTTATGTTTTGCTCGATCCTTAAACGCTCCAGATTGCAGTGTGACCAACTTCGATACGCTGGATCATATCAAGGACAGCAGCTAGCTGTTCGCAATACCATCAAGTCGGAGCCCACGGCAGTCTGAAGGATTGTTTTTGCCCGTGCAGTCGCGCGAAGTTTTATTCTCGCTCACCCCACTCAAGACATATTCGGAGCTCCAAAGGTTCGGATTATCCATCGACGTGCGCCACTGAATGTCACTGGAACAGGCGCGGGGACAGCGTAGGCGCGATAGTGTGCAACGTAGGAGATTATACCAATCGAACCCGTAGTAGCCTACGCGAGCATTGGCGAAATCGGGTGCGGAGGAGGCTGACGCCCGCTGAAAATTCGCACTAGAGGATGTCGACGGTGAGCAAGGAAGAGGCGCGGACGAAGGAGATGGCAGCGATGGATCGTTTAGGGTGCGGATTAGCGCTGGCGTGAGAAGCTTGTGATGAAAGAGGAAGCACACGGAATGATTTGAGCCTGAGCATGTCTTTGTCCTCCGATAAGTCTATACTCTCTCATCTTGCAAGAGGAAATCCTCCAGTCGTTCGCCAAAGGTATGTACTCACTGCGCGTACCCGAATCTTCGTACGGTATAGTCTCTCTTGATGATCACACCACAAAGTTCCATATCGCAAACGCCGTTCTCGATCAGTGTCCTCCATCGCAGAAACCTTCTACCCCAGTCGGTCGCGAACCTCGAGGATGCTAGGTATATGATGATTGGGCCGAGGCTTCAGCACTTGACGAATCGCCTGTCTCCTCCAGTCTCATATCAGTGTATGCATCGCTGCTCTAAGCTTGCTGTGGTTCCGAATACCTAAAAGTCCTCGGCACAGTATCGTCGTGTTTGTGCCACAAGCATCGCACCCCGTAATCTGATAGATCTCCCTCGAAGTGATCGTTCGCGCATTCCATCAGCAAATCATCCTTAAAGCTAACCGGTAGATGTATCAGCTCGGCCTTGCTTCTCCCGCCCTCAGATTGCCATATATCCATGAACAGCTTCTTCATACAGGCACAATCTGGCGCATTCGTTGCCCAGAAATGCCTGATCTCGGCCACTTATGGATACTCATTGAGTATTCCCATCCATCGTAGCGTTTCGTCGATGATTTGCGTTTTGAAACGTCGTGTCCACCAGAAACCCGGCTATTATGAACAACTCCATCAGCTGAGGGTATGCTACCTTCGTTTGACTCGTGCGCAGTTTGGATGTCTTATCTTTGCAAGGTTTTGGTCTCCCATCCTCGGTCAGGGTCCATTTGCCCGCGGACTTTTTGGTACGTTTGACCTCGATCGTCCTCGTACCGTCTGCATCCTAAGTTTCTTCTAACACGACGGTGTTGGCGTGCAACTACTGCGCGTACACTACGACGATGCCGCACCTTGTTGAAAATGTTCTTGTGGTCCAAGGAGTAGAATCCATCTTGTGTCGGTAGTGAGCCTGTGAGATGTTGTGATCGTAAGGTAGTATGGAGCAATCAAGAATCGGTTGTGGGACGTGATTGGTCAAGCAAGATCGTGGTTCACGTGGTTCAGTTCAAACTTTGTGTTCCACCAAGTAGTCCGAGGAGCGTTTCGACGAGATCATCAAAGAGACCTCTTCCTTCATTGACAGACCACCTTGTGCAAGTTCCACTTTCTACATTCCATTATCGAGTTCCGATGACCACTGACTAGACAGCTACCGCTTCAAATGTCCTACCTAGTCGATGGGAAGGTGTGGAAGGTATTCGCTGCTTTCGGCGAGAGTTTTCGCATGAGCAATGATAGAGACTGACAGAACGGCACTTCTGGACAGCGCAAATGTATGGTACAGTCGAGCCATCGCACGCCCGTTCTTTACCGAAGAGCCTGCTCTACTGGATTTTGGAGTGCGCTGCGTAGCGGGTCAGTGGCCACAGGATGGTGCTGGAAGGCCAAGGTCGTAAAGACCGCAACCGCATATCTGCGTTGCATATTCGCTCATGCTTGATGGAGATGGTGAAGCGGCGAAGCGACTGGTGGCACTGCGGCGTGAGTGGTGACCTGGGATGTTCGCATCGAAGAGCTGTTATGTGGATCCCACCAAGGCAGTGTCTGGCCGGAGCTCACTCCTCGACGCTCTACCAGATCTTGAGACTGAAGGCTGCTCTGTGCTCATTGTTGAGACGAGATGCTGAAGGGCGCTCGATGCTCACTGGGTCTATTGCTTGTTCCTAGGTCGTACCAGCCTGTTCGTCATTCAACCCGTCCGTAAGACCAACAGGCACAGGATTTCAACGCCAATCTTTGACTCATCTTACACTCGGCTCAAGCTTCTCCTTCTCCGCCTGCCCCAGCCGTCGACCTCCTGTTTGCTAGCTAGCACGATGATACGCGGTGTGCAAACCTCTACTCCGTGTCCGACTCGAGCTTGTCCGGGTATGCTACGCTTCTTTCCTTCGCTCGCGGAGCAGCCTGCGATATGCTACGCGGCGTGCGGCTTTCTTCGTCGACCTCTAGCTTGCCGAGCTGACAGATTCTTCTTCGCGGTTCAACCTGGCATGATGTGCGCAACAAGCCTATGGCTCGCTCCCCGCCTGGTCCGCTGATGACTCGGTAAGTTACACCTTTCCCGGCATTGGCGCTCATGGACTAGTGGTGGGGTATGGAGACCCCAGATCGCTGGCGCTGGCGGAGCGGATGCGTCGGTAGGCATAGCTCGTAAGGCTCGTGAGGCTGTCGAGATTGCGTTGAATCTGGTGATGTCGGGTATGGTCAATAGCTGAGTAGTCCACCTGGTGGTCGAGGTCCCGGCTTCGGAATATGATAGCGACAACGAGGACCCCGGGCTAAGCATTCCTCGCAGTTGAACACGATCCGGACAACAGCTAGTCTGCCGGTTGGAACGGTAGAGGTATACTTCGCCGGCCACGGAGTCGTGCTACTGTAGGCGCAGCTATGCTCGAACTCTCTTCCGATCCGCTAGCATTACCTTAATTTGACCTATACTCGCAGCGGCCCGCTACTGTGTACACCCGCTAGTGCTACTAGGTCCCGCGGCCTTTGCCACCTATCATGACATTGGCGTTGGCGTTGGCGTTGAGAATGGTGGTCGAGGTCCATTACGTTGAATCTGGTGATGTCGGGTATGCTCAATAGCTAAGTAGTCCACCTGGTGGTCGAGATCCCGGCTTCGGAAATATGACAGCGACAACGAGGACCCCGGGCTAAGCATTCCTCGCAGTTGAACACGATCCGGACAACGGCTAGTCTGCCGGGGAACATTTAGAACGGCAGAGGTGTGCCTCGCCGGCCACGGAGTCGTGCTACTGGAGGCGCAGTTGTGCTCGTCAACTGCTTTCAGGTTAACTCTGGTCTCCGCGCATTAATTTGACCCATGCTCGCAGCGGCCCGCTACTGTATACACCCGCTAGTGCTACTAGGTCTCGCGGCTTCTCCACCTATCACGACATTATTGGCGTTGAGAACGGCATGTGAGGAGTCTGGCCTAGCCCTAGTAGCGCTCAAAAATCACCACTGAACAGTGCCAATGAATATGCCGGCCGGTGATGCACATGGTTGATGAATAGAGTATCATTATGTGTCGTCAAGGCAGATCATCCCATCTCGACTTGCCACTTTCATCATCAACACCCTCGCCTGCTCCGTAGGACTATGTAGAGCAAGCATGCCGATATCGAAACCCACCGAGGGTAACTGAGGCGTCGTGCTTCATCTCTTCTGTGATGTACCACTTGATGCATCCGGCCATTCAATACAGACAAAGGCGCAATCTACAGGTAAAGATGGCAGCAGTCCTTCTATGCTGAACGCGGCTATGCTATACGTGCTTCCATTGTTTCCTTATCTTCCGGGTCTATATATATATGCAAGCTTGGAATCGTACTACAACATGCACAATATGTTTCACAAAACTATCCACCCGACCAACTCACGCCGCGCCCCAACAATAAGCGAACCTCCTAGACTAGATCCTGCTGCCGAAACCATGGCATCTTCTTACGCCGCTCGTTGCCGTAGATGTTTTATTATCGCTTGCTGGTATTGTTAGTGTTGTGACGTCCATCGCATTCCTCAGAGAATTTAAAGTAGTTGCAACGGATCTCCACTGGGCCCTCCAGTTCGTGGCTTTTGCGCAATCAGGAGGAGTGGTTATACTCGATGTTCCATCGTCGAATTCTGGTGTGGCTTAATGCCATTCATGCTGCTGTAGTGGATTCCAACGAACAGCGCCGTGGACTTGAGGTGGTCCAAGGATTGGTGAAACTCGTCGAAGCTCAAAACAGAACCAACTCAGTCTGTACCGAGAGACTTCCAATCGTCCGCGAACCGCAAGAGCAGGCATGACTTCCCGTCATCCCAATCACCGAAAAGCAGAAGCTCAAGACTTAGTCGTATCTGCAGGCTTCGGGCATCAGCTCATTGTGCCGCTCGTCGGACATGTTGCCCTACGGTTGTAGTGGTCCAGGGATACCTCCTCCGGTCGCCAGCCCCCATATTGCTGTGCTCTTCATCATGCTAAGTAGCGCACAACTGGAAGTCGCAGACGTTGCAAGCATGCACCGAGCATGTGAGCAGGGCGTTCCTTTACATCCGCAACCATGAGCTCAGCGCCAACTAGCATATCGGTGTCGAGCTCGTACGCATCGATACTCTGCCCTGGGTGTCGCATTTTCAGGTTGTTGGATGATCTTGGAGGGCATCTTCGGGAAGATGGCGTAGACTCATCGTCCATCCATTGCATGGGCTTGTCGCCGAAGCTGATCGTGCGGATTATGCCAGCTTAGGTGTTGCTGGTCTTGAGGTGGGGAGTGAAGAAGCGGAAGAAAGAGTGTAACATAAGCAGTTGTATCTGCGGAGAGTGGTGATTTGTTGAACGAGCGCGAAGGATGGTTTGAAACAAGATGATTCCGGAAGTATGAAAGTTGCATACCTTGACAGTGGATGCTCACAGCCGCCGAGCTCCCGATGTGTCGGGCACGTTGGAGCTGGTAGATGAGAGGAAAGAGAGATTATTAGATCTTGTTGTCGGTCACTGATCGCATTGAGCCGGAAGTGATTGATGCACAACTGGCGCTAATTTGTATTTCTTTCTTGATACCGCACTGCTTGCCCAGCACTGTTCCCTGCAATGTTGATGTCTTTTCGTCGCTCACTCGGGTTTATCGTTCGCCGGCGGGTATCACGATCTGCACTCCCATCTTCAGTCCCATCCTTTGGGTTGCGCGATCCTCGCCCTCGCGAAACCTAGTCCGATCTTCGGGGAGGCTGGTTAGCTAAGTCGGTGAGATTCATCCGCCGATTCGCGCCTAGGAACGTTGTATCGCTGATCTTCGCTTCTCATCTGGGACACTGTATGCCTCTCGTCTCCGAAGCCACCGACAGCGCCTGCCTTCAGCCATCAATGCTGCTGCAGGACGCTATCCGCCATTGCCGCCCCCACCTTCGCTGCCTTGGCCGGTTCTCCGTGATTCCACTTCTGGCCCACCGAAGCTTCGTGACATCAACGCGCCTGCTCGATTGGGTCGAGTTGGTGCAGCACCAGCTCCATGGCCGCTGACCGAGCATCCCTTCCTCCGAGCGCAGCCATCCCCCGAGATTTCCGTCGCTACCAAAGACCTCGAAAGCGTCATTCCGTAGAATTCGGTGCGTGCACAGTATTCCTCAAGATTCGAAAGAATGATATGGTCGCCTCGTCGTTGGTGTGAGCGCAGGACATTTCACGCCATCTGCGAGCTGCTTGAATCCTTCAGTCTCTCCCGCACCTGCGCTCGCCTCTGTTCGGCGCATTCTGCCTCGCTTTTGCAAGTTTCTTCACGACGCCCTGCGAAGTTGACTTTACGATGCAAGCGCATCCGTTTGCAGGTTTGCCGTCCGGTGGTGCACAGGTAGAGGAGAGGATCCGGCAGGTCTGGAGAAGGACCCGCGAGCTAGTTGGTGTAGGTCCAGCTGATTGGGGGAGTGGCTGAAACGGCATTTCGGAGTGATGCTGGCGGAGGAAGTAGGTAGGTGATCATTAATCATCAAACCTCGAATCCAATGCATTGACAACAGTGGAGGGCTAGGCTCGAAGCGGGTGCACCTCCGCACCGTTCCTGAGCAAGGCTTTAATCATCCCATCCCACCCGAAGCAAAACAGACAAAAAGCTCGATGTATGGCTCAACATCTCGGGACATCAGGATGATATTCTTGAAACCTTGCTCGGCAAAGACATTGGCGACGTTGACACCGTATGTAGACGCAAAGTCAGGTATTGTCATCGCACCGAACATCGATTGGGGACCTCAACACATACTGACCGCTCCAATTAGCCATTGCTCTCGCAGGCTACAACAGATGCTACCGATGCCTGACATCGCTAGGTCTACTAGCGGTATCCTCAAAAGCCTGGGCTACCCGTAGATCACACGCTCGACTCTACAGCACTGGCTTGTTGGTAAATGGAACGGGTGAGGAGGTCTATAGGACGAGCAGCGGATGTGACCCAGCAAGCTCACGACTACTTACGACGCCCTCATTCCCAATCCTGGAGACAAGCTTGTGTCCGTTGCAGCAGAGTAACGATGTGTCGCATTACGGTAGAATACCTGTGAGCAAGCCGGAGGGTGAGAACCTGGCGCAGCGGCGCAATCCAGAGCAATTCACGCGCAATCACCACGTCTCAATATTGTGATGTTACTGGTGTATCTGCTTCGCCACCCTAGAGCGAGTACAGCATGCCACAGTCCGGCTTTGAAACTTACCCGGTCCCAAGTGTGGCCTGCACGTGGCAGTCGGCAATCACTTAAGCTTCAAATGCGGCCTAGCAGGTGCTGGTGGACACAATATGCGAAGCGTCTGAGTCCAGGTGTCGGGGCTGATAATTAGGCCACGCCACACGCCAGACTTCAACATCCTGCTGGATGGGAATTTGTCTTAACAGCAGCATTGCTAAGTAACAAGGTTCTCCTTATCTTCGTCTACGCACTCGCGGCTACATGTCTTCGCGTTCACTTACTCGGCGACGAATAGTTACAGTCTGGGTTCGTAGCTTGAGGTAGTCGATCTCTTGCTTCTTTCCCAGCGATTTACGTGGCTTGAGGTAGGCGGTCTCTTCCTTCTTTTCTAGCAATATATATGTCGTAGTCTGAGATTGCAGCTATTGGATGAAGCTCATACAGTCATGGCCTGTACACCCCAGTCTGTAGCTCGCGCCCGGGAGAGACTCCATACATGTTTCATACGCCTGGAGCTGCATTTGACGCTCGTTACACGGTCTCCACACCCTCCTTCTGCGCCGTTTAGGCATTCATATTGCTCTGGACAAGAATCACTCGTTCATGGCTGGACTACTTAGAGCCCTAGAAGGTCTCGCTGATGCATTGCTCAGCGCCTCGCAAAGGCGTCAGAAGACATTACCTGGCGCTTCTTAATTACTCCCGATCAACCAGCGCTAGCCTAAGCAGCTGAACTGCGGTACTCCGCCACGGCCGAACACGAATAATGACACCCTCTAGCTTATTGGGCATCTTTCCGACTTCACAATGGACTTCACAGACCACAATGACGTCGCCCGTACCGTGCTACCCGCTCGCTGCTTGTCAAAGACCCTAGAATTAAATGACGATATCCTCCATATCCGCCTCTTTTGTACGGCCTTTCACAAGGCCCTGGCTTATCTTGGACAAGCGAATGACTCTGTACGCCTACGAAGTCTACATCCGTCTGCATAACCGGCTCATCTGTCTTGTAGGCTCATCGTTGAACGTCTAGCGATCTCCTACGTCACTCTCTTGGCCTTGATGGCCTTGACTCTCCCACGGCAGAGTTGTAGCGGTTTCTTGAGCCTGGACTCACCTAATGATGCAATGAAGAACAAGTCTATATCCGTCGGTGATTGCTAATCCGGTGCTGGAATCGGGAGTGTCCACGTCGCGGTCAAGATCCCGTTCTACACGGTAAGAGGTACAGATATTCAACGTCAAGGCTTACACTTTTGCCCCATCTTGAGAGAACGGCTTTCTAGGCGACCCCACCGCCCTTGCAGATCCTTCGGCAGGCAAAGCCCCAGCAGTGCTCTACGGACCATGAGTCTCGGATATCTCGCCGCTCATCAGCCTGTGTCGAGTGTATCGATACGGAAAAGTTCAACGATGATGAAGAACGCCTGTCGCTGCCATGTTCCGGCTTTGAGAGGTCTCTCGAGAGCGAGGAGCTCAATAAAACAATGCTGCACAATGGATGCGACTCTTGCCAAGTTCAGCGTTCTCCTAGGACCCCTTAATGTACGGGCCTCTGCGGTGTCGACCGTCTCTCTCTTGCTGAATCATCACCTGCTCGGACCGAAGGCCACTCGGGCGTCTTTTCTGGGAGTAAGACTACACTACAACGATAGCACGTTGTGTATCCGTTGGTGGTGCTCATCCAGCTTTCAAGCGTTTCGGTGTCATTCTCGGATCTCATCGGTTCTGGTGTCTACGATAGAGATGCTGACGGCTCATTACTACGCCCTCGGGACCCCGGCCACTTTTCTACGGGATGGCCGGTCCGCCACGTTTCTCGTACGTCGTTTCCTGCTACTCTATTTCGACCGGTCCGACTTGTCCGGACTACTTGCACAGACGAGCAGTCTGCGTCTGTAGCGCTTTGACGGGTAACGTTACAACAGCGTCGGTACATATGAAGCGCCTACAGCTAGTCAACGTGCGGTGGATGATCGAAGTGATGGACAAGGGTCGACGAATTGCAGCCTAGGCGGATGGACAACAGGTCTTCAGCGACAGCGACGGTGTTGAATCTGTTTAATAAGCGTTCAAATCCCGCTCTGTCACTCGGCGTCGTTTTGGAGTCACGTTTTTGCGCCCCTGGCAACGGGCACAGCGGAGTCTTCGATACCATCGTACAGGACAAGACTACGTACATCGGCAAGGGAAGTGTTTATAATCTATCCTATTCAAAGGGATGTACGTATACTCCCACGTAATCCTTTCCATGGTCGTGTTGAGCCTCGGAACCAACTCAGCATTCCCATGAACACCTTTCCTTTGCACGGTGGAGTTGCTCAAAACCAAACCACAACATCCCACCGTGACCGAAACCAAACAGCGAGACGCCCAACAGATTTTGTGCAAAGGGATTGATACCCCTCGTGCAGTAACGACGGTGCCTTCGCTCTATCGTATGCTCGAATCACCAGGTAACCGGAAGGAGTCGAATACCGTTTACCCATCCCAGAGCAAACAGGGCCGTCAACATTGTTCCACTACTCCACTACCACAAGACAGTCGCCTGCGACCTTTCGTTCCCACGCAAGCTAGCCCCAGCAGGTGCAACGTCGAAGCCGCCCGAACACCAAATCACGGCCCGTGGCCTACTAGCGCAAGTGCGACGCTCGTGGCCTCCTGTGACATCTCGTACCAGCAGTTTCGTTTCCGCTCACTTCGAGGGACCGCTTGATCCCAACACGAAGGCTGAACCCTCCGAGACGACTAGCAGGTGTCGGAGGAGAAGACGTTGCTGCAGGAAGGTTGCTCCCTCCGGCATTGCGAAGTCGCGGGATCCTGGTCTTCCTGCTAGGCTTGAGCACGCTCGACAGGCGCGGCGACGGTGGTTCCGCTAGCGGCTCCGATACCTTCACCCCACCCCCTACACGCGGAGAATGGCCTGCAGAGTGAGTCGTTGGACCTCCGGGCGGTGACAAGCCCTCTAATTTGGTCGAGGCAGGGGTTTGCTGCTGTTGCTGGACCGTACGCTGTGCCAGAATGTGATGATCGCTGCCATTTGCATCGAATGCTACTGTATCGGCTTGGTAGGAAGTATTGGAGACAGGGCACAGTGCTGATGGGACCTCGTTTTGAACATACGGGTTGCGTTCTTCCGGTGTTGTAGGTGCATTCGCCTCCTGCGGCAGGTTGTTGATTCCGTTCGGCACCTCCGTCCGTGGTGCAGCGGCGAGAGACATGATATCAAACGATTGTGCGTACACGGTGCTGGGAACCACCATTGGAGCGAGCACAAGCCCTTTAGAGGTGCAGACCTCTTCTTGTGGCAAGATTGACACCTCCGTCGCAGAGCACACGGCGGTTGGCGGATGCAGTGGGAATGAAGCCAGACCCGAAGTATCGCGTGAGATTGACTGGTGTGTGGTTCTGGCAGACATGTCGACGGGCGATACCAGCTCTAAAGGCTTTCCGGCGGACGGAATTTCAGGCACCTCAGGTTGAGCAACTGGGTCCTTCTCCTTGAACCCTCCGTTGCGATGACGCTCTCGCAAGAAATCCAGCTGCTCCCGAGCAGTCCCGCCTATGACCTCACCTAGCTCTTCATCCCATACGGGCTTCGTCGGGAACTCTTGAGACGGCCCGCGTGCTTTCAAGATGGCAGCCTTCGCACGGAGCTCCTCATGGTGTTTTCCAAGCTGTAACTCTACGCGCTCCTTGAAAGTTCCTCCCACGAAGCGACGTTGAGCTCCGTCCCATTCGGCTGTCGTCCGCGAGGCGTTTGTCTCCCAACAAAACTCGGTCCGGATCTCCTCAATCACCACCAGCATTCGCTCGGCGAGTTTTCCTCCCACGAACATAGCTTGATCTTCATCCCACACGAGTGTCGTCGTCAACTTTTGAGACGACTCGCGTGCTGGTGAAACGGCGGTCGGCGTCGTCGTTTCGGTCTCCGCCGGTACGTCGATGGGTGAGGCCTCAGCCTCGCCACCCCTTGCTGTGGGCTCACATGTCTGGAGCATATTGATCTTTCGCACGAGGTGGATCGGGGGTGGCTTGCGTGCCGTTGTGGCTTGTCGGCAATCTGTTCACGGCGTCTGCTTGTCTCCTGGTGAACTGAACAGAATGGTCGCTTAGCGGAAGAGGTGAGGAGGAGTCCGGTGTTATTGGAGTTGTTGCAGGCTGACCTGCGTTTGTAGTAGACCCGCGCGGCCGGTTCAGTGCCGAGACGGTTTGTGCGACGCAACATTGAGGCGTGCAGGTTACCTATCATCCTGGTCCAACACGTTCATGGCAGTGGGTCGTTGTGTCTGCGCCTGCGCCTGCAACGGCGGGATGTTCTTTGTGTTGAAGCTCCATCGCGATCGCTACCGTCGTCCTATGCACACCTGTTGCTGTCGCCGAGAACCAGACTGGCGGTGGAGGTGCAGTTCGTATTGCTTTCCATGTCTCAAAGTGTTGCGGCTTGCATGTCATGGCTTGGCAGCAATTCCGCAATTCCAACCTCACCTCGTCATCACGGCACTATCGATCGAACAATATGTAGCCAATGAGAAGCGGATGCACTTGTGGCATGTTGAAGCATTACCTACTGACTACATATATGCTACAACATAGTGAAAGGTACCTGGACTCAGGCCTGAGTCGGACGCGGTCAAGTTCATCATCGAGCTTGGAAGTGTGTATCAAGGTCCTGCCAACGTCTTGTTGGCGCTGACAAGCCGTATAGCCTGTTTCCACGTGTCGACCTTGGAGCTAAGGCAAGTTCTTCTAGTGTGTCGGGGTAGATGGAGGAACTGGCCAAATGAAGCGAAGTCAACTGCGGCCATCGCGATGCTTCTGGCCCGCGGCTCCGCTTCCGCCATACCAGAGTAGGTTGTATGAGTGAGTAAGTGTTCAGTCTGCTAGTCGACTTTATTGCATTCCCGACCTTTTCCTGTGCCATTCCGCATCTTTCACAACTCTAGGGGTCAATCTTGAGGCAGTTCCGTATACCCGATGCTATCGTAAGTACAGCGGAGGACTGAGCATCTACCGAATGTATAGCGCCGGTCTTGAGCGGCAGGCGGAGAGCAACAAGTCCGGGAGAAAGCGAAGGGCAGCGTAGTGGAGGGTATCAAATACACTCTGGAGGTAACACAATGAGAGCACCGGATACCGTACTACCGACGACTACTACCCGGCCCCCCAGCTCCCTCCCCCCTGGAGCCAACGTAGCCCGGCGCTCGTCATCGCCGCTCATATCCCTCCTAATCGCCGCGACCGGTAGTTCGGTTCACTCTCCGAACAGCCGCTTGTCCTCCCTCTCGTACGAGTCTGCCGGGATGTCGTCGGCGTTGCACCACCGTCTGTCGGGGTCCCCGCTGTTCTCCAGGTCCCATTGGGCGACGATAGCCCGCGCGCGGTTCGCGATGTTGCTCGGGTTTCGACGTGCTACCTCGAGCGGGGTGTTCTGGTTGGTGTTGGCGGGGAGCGCATCCGCCGTTACGCCCTCGTGGATAAAAGGGTCGCTTAGTAGGACTGCCCACCCACGCCGGTACGAAGGCGACTCGGAGCCATCGCTGTCGGACATACTAGATCGGGGTTCGGCCTCTGGCGTGGTGGAGTGCTCTCGGGACAAGGATAGCTCGTATGGAGTGATGCCTTTAGTATCGAGGCGGGTTTCGGGTGTGGACTCTGTGCGGGAGTAGGTGGTCTGCGGCGGAGATACTGATATATAGTCGTACGGCGTCCACGGCAAACGATAGTATAATGGCAAACATCGTGCGGGACGGCAAACTTAGCACGTAAGGGCAAACGTCGCGCTATAGCAAACTTCGCGTAGGAGTGAGACAAAGCCTCAGTACGGCAGCTTCGTGGTGTCTTCATACTTCGCCAACTCTGCGTTACCGACTTAGGTCCAGCTTGGTAGTGATGCGGTGGGTGTGATTGGTGTCCCTGATCGCAATGTGAGGCAAAGTACAGCTCTCATCAGAAGTCCCGCATCCTCGACCATACGCCAGAAACGTCCTGGCGTTCGTAGAGATTGCAAGACCCGCTTAGGCACGTAGTGTCGGCGATATTATGACTCATTTGGAGGTGGACCGTCTGCAGGTCCTCCGGCTTTGATCCCAGGTCTAGGTCTATAGTGCGTGGCAGCTAAATGGGGTTGTGATGATAGCAATTACGGTGGCGGTTACTCGATACATGCTCACTTGTGTAGATAGGCTGTGAAGTTGTTCAGTCCCTCGAGCTTTTTACCCAGTGGGGAGTTGTTTGCAGTCACTCTGAGTTGCGCGCTTTCGTCTTCGGTCTGGATTCGATGCTACTCGGGCGGAGGGAGGGAGATGAGTTGAATTGTCCGGAGATGAACGGGCTTGGAGGCGAGGGGGCGAGTCTGGTAGCAAGGCAGGTGTCCTGAGGTCGCTCGGCATTGGTGGAAGGAGGTGGAATGGCGTCGAGGAGATGGGTCCAGCTTGGGGAGCCGAAGGTCGAGTCTGCCTCCGAAATTGGTTCAGCTGCTGCAAGTCTTTGGATAGGGTCGACGGATGCACGTTTGTACCATCCCAAAACCGTGAAGAGAGACAACATCAAGATCAGTCGCATGACACCCAAAACAAGCATGAACGAGAAGGCAGCTGCCACGAAAAAAACGAAACGCAGGTGCCCACCAGAATCCAACGAGGGTGGTGGCATAGCTTGGTGATTGAGGTAACTACGTACTGTTGCGAGCTGGCTACGCCCCCCAGCTCAGAAACGTATCTCCTGCGAGCTCTAGAGCCTGCAATGTCGCTCTCACACTTCCTTGAAGAGTTGCATTTCTCGAACACAGTACCACCAGGGCGAGTGTCTCTGATGCTCCGTAAGTATAGCCAACCAAGCGACGGCTAGTGATGAGCCGCAGCCTCGCAAACACATCCCGCGTGTCTTGAGGCAACCCACGCACTCCAAGTGCTCTTGAAACGCTGACCAGTGTCAAGTCACCATCTTGTCACTCGCCGTCAGTGGCCTCGTCATCCGTGATGAACACCCGCCCGGCTTGCATTTTGCTCGGTCTCCTGGTCGAGCGCCTATCGCCGGACGCCGCAGGTACGTCCTTTGCTCGAGCGCGTGAAGGAGCATTCGTTGCTCGACCGGGCGAGGCTGCCGTAGGCACGTTCGTTGCTCGAGCGGGTTGGGCTGGTAGTGTGGCTAGTGGACGCGCGGGCGCTGGTACCTGCTCTGGCTTCGCTACCCCGTCAATCCAGCCACTGATGTGTTGCATGGCGCGGCCCATGTCGTAGCCGAATTTGAAGGTCTCGTCAATGGTCGTTTCTGGTTCCTCGCCGTGGACGCACTTGCGCTACGTGATGCGGATATTGAAATGGACTCTGCTGCTGTCGAGGCTCTAAGTAACGTTGACTTTTCGCTCGATCGCCTTCTCAATCTGGCCTTCCGGGTAGATGAGGGTTTCGAGTATATCCTGGTCGTCGAGAATTGTATGTATCCCGCCATCGGTAGAAGGACGCGTCGTCGTGTTGGCTTCGAACCGGTAGAAATGATTCTCGCGCGGTTCAGTGAAGGCATGAGAAGACGTTCGGGGCTTTCTGTCGTCGTACGCAGGGTCGGTGGTATGCATGTTGGCAAGATCGAGATAGCTGTAAACTTGCCGTCAGATATGAGGATGTTCTTGTGGATGAAGCCAATAATGTACCTCTCTTTCTTTTCTGCCATCTTACGCGTTGTTGCGGATTACCATCGTGCAGGTTTCGGTCCTTCTTCTGCGCGTTGGTTAGGTAAAAGGTTCGACTTTGTTTGCAGGCACAACTCACGCAGTAGTATGGGAGCCAGAGGAAGGCACTCACTCGCAGCAGATGGCGTAAGAGGATAGGATCCAAGGCTAGAATGTAGACGGACCTGTTCTGCAAACGCGAACCTCAAGATCGATTCGGTGTAGCCGCTTGGCAGGGCGTCATCGGCGCTTTCGGGCCCGAAACCGCAACTACTCCGCATCTGATTATGATAAGAGACTCCGATCGTCGAAAGATTCTCAGCAGGAACATCAGTGGTGATGGTGAAATGGAGAAGCCGACGTGGTTAAAAGAGTCGTTCATACCATCTACGATCTAGGTTCTGCTACTCTGAAAGCATACATCCGCGAAACTTGTTGGTCGTTAGTCGTGCTCGTCATCTTGGTGCGTGTACTTCAAGTGCGTCCTAAACCCCGAAACTCGAATCCCAAATGCTCAAGCCCAAAATGTCCAGATATTGCATATCCAACGCCAGACCCAGAGCTCACGCCCTCCTTTTTCTTGACAACAAGACTATCAGACCCCGGCTTGACTGCTCACGCCCTCCTTTTTCTTGACAACAAGACTATCAGACCCCGGCTTGACTGCTCCGCCCTTCAATAGCCTTCGCTCCGGGCCACCTCGGCTCTTCCGCCTTATCAGACCACTCATGACCATACATTGTGTCCTTGAAAAGGTCATTGACACCCCTGTGTAGAGATGTGGTGATCCGGCCGTCCGGCGCCACATTCCCATTCCCCAGTGCGTCTGATAAGGTCGGTACCTGCGTTCCGTCGCATGCTCCGTCGCAGTTTTCGTGGAAGTGACATTCCCCGCCTTCAGCGCGGTGCAACAAGCCATGTAGCTCTGAGCCGTCTGGGTCCTTTCCGCAGCAGAACGAGTGGAACTGGTAAAAACGCGCCCGTCCCGTGTCCGTCCACCCATCGAAATCCGACAGGGCCAATCCAGTTCTTGCAATCCACGGCATGAACACCCAGGGTCGCTGACTGGAATCAAAGTCTTCCATGACTATGCAGAACAGGTCGAAGAGGACCGCATCCTCCTCGGGGGTGAGCGCGGGAGTGACGGTCGTATCGGTCGAGAGGTAGAGTCCAACATCATCGATTATCTTGTTGCATATGCGGGGGTCCGCGAGCATAGTTCCGACGTCGTAAATGGTCTTCATGTCTTCCAGACTTGCTCCACTAGCGAAGAATGCGTCCAGATCCACAAACCGGTCATGGCCGCTGTCGATGCTGGTGTAGTATTCCCGCCCCAGAGAGCGGACCGTCAGACGGGAACCTGTGGACATGATGGTTGAGAAAACCATTACACTCGGCTGGCCCACATTTGGACGGCTGGGGTGTAGCATCCACGGATGGTTCAGCCTAAGAGGTGTAAGAACAAGGAAGCTTTAAGAGGTTCGGGCAGAACTGACTCGGTTACATACACTGTCCCTTCAGCTCCAAAGATTTCTGCGATATTCGACGTTGAGCTGGCCCACATCTGGACGGCTGGGGTATGAGATTCGCGGATGTGGTGTAGCCTAAGAGGTGAGGTGTGAGAATAAGGAAGCTTCGAGAGATTCGAGCAGAACCTTATACCGCTCCCTTCAGCTTCAAAGACTGCTACGATGTTCGATGTGAGAACGACGATCTGTAGGGTTCGTCCTCGTATCACTCATCGTGTGCAACACAATCTATCAACGTCCACCGTCTCGTATGGGCTGAACCATGGGTGCAGGTACATGATCGGTGGGTCAGCTAGGGTCTCAGCAGGGAGCATCGTCTGCCCCAAGGATTGGTTCATGGATGCTGCATAAGAAAGGTCGACAGAGAGACCAAGTTTTGATGATGAGCTGTCGTGCGAGATTGGCCTTGGCGGGCGGCTCGGACATCGCGCCGGTGATGAGATACGAGGCAAGTGGTGCCGAGTGGCTTGCAGGACTCTCCACAGCATGGCTCCATGGTAACCATGATTGAGTACGCGAGGAGCCAGGGAACACAAGATCAACAATGCCTCAGCATGTCACTCAATTTTGACGCTTCCCACGCCACTGCAAGCCCATCACGGAGACTAGCCCGGGGCAGAGTCCCTGGCATCCGACTGTGCGACCAGATGTGCATGCTCATCATCGCAGGCTAATTCAAAGCGTGTGAAACCGCATTTACCACAACGATCCCAGCCAAATCGAGCTCAATCGGCAGCGGAGAAAAGACATTCATTAGCCAACTAGAGGAGACTGGCGGGGCATCTTGCTTGCCTTACCTGGGAAAGGGTGGAGCCACAAGGATGGTCAGTTTGAGGAGGATGTCTAGAGGATGTCCAAAGTAGCGAGAGTTCGTGATAAGTTCATGGTTGGGATTTGTGAAACATTGTTGGGCAGTAACGTGCGCGTCGAGTCCCATCAGCGCGAGCCCGAGCTTGCAGCACTGCATCCCCGGATGTCCGCCAGATGGCTGAAACTCAAAGCAGGAACGGCAGCGTATCACGAGGTGTGGATATAGGTTCACAAGGTGTGAATCCTGCTCGCCTCTCCCAGCACTCCCAGCAGGCTCCAACCGCAGTCCTTCGCAACCGAAACGTAGTGGTTGTCCGCTAGCTTGCGAGACTGTCGCCGAGTATGACTGTATGAACCAGAAGCAGATGCGAACGATCAATGTTGCACTCTGACAGCACCAGCTGGAGCGTAGCAACAACTGTAGTGGCTCGTATACTCATCGCGTCCCTCAGGCATGGGAAAGCCGAAGCTTTCAAGAAATGTTGGTACATGCCTCCCGCTGCCCTTCATCGGTTCTGGTCTAAGTTCATGGCTTCTTCATAGCCTCGTAGTCAAGGCAACACGTACTGCCGCACACCGCTGACTGCCTGAGCAGTGTAGCCTCGAGCTTCCGACTGTAGGCAGAAGACTGTTTTTGCCGTTCGATCTTCTCCGCGTCGGTCTCTGTCCAGGAGGGATGCTGACCTCGGAAACTGATGCACACCGAGACCTTAGCTAGCGTTGGCGAAAGGAAGACCAGCTGAGCCTGAGGAGTGCTTCTCGTGTTCACGAACCTGGCCGGACCGTAGCGGACGTTCTCAAACCTGCTTACTTCCTCGAGCACTCCGAGTTTCGTCGTATCCGTAGCTCTGCATAATGTTTTATCGTATGAGCTCAGTATAATCTTGATGAGGATTCGGAATTCATACGGCCGGCCTGAGAGCATACGACCGGTCCATTTCCTTTTCTTGCTCGTCGTCGGCGCGAGGGCGAGTCCTCCAAAAGGTGCTCTGCGCTTCCGGGAAGCCGCTATGCTTTTGCGTTTGGTAGCGTGAAGCGAAGGAACGAAGGATTTCGACGGCGCGTGGATGAGAAGCTTGATCAGACCGCACGGAGTAGCCACGTGGGAGATCGGCTACCAAGCCCGGAGTAGCCATGTGGCGATGGCCGAGCCTGAGAAAGCAGGCCAACTGGTACTGTTGAGACTTTCGTCTACTCGACCAGAAGTTCAGCTTTTGGTTGCGATCACCATTGCAATTCCTGTCCACTATCATCATCTGCGTACTCGATCGCGATCTTGACGTCTGTGATTTGGTATGCAGAGCTCTGCTTTGCTATCTCTGCTAACTTGGCCAGCGGAAACCGTCGCAGGATAGGCATCAGCACATCACGACGAAGCATACTTTCCACTTCTACGTCTAGAATCAATTCATGGCCTCGGACTTCTGGCCTCAGACTCCTGGCATTCTATCTCAGATAAAGGGCTTGAGGGCAGCACCTTATATACTTCTGCAGGACGTTTATGCTTCGTTGAGTGAGGTTGTATAATACTTCGCGCAGATCAAGTCGGATAGTGGCCTGCAAGGTTTCGCTCGCTGAAGCGTCACCAGTCAAAGATCGTCGCATGCCCTGCTGCTGTAGGCTGGACCTCTCTCGCGGAGACCTTCTAGGACAGCTTTTGAATAAAAGTCCATCTTCGCCGGTCAAGCTCACGATCATTGTACAGTGCACTCTTTAGCTTAGTAATCTTTCAGCCTGCCTCTGAAGGACTACCGGGGACTAGCCGTTGGACTCAGTGGCAAATTCTTTGGTAACATCAAATTGATCTCTAGCCTTGCCTCCCAAGTCAGACCCTTCGACTTGGAAAGTGAGAGCTGAGTGAACTGTGGCTTGTGGCTGAAGCTAGGCCGGAGTGACGCCGGACCAATGCAATGCGCCGTTTTCCTGCCCTGACCTCATTTTTTGGTTTGCGAGGGCATCTTTGACAGCATCTGCGTTTTGGCCTTCCAACCTGGTTTAGAATCAAACAATACGAACAACGCTATTGCTGAACATGAGCAGTAAGAAGTGCTGCTGGCCCCAAAAAAACTCACCAACGTCAAGACTGTTGTAGAAGCGAAAACATCAGTCAATTCGCCATGTCGGGCAAGACCTGTCATTTGTTTCAGTCGCTGCTGTGTACGCACTTCTACCAGACTTCTGGGAGCGTGGAAAGACGATGCTATGGTGCGTACCGAGAGATGACCGCGGGAAGATGCCTTGACGTCCAGGTTTCATTCGTATGAATTCACAACTAAACGAGCTTTTTAAAGACTCTCTTGCCTCCTTCCCATCCGTACCGCAGAGACTTTGAGAAAGCCCATTACTTTTCTGGGATCTCTCCAAGGCCTACTAGGATGAAGTACGAATCCGCTGGAGGCTTCCGACTCGAAGCGAAGATATGTGTCCAATCCATCCCCCTCAAAGAGTACCGTCATCCAGAAAAGGCTTCCCACAAGTATGTACAGTCGATTGAAAATGCGAACTTCGACGTCCGCCTTGAGGTCGCAACGCCCCACAATCTGCCTCGATCTTGGCCGGAACACGACGGCGAGCTTGGGATTGCCATGTGTGTTTTCATGGACGGACGTCTCGTGGTCGCGCTATGGGAACCGGCTTGCCCGTCGGAGAATGTTTCCTTCTTCGTCGATGGCATCACTCGGAATTGTAGAGAGGCGTTTACAAAGGAGAAGTTCATTTTTGCTACTCTTGAGACTGGTAGGTCGTTTGGGTGGTCCCGGTCTGCTTTCGAAACTGACATCACTTGCTAGACGACGCGCGAGCAGAGGATCTGTCCAGCGTCGACTACAGAAGGCTGGGCGACATCAAGGTTCACTGTCATGTTGCAGTAGCCAAGGGAGTCGAGGTACCCCACGCAGACGTACCAGCTTTCAAGAGATGGTCGGACGTGACTACTGTGCCTGAAGAGCTGCTCAAAGGGCGTGCGATATCAAATCAGGTTTCGTACGCATGTCCATCAAATCAGGTTTCGCTACAGACTAACAAATCGTTAGAGTGAGCGAGCCGCAACCACTGGACTTCACCAACCCTAGTGCGCTTTTCAATACCGTGGCGAGCATCGCAAAGCTCACCTTTCAATACCGCACGAAACGTTAGTCGAGGTTCCTAAAGTTCTCGAAGAGCTCGTTCTAACCGAAGTACAGGCGACCTTGAGATCGATGGCATCATCTCTCCCCCAACGCCTACACCTTCACAGAAGGACGAGGCTCTTCCGAGCAGCGCTGAAGGACTACGCCGTTCCGACGAAGAAGAGCAAAATCGTGGCGGGCAGGGCGGTACTGGACTCAGACGAGAGAAGCGGGGAGTGGCGGCTGCCGAACTTGACGAGGGTAGTGACGAGAGCGATGGGATCGTGGTCGACAGAAACAAGAAGCGAAGCAAGAGAGCCCGAAACAGCACGGTTTGAGGTACAATGTGCGATGGGGAGTCTGGGTAGCTTCTGGTCAAGGACCCTCGCTGGCGATGTGTCGTTTGAACAACCAACTTATGTCCTTCACTTCAGGTTTAGATGATGAAAGTAAGAGCCGCAATACGCTGAAATTGAATTGAACACCCACTCTGCTTTGACGTTAATTTTTCTAATCGAGACTTGCGGTTTGTCCGGGCCTTCCTGTGGCTCCACAGGCCCATGCACCGACAGAGCAATCGGCATGTGCTGATGAGCCTGCTTACGATCCCAATCGATGTGTTCGGTAATTCTTCAAACGCCGCAAATCATCGCTACCCTGCCTATTTCGATCCTCCTCCCCCTCTCAACTTAACTTCTGCTTCTTCTGCTTCGCTGCCTTCTCGATACCTAGCCTGTCCTCATCCTCCCTCCATAGCCGACCCATCCTTCTTCTGCTTCGCCGCTATCTCGCCATTCTGCCCGTCGTTAGCTTGCCGATGTCCACTCTCGTCATGCGCGCCACAAGAGCGGGCGCATCTGAACCTCCTTTGACGTCTTCGTCCGAAATGGGATAGTCCCGTGGCCACGCGTGCGTGAATGGCTAAAGATGCGTGCGTTGGGTTAAAGCGAGAAGCGATGCGAACGCGGAGCGTGTGGCGGCATGATGGAGGACTTTGTCGTCCCGGGGACGAGTGATGGGGCGGACGGAGGCGCTTGGTGCAAGTTTCTCTGCTTAGTAGATGTCAATATCCTATGATGTTATGCTGACCTTGATCTTGCTTAGCTCACGACTACTCCGCAGCCGCTCACATTTTGGCCTCTCCGGTAGCTGCGTCAACTCGCAGCGATGCGGCGGGGTGAGAATGCGGCGGAGGGTAGGCCCGTGAGTAGAGGGAGGTACAAGGATGAGGGTTTC
>JAABUW010002666.1_pt1 | contig 26749 bp, 28 predicted proteins | sample 5560081 | NCBI WGS metagenome assembly JAABUW01 (sample SAMN10711882, study PRJNA513363) | rock metagenome | isolation source: Antarctica rocks | place: Antarctica: Victoria Land, Knobhead sud | reverse complement strand
TTCGATGCGAAGATGAAGGTTGAGGATAAGAATCATGATGGTGATGAGGAGAAGAAAGGCGGTATCTTCCATCGATTGAAGGAGCAGATCAAATCGTCGTTCCCGGAGGCGATCCAGGATATCAAGATAATTAAAAGCATGACTGCGCTTGAGGCTGGGGTCAAGAAGGAGATTAGTGATCCCACGATTTTTCCGGAAGTGGAGAAGGTTGCTGAGGTGAGGCGAGGGATTGAGTTGTGTCCTGAGGAGCAGGCTTTTCTGGCGAAGAGGAAGGTGAAGACGCGGGAGGCGTTTGCTCGGTATCTCGGTCTTGAGCTGGAGAGTGTGCATCCAGATGATGTCCCGACGGTGTCGTTTGGAGGGAGTGGTGGTGGGTTCAGGGCTATGATCGGGACGCTGGGGTACTGCGAGGAGATGAGGCGGGCGGGTCTGTGGGATTGTTTGACGTATGTTTCTGGGGTGTCGGGGTCGTGTTGGAGCCTGGCGGCGTATTATACGTTTGGAGGCGCGAGCATGACGAAGGTGATTGAGCACTGCAAGACGAGGTTGGCACCGTATCATCCATTGTCTGGGGAAGCGATACGAACGATCTTGAGTACGCCCGGGGGCGCAAGGACGACCCTGGGACCGCTGATCCAGAAGAGTCGAAGTGGTCTCGACACTGTGGCGATGGATTTGTACTCCGTCTTCACGACTGGTTGGATCTTCTTCCAGGACGACCCTGCTTCTCATCCAGGCGGGTACGCGAAGAAGGAGGTTGCCGGCTTCCAGCGGTCGTGGTATAGACTGTCGAGCGCACGCGAGCACACCGACTCAGGAGCAGAGCCTATGCCCATCATGACTGCGATCAGGCATGAGCGCCCGTGGAAGGATTGGCATGACAGCGAACATCCATTTAAAGACCCAAATCCAAGTGCTGACGACGATGATGAAGACAATGCCTGGCAAGTAAACTTGGGTGAAACATGTCTAAGACGCTGCTAATCTTTCACCCATTGTTTCCAGGTTCCAGTGGTTCGAGATGTCTCCGTATGAGATTGGCTGTGACGAGATTCAAGCCTGGGTGCCGACCTGGGGATTCGGTCGTCCGTTCGACGAGGGCAAGTCGACGATGCAGCTTCCTGAGCAATCACTGGCTTTGCTTCTTGGTCTCTGTACGAGTGCACCTGCTGGTCCGTTGACATCTTATATCGCCACCATCAGCCGTAATCTTCCGCCTGGCTTCTTAGGCAACTCGATCCACTCGTTGGCGAAGAGCATAACCAGATTCTGGGGTAGACAGGGTACTGAGGAGTTCCAGAACCATCATCCTCTTCATGCTTGCAACGAGCACAATTTCATGTATCACTATACACACGTTGAACCCGGTCAAGGCCGACCACCTGGCCTGGAGAACTCGCCGCGCTTGCATCTCATAGATAGTGGCATGGACAATAACTGTCCAACTTACGTGCTGATGCACCCACAGCGTAAAGCCGATGTCATCATCAACATGGACGCGTCGAGTGACGTGCAGAAGGACACATTCCCAGAGCGCGTTGCGCAGATCGGTGGGCGCAGAGGTGCGAAGTTCGTCAAACGGCACGACATCAAGCCCGGAGATGACCCAAAAGACCCCAACCGATTCGACGGTCTATATGCTCAGGTCTACGATGGTGTACCTTGCGAGCGACCAGAGACGGTGGTGGACTCGTATGGGCGGACCGTTGAGAACCCGCCGGCAGATGTGTACCCAGGGGATTGCACCATGATATATATGCCTCTGTTGCCGAATGAGCGTGCGGTTGCGGACTTTGATCCTTCGACAGCGAAGTTTTCCGGGAGCTATAACTTGGTCTGGACGCCGGAGCAGGTGGAGACGCTGGTGAAAGTGTGTAAGGCGAACTTTGAGGATGGTGAGGGAAGCATCAAGGACGCATTACATGAGGCGTACCTGAGGAAGAAGGCGAGGAGGGAGGAGATTCCATTGCAATGACTGTTACCTTGGTATGATGGTTGTAGTGGTGCGCCATCCTGTGTTCTCGAACTTCAATTCGAAGTGATGTCGAGGTCCATGTATCGGGGTCGTACCTTCCTTCTTGATGCAATGCATCGGCCCGGGCTGCACGTGCAATCTTAATTTTGACTTCATGTGTCGTCTGCGTTCAAGGAGAGATGAAGCATATACGACCGTTGCGACTTTGAGTTCATCGTTTCAAACGGTGTTACTGACCTTCCATTGCTTCTACAACGGCTCTATAGCCTTCAAATGCTGATCAGCCTCGTGATAGCAGCTTATCAAATCCGAGACAGCGACAGGGCGTCCTCGCGGAGACAGGCATTCGAATCTTGGTAGAGATCAGGGACAACCACCTCATCGTTGATCATGGCTGCAGCACGGGCTCGTCTGTGTTCCTCGACAAGGAGATCCGCATCAGGGGTGAGTTGCTATTTTCGAGACTTTGCGGTCGCACCTTGCATGGTCGATTCCGTGGTACGAAGCACCCGCAGCACTCTAAGCGACTGCGTATCACACTGGCGGCGCCTGGATGAGCGAGAACACCGTCGTTCTCTGGAAGCGACCTGTCAAGTAGAGCATCGTCTCTGGCCGTTTCCAACCACACGATGTGTCTCGCACCAGATGCGTGAAGACTTCTGAAAGGGTTTCGAGCTAAGATCAGGAACAGGACTAGTGCTGCTGACCTTGTTCGTCATTCGTGCCGTGTTTGGACCGCGGCAGAGCCTCCGGTGGCCATCGCTCACCCCCTAGGACTCTAGGTCTCCAGGCATTTGGAAAGTCGCGATGATAGCGCTGAGCTAGGAGCTGATGTGATGACTTCGTTGTGTTGACGAAGACATCTCTATCGTTGCAGAGCAGATCGCACACGCTGGAAGAATTGCTCGTCGCGAGCGTCTACGAACAGCTCCCTGGAAAGATGCTTCCCCACTTCTCCTCGCAAGCGCTATATTTAGAGTCAGCCAGCTGCAGCCCCAATCATCAACGCGCGCGGGAAAAGCGAAATCGCCAAAGTGGCCTGCTGCGGGTCCAAGCGGCAAGTAGCAGACGTTCGCCCGTCTCTCGTGTTCACTCCCGGCGCTCCTCCAGCGTATGTTCCCGTCTCTTCTCCCTCGAGCCCTTTACCCACCGTCGCAACGCCGCCGCTCGCTCCCAAACGGCCACGGCTGTCTTGTTTCCTTCGTTCAATGATTATTATCTAATACCTAGTCACTCGCTCATCGCATCCCAGCGGCGCTATTCCCGCTTCTGCCGACCATTGCACCTTCCCAGGAAAGGCTGACAGGACGGCGAAGTAGGAGCTCGCAGCGGTTTCACCGCACCAACACTCGCTACCTCACCATATCAGCATCAACTTACCGAATCAGTCATATATTTGCATCACTATCGCCTTGGCGCCGCCGCCGCGAGTTCAATGGAGTACTTCGACTTCTCACAAGGAGGATATCCGGAAGTGGCGGAGGGGATGGAACAGCCCAACCACCATCAAGGACACGCGCAAGGCCAACATTACGCGCAGTCTATGTCCGCTGCATTACCAGACGCGACAGAGGCTGCTTTTTACCACCAGAATATACCCCAACCCGGCTCCTGCGACATCAAGCCGAGACTGAACAAGGAGCAACATGACTTCTTGGAAGATCACTACAAGCAGCAAACAAAGCCGAATACCAGCACGAAGAAGGGATTCGCAGACCATCTCAATGTGTCCTTGGACAAAGTCAATGCAAGTATCCAGCAGAAATGCGTAAGCAAGGCGCGGGCTAACAGCATTACAGAATTGGTTTCAGAACCGACGCGCAAAATCGAAGCAAGATGTCAAGAAACTGCAAGGAGCACAAAACCTTGCTCAGGCATACCAATCCGCGCACCTCGCTTCGGACTCGGAGCCCTCGCCATTCCAGCCATCTGGCCAATATGCTGCTGCGATGCAACACTTTTCGGACGAGGGCCAGGCTTCGAATGGACTCGGTATCTCGCAAACGCAGCAACCTCAGGCTTCCAACGAACAGCTCATTCAGTTTTTCGCCGCTCATGGGCTGGCGACGCAACAGATCGACAACAACTTCGACTGGCAAGCTCAGCTGGCGGAAGATTTCTACGACTCGCCGCAAGACTTGAACCGACGCACGCTCACGCAAGAGAACTTCAACGATATCTCACGTAACGGTGGCATGGTGAACGGACATGGCCACTTCGAAGAATTGCAAACAGGCTTCTCTGGCAACCAGGACATCTTGAGCCAGGTCTTTGGGGACATCTCTGAACATGATCTCAAACAGGAGCTGCCCTTTCCATATACCGTTGGTGCACCACTTTCAAGCAACGACTCGTCTGTACCTTCCATCATGTCCGACCAGTCGTATGGTTTCCCATCGAACAACGCCATGCAAGGCCGAGCCGACATGTCTGTGACCAGCTCAGATTGGGCTGATAGCCGCAGCTCTTCGCTATCAATGCTGCACCCGGATAACGCGCTCGCAGATCTGTCTACTTCGCAACCACAATTGCCAGTTAGCAACTCTCAATGGCAGCCTGGACAATCCATTCCTGTCGACGTTGACAAGCACTACGAGGAGTTCCGCCAAGTCGCCCAAAACCGCGCTTCTGCAGCTCGAGCGTTCGAGCAGCCCTTAGCGTTCCCGACCGACGCTGCGTTCGCTCGACGGGCATCCCAGGCGTCTATGCTCGCTCAGTCTATGGGCGACGTGAACATCCATCCTCAACAGCCGAACCAATCAGATGTGTTCAAGTCGCCTGCGCCGCCAGCCAACATTGCCGCTCGGAGACAACGGCCCAAGCCGGCCAATCTCGGCCTCGCCGCACTTAGGAGTGCATCATACAGTGGTGCTAGACAGCCAGGGTCACCGGGCCAAGGTCCTGCCTCAAGCCACCTCACCCAAGACCAACACATCCGTCGCATCAGATCTGCTGCCGTCATGAACGGTGGTATCGCTCATGGGCGCATCATGAAGTCAACGCCTGGATCTGCTCAACGTTCACCAGTCAATTGGGCATTCGCCCAGTCGATGGTCTCGCCGCATTTGGTACGAAACATGTCGCATGGCAGTCTCGCCCCACCAACCCCGATGTCTCCGCATGATCTCGCCTCTGAGCAGATGATGCACAATCCCGCATTTCAATCCGCTAGCTATGCTGCTCCACAACCCATCATCAACGAAGCGGACTATGATCAGAACCTCGGCGGGCTGCAATATCAACCCTCAGCATCCGTACCTCCGCAGAACTTCACTTCACCACCACACACCCCGATGTTCTACGACCAATCGTTCGTGCCTCGCAGAGTCGGCAGTAATGTGATTACTGAGAATACGCCACCGCAGTCTGCACCTGCTGGGCAGTCCTGTTTTCCGTCTAACATCTGGGCCAAAGCACCATCACTGATGAACCATCATCCCCTCCCTCAACAGCCGGTGCCCCAGCGACATGAGATGCAAGGGTACACGACCTCTCAGCCCCAACAAATCCGTTCAATGCACACCGAGCAGCAAGTCCAAGGACCCACGGTCACTTTCGCGCGAGCTCAACAATCGAACGTCACGACTGGGCCAACTCCAGGCATTCCGTTGCAATTCGCCAACGGCATTCCCACCCTCACCCCGGAAGGCACGGTCAAAATGTCCTTCCCTCCTAAAGCACAGTTGATGCAACAGCAGTCGCAGCAAATGTCCACACCTCCACAGCAGCAGTATGCCTTTGTGACCACCACAAGCGGCTCGCCAAGTATGCATACCACCACGCACACTATGACACAGCCAAGATCGGAGTTGTTCGTGCATGAGTACAACCCGCCAGGTTCCGTAAGGCGTTCCTCTACTCCACGTCGGCCGTCCGAAATGACTCCTCAAGCTCCGAAGCACTTCACCTTCACCAACCATGGTCCACTTGACTTCGAAGGAAAGCGGGCTAGGAAGTCAGGCGAAGCTCGGGAGGGATCTACCTCCTGCAGTCCAGCCAGTAGCAGCGGTACAGCCTCGACCTCTTGAAACTCGACTACCCACCGCCATTCTCCTTATCTCCACCATTTATTACCACATCCACAGACTCCGGCATATGAGTCGTAATGAAACACAGAAGATACGAACATCAAACCGAATGCATCGTCACGCTCGGATCTCATTCTCTTTACATTCATTTGGGGAGGAAGGAGTTCACTACGGGGAGTAAGCAGGGCAAAGGCCTTCGAGCCGAGAGACAGAGCACAGCAAAGTTTTCACGGAATCGTGGATGTGCGCTCTGTCGAGGACATTGTGATGATAATGAACGGGTGTAATATATGGTGCCATCCCATGGAATGGGAGTTGCACAGCCGAAACATGAAGATAGCTGCCTGAATGAACAACGACGTTCATATGTATACGCTTTGAAAACATTTCCTCACGTTAATGTTCAACGTTAAGAACGACCATGCACGGCAATATATGCCAGACCTGCGTGACCACGGACTTCTTTACGGCCACGACGGATCCTCCAACCGTCTGAAGACCGCAACAAACTTCATCCCACTATTCCGCTCGACTTTCTTCCCCTCCTCCGTCTCCGTCCTCATCGTCTCCACACACACATCCCCCTCCACTTCCTCCCCCACCACCCGCTCAAAACTCGGATGCGCCTCAAAATGCTCCACCATCCACAAATGCAAATCCTCCACATCCGTAATCGTATACACCTTCCCGCCCGGCCTCATCACGAACGCATACTCCGAGTTCAGACTCGTGCTCACGATCCTCTGCTTATGCTTCCGCGCCTTGAAATGCGGGTCCGGAAAGCAGAGGAAGATCTTGCTGAGCTGCGCCTTGGAGAAGAAGTTGGGTAAGAATTTCATCGTGTTGGCGCGGATGCATGAGACGTTGTTGTAGAGGCCAGAGGAGGCGTTTTGTGAGCGTAGGGCGAGGGCTTTCTGCTGGACGAATTCGGTGACGGAGCTGCGGATTTCGAGGCCCAGGATGAGGGTGGTGGGGAGTTTGGGGGCGAGGGCGAAGAGGAGGCCGCCGAAGCCACAGCCTATGTCTGCTATTTCTACTTGTTGGGTTATGGTCTTGGGATTCTTGGCCTGGTTGTCTGGTTCGGAGCCTGGTTGGGTGGCGAATGCTGGATAGTGCTGCGGCCAGTCCATGGCAGCCGGCGACTCTGGACTTCGTTGTGAGATCAGTCCTGTTGCAGGGAGCACATGGTGTACGACAAGACTCACTAGATTAGACCATGGTCCGAGAATGGGTTCGCATGGGCTCGTTGGCGGTAGTACTTTTTCTGCGGCATCTCGCCTTCTTGCTTCTCCTCGCGCTTCTGGCGCTTCTTCGGTGGACCGGCCATTGTGGAGACCTGTTTCTGGTATTGGAGTCTCGTGATATCGACTCGCGTTGTTCCTTGGGGGATCTGCGATGGGATCAAGGTTTGATAGAATAGATATGCCAAGCGATCACCTGCAGGAGCGTTGTGAGTGTGGAGAAGGCGTGGGAGTGATTGTAGGCTGCGAGTGCAACAACACTTCTGTTCGTACCTGAGCACGTGTATACCTATCAACGCTACAGTCTCCGAGACCTAATCCACAGCAACTCGAACGCCATGCCCTCCGCATCAACACGACCCAAACGATCACGAACCTCGTCCTCCAACAGCCACAGTAGCCGGCGATCACGAGCACTCGATAAGACCGAGATTACGATAAATGTCTACGACTTACTACCCGTGATACCCAGCCTTTCTCACCCATCGCTCAGCCACTGACTCTTGCAACAGCCTGGCCGTCTCTCCTCCATCCTATGGACCTTCGGCGGCAGCCTCCTGCACTCCGGCGTGGTCATCCGCAACAAGGAATACGCATACGGCGGCCACAACCGACGAAAGATCACCGGGGTCTACTGGACAAGACCAAACTTCGAGCCTCCAGGAGGCACCTTCCGTTGCTCCATCTTGCAGGGCTTCACCTTCCGAACGGAAGCCGAAATCGAAGCAATAGTCAAGGAGGTCTCTGAGGACTTCCTCGGCACAAACTACAACCTCCTCACGAACAACTGCAATCACTTCACAAACGCACTCTGTGAGAGGCTGACGAGCAAGCCGGCGCCGCCATGGCTGAATCGGGCAGCGAGTGTGGGGCTGGCGCTGCCTTGTATGGTTCCCAGAGAATGGATACAGCCTCCTGACGTTGATACGGCGGATGGTGAACTACTGGAAGAGGATGACGATGGAGAAGAAGAGGATTCGGCTATGTTGGCGAGCGAACAGCGGCGGCGGCATAGAGAGGCGCAGCGGACTGGCAGCCTGGTGGATGTGGACGAGGATGATGAGGAGGAAGTCGGGAGCAGTCTGGCGGGTGGGAGGAGGATATTTGCGAAAGATGAGACGCCGCCGCCACGGTTGGTGTCTGTCAAAGATACGAGTGGCAGGGAGATGCCGGTTGCGGAGAGGGCGCCATTACCTAGGAAGATATGATGTTGCTACCTACGCTCACCTACTACCTCACAGACAACATTCTCTTCAGCGTTGCCTCAATGGTGCAAGCCTCGTGTGACCCTAAGTCAGCTCAGAAACCATATCATGCTCAAGATGTCGACTTCGAAGACCTTGCAGGGTGCGCTGCTGATCGATACTTCCGCTTGAGTGCAATGTACTGTGTGAACGGGCCGTCGAAGACCTGCCACCAACTCGAAAGAACGATCTACGCTTCCCTCGAGGTCGAGGCGGCACCCCATGCGCATTCGCTTTCGTTGTGCTGGCCGACGACTTGGTGTGGAAACATTGCACTGCACGTGACTTGGGACAAAACGGGAGTTTCGTGGTTGTGCTATCGACGATACAGATCTACATGCAGGAGTGTCTTAGCCGCAGACCAGCTCGCCGCGCGCAATGAGAGCGGCGGCGGGAGGTTGCGTTGTCACGCTGGCACCGCGATGAGGTGCACTCCTGTCGCCCGGGGAAGAATAACATTGATGAGATGACACGTAGAGCGGCGGGAGTGAGACGGTTAGACGTGAGGCTTTGGACGGTGACAACTGGGAACGATGAGGCCCGCAACCGCGGGCCTCATCGACTCCGATAACGAGGCAATGGGCAGCAGGCGATATGGCGATTGATAGACAAAATGGAAAGGTGATGAGAGACAAGTAGGAAAAGGAAGCGAGCGAGAGACATAAGTGATGGAGTGTCTTGGCCGCTAACGACTGCCGCGAGCCACAAGGCAAGGACAGCGTCAACGTTCACCCTGACACCACGATGAGGTGCACTCCAGAGGCCAGGGTAGGAAATAAGGGAAAATAGATGACGGTAGATGAGAATGAAGATGGAGAGATAGATGAAGAGATAGATGGCAGGAAGTAGATGGTAAGATATATGGCAGGAGATAAATGGGAGAGGGTAGATGGCAAGATAAATGGCAGGGGATAAATGGCAGTGGATAGATGGCAGGCGGTAGATGGCAGGTCCAGGGGTAGGTGGCCGGTCCAGGTGATAGAAGACCGCAAGTCCAGAGGTAGATGGCCGGTCCAGGTGGTAGAAGACCGCAAGTCCAGGTGGTAGATGGCCAGGTGGTAGATGGGAGGAGGTATATGGCAGAGAGTAGATAGCAGAGGGTAGATGGCAGTAGATAGATGGCAGAAAGATGGTATGGAAGATGGAAGAGAAGATGGCAGGAAAGATGGAGGGAAAGATAGAGGAAAGAGAAAGAAGGATGAGGAGGAAAGGAAGAAGAAGGAAGCGGGAGCAGGACGAAGTATATGCTGGCTCTGGCGAGCTTGACGCTATCTGGCCTCTCCTAGAAGCGGGAAGACTCTGTGGAAATACTCGGACGGCCATTGGAACGACCTCGAAAAAGTCTGTTGTTGAGGAGTGGTACTATTGATGATCGCAGGGCCTGTGCGCAGATGGACCAATGCCGGGCTTCGCGAAACATCTTCGCGGTGTAAGCAACGCCGCCATAAGGTCAGATCGCGTCATTGGCAATACTGGAGCATGAGCAAGTATTACTCTTCCATCGACACGGAATCGCCAGTTCTACAGGACTTGAGTGTCGTCTCTCAACAGTCGCCATAAAGAGGTCGATCTTCCGTAAATAACCTTGGAAGCACTGGTACGGCAGTCATGGGTTCAGGAGTGGAGCCAGCGCTCGATTCCAACACATTCTATCCGGCTCCAGGAGCGAACGCTGGATCTGATTGCCGCATATGTGAGTGCATGACCCAGGCGAGCCTGCCAGATGACGATACCAGCCGCCCGAGATTTCTTTATCTGGTACAGGGCAATGACGACGCTGCCCGATCTCACAAAGACGAACTGCACCCGCTCTTTCGATCGGGGTCCTGCTCCAGTGAGGATGTCAGGTATGGTCGCCGCTGCAAGGACGCAGATGGTGGTGACGTTCGACACAGCTTGCTCGGAGAAGGCGATTGCCCAAACTCCAGCACTGTGTCTGCGGGCTTCAGACTTCAATGCAACGTCCGCTGAAGGAAAATCTCGTATTCGGCAATACCGATGCATACCAATGCTACTGGTTCGTCAAGCCTGGTTGATTTAGACTTTAAAGACAAGGAAAAGGTTCGGCATGCCGGCTTCGGGATGTTCGGCAAGTGCGGCACATGTCATGGATCCGCACGCGGCCCATAAAGCATAATAGCAAAAGGTCACGACCAGGATCGCATAAGATGGATCGTTCACAAGGTACCTTATTTCAAAAAGGTATCGTTCATGACGGGATGGTTATCACTGGACAGTGACCCAGGCGAGCTGGGATGTGCGATCTACCTGGAGGAGGGCCTACGGCGCCGAGCATTTACACGTCTTGTCATCTGTGCTTTGTCTGAACACAGCTGCTTGAGCAAGCCCCAGTCGTGGTCATCCACAGGTATCTCGAAACCCTCCAGTGTGACAAGACATTCCTTGCCAGAGAAGCAGCTTAGAATGGCAGCAAAGAGATCTATCACTTCCTGGGGCCTTCCTCGGGTCCGCAAAAGCTTGAGCGCCTTCCTGATGCGGTATTCTTGCTCCGGAGTGTCGTGTGGGAAACAAAGTCTGCGCTTGCGATCATACCTGGCTAGAAGATCTTTGAGCAAATGTACCACTTGGAGAAGCTCTTTCTCAATGTGGTGTTCCCAGTTCTTGTGGATGAACCAGTGCACAAGCCGGCCAGACTTGGGACGAAATATGAGTGTCTCGATGTATTCGACCATGACATCCTTATCGAGACCGGCAGGAGCTTGCCCAGAACAAAGCAAAGGCATAATCTCAGCGCCAGATAATGTGCGCGAGATCAATGTAATCAGCCCAGTGTCTCTTGCTATGGCCCATTGACGGTATTCACTATTATCGGATTGGCTGGTATCGCTACTGGAATCCTCGTCCTCGAAATCGCCAGCATTGCTAGAATCGTCCTCGTCCTCTTCAGCAGGTGTGCTGGCGTTGCTGGATTCGTCCTCATCTTGGACATCGTCCTCAGCTTCGGATGCATCGACATCACTGGACGATGCCTCCGAGTCTTCGTTTGCGTCTGTTGTGAAAGCAGTGCTTTCGTCGCTGTCTGATACATGTACGTCATTAGCATTGGATGCGGAGCGACTGGAGCGCCCGCGGTGATTGTTGTTGGTGCCACTTGCACTGGGAGAATGCCTGCGTTGACTTCGATTAAGGCACGCAGAGGCGGATTGCGAGCGTCCTACGTGACTAGGAACACCGAGGGTCTGGCCTCGCAGCCTATTGGACAACTCCTCTTCTTCACCTTCTGAGTCGACCAACGTGGTGGATCCTTTGTCGCTGAAGTCGTCAGAGCCGCTAGAACTTGTAACATGCTCAGCCGCACAATCTCGTTCGCCTGCTGTCCCTGGAGAACATGTAGCTTGAACGCTTTGCCGGTTGTTGGATGAGCACAGGCCGTCAGCTTCCGAGTTGCTTGACTCATTTATCTCGACTGCAGGTATGCTCTCGCTCCTGTGCACCTTCGCTCCTGAAGGCTTAGTCTGCATATGGTGCCTAGACTTCGGCGCAGCGCTGACCCATGGTGACTTCTCTCGAACCAAATCAAGATTTTTTGACAGTTCTGGTTTTAGTTTGCGACCCACCCATTTATGCATGTTCTCGATGATCAGTCGGAGGGAATACACGCCCCAAGAGAGTCGCAAATCTGTAGCCCAGATGCAGATGGTTTTCTGCAGGTGAAACTCAGCGAATCTCCTGCACGAAGACTAGCATAATCAACTCACTCTTCTTGGTGTCTCTCGACCGCGTAGCTCTCTCCACACAAGCAACACTTCAACGCATGGCCCGATACAAGTGAACGCAATCATTGGAGGCAATTCCTGTGGTTCATGGCCAATGGCTTGTCTATAGAGATGGGCCCGTATCTCTAGACTAACAGCTGCACTGTTGACAGCCTGGTAATAGCAGTATCGAACATCGGATACTTTCACCTTATCGTGCTTGGCCTCCATGACCGCCCAGGGATAGCACATCCTGTCCCACTGCTTTAGTTTTGTGCGCCCCTTCTCCATCTTGCTAGTGATGAGACATTTCAGGTCTGCCCGAATTAAGAAATCCGAGGAGAAGTTTCCGGCATGCATAGGGCTCAGTGGTGGGAAATTGGGGTCAGTAGCGTCTGAGACTGGAAAAGCGTAGGTTAGGTCAGGTTTCGGGCGCTTCTCGCCACGGTCATATGAGGAAAGTGAATCACTCCATGGAGCGCTGTCGTGCCTGCAGACCTCGATCAGCTGTGTTCGCATAGTCGGCCATCTACTCACAGTGACCATGGCTCAAGTCCAGAGCTACAGAGTCAGGATGTCAGTATCGCTACTCCCATAAGTCAAATTTTGGTGACAGACTTACTATGTGCCCTCCATCTCGTCGTCGAGTGCGTTCTTGAATGTCTTGAAAAGATGTGTACGATACATGAGTTGCCAATCGGATTCAGCCGACTCATTCAGCATGATTGCTTGCTCTGCAATCTTATCACAAGTTTCGAGGACCGTACAGGCTCTCCTCTTCACGTTTCCGAAAGAGCCAACCTCACGGCCCTTTTTGTTATACATCTCGGCCTGCGGCTTCGTCTCGATGCGTGGACCGAAAGTTCTTTCTAGGAAGGCTTCGACCTCCTCCAGATTGGCCTTGAACTCAGTCTCAGTCCGTCGCGGCAAAAGCTTGAATTCCAACAACGCTCGCTTCACGCGCTCTACGTAATGCGGAAGACTTGCTTTGTCCTCATCTCGATCCTCATACCGAGTAATGTTGTGGCGAATCAGGAATGCTTCGTCCAGGTTGGGCTTTGGAGGGTCATTCTGCGACATGATGACAGCACGAGCTACAGATTAGATGAGACGAGCAAGAGACCGATCGCAGCGAGCTCACGGAATGCGAGGACGTGTGTCGAACGGAGGAAGGTAGGCTGCTGTGCCGCATACTAGGCTGCAGAGGTCACCCCCACGCATATACAGCCACACTGTTTCAAAGCTGCCGTCTCCAAATTTACACGTAGCGATACATCGCTTCGAAACCGACTGCGACTAGTTGGTTTTGGCCTGTGCTTGGCCAGTCTCACCATCTGCATACCTCCCCTCGTTCGCAGGCATCGTCAAAGGAGACCAGTGCAGACAGCGCCGCCGTGGCTCAATTCAACCATTCCCAGAGGTGAAAGGTGCGGATGCGGTTTCAGCCAGGCGCGCTCCAGAGCTCGTGACAGCCCGAGAGATTGATTACATGCTAGTAGAGGTAGTTGACATGTACTGTGAGAGCCTCGGGGCACTGCTCGGGCAGTTGGACAACAGTCTTTTCTTCTAGCCAAGACGCGCACTGGTCAGATGCATATCTGTCGGAAAGGGCGGAAGGAGAAAAGTGTAAGGTAGAGTTGGAAGTCGTGAGGTACGGCGGTCGATAATGTACAGTATCTGTCGACGCCAAGCCGCAAATGTGGAAGTCTAACTAAGGTACGGAGGAGTACAGAATCACTGTTAAAGAGTTTTGATTACAAGACACTATCATTCCACATATGGTCTCTATTCCGCCTTTGCTAGAATATTAAGGACTATTCTCGTGCTCGGTGCTGCCACAGCGCTGCAATTGAGTGCGCTACTCTCGCAGACACACAATCATACGTAAACTGCTAAGCTCAACGCCGCTGCGACCAACATGGTGGCGAGCAGCGTACCATCCGGCGCGATATGATGCGCTGCGCCGGTTGCAGGCACCACCGATGGGCTTCCGGGCACCGCACCTGTCGTCCTGGCCGCAATGCGTATCTCATCTTTGCCTACGTCAAAGACCACAACGGTATTCTTGAAGAATGGTACTCCCAGAAATGGGAGCGTGATGCCAAGACTGGTCGCCGCAGCCTCAACAGTGGAGTAGCAAGTTCCATCCCAGTCACGCCAGATCATGTCAGCACTATCGATCTGGAACGTGGTGTTCGCGACAGTAAAAGCGACGTTCGCGGGCGGGGTGGCGTCGCAGTCGACCTCAAAGTAGTTGGTCGTCTTGTTTAGCTTTCCTGGCGGTGAAAAGCCGGCGTTGATGCCGTTAGCAATCTTCGGTGGGAACACGTTCTCCCAGTTGCCGCTGTCCACGATGGCTTGGAAAGGTGTGGAATCAGACTCATTGTTCCATGATACGGACTGCACCGTAGTCGTCCAGAAGCTGGTTTGGCGTTTCCCGTCGGTGAAGGAGGGGGGGACTGCTTCGGTGACCTCAACAGGCGCGGTAACGAAAGGGCCGTGAGAAACTGGCGGAAGAGTTCCAAATGTCAGATAGCCGCCTATGGTGGATCAGCCATGCATCCAAAGTATGTTGAGATCAGCTACCCACCTGCACCGATTTCTTGCTCGCGTGCCATGCGGTCCAGAGCGAGGGTGAAGTATGGTTCGATACCAAGATCAATCATATGCCAGAATCTTAATTCTCGGGTTGACAGGTTTCCAGATCTAGTTAATCCGAAACTGCGTTCGATAGCAGGCTGAGTAATGCCCTCCACAGCTACACCACTGTCAAAGGTTCATGAATCGTACTTACAGCGTGCTGTATTGCAGGCGATCCAGGAGGAGTGCGTTGCTTGATGTGGCCGTGTAGTTGATCGGGTGTGCCTGAGCGATAATCGGATAGCCGAGCCCCATGAGGCCGGTGTTCACTTTGTCCCCAATATTTGTTGAGGTGTTGACGACCCCGAATATCTGATCGGGGATGGTGATGTTGCCCAATCGAACATCCTCCGTCCCGAGTGGACCGACCACATCGCCAGTTCCATAGTGCTCTCCAAGCCAAGCATAGTCGACCGGTTGGAATGTCGAGGAAGTGGAAGGGTCATAGGTCTGGTTGCCGTACTCGCAGCCGGCCTTCGAGCTCGCGCCGGCTCGCTTACACTTCCAGCCCTCGCCGCTGACCCATACATCAGCGCTACCAGTGTCTATGAGTACTAAAAAGGACTGGTCGCCGAGTGTCACTTCAGCATTGAAGGTGTTGCCATAGTATGCTGCTGTCAAGGGTAGAACAGCCGAGGTGCTGCTGGAGTTGACGACTTGTGCGCAAGTTGACGCAAGGAGTGAAGAAATGATGGGAATGGAAGGGAGAATAAGACGGGAGACGGGCATTGCAGAGCGGAAAAGGGAGGGAAGTGGTCGGGATGGTAGCGTTCGAGTTGGCTTGGTCAGTAAAGAAGGTACTGGACTTGATGAAGCATGTCACCCATGATTTTGGGCAGCGAGAGGGTCTTATACTTCGGTATAATGACAGTCTCGTAGTCAGCGTGCCACGCATCAAGCGCGACGCGAATGCGTTGTAGACTTTCTGAAATACACTGCCCACGCAGCGAAGAGTGCCAGGGCGGGCGGGTGGAGCGCACAGAATGGGTCATATTGGAACAGGGCCAAGTGCTTGACGTTGGCGATGGCTTTTCGCTGCCACATGCTTGCGCGGCGACGGCAGTGTAATGTTGTATGTTGGAGAGTCTCGCAGCATGAACAGACGACGGTCGTACCTGCCAAGGGGGCTTTTGGAAATGTCTATCGACTCAGCCAATCGGCTTGCTCCCGTGTCACGTGGCTGAGACGTTGACCGTTGGTTCTTCCCAGGCGACCGCACCGCATACCCTACGATTCTTGGCTTCCGTAGGTTCTGTTGTGCACACCACCTCACCATGGCTCGACGTATACGTGGACTCGTGAGTGACTTGCGTGTCTGCGTGACGCTGTGCTCGACTCATGGACCTGCCATCGACTAGACCAAAAGATCGACGAACGAAGACCGGATGTGCCATCTGTCGACAGCGACGCATCAAATGTGACGAGACTCGGCCAGCTTGCCATCGATGCCTCGTCTCGGGATGGACCTGCGGAGGTTATGGTCAGGTACCCGCTCAAAAGGGCTCTCCCACGCCAGGATCTACCTTGAAGACGCACCAGAGCCTCGCGCAGGGTGGATCCACTTCCGAGTTCCGGGTAGCCAGGTCGAACGCAGGACATTCCACTACTTCGTCCAACGCGCCGCTCCCGAGTTAAGTGGGTTCATCCCATCCGACTACTGGTGTCGCTTTGTTCCTCGCATCTGCCAGGATGTTTTATGTGTCCGCAAAGCGGTCGTAGCGCTTGGCTTAATGTACGAAGAGTTCACCTTGACCTCAGGGAATGCTCATTTCGTGCCGAGTGAAGCTGCGGCGCAAGGACACTGCAAAGCTATGAAGTCGCTACGTCGATACATCAACAGTGATCGTGAGGTGCCGGATGCAATCGCAGCGCTTACATGTTGCGCTATATTTTGCTGCATCGATCATCTTCTCGGTGATCAGAACGGAGCGCTGGGACACCTTTCCAGTGGCGTGGCTATGCTGAAGCATGCTCAGGCTACCAAGTCAAGTGTTGATCGTGAAGGTTTCCGAGAACTTACGACCATATATGCTAGGCTGGATCTGCAAGCAAGCGTCTACGATGATAGCCGCCCCCCGACGTTGATGCACGGCGTGCAGGATCGCGTACTGACTGATCCATGTCGCACCAACAACAACGGGTTCGCGTCGCTCGGAGAAGCAAGCGACGCCTTGACTTGGCTATCTTTAAACGCTTTCGAGATCCTTATATTGCACGCCAAGGACGAGACTCAGTAAGGCAACTGCATCTCAAATTTCAGCGTACGTATAGCGGAGATTTCGTCTGCCTGCAAGACTTGGGATGAGAAGCTATCATCGTTCGAGCAAACGCAACGCATAGAGGTGGTCGACCGAGCAAAAATCACTACCCTGGCAACGCTCCGGCTCCATTACAGGACTCTAAGAATACTCCTCCGAGGGAGGTCCGATGTGCTAGCTCGTAGTGGCCCATCCTCCTTCGACATCGAAGGGTGGGAACTGCTCCGGTTCGCAGAGATTGCGCTGCGCACAGGAGTAGTGCAACCGGCCACCTCGGCGCGGCAATTCTCATTCGATCTGGGCGTGGTGGCGCCATTGTCTCTCTTGGTCGTCAAAACATCTGAACCGGACATCCGGCAAGGAGCGATGGATCTGCTGTACTTAGCTCAGAATCGGCAAGAAGGCATGTATGATGGAAGCAGTTCATTAAGATTTGCGTTGAGGGCCGTGGAAAGCAGCAGTTTGAGTCGCTTGGGGGTCACTGTCGGTGACCCGCCTTCAGAGCCAGTACCATTGGAGTGGGCTATTGCGCAGCGGGTGCAATCGGGAGAAAGTAGAGATGAACCCATGGGTCATCTCATCACCGCTCTAGGCGCGATCTAGACTTCCATTCAATATATTTGTACCAATGGCTTGGCAGACCTCAAGCTAACTTTCGGCTCGAGCCCTTCCCGAGTCTCCGTCTGGGGCTCCGCGGTTGAGTATCCGACCTCACGGGACGTCATTACAGACTCACTTCATCAACACTTCACCCATTGTGACTTCTATAACGAATCAACACTGTCGCTGTTTCTTCAATCATACAGCCATCTTCCCGTTGCGATGTATATCCACCAATGAAAATACATCACACCAAATTTCAGCCCAACACATCCTCCGAAGTCGCATACGACCGATAAGCAACGGAAGCCATGCCGAACACCTTCGCGCCACAAACACCTCCTCCAGAAGCACTATCTTCGCACGCAAGTTTCACTTCATGCCCGCCCGAAGAGGAACGAGAAGCACGTGCGCCGCGACAGCCTAGGCAAGATACTCCAACCCCGGCATCGACCGAGGCATTACTGGACGATGAGCACGCGACCAGACAATTCGCGACTCCAGAGCCTGATGTAGAACCTGGATCATCACAAGGAGCGGACGTCGATGGGGGGAAGGCAGAGCATGTCGAAGATGCAGGGCTTGTAGTCGCTGGTGAAGCGCCCCCGAGTCCTGTCAGCTCGCCGCGGGAGACCGGCAGTGATAGCGATGTAAAGCAGGTGCAGCCCTTGGTCACAGCAGAGTCGGGCGCGACTGCACGAAGGAAAGCGGTGGAGGATGAGACAGCACCATTGTATCTATACTATCCTTCGCTGCAGAAAGACAGGGTATGCGGCATGGACAGTGACGGATGACGAAGGTCGAGCAAAGTACTGACAATTTACACAGCTACAACCACACTCCACAACATCCTTCCTCCGATCCGGCAGCAAATTCCGAGGCACACAAACATCAGATCGGCAAGTCTACGAAGTGCAAGTAGAGATCAAGGATGTAGATCTCGCCGAGTCATTCTTATGTGGATATCTACGGATACAAGGTAAGACAATCCCATAGTACCGCTTTCACGTCAGGCCACTGACAGTTCTTAGGCTTGACCGACGACCACCCCACCCTAACAACCTTCTTCTCGGGCGAAATCATCGGCCCCAAACACCTCTTCCGTACCTCCCACGCTTCCTGGAACAGTAGCGAAAAGATTGATCTACAACACTGGGCGCGCTTTCCCGCTTGGAAACCACTGGCGAGAGCCGCTAAAGCCTCCTCGAACTTCACACTCAAGAACCACCTCGACCGCGAGCACTTGTTCATGCGCTGGAAGGAGTACTTTCTCGTTCCGGATCATAGGGTGAAGAGCATCAGTGGTGCGAGCTTCGAAGGGTTCTATTATATTTGCTTCGATCAAACGGTCGGGACGGTAAGCGGGATATACTTTCACGCGAAGAGTGAAAAGTACCAGCAGTTGGAGTTGAGACATGTGGAGGATTTCGGTTGCATGGGAGCGGTGGAATTTCGATGATGAGTGACGGCGGAATGGTGTTCTCGCGCCGCATATATGGTTGAGGATGTTTGTGGTGTGTTTTCGAGTGATAGCGTTGTGGCGTATGACATGAGCGTGGACTCGTGACTTAGGGCGCCGGAGAGCCTGAACATTGCTGCAAAGGCGGATGTCTCCTCATTGGGAAACTGGTATCGAAGTCTACATCGGTGAAGTCGGAAGACGAAACGCGTCTCCACCTGTCCTCGTTCCAGATCTAAGGCTCCGCAACCGAAGCGTGCGGAGAAATCAGGCCATCTATGTCCAATCCCGTCCACCTACGTATCAACTCCTCGACTCCTATCTCTGAACGGTCGGACACGAACGAGGGTGTAGCCTCGAGCTCGTGAAACTGCCCTCTATTAGCCTCGTCCAGGCTCTCCCCATTCCAGTCCCACTGCTGCCGTGAAGTACTGCTTCCTCTCGACTCTCGCAGTAGCCTCTCGTGGTCCCTCAGCAACCTCTCGTGGTACCGTAGCAGCCGCTCGTGGTCCCGTACCTGCTTGTTGTGGTCTTGTCGTCGCCGTTCGTAGAACCCTAGCTGATTGACGGAACCTCGTAACTCATAGCCCAGGAACTCATCATCGTATCGAATGCTGTCTTCTCGGTCAATGTGCACGCCAGGGTCCGATCGTCCTCGCGAACGCGATCTTGGTTCCCTGCCATCCAGGGCTTGATTTTCCATGTCGTCACAGATTTGTTCTCCCAGCGTACGGCTAGCGTAGTGGAGTGAAGACCCAGAGTCGTTGTAGACGTTAACAACGGGTACGGGCGCATCGCCTTGCGTTCGTTCGCGGCGGAGCCCACCACCCTGTACGTCCGGGCTTAAAAAGTGATCGCTGTGCTTGTGTCTAGGTTGTTGATAAGGCGACGGCTGTCTTCGTCCCAAGTCTTCGTGCATGCCGTGCGCGAGGTATATCGGCGCATTGCTATTTCCATAGCTGGGAGCGGCGTTGATATTGGTCTATACGAGGATTTCGTAAGTAGATCTTGAACGGATTATGTATACATACAGCTGCAGATGGGAGTCCATTCTGCTTTCTCCTGCTGTAGAAGAGGAAGTACGTGTACTAAATCAAGAAGAGTCCGCAAGTGGCTACCGTAGCGATGATAAACCCAAGCACTAAAAGAGTTTGGCTTAAGCGGCCGTTGTTTGAGCTGTGTGGCATCACACGTGTTCTGGCTGCCTCGGCCTCGACGGCGTTGACATGTTGGAGAGTTTCAGGACGTTCTGTCATTAGAGGGAGAGGGCTGTTTGTTTCGAATCCAAGTGCGGCTGCGCAAGCTGAAAGATCGTGCAGTGCGATGCGGGTCAAGTCGTATGCTGCTGGAAGATCTGAGGCTTCAAAACTTTGATCTTGTTGCCACTGGACGAGAGAACTGTTAATCGTAGAGGCAAGCTTTGTGGCAGCTTTTGAGCACTCTGCCAGGTGACGCAGTAGTGGACTATCACCAGGCTGTCTCCGAGGTATTCCTTCGCTGATGGGTGAAATATCCGGTAGAACAGGCTTATCGAGTCCACGAGCACGGCCAACATCGAGGCCTCTATCCGTAGTCATGGCTACATCTGAGTTTGCCGGACCTGCTCCGATAGCGTCATCGCTCCTGCTGGCATTCTGTACAATCTGAGACTCCCGTTGCCTGGCCTTACGCTCCGCCAGTACAAGGTCATGTATGCCTGTCCTCATGTCCAGGAGCGCCTCATTGCTCCTGGCAGTTCTGTTGATAGTAAGCTACATGCATAAGAGGTCCGGCCAACTTCCTGCTTACTTGGCGGAGAGCGCAAGATTGAGGACCCCAAGGATCAAGTCCAAGGAGCTCTTGAATCGTTCCAGATGCGCTTGCAGGACATCTAGTTCCTTCTGGCGGAAACTGAAAAGTGCCCTCGACGAAGCGGACAGCCCCCCAGCTTGGTTCTTCTTGAAGTGCAGTCGAACATACTGGTCAAAATTTCCGAACGCAGTCTCACAGCCGCCAATCGTGGCGTTTGTGGATTGCAAGAGGTCATCAGTGTAGAGTCCTTTCGTGGCCTCGGTCTTGACTAGCGTTCCTACAGAACTCAGTACTGCTGCTGTCAGTTGTATGTGATCTGCGATGGGCTTCAGAATGTTGTCGGCCTCGCGCACTAATTTTGTGTATTCGTAGAGCGACTCTGCCAGTTGGATGCCAGTGGTGGCAAGGGCAATGCAGCCGCCGGCTATGCTGAAAGGATCTGCCATATCCTTCCGTCACACGTAGGAACAGCTGCATTGCCATCACAATATGTCGGTGTATATATACGAAGTGAAGTACAGCCTTGTGAAGGCGGTGGTGTGATGCATGGTGGCGTGACCAAGCCCAAGTCTACCGTGACCATGAAGCTTTGCACCAAATTTAGCACTTACACGTCGAGGCAAGAGATCAAACATTGAGAGGATTGAACAATCATCATGTAGAGAACCTAGAAGCGCTGCCAGTCAACTTTTGTTGCATTCTGCTCATACCTGCTGCTAGGCTCGATGCCATGGAAGAATTTGTTCATCGAGATCAGTCCAGGCCGACGCCATACTCCATCGCTATGCCCCATCCGTGTCCACATCTTCGCCTCAAGCAGTCTTCATGGAGACCTATATTGGCTTGATCTGCCAGTAATCACACAAGTCAGCCAAATTCATGCTATGCAGTCCGCAGCGCTCCGTTGAGGTGGGATATACCTTGAAGTGCAGCGATATCAACGAGAATACCAGTGCCTTAAGATCCTGCACCAGGTAGTAGAACACACGGAGACCTTCGGGGTCCTCGCTTTCGTTCACGTCGACCAACGACCCTATCTTCGCGGTCTGTACAGATACACAAAGTTAGAACGGCTCGAGTTGCTATGCAACTTGGGAGTAGTACAAACCTCGAATGAGATATGTTCACTGCCTAATCGGATTTCGAGTTCCTGTCGTCCGTCTTTGTTCTTCTGTGGCCACTTCGTGTCGTCTTCTCTGTGGGCCCATTAGTGGTCGCTTCGAATGTGGTGAGATTTGAAAATGTACTTCATGATCTCGCTGTCCTTGATGATGCGCTTGATCTCCTGGATCATGAGGGAGCTGACGCACACTAGATATGATATCAGCCTTGCTCATCTACACGCACACGATGCTTTCATCGAAGCCTCGGGCAGTAACATACTCTCCTTCCGGATCAGGGAGTCGTTGCGGTAGTTGGAGTTGTTCGCATAACGGGCCATCGCCGCTCTGCCATCGCCGACAACGCGGAAGTCGAACTCTACAAGCTATGTCAGTATATCTCTCAGCCTGACGACCTAAGAACGAGAAGACGTACCCAGAAATTCATGTCCGAAGCGTCCTGAGTGGCCTGAGCTAGTGAGGTGTCAGCAATATGGTGATTGTTGGTAGCCTCTCTTCACCCGGACAAGATCGAGGTGGGACGTACTAGTAGCGGAGATAGAAGGGTTCGCCAGTCGGCGCGGCCATGATTCGTGATATTTGGGTCGTGTTGGTGATGGAGTCGTGGTCCATACGGTAGGGCTGGAACTGCCAGTTTCGACCTGCCAAGCCCCTCTCAAGAAATTTGGCCGCCTGTGAGCACGGGGATGGACAGCTGTTCGAGTGAGTGAAGTGATTCTTGAACAATTCACTGCGATGCGAAGCTGAACAACCAACTTGATCCTCTCCTTCCAGGCGGCTGTCACGTGCGGTGTGATACTCGACTGCCCGCGTTGCTACATACCTCCTAGATCACTTCCACGCGGCTCCCGGAAGGAGGACCCATTGAGCACACCCGTGCCCTGGAAAAAGGACTCGAGCGAAAACACATCATACGAAGACCTCATAGCCGCCCAAGAGTCTCCTGCCCAGCATGGCGACCTTCTTGGAGAGCTCGTACAGCCTGGTACATCAGGACAACTCCTCCGACACGCCCTCCCTCCAGGACCTCCGGAATCAGCTGGAGAAGGGCACGGACGAGTCGAAGGTCGAGACGATGAAGCGCATCCTCACAGTCATGCTCAATGGCGATCCTATGCCGAGTCTACTCATGCACATCATCCGCTTCGTCATGCCCAGCAAGAGCAAGCCCTTGAAGAAGTTGCTATATCTGTACTATGAAGTATGTCCAAAACTGGATCAGACCGGGAAGCTGAAGCAGGAGATGATCTTGGTCTGCAACGGTATCCGAATGGACCTTCAGCATGCGAACGAGTACATCCGCGGCAACACACTGCGATTTCTCTGTAAACTACGCGAACCCGAACTCATCGAGCCTCTACTCGCACCCACCCGCGCCTGCCTCGAGCACCGACATTCATATGTCAGGAAGAATGCTGTGTTCGCCATTGCATCCATCTTCCAGCATTCAGAAGCGCTCATGCCCGATGCCCCCGAGCTTCTTCAGAATTTCCTGGAGTCGGAATCCGACAACACTTGCAAGCGGAATGCGTTCGCGGCGCTCATGAGCGTCAGCCATGAGAAGGCTTTGGAGTATCTCAGCGGCGTGTTCGAAGGCATACCTAACGCAAGCGAACTGCTGCAGCTAGTCGAGATGGAGTTCATCCGGAAAGATGCAGTCCAGAATCAGCAAAACAAGGCACGGTACTTGCGACTGATCTTTGACTTGCTGGAGGCAAAGGAGAGCACAGTGGTGTATGAAGCGGCGTCCTCTCTGACAGCACTTACGAATAATCCTGTCGCGGTCAAGGCAGCAGCAGGCAAATTCATCGAGCTGGCTATTAAGGAGTCGGACAACAACGTCAAGCTCATTGTGTTGGAAAGGGTCAACCAACTGCGGAAGGTGAATGAGGGAGTACTGGACGATTTGACTATGGAGATCCTGCGTGTCCTTTCGAGCCCAGATCTGGACGTACGAAGAAAGGCTCTGGAGCTGGCGATGGACATGGTGAGCAGCAAGAACGTCGAAGAGGTGGTTATGCTGTTGAAGAAGGAGCTTTCGAAGACCGTGGACGAGCAATACGAAAAAAACAACGAATACCGATCACTCCTCATCCACTCGATCCATCAATGCGCCATCAAGTTTTCCGAGATAGCGCAGAGTGTGGTCGGCCTGCTCATGGACTTCATTGCCGACTTCAACAACGCATCGGCTATCGACGTTATTTCATTCGTCAAGGAAGTCGTGGAACGCTTCCCAAAGTTACGAGGATCGATTGTGGAACGATTGGTTGGCACTCTCAGCGAAGTACGAGCCGGCAAGGTGTATAGGGGCAGCTTGTGGATTGTAGGCGAGTACTCGTTGGAGGAGAGTGACATACAAGGGGCGTGGAAGCGGATACGAGCATCACTTGGTGAGATTCCGATCGTTGCATCTGAAGCGAGGTTACTGGAAGAGCAGCCTGATGGCGAACCGCAGCTCAACGAGCAAGTCAATGGCCATGCAAAGTCTTCCGCAGCTCCAACAGGAAGCAGGAAGGTCCTAGCCGATGGTACATACGCGACGGAGAGTGCACTCACAAGTACGGCTTCAGCCAAAGCGAAGCTGGACGCTGTCAAGGCTGCGCAGAAACCGCCTTTGCGACAGCTTATCCTTGACGGCGACTTCTATCTTGCGACTGTTCTATCCTCTACACTCACAAAATTGGTCATGCGACATTCAGATATCTCCAACGATTCGGCGCGAACCAATGCTCTGCGGGCTGAGGCAATGCTGATCATGATATCCATCATTCGTGCTGGCCAGAGTCAGTTCGTGAAGCAGCCCATCGACGAAGACTCAGTAGACCGGATCATGTCCTGCGTACGGTCACTCGCCGAGTTTGCACAGAAGAAGGATCTTGAGACTGCTTTCCTGGACGACACACGGCAAGCCTTCAGGGACATGGTGCAAGTCGAGGAGAAGAAACGAGCAGAGAAGGACGCAGTCCTCAAAGCGCAGAGTGCCATTCAAGTCGACGACATGTTCACAATTCGCCAACTCAGCAAGAAGAATGCAATGGACGGCGATATGGACGTTACCATTGATCTCGAGAAGGCGACTGGTGGTGACGCGACGACAGAAGACCTTTCCAGCAAACTCTCCCGCGTGGTACAGCTAACAGGTTTCTCCGATCCCGTCTACGCCGAAGCCTACGTGCAGGTCCATCAATTCGATATCATCCTTGACGTCCTCCTCGTCAACCAGACCCGCGATACTCTCCAGAATCTCAGCGTCGAATTCGCCACCCTCGGCGATCTTAAAGTTGTCGAACGGCCCACGACTCAGAATCTCGGCGGTCTCGACTTCCTCAACGTGCAGGCAACGATCAAGGTATCGAGCACCGACACCGGCGTCATCTTCGGGAACGTGGTCTACGACGGCCCTTCGAGCACGGAAAGTAACGTCGTCATCCTCAACGACGTGCACGTCGATATTATGGACTACATACAACCCGCACAGTGCACAGAGACGCAATTCCGGACTATGTGGACTGAATTCGAATGGGAGAACAAAGTCAATATCAACACGCAGATGCCGGATGGCAAGGGGCTGCGAGAGTTCTTGAAGGGTCTGATGAAGGTGACGAATATGGCTTGCTTGACTCCCGAGGCGAGTTTGAGTGGCGAGTGCCAGTTTTTGAGCGCGAATCTTTATGCGAGGAGTGTGTTTGGTAAGTTTCAGAATCTGTTGCTGGCTGGGTGTGGATATATGCTAATCTCGTGATGCAGGTGAGGACGCCTTAGCGAACTTGAGCGTCGAAATGGAAGGTAACTCCGGCCCCGTGACGGGCTTCATGCGGATACGAAGTCGATCGCAAGGGCTTGCGCTGAGCTTGGGGTCGTTGAAGGGGTTGGGTAAAATTGCGGAAGCGGTGTAGGGTGTCGCATAATTGAGGGAGTTCGCGACCCGTAGGCTAGGTACTCGCGCCTCACTGGGCTTGCCGCCATAGCAAGCGATTGCGGCTTCGTAGGCTGGCCATAGTGGTTGAACGATGAGGAGGCAAGCATCAGGCGCATGGAGTAACAGTGGTGAGGTAAAAGTAACCTCTGCCTGGAAGGCGGCGGCAACTAGAGTTTATGGTAGTGAGAATGACGAGTGTTATGTTGAATGTCCGACGTTGTGTTTCAGCTATACACGGTCTATACCTAGTTGTTGTTTGGGTATGGATGACTATTCTCGCATTACCTAGGTAGATCTCGAGATACTGCTCCAGCTCGTGGTCCGCGAGAATGGAACCAACCGCAGAAAAGCGGCAAGAGGTCTACCATAGCTATGCGAGAGCTCCCCTTGCTGGTTGCTAGACAGCTGTAGTCATGGGTTCGCAGGAAGCGCATACAGACGTTGATCCCGCAAGCAAAGGACTTGGACGACTTTTGCGACCATCGGAGGTGGCCATCGAAGTTTGAACGAATATAAACCACATAGAATCCAGGTCATCCACGTACGGCCATAGGTGCGAGAATATAGAGCTTCCCGTTCGTACTGAGTCTTTTTTGATGCTCAGGAATGGAGGTTGCCCATTGCGTAACTAACATTTTGCAGAAGTCCAGGAAAGCAAGGTAAGCACGGTCAAACACCATCAAACAGCTGTTTGCTACGAACACAGCTCGGAGCAAATCGTTGTCAGGTCTCGGGATCGTGGATCGCGTCTTCA
>JAABUW010002662.1_pt1 | contig 26769 bp, 23 predicted proteins | sample 5560081 | NCBI WGS metagenome assembly JAABUW01 (sample SAMN10711882, study PRJNA513363) | rock metagenome | isolation source: Antarctica rocks | place: Antarctica: Victoria Land, Knobhead sud | reverse complement strand
GAGGGGTAATGTTCAAACTATCGGTATCTTCCTCCTTAGAGGAAACACTAATGACATCCTCTTCGATAGGCTTCTGAATAACCTCATCCTCGATGGACTTCGCTGGTATATCGGGTTTGGGGGGTTTCAAAGATAGCTTGGGCTTCCCCCCACCCTTACCCTTAACAATCGGGGTTTGGAACAAACTTTCGGCAGAGACGATAGCGTTCAAGCGAAGCATTAGATGGCAATTTTGGGCAAAAACTATTAGAAATTGTACATCACATAAGACCGAGCATGGCAATGCACAACATCATAAAATCAATTGATGTCCGTATCACAAATACCCACCATTACACGCAGAAACTCTCTCTAGGCCCGCATTCGAAATATTATTGCCCACACAAGCCCAAATACAATAAATATAGGCATACCACATCAATATCTTTGCATGACTTTGCGTCTACCAGAACGCTCGCCTACCTACCCCACGCAACCTCCGCCGTCCACTTAAGCTTCAACTAGTCAACGGCTGCGGCTTCCGAACGGTCCGTTTAACGGTCTCGGCCGTGTAAGATAGCCCAAGGGGCCGAGGTGAGCTGAAGATTCCACCTAGGTCCTACCGTCTACACACCACGGGGTTCGACAGGGCTACTTTGACTCTCAATCATCGAGCGCACACGAGCCAAATTTTTCTTTTGAACAATAGCGAGAATAGGAACGTAATGTTCGATTTTGCGAAGTGAATAGCTTTGCATATACAGGGAAGAGCAGACACGTTCCTTGACAGATCCTTGTCTCTGTCTATCGAAACTCGACTGGTTGAATGTTAGTATGTGACTGCTTCTCATTCCTCTCGATAGCCTATCTAGTTATCACTCCCTCCCAACGGCAGGATAATGGCGACTAACCAGCTACTTTGCAGATCTGCCATCTTGGCGTAAGACACGGAAGCGGTGTACTCACCGTTGAAGGAGATAGCGGCCGTTGTGACCTGAATACTGACATGATCTCCAATGGACTAGCGGCTCGAGGTTACGCGGCTTCTCCCGGACCTTGCCGGACCAGCTTCAGCGCTTCTCCTGCATCGATATCTCGAGACTGACTGCTTATCTCTGGTTGCTTAGTCCTCGCAATGGTCTGTGCGGTTTGAAACGAATCAGCTTGCGAGAAAGTCATCAAAATCTCGTCGTCAAAGCTGCATGAAGCAGGAAAGATTGACGAAATTCTTGATAACAAATACTCCGGTCTCGTGTATCGTGCGTAGGAATGCGGATACGCCGGGACTCTGTGATTTGGGGGAAGCTAATAGGTTGGAAGATTAGAGAATTTTGAAGAGGTACGTAACATCATGCGGGTGGGAGTGTGTTGATTGCGAAATGGCATCCACAGCATTGCATAAACAGGAAACCACTACTGCGTCAAGGTTCCTTCGGAGGTTCGGACAGCGAAGTAAACGGTGGGTCAAGGGGTTCAAACATGGAAGCATTAAATATACAAGCTAACAGCGTCATGATGCGTCAATGGAAATGTTCCAATAAGGAGATTGATCGCTACACCCATGGTGGCAAGCGCCTCAATGGTACCTCGTCCATCAATTATTTCACTTCTGCACATCATCGCAGTCCGTCGTTGCAGTAAGGTCCTTCCACCCTTCAAGATATTGACTATTCTTCTCCATGACCCCAGCAGCATAACCTACCGCATCTCTACCCAGCACCAATCTTGGAGGCAGCGTCCTTCCCTTACATCTCCCCGTCTTAGTCAGAGCTTCCACGATGACTTGCGCTCCCTTGACAGGATCCCCTGGCTGCTTGCGATCGTAAGCCGCCAACGCGTTTTTGGTTGCATTGATCACCGGAGTCAGGTCTGCTATCTGGTTCTCTGCTTTGTACTGATGTCCGCCGCTCAGAAAATTGGTTCGAAAATAGCCGGGCTCGATGCATGTGACTTCGATGCCCAAATCTGCGACCTCGAGACGGAGTGACTCGCTGAACATCGTTATGGCGGCTTTGGAGGCGCAGTAAAGACCCGCGGCAGGTGTACCTGTCCAGCCACCGATGGAACCTAGGTTTGCTACTACGCCGGATCGTCTGGCACGCATGTAAGGGAGGACAGCGCGAAGGACAGCGAGATAGCCGAAGACATTTGTTGCGAACTGGTTTTGCACTTCTTGTGCGCTGTAGCAGTCGAAAATCAAAGTCAGAATCGAACTGTTCGGAAAATTCGCGCATTGGAAAACGACTTGATTCGATTCATGAGATTTTGTACCTGCACTCCTCAACCCCTCCAACAAGTATGTAGCCCGCATTGTTTACCAGAACATCTATATGGTCCACCACGGCGAGTACATCTTTTATGACTTCTTGTAGTTCGTTATCACTGCCGAGAACGTCGAGCCTTTTCACCACGGCCCCGTGCTTTTTCAAGTTTTCAATCTTGCTCACGTCCCGAGCGGTGGCGACAACTTTATCTCCGTTGTTCAAGGCGGCGACAGCAATCTCCTGGCCGAAACCTGAGGAGCAGCCCGTTATCAGCCAGACTTTGGACATTGCGCTTTGGGTTTCGCTCGAAATTGCGTCGTCGTGTCAGCAACGTCTTATAATCTCGAGGCACTCGGTTGGAGAAAGTAGGCACGATGAGTGCGGTCAATCCAGGATTGCGTGAAGTTTGATGGGAGGGAAAATGCGTGCAAAGCTACTGTAGGAAGATGTCATAACGTGAGGGACCGGAGTACACGAAGACGGTTCTCCAAATTTTCCACGGGAAAGTACGAAAGACTTCAGCATGCTGAAAATATCTCTGATGTTACTTGCTTTTATGACTTTCAAATAGTGTGTAGGTTGTAGTCTCCATGTACAATAGATCAAGTCCGGCCCCAAAATGGCGGCGACAAAAAACTTGCCTCAAGACGTGTTTTTTTCTACGGCTAAGCCCCTTCGGATTAGATCTGCTGACTTCGTAGCCTTTGGGGAACATGTCTGAGCGCAAAACTCTAGATTTAGGTCAGATATGCGTTATTCGATCAGAACATCAAGAGTTTGCATCTTTTTAGTTTACTATGTCTCGAAGCGAGATATTATAATAATCAATAGATGAATTATCTTTTTATCGAAATTTTTAATCGTTCATTCTGTTAATTACACGCAAAGCAATGTTACATACACACTGTTAGTATTTTGCTTAAGCCTTCAACGAAAAGTCGATTTGTATGTGAAATGCAGACAGAAACGCTCATGCGAACTTTTTAACAACGAATTTCAAAAAAGTTAAGATATAAGGTCTAACTGAATTTTCTTAAAGAAATAGTCCGTGCAATAAAAAAAGGGTCCCACTATACGTACGCCCCAATTTACTACATATACGCCCCGCGTTTTACTACATATACGCTCCCCCAAAAAAGGTTTAGCTTCTGAATATGCGCAACTCGAAGGTACTTCGTTTTTGATGTGACTGTCACCCAATCTCATGTATTTTCTGATAGAAGCCCCGCCCTCTACCTCGCCCCCTACCTCGATCTACACCCCCGCCCCCCACCTGTGTTTGTTGGCTCAAAGCCTTCTTCACACGTTCAAATTGAGAAGGTAGCGGTCGAGTTGAGGCTTCAAATTGCTGCTCCTGACGCGTACGCGCAGTGAATTCGACCGGCCTTCCTCGTGGCCTCGTGACTGGCGGATTCTGCACTAGTAGCAGTGAATTCATGACGACGACGACAGCGAAGTCAGTGAAGGGCGACGGCGAGAATGCAGTAGCAGTAGCAGTAGCAGTAGCAGTAGCAGATAGAGGCAATAGATAAGCAGAAATAGTACAGATGAGATTGTGATAGTAGGAAGAAGAAGGTGCAGATGATTGTCAGGCGAATGTTTGTTTATTGCAGAAAAATATAACATTCTATCACAAAATACATGAGATTGAGTGACAGTCACACCAAAAATGAAGTATCTTCGAGTTGCACATATTCAGAAGCTAAACCTTTTTTGAGAAAGCGTATATGTAGTAAATTGGAACGTACGTATAGTGAGACTCTAAAAAAAACGTAGTCTATCATATTTAAAAAAAAGAATTAAGATACGATGCATTAAGGTATATTTGACAAAAATACGAGGTTTTGTTCTCAGACGTGTAAATGTAACTTACGTACTTGGTCTATCAGAGGGTTAAACTCTAGCGTGCGAAAGCAAATCGCTAGTTTCTTCACGTCGCTCTAACAATTTACTATGACAGCTCTGAAGATATCTAGTATTTTGTTTGCTTTTCATCTGCTACGATAACTGCTTGTCATGATGAATTGATACATAGGGGTTAGACCAGAGGCTAGGGCCAGAGGCTGGGCCGAAGGTCACACCTGAGTTAGCTCTGAAACTCTATGACTCTGCCAAGGCATCGTTTAGGCTACGTCATACCTTCGGCTTAATATGTCATGAGTTATGCCGTGCCCGACTTGGCAATGCTTGACAAACTCTCTATAGTCGGCCGGTTCCCTCGAGTTATCGAGAACTTCTTAATAATTAGCTCTACCATAATATATATTCATTCTGTGCCTGCTTAGAATATCACATTGCCATATCATTCTTATAGACCTCGTCTATTCATCTAGTAGACTCGATCATCACAGTTCTAATTATTCTAAACTCTTCTTAGAAATGACGATTTGATATTCAAGCATGACAACAGCAATGCAATTGCAACAGAATTGAAACGACATCGTCTTGATCTTGCAAGACATCATATCAGAAAACGACGTTGCATAACAAAATCAGAAAGTGAAGAAGCAGAAGATGAACTCTCTCTTAATATTGATGAATAGCTGACATGAGCAATGCTTCAACGTGATGAACTGCGAAAGAAACATAAGCTAGCAGCTATTCAATCAAAGATTGAGACTCTGCAAGTCATTGAAACAACGAAGAAAAGTCATCAAGCTTTCACTCAAGCTCTCATGAAGAACTTGAACAATCTATGCATCGTCTTCATAGTGTCAATGATGATGAAATGAAGTCATCATGAGATCGTTTTACAGAAGCAAAGACTCTCAATGCTCTTGAAGAAGTATCATGACAAAATCATAAGAGAGCATAAAGAGTGAATTCGTGATGTCAAAATCTCATTCTGAAATACTCTTTGATATTTTAAAAGTGATGAGAAAAAGATTTTGTACTGCATGATCTATCTCAAGAATGAATCAAAGAAGCTTTGATTCAATCATGAAGAGACTATGTCTGCAGCTCAGCAGACATGATTCAATTTTATTGACTTTGTTGCGAGCGTGCCTCGTTACTCTGAGTTAGTTTAACATAGATTATGTCAGACTATCATAGACTAGTACAGAGCTGATGTTGACACGTTAGTGATCTAGCGCGTCTTCATGAGTATAAGACTCTTGACGTGTTTCATCTTCTTTCTTTTTTAGCTTTGAACTTCTAGTTAAAATACACTCATATGATTCGCTTTATGCAAACTCATAACATTAGTTCAAAGCTCATTAATCTTGCTATCGACGTGTAAATGATATAAAAACAAGTTACACAACTCAAATCAGAAGTTGAACTCAGAAATTTCAACAGCAGAATCAGAACTCAAGCTCAGAAAGCTTGATAGAAATCAGAAATTTCAATAGAATCAAAATCAAAAAACATGAACGTGTTGCTCTTGACTAACTCTTTATTAAGCTTGTCATCAGAAATCAGAAATTTTAGCAGTACTTGAACTCAGAAAGTTTGATAGAGTACTAGTCATTGCTTGAACTCAGAAAGTTTGATAGAGTAACATCAAAACTTCGATCAGCAATTTTCTACTCATATCATGACTAGAAGCACAGAATCAAAATCAGTGAGCATTGCTCACTATGACTTTTAAAATGTTAGAAGAGAATCACTTCTATCACAGAATTGAACAGCATCAGAAGAAGAAGACACAAATGCATCATCAAATATAAAAGAAGAGAACATGAACATGTTGTTCTTTGATCACAAAATGATCAAGATCAGCATTAGCACTGAACTGAATGCTTAAATAAGCGCTCATGAAGCAGACGACATTGTTGTCTTTATCAAGTACATGTGTCAACAGCATGACATCAAAATTGAGATTCACAATGACATGATTCAGATGTTAGAAGATGTCAACGAGACAAACATCACATTGAAAGCTATGCAAATGCGTCTGCAGAAAGAGAATAGAAACAAGAATGTGATTATACATCATTTAAAAGCTGCATTAAGTCAACAAAGTACTTCAATTTCTGAAGATCAATCTTCAAAGTTGATTAAGTTACTTAACTCACTCATGTTCAAAGATTCGTCGCAAAATGTAAACAATTGACTATTGCAAATGCAAAATAAGCTAAAGGCAAACAAGAATCACTTTTCTATCGAAGAGTTAAAGATTGTTTACATTGAAAGTCGAGTCAATGAAGCTGCAATCAAGCACATAGCATCATGAATGAGAAACATGTTTTGTCAGAATCGTGTTTAAATGATACAATCAATGAAGATCAGAGTTGATAGTGCTTGATCTTTAAAAATAACTATAACTGAATATTAAGAATACAGAAGAAGATTGATACAAAAGCTTCTATTTATGTAATGTTCAGAGACTGCGCTAGACTTGAAAGAAATGTGTTTGTGACATGAAAAAAATATGATGTAGATGAACAAGATGTTGGTGAAAGAAAAGAGTGTTGGGAAAGAAAAAGAGTGTTGAGACATATCTGAGTCATATCTGAGTCAAACCTGACTAGCTCGCTGATTAGCTCTAATCATTACGCAGAGAACTTGCTAGCGTTCACTGCGAATTGATTAGAGCTTCAGCCTTGTTCAGTCTTGATACGCTCGTAACATTACTCTCTTCTTCGAAAATTCATGTTTGCATGAATGTAGTTCATTTGCTCGCTTTTGTTGATAGTTATTTCGATATTTTAGCGCGATTTGTTTGAATATAGCTTATGAAATTCATTCAAAACTTTCTCTGAGTCATTGAATTTCTCTTTATTGACATAGTATCATTCGTCGTTTCTATCTAGATCTGTTCATTTGACTTTGTACTGTATTCGACCTTGATAGCATCTGAAGTTCAATATATCATCTATCTTTCAATGTTCATCATCTTCAATAGTGATGAGTCTGAGTGATTCTGAATGCTGTTCTGATAGAAGATCTTCTGAATACGATCGCAGTAGCTTCAAGCTGAACATTGAATGCAGATGCTTCATGCTGACTGATAGATGAAAATGATAGAAGATATTCACTTTGACAGTGATTTGATAAAGATCTAGCTGTTTGTCTTTCAAATCTTTGCAGAGTCTCGTTGTCTTGACGTTTCTGAAAAATAGTCAAACTCAGTCATCTACTTCATAGATGATGTTTCGTTTATGTTTATTGATCTGAACTTCAATGATCAGCTTCGTCTTTTTCAATTGTTGACGATTGAAGTTCAGTAGCTCTTTCATTTGAATGACAATATCGTCTGTTTTTCTAGCTTCAAGTCGTTCACAAATTGTTTCATAGTCAGTCGTATCTGAATTGAAACTTATTCAAGAGTGAAATTCTTTATTGAAGTAGAAGAAGATCATTGAAGTGATCAAGAAGATATTGAAATTGTCACTGAATTTCATCATAGATATTCATTTGACTTCGTCGTTCTGCATGTAATTGCAGTAGATTCTAAGTTCTTGTTCGACGTCTTGATTGACTTGTTTCAATTGATCGTTGATCTCGAGATGATAGACTGTGAATAAATTAGCTGTGATTCTCAGTCGCTTGCAAAGACTTTTTCACATAGTCGATATGAATTGAGAGTCTCTGTTTGAAACAATAGAACTGAGTAGATCATGCAGTCGATAGACGTTTCATAGCATGATTCAAACCGTTTCTTCGACTGAGATGTCATCGTCTTCTCAATGACAGAAAACATAGTGACGTTCTTTGATGAGATGACATATGATTGTGCAAATGACGTTATAGTCTTCTGACAAAGATAGTTCAGTGATGAAGTTTATAGCTATATCTTTTCAGCGTTTCTGTGAAATCGAAAGAGAATGATGAAGTTCATTGATGCTATTTCTAGAGACTTTGCTTCGCTGACAAGCATGACAGTTTTGAATATATCATCGAATAGTAGCTCGATGATCTGATCAATAGTAGAAATGCTGAACTAGATCAATGATTCATTTATTGTTGAAGTGAAAGATTGAAGATTGATCATGCACTTCTTATAGTAATTTTATGTGCATGTTCTCAGAAACTCACAGTAGATCTTTTCTAAATAGAACGTTGTCAATGATTTTGCAGTTCTTCAGTTTAGTGATATGAAATTTGAGCTTGTTTTCGTTCATAGCTTGTCTATATTCGCTGCAGAACTCATCTGTTTGATTGATCATTCATACTCATTGATAGAGATTTGCTTTTGATTCAATAGATAGAACATCGACTCTATTGAAGATCAGAATAGTCTGAAAATGATCTTCAAGACACTGAGCTGATTCAAAGACGTTTGCTAGAAGCATTCTGATTAGAGCATCAACTTTAGTGTTCATTTTACCTGATCTAAAGATGATCTGAAAGTTGAACTTTAATAGAATGTTCAGATAGTTGACTTGTCATCGACTTAACTGTTTGTTTTTCATGAAGATCTTCAAAGTCTGATGATCAATGAACATCTGAATGAGTAGTTCAATGCATTTCAGCTCGAGTCATCAGTGTTCAAAGCATCGAATAATGACTAGCAATTTCTTGTCATAGATGTGATAATTGATTTCAGCAAGAATCATGCTTTTACTGTAGAAGATCATCGAATGAAGAACTTTCTCATCATTGTACTGAGATAGTATTTCACCTTTTACATAGTTTGAAGCATCAATCTTCAGAATAGCTTGTCGTTTGAGATCGAAGTGACGAAGTATTGAGGTTGAGCTGACTTGTTTCTTTAGATTGTCAAAGACTTGAACACAGATCTCATTTCAAACAAAAGACGTGTTCTTTCTAGTCAACTGAGTGAATGATTTAACTAGCTTCGAGAAGTTCTTAATGAAACGACGATAGAAGTTAACAAATTTCACGAAGCTCTGAATTTCTTTTAGATTGATTGAAGTGATTCAGCTGACTATGACTGTCACTTTACTGAGATTCATACGAAGATTTAGTTCTGATATGATGATTTCTAGAAAGACAGTCTCTTCTACATTGAATTCGCACTTTCAAATATTTATCTGCAGTTCAGCTTTGCGTAGTCGACTCAATACTAGTTTGACGTGATCTTTATGTTTCTTTCTCATTTTGCTATAGATGAGAATGTCATCAAGATAGACTTGACAAAAGTCGTTCAGAAAGTTTCATAGAATGTCATTCATATATTGCTGAAAGAAGGTTGATTCATTAGTCAGTTTGAATGATAGCATCTTGTATTTATATGCTTTTAAAGCAGTGATAAAAGTGATGTAATTCTCGTTATCGAGATGCATTTGAAGTTTGTTGAACGCTGATATGATGTTCAATCTAGTCAGATGCTTGCAACTCACTATTTTATCAATGATCTCGTTTATCAGCAATAGAGAATATCTATTTCTTTTGAAAATGACATTTAGCTTTCGATAGTTCACGCAGAATCGAAGATCTTCATTTGTCTTGAGAGCGAATAGAACGAGAAAGAAATAGAGAGTCTGACTAGAAGTGATGAATTTCTTCGACAGATTCTCATTTAAGTACTTCTTTACTTTCAGAAGTTTGACAGAAAACATTTGATAAATTCAACAGTGAGAAAGCATTGAATCACTGATGAGCTCAATTTTATGATTGTAGAAGCAATGAGAAAGTAGTTTATTTGATTGAACTCGATCAAAAACATCTAGAAACTCATGATATTTTGATGACAGCTTTGCTTTAATATCTTTCAAATTTTGAGTCGTTTCATTGATTAAAGAGACGTTTAGAGCGTTCAAATCGTTCTGAGTATTGTACGTGATTTTTCTATTGATGTTTATCATGAATAAAGCAAAGACTTTGATCTTGTTCTTCTTTGAATGATTCAACAGCGTTTTGAATGAAGCTGCGTTTATGCTTTGAATCAAGAATGACTCTTCTTGAACGAATCATTTGAGCATCATAGAGATCTTAGTCTGAGTGATTGAAGAAGACAAAGTTGACTGCGATCAACTTGAGTGCTTTGAATTGAGAAAGATCGAAAAAATTGAAATAGAAGTATTCAATTGATTCGAAAAAACAATGACGTCGTTTTGCATATTCAATAATATTTCGTTTTTGTTCATTCAGAACTTACTCAATATGACTTCATGATGATCAATATCAACTATCAGCATTGATACAGTCAATTTCTTATGACTTTCAATGATGAGATTGAGTAGAATTTTATGAGTGATGATCTTCTTAGATATTTTTTCATCATAATCTCTTATTAGCTTCTCTTTTGCCAGTGATATAGATTGAATTTTCAGTTTCTCGCATACTTTATCGACTAGATTAGAATGTATGATCATGTAGATGACTGAATCACTGTCTATTAAAGAATGAAGGCTGAAAGATTGATTCTGAGAGATGAGATGAGTGTCAATTAGAAACGACTTTTCAAAGTAATTTTCTTTCGATAGAATTTCATCTAGTTTGCACAAAGATATAATCTCTATCTCTTCAATGACTTTTGAAGAGATGACTAGTTTTTTGAATCGAAATTCGAATTGAAATCAAAGTGATCATATTCATTGTTCACTGCATTGATTCTAGTAGATCGATCGAGACACTCTTTAAAGCTATGACCTGATTTATGACATATGAAACAGCTTTCGACTAGAATGTCTGCTTCTTTGATGCTAGTTAAAACTGCGTCGCGCGACTTTAGCTGATCAGACTTCAAGTGATCAACTGACTGAGTGATAACAGTCGCTCTATGAAAGATAGTTTTAGAAAAATCATTGACGCGTTTGATCTTGTTCTTGATCTCTCGAATGACTCGCTGATCATTATTCAAACAAATCAGATAGAAATGAATTTCTTTTAAAGAATCAGATTGAACTAGTTGATCTACTCAAATGAATCAAAGATGAGAATGTATTTTATCTTTCAAATCAGCGATCAATTGCTTCTCATGATAGTCTAAATAGAAAGATAAACGTTGAAACTAAGTATAAAATTCATTGAATTTCTTGAATTCTTGAATCAAGTTGTAGTATTCTTTACGAAAGTTGACTTTCTTATTCGAGTCATCGAATAACTGAGCTAGCTTTTTCAAAAGATCGTTGATGATCTTATAAAGATTGACACAGTCACGTTCACGTCTAGCTTGAGTGATCTCAGCTGCGTCATCAAATAATCTAGAATGTATATAGCTCAATTTGACTCATTCATTAGAAAAGAGATCGACGTTGATCTCTAGTTTATTCTGAATTTTTCCGTATCAATTCTTTCAAGTAGAGTTCTTTTCATCAGTAAACAGCGAAGAATCAGGTATTTTTTGAGATCTAGAACGCTCAGAGTAAATGAAATCAGAAGAAGTGTTTTCTTTAGCTTGAAGTCTAGTCTTCAACTCTTTGATTTCGTCTTCTTGTTGTTTATTTAACTCGTAGAGTTGATCTGTTTCTTCATCAAGAACTAGACTTTAAGTCTTTCAGATTTCGTAGAACATGAGAAGTATTATCGTTTCAGCAAATGATTTGTCATCTTCATGAATGAATGATGCAGCACTTGATGATTTCGTTCGTGATTTCGATGAATCAGCATCAGAAATTTGAGAGAAACGATTTCGAAATTCTTTGAAACGCTCTTCAGTGAGCGAACAACTAAACATGATGAGGTTTGTTTTGAAAGAGAGTTGAACGAATGACGATGCTTGACGATTGAAGAAGAAAGACGTATAGAGTGATGTTTAATCTTCAACAAAGAAGATGAGATTTGTTTGTTGATTGATTTGATTGATTCTTTAGCAAACAACGAAGATTCTTTATCGTTGAATCTATCGATCGATTTGATTCTTGAGCAATTCACGAAGGTTCTTTATTGTGATTCTCGTAATCGAGTGAACTTTGCATACTTAATGAGTGATAAGTAGTCTAGCAATTCAAACAGTCTTGTCGTTGATTCTATTCAACTCTCTAGTGTTGTTCTATCTTTCGATTATCGTCGATCATCAGGTAAATGAATTTCTTTAGACTCGTTCTGTCTAGACGAGTATGTTGAATGAGTAATGAGATCAGTATCATGTGATTAACGAATTCTTAATATAATGTCAGAATCGTGTTTAGATGATACAATCAATGAAGATCAGAATTGATAGTGCTTGATCTTTAGAAATAGCTATAACTGAATATTAAGAATACAGAAGAAGATTGATACAAAAGCTTCTATTTATGTAATGTTCAAAGACTGCGTTAGACTCGAAAGAAATGTGTTTGTGACATGAGAAGAATGTGATGTAGATGAACAAGATGTTGGTGAAAGAAAAGAGTGTTGAGAAAGAAAAAGAGTGTTGAGACATATCTGAGTCATATCTGAGTCAAACCTGACTAGCTCGCTGATTAGCTCTAATCATTACGCAGAGAACTCGCTAGCGTTTATTGCGAATTGATTAGAACTTCAGCCTTGTTCAGTCTTGATACACTCATAACATGTTTCTGAATCTCTTTCTAGAAGTTGAAGAAGTACTATCAATCATTAATAAGATGTACGATGATCTCAATCATCATCACATGACTTAACGACAGTACTTAAAGCTGTATCAAAACAAGATCTTCTTTCATGAATTTTGAATGAAATTTCAAAGATTTAGTGCAGAACTAAAGTACAATAATGAGACTTTACTAGATGATCTTCAGCATAAGATTAGCTCAGATCTTCAACGAGCAATGCTCAATGAATGAATCACGAATTTGAATGAGTTTGTCAACATCTGCATGCAAGTCGATGTTAGATTAACTGAATTGAATGCTCAATCAGTCGTTAAAGTTTCAGCGATTCAAGCTGCTCGCTCTGTCTTTAGCACATTGACTGCTTGACTCACGTCATCAGTTTCTTCGTGAAAGAAATTCAGAAGATTGAATCTCAATTTTATTCAGAAAGAGTTGTTTAAGAAAGAACTCTGCTTCAAATGCAAGAAGTCAAAACATAGAGCATATGATTGTCTTGAAACAACTCAAGTGCACGAGATTACTACGAATTCAAAAAACGATTTGCTTTCATCAAAGTAGTGATTGAGAGCAACATACTCATATTCTGTTTCATCAGCATGTCTGATGATTCATTTGATTTCAAGTCGTTCACTGTTGATGTCATCTTGAATAGTCTAGAAAAGATATTCAGATCTTTCGCTTTAATAAATATTAAAGTCATTGACATGACTTTCATTGATGAATCTTTGATGTCAAAGCTATGTGAATGCTTTGATATTCAGTCAATATCGCTGTCAAAATCAAAGTTGATTCAATTGTATGATGAAATTTCTGATCGAAAGTCGATTATACACACTCTATATACATTGATTATGATACAAGAACATAACAATGAAATGATGTTTTTATTGATAACTCATCTAGAACAACACAAGATAATCATTGAAAATCTTTGATTGAAAAAAAATCAAATTTTGATAAATTCTACAAACGATCGATTAATATCATCATTAAAGATTCAAACATTGAAATCTGTTGTTTTGAATACAAGCAGTCAATCAGCATTTTACAGATCTGAGTTAAGTAAAATCTGCAAAATGAAATGAAAGAACTTGAACTCAATTGTTACATTGACTATCATCTTAAAGCGACTTACGAATCAGAAACTAGCGAATCAGTTCATTGAATCTGTTCAATTCATTGAATCATTACTCTTAGTGAAATCAAGCACTCAAGTTATTCTTAATCAATCTCGACTCATTCAGTCATCAGAGAAAGAAAAGCTCGTCAATATTGTCATAATCAAAATCGCTGTGTATCAAACTCTAGTCAAGAATAAGAAGATCAAGATCTTTTTCTTGATTATTAGTGAAATTAACAAAGTGCTTAGCTCAGTTGAAGATTTCATGAAACTAAATGAAGTGATTTCTGTCATGTCACTGAATGAATTGAAGAAGAAGCTTTCAATAGTTTATCATGATTTTCTAGATGTCTTCAATAAAAAAAAGATAACGCAGTTGCTTTTGCATCAATCATATGATTACAAGATTAAATTAGAAGATGAAAGTCAATCTTCTAAAAGTTGATTGTATCTCATATTGAGTTACAAGTTGCAGAAGATCAAGAAGTATTTAAAAAAGAACTTAAAGAAGAAGTTTATTACACTTAGCAAAGCTCTCTTCACTTCATCAATATTATTTGTTGAAAAGAAAGATGATAGTCTTCGCTTTTGCATGAATTATCAAAAACTGAATGCTCTGATTAAAAGAGATCGTTATTCAATATTCTTGATAAACGAAGTACTCACTCAAATTCAAGACAGTAAGTATCTGACTTAACTTAACATTATTGCTGCATTCAATAAACTGTGCATGAGTTCAGAAAGCGAGAATTTAACTACTTTTGTTACTTTCTTCAATGTTTACAAGTATAGAGTGATGTTCTTTGAATTGATCAATGAACTCACGTTCTTTCAGCATTATATCAATGATGTATTGTTTGACTGTCTGCACAAGTTTTGTCAGACATACTTGAATGATATTCTCATTTATAGTAAAATCTTGAAAGAACATAGAACTCATGTGAAAGAAGTGCTAGACAAGCTTCGTGAAGTCGATCTGCAGATAGACATTGACAAGTGTGAATTCAAGATTCAGAAAATCTCGTTTCTTAAACTATTGATATTCATCAATGATCTGCGAATGAATTCTTGAAAAGTAGATGTGATTCAAAGCTGAAAAGTGTTGCAATCGTTGATTTATGTGCAGATCTTCATTGACTTCTGCAATTTCTATTGATGATTCATAAAGAACTTTTCAAAAATCATTCAACTCATGATAAAGCTGATTTGAAAAGATCATCTCTTTGAATAAACAGAAATTTGTCAGATGATCTTTGAAGAATTGAAGCAACAAGTGACAACAGTTTTTGTTCTGAAGCATTTCGACTCAATCAGAGAAGTTATTCTGAAAACTGACTTTTTGAACTATGTCAACGATGAAGTATTGTCTCAGTATGATGATGAAGACATTCTACATTCAATGATCTTCTACAGCAAGAACATGATTTTCGCAGAATGCAACTACGAGATTTATGACAAGAAACTGCTGATCATTATTCACTGCTTGAAGCATTGATGCTTTGAATTGAAATGTACAGATATTTTAATCAAGATCTTTATCAATCATCTGAATTTGAAGTACTTCATGATGATCAAAGAATTGATCAAACAACAGATTAAATGAGCTGAGAAGTTATCTGAATATAACTTCAAGATCATATATCAGTCAGAAAAACAGAATCTGAAAGTCAACATGCTGATCAGAATGTCAGATGTTGTTACGAGCATATCAAGACTGAATAGAGCTAGTCAGTGTCTTTAGCTCAGATCTGACTCAGCCTCTATTTTCTTTCATCAACATCTCTTTGTTCAACATCATCTTTCTTTCTACATCACATTCTACTCATGTCACAAACACATTTTCTTCAAGCTTAGCGCAGTCTCTGAATATTACTTAAATAGAAGCTCTTGTACTCATCTTCTTCTGTATTCTTAATATTCAGTTATAGCTATCTCTAAAGATCAAGCACTATTCAACCCTGACTTTCGCTGATTGACTCATCTAGACATGATTCTGACATTATATTAAGAATTCGTTAATCACACGATACTGATCTCATTACTCATTCAACATACTCGTCTAGGCAAAACGAGTCTAAAGAAATTCATTTACCTGATGATCGACGATAATCGAAAGATAGAACAACATTAGAAAGTTGAATAAAATCAACGACAAGACTGTTTGAATTGCTAGACTACTTATCGCTCATTAAGTACGCAAAGTTCACTCAATTACAAGAATCATGATAAAGAATCTTCGTGAATTGCTCAAGAATCAAATCGATTGATAGATTCAATGATAAAGAATCTTCGTTGTTTGCTAGAGAATCAATCAAATCAATCAACAAACAAATTTCATCTTCTTTGTTGAAGATTAAACATCACTCTATACGTCTTTCTTCTTCAATCGTCGAGCATCATCATTCATTTGATTCTCTTTCAAAACAAATCTCATCATGCTTAGTCGTTCACTCACTGAAGAGTGTTTCGAAGAATTTCGAAATCATTTCTCTCAAATCTCTGATGCTGATTCATTGAAACCACAAACGAAATCATCAAGTGCTGCATCATTCATTCATGAAGATGACGAATCATTTGCTGAAACGATAATACTTCTTGTGTTTTACGAAATCTGAAAGGCTCGAAGCCTAGTTCTTGATAAAGAAACAGATTGACTCTACGAGTTAGATAAACAACAAGAAGACGAAATCAAAGAGTTGAAGACTAGACTTTAAGCTAAAGAAAACACTTCTTCTGATTTCATTTACTCTGAGCATTCTAGATCTCAAAAAATACCTGATTCTTTGCTGTTTACTGATGAAAAGAATCTTACTTGAAAGAACTGGTACGGAAAAATTCAGAATAAACTAGAGATCAACGTCGATCTCTTTTCTAATGAACGAGTCAAATTGAGCTATATACATTCTAGATTATTTGATGACGCAGCTGAGATCACTCAAGCTAAATGTGAACATGACTGTGTCAATCTTTATAAGATCATCGACGATCTTTTGAAAGAGCTAGCTCAGTTGTTCAATGACTTGAATAAGAAAGTCAACTTTCGTAGAAAATACTACAACTTGATTCAAGAATTCAAGAAATTCAATGAATTCTATACTCAGTTTCAACGTCTATCTTTCTATCTAGACTATCACGAGAAGCAACTGATCGCTGATCTGAAAGATAAAATACACTCTCGTCTTTGATTCATTTGAGTAGATCAACTAGTTCAACCTGATTCTTTAAAAGAAATTCGTTTCTACCTGATTCATTTGAATAATGATCAGCGAGTCATTCGAGAAATCAAGAACAAGATCAAACACATCAATGATCTTTTTAAGACTATCTTTCATAAAGTGACTGTTGTCACTCAGTCAGTTGATCACTCGAAGTCTGACCAGCTAAAGTTGCATGACGCGGTTTTAACTAACGTCAAAAAAGCAGACATTCTAGTTGAAAGCTGTTTCATATGTCATAAATCAGATCATAGCTCTAAAGAGTGCTTTGATCGATCTACTAGAATTAATGCAGTGAACAATGAATATGATCGCTTCGATTTCAATTCGAATTTCGATTCAAAAAACTAGTCATCTCTTCAAAAGTCATTGAAGAGATAAAGATTATATCTTTGTGCAAACTAGATGAAATTCTATCGAAAGAAAATTACTTTGAAAAGTCGTTTCTAATTGATGCTCATCTCATCTCTCAGAATCAATCTTTCAGCCTTCGTTTTCTAATAGACAGTGATTCAGTCATCTACATGATCATACATTCTAATCTAGTCGATAAAGTATGCGAGAAACTGGGAATTCAACCTATATCACTGGCAAAAGAGAAGTTAATAAAAGATTATGATGAAAAGATATCTAAGAAGATCATCACTCATAAAATTCTACTCAATCTCATCATCGAAAGTCATAAGAAATTGACTGTATCAATGCTGATAGCTGATATCAATCATCATGAAGTCATATTGAGTAAGCTTTGAATGAACAAAAACGAAATATTATTGAATATGCAAAACAACGTCATTGTTTTTTTGAATCAATTGAATACTTCTATTTCGATTTTTTCGATCTCTTTCAATTCAAAGCACTCAAGTTGATCGCAGTCAACTTCGTCTTCTTCAATCACTCAGACTAAGATCTTTATGATGCTCAAACGACTCGTTCGAGAAGAGTCATTCTCGATTCAAAGCATAGACGCAGCTTCGTTCAAAACACTGTTGAATCATTCAAAGAAGAACAAGATCAAAGTCTTTGCTCTATTCATGATGAACATCAATAGAAAAATCGCGTACAATACTCAGAATGATTTGAACGTTTTAAACGTCTCTTCAATCGATGAAACGACTCAGAATTTGAAAGATATTAAAGCAAAGCTGTCATCGAAATATCATGAGTTTTTAGATGTTTTTGATCGAGCTCAATTGAATAAGCTACTTTCTCATTGCTTCTACGATCATAAAATCGAGCTCATCAATGATTCAATGCTTTTTCGCTGTCAAGTCTATCAAATGTTCTCTGTCAAACTTCTGAAAGTAAAGAAGTACTTAAACGAGAATCTGTCGAAGAGATTCATCACTTCTAGTCAGACTTTCTATTTCTTTCCCGTTTTATTCGCTCTCAAAGCAAATGAAGATCTTCGATTCTGCGTGAACTATTGAAAGCTAAATGTCATTTTCAAAAGAAATAGATATTCTCTATCGTTGATAGATGAGATCATTGGTAAAATAATGAGTTGCAAACATCTGACTAGATTGAACATCATATCAGCATTCAACAAACTTCAAATGCATCTTGATAGTAAGAATTACACCACTTTTATCACTGCTTTAGAAGCATATAAATACAAGATGCTATCATTCAAACTGACTAATGAATCAATCTTCTTTCAGCAATATATGAATGATGTTCTATGAGACTTTCTGAACGACTTTTGCCAAGTCTATCTAAATGACATTCTCATCTATAACAAAACAAGAAAGAAACATAAAGATCACGTTAAACTAGTATTGAGTCGACTACGCGAAGCTGAACTGCAGATGAATATTCGAAAGTGCAAATTCAATGTAGAAGAGACTGTCTTTCTAGAAGTCATCGTATCAGAACTAGATTTTTGTATGAATCTCAGCAAAGTGACAGTCATAGTCAGCTGAATCACTTTGATCAATCTAAAAGAAATTCAAAGCTTCGTGAAATTTGTTAACTTCTATCGTCGTTTCATTAAGAACTTCTTGAAGCTAGTCAAACCATTCACTCAGCTGACAAGAAAGAACACGTCTTTTGTTTGAAACGAGATCTGTGTTCAAGTCTTTGACAATCTAAAGAAACAAGTCAGTTCAATCTCAGTACTTCGTCACTTTAATCTCAAACGACAAGCTATTCTGAAGATCGATGCTTCAAACTATGTAAAAGGTGAAATACTATCTCAGTATGATGACGAGAAAGTTCTTCATTTGATGATCTTCTACAGTAAAAGCATGATCTTCGCTGAAATCAATTATCACATCTATGACAAGAAATTGCTAGTCATTATTCGATGCTTCAAACACTGATGACTCGAGCTGAAGTGCATTGAACTACTCATTCAGATATTCATCGATCATCAAGCTTTGAAGATCTTCATGAAAAATAAACAGTTGAGTCGATGACAAGTCAACTATCTGAACATTCTGTCGAAGTTCAACTTTCAGATCATCTTTAGATCAGGCAAAATGAATATTAAAGTCGATGCTCTAACTCGAATGTCTCTAGCGAACGTCTCTGAATCAGCTCAACAACTTGAAGATCATTTTCAGACTATTCTGACTCTCGATAAAGTCGATGTTCTACTCGTTGAATCGAAAGCAAATCTCTATCAGCAAGTGCATATGATCAATCAAATGAATGAGCTTTGCGATGAATATAGACAAGCTATGAACGAGAACAAGCTCAAATTTCATACCACTAAATTGAAGAACTGCGAAATCATTGACAGCATTCTCTTTAGAAAAGACTTACTGTGAGTTTTCGAGAATATGCATACGAAACTGCTACAAGAAGTGCATGATCAACCTTCAATCTTTCATCTCGACAATAAACGAATCATCGACCTAGTTCAGCGTTTCTACTATTGATCAGATCATTGAGCTACTATTCGATGATACATTCAAAACTGTCATGCTTGTCAGCGAAGCAAAGTCTCTAGAAATAACATCAATGAACTTCATCATTCTCTTTCGATTTCACAGAAACGCTGAAAAGATATAGCTATGAACTTCATTACTGAACTATCTCTGTCAGAAGACTATAACGTCATTTGCACAATCATATATCATCTCATCAAAGAACGTCACTATGTTTTCTGTCATTGAAAAGACGATGACATCTCAGTCGAAGAAACGGTTTGAATCATGCTATGAAACGTTTATCGACTGCATGATCTACTCAGTTCTATTGTTTCAAACAGAGACTCTCAATTCATATCGACTATGTAAAAGAGTCTTTGCAAGTGACTGAGAATCACAGCTAGTTTATTCACAGTCTATCATTTGAAAATCAACGATCAGACGAAACGAGTCAATCAAGACGTTGAACGCGAACTTAGAATTTACTGCAATTACATGCAGAACGACTGAGTCAAATGAATATCTATGATGAAATTCAGCGACAATTTCAATACCTTCTCAGTCATCTCAATGATCTCTTTCTACTTCAATAAAGAATTTCACTCTCGAATGAGTTTTGATTCAGATACGACTGACTATGAAACAACTCATGAACGACTTGAAGCTAGAAAAGCAGATAATATTGTCATTTGAATGAAAGAGCTACTGAGCTTTGATCATCAACAATTGAAAAAAATGAAGCTGATCATCGAAGTTCAGATCAATAAACATAGATGAAACGTCATCTATGAAGTAGATGACTGAGTTTGACTATCTTTCAAAAACGTCAAGACAACGAGACTCTGCAAAGATTTGAAAGACAAACAACTAGAATCGTATCAGATCACTGTCAAAGCGAAGATCTTCTATCATTTTCGTCTATTAATCAGCATGAAGCATTTGCATTCGATGTTCAGCTCGAAGCTACTGCAATCGTATTCAGAAGACTCTTTATCAGAACAGCATGCAGAATTCTTCAGATTCATCATTATTGATGATGATGACAATGAACATTGAAAGATAGATGACATTCTGAACTTCAGACGCTATCAAGGTCAAATACAGTACAAGGTCAAATGAAAAGATCTAAATAGAGACAATGAATGATACTATGTCGATAAAGATGAATTCAATGACTTCGAGAAAGTTTTGAACGAATTTCATGCGCTATACTCAAGAAAGTCACGTTAGTATCGAAATAACTCAATAAGAAAGCAAGCAAACGAGCGACATTCATGCAAACATGAATTTTCGAAGAGAGAGGTAATGTTACGAGCGTATCAAGGCTGAATAGAGCTAGTCAGTGTCTCTAGCTCAGATCTGACTCAGTCTCTATTTTCTTTCATCAACATCTCTTTGTTCAACATCATCTTTCTTTCTACATCACATTCTACTCGTGTCACAAACACATTCTCTTCAAGCTTAGCGCAGTCTCTGAATATTACTTAAATAGAAGCTCTTGTACTCATCTTCTTCTGTATTCTTAATATTCAGTTATAGCTATCTTTAAAGATCAAGCACTATTCAACTCTGACTTTCGCTGATTGACTCATCTAAACATGATTCTGACAGATGTCAAGTCAATTGAAGCAAACAATGATTGAAAGCTATATCAGCATCAGATGCTATTGTCAGAAAGTAAGTTTAAATTGCAGTCAATAGAAGCTGATCAAGAAGATGATCAGAAAGCTGATTAAGATCTGACTCAAATCTTACTTAAATCTGACTCAGAATCTGACTCAGATTCAAAACTTGAATTGAAAGTTAATCAAAATTCAATTGAAGAGATGATTTCTATTCAGAATCAAATGAATCAACTGTGCTTTGATATTCAAATAGTTATGAAACAGAACAGAAAAACTTGTCAAGATATTAATTTAGACAATTGCAAAGTACTTGATGAAGTACTCTGAAAAGATGATAAACTATGAGTTTTTCAATCAATAATCACTTGATTGATAAAAGAAGCATATGATCTTTTAATCAATGATCATTCTGACATGAATTGAACGTTGAACTTGCTGAGATAATCATATTGCTGATTGAAGATGAGAATGATGATCAAGCGCTACATTTGAAACTGTTACATTTGTCATAGATCAAAAGCATCGAGAGATTGAATCAATGAATTACTGAAGTCATTGCTCATACTCAAGCAGTAATGACAGAACATATCATTAGACTTCATTATCAATTTATCAGAAAGTGATGAACACAACGCGATTCTGACAGTCATAGATTGATTGTCTAAGAAATGACATTATATATTGTGTTGATCACATGATGAAGAAATCTTCGCAGAACAAACAGTCAAGCTACTGTTGATATGAATCTTCAGAACTCATGAACTATCAAGATCAATAATGTTCAATCGTGATTCACAATTTATATTGATTGTTTGAAAGTCTTTATGTCTGAGACTCAACATCAAGGTGAAACTATTCACAGACTATCATTCGCAAACAGATGATCAAACAGAAAGAGCGAATCAGAATGTGAAATGATATCTACGAAGCTATTGCTCATATATGCAAGACGATTGATTCACCTGATTATTTATAACTGAATTCATTGATAACAATGCTATTTTATCATCAATTGAACAGTCAGCATTCTTTCTGAATAAGAGCTTTCACTCTCGTATGAGCTTTGATTTGAATTCAACTGAATATGAGATCACTCAAGCTAGAATCGAAGCAAGCAAAGCGAAGAATATATTCAAACACATGAAATAATCACTAGCATTGATCAAGCAAGCATTAGCAAGAGTCAGAGTCACAATGAAGAAACAGATTAACAAGCATCAAAAAAAAATGATTTACAAGATAAATGACATGATGTTTCTGAACTCAAGAAACATCATGATCTCAAAATCATTAAAGAAACTAGATGATAAAATGCTAGAACTCTTCAAGATTCTGATCAAGATTGAACATGCATATTGACTGAAACTGTCGTTGACTATGAAGATTCATTCGAAGTTTGCATCAAATCTGCTGCAACTAGATTCAAAAGATGCTTTATGTCAGAATCATGCTTAAATGAGTCAATCAGCGAAAGTCAGGGTTGAATAGTGCTTGATTTTTAGAGGTAGCTATAACTGAATATTAAAAATACAGAAGAAGATGAGTACAAAAGCTTCTATTTAAGTAATATTCAGAGACTGCGCTAAGTTTGAAGAGAATGTGTTTGTGACATGAGTAGAATGTGATGTAGAAAGAAAGATGATGTTGAACAAAGAGATGTTGGTGAAAGAAAATAGAGACTGAGTCAGATCTGAGCTAGAGGCACTGACTAGCTCTATTCAGTCTTGGTACGCTCGTAACACTTTAGAAGAACAATGAAATGTGTTGAAATTGTGCCTAGAATTTAATCACACTGCAGCGAGATAGTGCATAACTGAGTAGAATGTTTGATCAATAGAGGTAGCTTTAACTAGAAAACTAAGAATACAGAAGAAAGAAGACGATTTCGAGCTGTATTTATAGTAGAGTGAACAAAGAGACGAAGTAGTCGATTTGTCAGAGCTCGAATAGATGAAATGTTTCAGCATATTTCAATTTGAAACATCGTTGTTTCTTGTTCATATATCGAAATTTCTAGAATCTATTGACTAGACTCTATTTCATCTCAACACACTTCATAACAAAATGAGTCGTCTGATTTTATAGTGATTGAAGACAAAGATGAATGAAAAGTGAAGAACATATTGAACTTCAGACATTATGAACGAGGCAAACGACTACAATATCGTGTCAATTGAAAAGAATACAATGTTGATTTACATTGATACAACATTGATGAAAGTGAATTTGAAGATTGTTTGAAAGTCATTAATGACTTTCATGAATGTTATTTGAACAAGTCAAGATAGAAATCAACTCAAGAAAGATTGACTGAACTGCAACAATGAGAACATTGCTAGATGAAGAGAAGAGATAATGTTGCAAGCGTGTCTCGTTACTTTAAGTTAGTTTAACATAAATTGTGTCAGACTATTATAGACTAGTACAGAGCTGATGTTGACACGCTAGTAATCTAGCGCATCTTCGTGAGTATAAGACTCTTGACGTGTTTCATCTTCTTTCTTCTTTAGCTTTGAACTTCTAGTTAGAATACACTTATATGATTCGCTTTATGCAGACTCATAACAAAATCTTTGAAATTTCATTCAAAATTCATGAAAGAAGATCTTGTTCTGATACAGCTTCAAGTACTATCGTTAAGTCATGTGATGATGATTGAAATCATCGTACATCTTATTTATGATTGACAGTATCTCTTCTGCTTCTAGAAATGAGTTCATGATCATGTTTCTCATTTAAATTGCTATGTGTTTAATTGCTGTTTTATCGACTCGACTTTTAATGTATGCAATCTTCAGTTCTTTGATAGAAAAATGATTCTTGTTTATCTTCAGCTTATTTTGCATTCAAGACAGTCAATTGTTTACATTCTGCGTCGAATCTTTGAACAGAAATAAGTTGAATAACTTGATTGACTTCAAAAATTGATCTTTAGAAATCAAAGTGCTTTGTTGACTTAATGCAACTTTTAAATGATGTATAATCATGTTTGTTACGAGCGTGCTCAGCCTTCTACTGAGACGCGCGTTCTCGAAGCGAGCCTAGACTCTATTGAGCCTAGCGCTTTTCTTTCTTCTGTACATATAGTCTTCGCATCTCGATAGATCTCGCTCTTTAGCTTTGAATTCTCGTTTACTCTCGTTTACTCTCGTTTACCTCGTTTACCTGATTTACTCTTCGTTTACCTGTATCTCTATGACTTGCTCTAGGCATGATTCTAACAACGTTCTTGTTTCTATTCTCTTTCTGCAGACACGTCTGCATAATCTTCAATGTGATGTTTATTTCATTGACATCTTCTAATATTTGAATCATGTCATTGTGAATCTTGATTTCAACGTCATGCTGATGAAGCATGTACTTGATAAAGATGATGATGTTGTCTGTTTCATTAGCTGTTATTCAAGCATTCAGCTCTTCATTGATGCTAATCTTGATCATTTTGTAGATAAAAAACAATACATTCATGTTCTTTTTTTCTGTGTTCAACATTGCATTCATGTCTTTCTCTTCTTCTGATGCTGCTCAATTCTGTGATAGAAGTGATTCTCTTCTAACATTTTGAAAGTCATAATGAGCAATGCTCACTGATTTTGATTCTGTGCTTCTAGTCATGATATGAGTAGAAAATTGCTGATCAAGATTCTGATATTACTTTATTGAACTTTCTGAGTTCAAGCAACGACTAGTACTTTATCGAACTTTCTGAGTTCAAGTACTGCTGAAATTTCTGATTTCTGATGATGAGCTTAATAAAGAGTTAATCAAGAGCAACGCATTCATGTTCTTTGATTCTGATTCTATCGAAATTTCTGATTTCAAATCAAGATTCTTCTTGTTAGAATCATGTCTAAAGCAAGTCATAGAGATACAGGTAAACGAAGAATAAATCAGGTAAATGAGAATTCAAAGCTAAAGAGCGAGATCTATCTAGATGCGAAGACTATATGTACAGAAGAAAGAGTGAGCGCTAGACTTGATAAGATCTAGGCTCGCTCAAAGAACACGCGTTTCAGTAGAAGGCTGAGCACGCTCGTAACACTTCTTTAGAAATTTCTGATTTTTATTAAGCTTTCTGAGCTCAAGTTCTGATTTGAATTATGTAGCTTGTTTTTATATTGTTTACACGTTAATAGCAAGATTAATGAGCTTTGAACTAATGTTATGAGTTTGCATAGAGCGAATCATATGAGTGTATTCTAACTAGAAGTTCAAAGCTAAAGAAGAAAGAAGATGAAACACATCGAGAATCTTATATTCACGAAGGCGCGCTAGGTCACTAGCGTGTCAACATCAGCCCTATACTAGTCTATGATAGTTTAACATGATCTATGTTAGGTTAACTCGAGATGCACGCTCGTTAACTTGAGATGCACGCTCGCAACAAGATCTTAGTGTGTCTGTTTGTAATTCACGTTTTATTCGTTCAAAGTATTCAATTTCATTGCTCTCATGTTCAGAATAAATGTTCATAAGCTCAAGCAAGACGTGCTAAATGATTATGCTTCAATATGTAAGATTTTCTTCGAGTCTCATGCCTGCGAAAGTCATGTAATTCAAGAAAATGTTGTATAACGCGTTCGAAAACGTTTCAATCGAGCTCGTAGAGTCGTAAGTGACAAGAAAGTAAGACATTCAATGATGAAGACGTGTGTCAGAACCGTGCCTAGGTGAGTCAACCAGCGAAAGTCAGGGTTGAATAGTGCTTGATCTTTAGAGGTAGCTATAACTGAATATTAAGAATACAGAAGAAGGTGAGTACAAGAGCTTCTATTTAAGTAATATTCAGAGGCTGCGCTAAGCTCGAAGGGAATGTGTTTGTGACACGGGTAGAATGTGATGTAGGAAGGAAGGTGGTGTTGAACAAAGAGGTGTTGGGGAAAGAAAATAGGGGCTGAGCTAGATCTGGGCCAGATCTGAGCTAGAGGCACTGGCTAGCCCTATTCAGCCTTGGTACGCTCGTAACAACGTGATGCATAGACAAAATCAATCAATATCTTTGCAGCATCATCATTGATCATCGAGTCAGAATCTGAGAGCTTGTTTTGAGACGTAAGACGATGATTCAAAGCGTATTGAATCTGACTTTGTAATATTTCGAGTGAGAATGCAATTCTGACGTATTGAAAGTTGATGTCGTGTAAAGTATGTACTGTTGGGACCGTGCCTAGATCATTCAACCAAAGGGGCTCGGGGCTGGTTGTTAGGGGCCGGCCTAGAGCGAGTCATAGGGGTGTCATTTAACTAATAGATAAATGCTAAGGAAGAAAAGTATCTACAGGAAAGAACTCGGTTCTTATATGTGTGTTCCTCAGCCCTGTGCTAG
>JAABUW010002660.1_pt1 | contig 26794 bp, 25 predicted proteins | sample 5560081 | NCBI WGS metagenome assembly JAABUW01 (sample SAMN10711882, study PRJNA513363) | rock metagenome | isolation source: Antarctica rocks | place: Antarctica: Victoria Land, Knobhead sud | reverse complement strand
TAAGGTCCTGTTCCGATCACCCTGGATGTTCGCACTGTTTGGTGGGGCTCATTGTTATTTGTGTCCTTCATCTTCCGATCTGATATTTCCAATGACGGTATGACGGTATGAGAGAGAAGAACCATATAACCAAGCCAAAGATATCTAGCAGAGGCGGTTGCAAGGTCTCGATGCATCATGCACGGTTTCTAACTACGAGTATCATTTTCCATCCCATTTGATTTCATAATCAGGCCTCCGATCCATGCAAGGCTGAGGCTGAATGTAAGCATTACTTATCGTTCTTGTCATTTTTCAACGGCGTACGGCTGAAGAAAGAATGTCGCTGGGTCGAGGCTTTAGACGCTTGCGCGAACAAAACTTCAGGCCCCCCGCCGCGTTGCTAGCCAGCAAATTTGCGACTCAATAATTCAAATCCGTCTCAGGTCCCTCCCATCTTTACAGCAGAATGCAACAAGTACATTCGCCCGCGCCCAGGGGCGGTCCTGTCCGCGGAGGTCCTGTGAGAGGACGCGGTGTCGCTGGCCGTGGAGCACCGGCAGGTCGCGGAGGACCTGCAATGCGAGGAGTGCCCGCAGCTCGAGGGGCACCCAGAGGCCGTGGGATACCCGCGGCTCGAGGATCTGCAGGCCGTGGAGGCCCGGCAACTCGAGGGGCACCCATTGCCAGAGGAGCAATTGCAGCTCGTGGACGGGGACAGGCTCATGTCCCAGCGAATACCGCTCATCGAGGTGGTGCGGTGGCTCATCCCCAAGCGGTTCAATCCGGCTCTCAGCCAGGTCATGTTGCAGCTGCTCCCGCACATCACAACGCGGCTCATCCTCAACATATTGCGCCTCACGGTGCTGTACAGCATCACCCTGGCACTACGGCGCAGAACACTAATTACTCGGGGTCGCATCAGACGTACGTTTCCAATACGCAGCAGAACAGTCAGCAGTAAGTGGAAAGGAAGGTTCACCATAACCTCAGAGTCGGCTAATCCGCTTTCCAGTAATACCCAGAACCCAGCAGCCGGCGCTGCAGGTGGCGCAGTTATCGGAGGAGTCGCGGGCGCTGGGGTCTATTCAGCCGTTAACGGAGGCGAGGAACCAGAGGGAGAATATGCCCCCGAGGGATATTATCTCGCTGAGGATGGGTACTACTACCCTAATGACCAAGGCTATGAAGGTCAAGATGGCTACGAAGGCCAAGAAGGGTACTACGAAGGCCAAGATGGCTACTATGACGGCCAAGAAGGCTACCAAGGCCAAGACGCCTCCACCAACGAAGCCTCATACGAATCATCTACCGCCTACCAAGCGTCCACCGAAGTAGAACAGCCTACCTACGAGCAGCCGGAAGCTACGAAAACCGAAGCCTACGAACCTGCGACCACAACGCCCGCTGCAGGCGACAATGATAATACGTCGACCAAATCGGACAGTGATGGTTGCTGCGGCTGTGTGATTATGTGAAGAGACGGGATTGAGGCGGATGGGTTTGCACGGATGATAATGGAGCAGGTTGGATATAAGTCTGCTCTCATACGGATTGTGAATATTCCTCACTTCGTTTCACAGGCGGGAGACTTGACTTTCCCGAGTTGGAATATCAATAATGGTTTGTTTCCACTAACCAACTGACGTACGAGATTTAACATATCAGAAACTTATAAAATTATTAATCCATCTGCCACCCCGCTCCAACGCAACCCACGCAAGATCTTCGCTTCGTATCAGTTCCACAACGCACGAGTCCAGACCCACTCCACTTCGAAACCCCACTACATACGCTCTCGCTCAGCTCCCACACCCCAAAAAACCCAAGCAAATCTCTCCATCTCTCTATTGCATCATATCTCTCCCGTGAAAAGAAGAGCTTCACCTCGTGCTCCTCCCATCCCATCACACCATACCACACCCGCCTGCATCCACCGTTGCTCCAACATCCCCATCGCCCATACCCCGTTGTCCACTACCCGACGCTTCGTATCCCATACCCGCAATTCCCCCCTCCGCGCCTCGGGTCTAGATGTTGCAAACGGAGTAGATATGTAAACGCACATTCCCTTTCTCTCCTCCACTCTCGACTAGCGCAGTCGCCAAGAAAGCCTGGACAGTTCTCGCCATTGACCTGGTCTATCGTTTGCCGAAGCCTTCGCCTCGGAGTTGGACAGGGATGTAATCAAGCCGGGTCGGGTGTCGTGGTATTTGAATGGGCATACGAAGGGCCGAGGGTTGCAGTGGCTGCTTTAGTTCGTCGATGTCTTTGGGCAGGGGAATGAGGAAGTGAGAAGGGTGGTGCGGAGGGGGGTTTGGGGGCTGGGTTTGTGGATGGAGGTGGGTATTGGGATGGGTTGGAGTGGAGTGGAGTGGAAGGGGCGAGGAGTTAATCCCTGAGAGAATATTGTTGAGGAGGTTATCTCATGTCGATTTGGTCCTTGTGGCCGTTTTCTATGCTCTGGGCTTGGTTTCCTTCCGCGTGGTCGTTGCCGAAACCCTCTATTGTATGTCTTTATCTCCCTTACGCCGACCCCTGAAAGCCTCCAAGTCGCTCCAGCATACCAAAACCCCCAAGCCCAATAACCCCCAATTACCCAATCCTTTTATACCTTACTGACCTTAACCCTTCCCTCCTCCCTCCTCCTCCCTCCCCTCCCTCCTCCCCCCTCCCCTCCCGATCGCTCAACCTCTGAAACTCCCCTCCCCTCGCAACGCCCAACCCCAACTTCTTCAACGGCGTCCCATCGCTCTGCCTCGACCCTTCCATCCCGACATTGATATCCCTTCGAGAATCCTTCTTCGAGGAGAAGAAGCTCGGCAGGATCTTGGGGAAGATGGGGCGAATGCAGGGGAGACAGGCGGAGACCATGCCGATGCAGGGTTCGGCGGAGGACCAGATGGTTGCATCGACGGATTCCCCTGGGGGAGACAGGCGGTTAGTTTTCTCAAGGAGGGAGGTGAAGGAGGGGGAGGGGGCCTACAGGGTGGGTCGAAGCCTTTGAAGCGGTTAATTACTACTGCCCTGACGATGCCGATGATGCATGTGCTGCATATATGCTGTCAGTACATGGACACACTTAAAACGGGGACAGAATAGTGACTCACATGCCACCAAGCATAAAAATCCCGCACAATCCCACCTTCTGCGCCCTCCCCATCTTTAACTTAACCACCATTGGGAAAGGCAGCACCAGTAGAATAACATCGCTCAAGAGATTCAGCATCGCCTCCGAAAAATACATCGATGGGCCGTTAATACATTTCCCGCCTTCGACCGTCTTATCCCAGTAGTAGCTCATCGGGATGCATTGTAAGCACGAGGTCAGGATGACTACGATACCCCAGGCTATGCTGAAGGCGCCGAGACACCAGGCCCATAGCCTGTAGGTGCGGACGGGGAAGACGCGGTAGTAGAGGAGGAGGATGGAGATTTTAATGGGGGGAATGGAGGCGCCCCAGGAGGCTTCGAAGAGGAGTTGGAGCTAGGAGGAGTTGGGTTCAAATGGTGGTTGCTGAAAGTTCGGAGAAAAGCAGGAAAAGGTGAGCTGACTTGGACATACCTTGTTGTACGTCAAGTGGTCGGAGGGAGAGAGGGTGGAGGCATGACGGCCGAGACCATAGCCGACAGCTGATGCACCATGGTGTTAGCTGATTGCGAGACGACATAGTATCGTGGAGGAATAGCACACCGACACAGGTGCTTATGCAGACCAACAGAGAAAAAGGCTATTGAGCATCAGCACGCTGGTTCTTAGATCTCGTGGATTCGTTCCTCACTAAAGCAATAATAATGGCAATGTCGTCAGCACCCAGCGCCACTTTCTTGAGCCTCCTAGCCACGATACGAAGAACGACAGCAAAGGTAGCTAAGAGGGCAAGGACGACATTCGCTACGAGCACTCGATAGCCTCTGTTGGCATACAGACCATCCTGAGGCTCATGAGATGATGCCATGCTCCGATGCGATTTCCAACGATTGACGCTCGCGATGCATGGCAAAGAGTTGGATAAAAAGACAGGAGATGATGCATGTTACCAGGTTGAATGAACATGAACGTGAACCAGAGTAAGCAAGGCGTCATTTAGGAGATTACTCTGGAGCATAGGATTATGTGGGTGCAACCACGACGTAGTATGTACGGATGGATGGATGGATGGTCCAACCATAATCTGTACGTGTGTGAGTGTGACAGTGTGAGACGAGATACGGAATACCGACAAGCCTTCAATTCCATCAGAAGGGCCGGACCGTGCCGTAATGGAAAGATCGCCCGAGGAGTCCCAAAAGATTCATCATTGTTGGTGTGGCTGGCGCTGCGGCGTCGAGACAAAGCACATTACTGTCCATATTCAGCTTAGTGCCGTGACCTCGCAGATCGAGGTACAAAATGCCGAGCAGTTTTATCAAATGAAACAAGAATGCATCCCATCCATACCATACCATACCATACCAGACCATACCTTACTCCATAGTCTTCATACGCCAGTTCCGTGAATTGTTTCCCAGATAACGAATTATAGATCCGAGCATCTAATGCTGGTCCGCCGATGAAACTTGCGCAACGGTCTTTGTAAATACACCGTGTCCCTACAATATCGCTGCTCTTCAGACTATTCGATGACTTTCCCGACCAAGAGCTAAACTCTACGTCGATGATTCGTTCAGATCATAGAGCAAACTTCTAATCGAGCAACGGCCCCATTGATGCTTTGCGATTCACCCATCGATTCAGCTCAAAATATGTTTGCCGCGTTCTGTCCTTTGGCTGGACCGACAGCTGGTATGCCTTCCTTTTTCTCTGGCTTTGCTATTGACTTCCAAAACTTCCAAGAAGAACAAGTGCCTCCGGCTCGTCAGGATATAGGCCAAAAATGATACCATAGTCCTTGTAGAGCCAGGTTTGATCTTCTGTAAAGAACCCGGTTTAGTCTCGTCTTCACAACGTCGTAATACTCATGTCTTCCGGACCGTTGGCGCCTGCACCCGTGAGGCGACCAGCAACTGTATTGACGATTACTACAAGTACTTCGGTTTTAGCACCAGAAGTTATCGACATACCGAAGAGTGGCGCCCCACTGATCGTTTTCCCATCCACACTAGAGTATATCAAACTTCCGTCTCCTCTCTTATTATAGGCTACCCCCTGATAGTGGATGACATCCGGGTATTTAATACGTGCAGATGGTCTCTGTACTGCCTCGCTAATCACCCCGGTTTTGTTTCCATTACTTACCGCCTGAGGAACATACAGGCTGCCACTATACCCTTCCGGGGAGTGGTCTGTGTAGGCATCAAGGGCCTCCCCTACCGTACGGTGTTGAAGCACGAGTTCTCCGTCACAATCAGACCGTGGGCGCTGATACCTAAAGGCGGCGAGATGAACATGGTACCTCGGAAGGTCTTGGAACAATAGATGCTTTGCGCGAAACCAACCCCAACCTAAGCGATCTATAGAGACGTCGAGGGGAACGCAGCAGATAGCCGGCGGCAGATTGGCGCAGACTTGCCGCATATGGTATTGCTGGTTGGGATCGTTGGCGAAACTAACATTAATTTGCCAACTAGCCTTGATGACGTTGAAAAAGAAGAGTAGGCGAATGATGGTTGAATGCATGGTCGTATGGGCCTATAGTCCCTTTCAACTCTTCTGCTTCTCTCGTCACCTCGTTCGACCAATGCAGCTGTCAAGGGAGAAGTTGAGGGAGAAGCAGCGTTGAGGGGCAGCAATATATAGACTTCGATTGAAGGATTAAAGACGGTGCGATGCTATGCTTAGACTCATCGCATAATTTGAAACCACAATCCATGCGTGTCTAGCTGAGCTTAGACAAGAGGCATGAATCAATGTGTATATCAGATGATAGTAGACGATGGGTTGAACGATCTATACAGTTGCACTAGTGTGACAGGGAAGAATGTCGACATTGAGCTAGGCGTTTCTTCTCTCGACATGGTTTTGCCGATAAGTTGCGAAAGTGCAAACAACAAGGAAGAGAAGGTCCGAGGGTCGGATTTAATAGTCGTCGCCAACCAAAGTTGATCACCACAGAAAGAAAGATACAGCAACCTCTAAATACAAAAAGTCCGAAAACGTTCCTGTATCATCAAATGTACCCTCTAAAACGCTAGTGGAAGCTTCGACTCACAACAAGGCGCTGGGTTGATAAACTCAAGGTTCTCTTTCTCACATAGGTAGAAGGTATGGGTTTTGCATAAACAGCCGCTCTCACCTCAAACGGGGCTTCGTGTGGAATTTCCTCCTGCACCACGGGGATATAGGGACGAGAAGCCCTAGGATGCACAACGGGTACGGTCGCATAGCAGTCGCAGGTAGGGAGACGTGCGCAAGCTTTGACGTTATTCCAGCGTCAAAGCTTCTTGCGTCAGAGGGTGCAGGAAGCCAATAGAAAACAAGATGCTCAAATCAACAGACAGATTCATTGTTTGCTTGAAAAAGATACCCGCATGGATTGGAAATTCGATGTACAGCTGATGCGACGAGAAAAATCGTGGCAAAGAAACAGATAAAAGTGATCAATCTTGGAATCTTTGATACATAATCCGTCAACTAGTTCAATAGTTGACCTGGGGTATTCGATCTGTGAATCGCTGTTTACTGACTTTCTACACTCTTTAATGCTCTTGATAGAACGTTTGACAAGCAGATACGTTGATGCTTGAGTGGGTCAAAGACGGCTCTTGCTGGGGTTCTATTCACTTTAACAGTAAGGTCAATCAACAATTCTGTAAAATAATTCGAAAACAAATCAAGAGAAGTGAGCGTATATTCAGAAGATTATAACCTTACACCATTCGAAAATCAAAGAAAAGTCGATAACAAGGCACGTCGATTTCATCTCACCCAAGCTTCGAAATTATAGAGAGTACTAACTAGTTCTAGAAGACAAAGAGCCTATTTGTGCCTTTGAAGATCTCTACTGCGACCGTTGTAGTTTCCTGTATCTCTGGCCCTCCTGATGCATTGCTTACTATGTGACCATCGCTTGAATCTATATCTATATATCTTCCACATCTTCATGTGAGATGAAATATATCCCAGTCGCAGTGTTGTTTGTCGAGTTCGTCTGGACAGTCTTACCACCCTTCAAAGCCCCATTCTCGACAACACCACCTCCGGGCACCGGATTGCGGTAGAGTGCATTAGCTCCACTCAGGACAGTGAAGTTCGCCAAGCTGATCTCGTTGGCATTCTGGTTGATGATAGTGGGGAGGCCAAAGTAGCGGGCGATCACCGACTCATGGCTTATTTGCAGCTCGTAATAGCCGCGGTAATATAGCTCAGACCATTGCAGCTCACGGTTGTACTCCACAAGGTGACTGCTGGCATTGTTGGCTTTGGCAAGAGTTATGTTGTGGCCATAAGGCGAAGGGCTTGAAACAGCTGTGCCGGCGAACTCGACACCGATACTACCTTTACCCGTCGCTGGGTCGTACTCATGATCATCAAGCCACACAAGATCGCTGACCCAGTTTGCATGGGAATCTCCAGAGATGATGATGTTGTTATTGATCTTGTTGTCGTAAAGTGTTTGGAAAGTTCTGTTGCGATTGGCTTGGTAACCGTCCCACGCGTCGTAATCGAGGGGGTTGACATTGCCGTAAGCAATTGACTCATTTATGCGAGAGAATACCGTTTGTGATCCGATCACACGCCACGCTGCCTTCCGTTCAGCGGAGGCAATGAGTTGACCGTAGAACCAATTCTCCTGGCGGCTGCCCATCATTGACCGCCCAGCGTCATTGGAGATGGCATGGACATAATCAGTATTCCAGTACAAGTCCGTAAGAGACCTATCGTAGTGACGGGTGTCTAGCATAATCAGATCCAACAGCGATCCGATAGAGAAGCTCCTCCAGATACGCAGGTTGTCGTCCATTTCAACTTGGCGAATGGGCAGCCACTCGAAGTATGCACGGACAGCATTCATCTTGCGCTGATCGACGCTGACACCACCGTCCAAAATAAAGGAAGCTTCGGTGTTGTTCAGGTCCGCTTCACCGTCACGGTAGGTATTATCAGCTACCTCATGATCATCCCAGACCGGAATCCAAGGAAACTGCTGGTGGCTGAGAAGCAGGTCTTGGTCTGTTCGGTATGTCGCATGACGCTTGCGATAATCGTAGAGAGTGAAAATATCTCGATCTGGAAGCGGCACACGTCCGATAGACTGTCCGTACCCATACTCCCCGTTCTTGTACTCGTAGATATAGTCCCCAAGGTGGATGACATAGTCAACCGAGTCTTTGCGAGCTGGGTTGCCGTACGCATTGAAAAAACCAAAGGGAAAGTTTGAGCAGGAGTATATTGCGAGCCCGATCTTAGTAACCAAGTCATCTTTCTCGGGAGTGGTCTTTGTACGACCCAGAGCACTAGTGACATTGGAATTGCAGACACTGAATTGGTAATAGTATTGGGAGTAGGGTTTTAGATTTGTAGCTTCGACCTACCATACCATTAGTTGCGCATTCTTCGATGACCAACTGGTCCTGGTCAAATCATACCTTCAGAGTGTAATCGACATCGGAGCTCGTGTATGCTGTTCCCGAATTCACCACTTTTGTCAAAGCTTTATCGGTTGCAACCTTGTAGCTGACGCAAACTGGGGCTGTAGAGACTGGCTTGTGCTCGTCTGTGTCGTTGTAGATTGGTACCGGATTATACAATGGCACATAGCCAGACACGGTCTTATTGCTGTTGACATTGTCTTGCATTGGTGCACATCTTGTCCACAAGATTACCGAGTTCGGGTATGGATCTCCGGAAGCAACGCCGTGAGTAAAATTTAGGCCTGTGGCATTGTATGGCGGAGAGCCTCCGTTACGCTTGTTCACCTTGTTGATTGAGATGCCTAGGCTGGGGTGGTTGTGCGAGGGACTTCCATAGTTGATGTTTCTGGCATAGGAGGCTGCCGCAGCTCCGGCCAAAGCCACAATTGACAAAAGCTGAAGCATGTGGGGCTGCTGCTGTTGATGGTCAATGCCCACCAAAGGGCGGGCGAAGTCTCGCCCTCTTATAAGCCGTGCTCTTAGCCATGAGCTCACGGCATACGATCTCTGCAAGCTTGAGAGATAGCCTGAATTTGGCGTCCCTACTTAATGGTATCTGTATGATATACGTTGGAACGGGTTCGGTAGCCAATGGGTAGACGGCAATGGAGCATGTCCCCCCCAAGGAGTATTCCGAGGGACCCACATGGTCGTCCCGGCGATTCGCAGAAGTTCTGGATGAGAGCGAGCGTGTGATGGGCCACCCTTGAAGGAATTGCAGGCACTCACAATAAACGTGTGCACCGTTAGACTAGCCCATTGGGCGGTCGAGGGTTGGTGAGTTGAAGTCCTTGAAGTGCGGAGATGGAGATGCAGCTAGCGAGGATCGTGCAGAGAGTCGCAATCTTGGTCTCTAAGTCGGTATCTCCGCGTCGCCATATCGCATAGTTCTAGAACATTAGGACATAGTACTGCATCTTACTGCGTTGAGATGTTCAGATGAACAGTCAAACTCGCCATCCTTTCGAGAATTGCAAGCATAAAAATGGTAGCTTGTGCGAAAAGAAGAATTGGGCCGAGGAACATAAGGTATGGCACTGATTAGCCTCGGATTTTCATACTTAAAATTACTACTGTAGTACTGTAGGTATGTACTTCGTACTGTTACTGGTACTTTAGGCTGTTGTTTACTGACTTCCTGCGCCTCTGGTTCAAGGCTTCCTATGTGTTATCTAGACTCTCGTTCTGATTAATTCGCGTTTTACCTGATGTTGGGCTCAGTTGTCTACTGGCGTTCTTCCTAATACCGTGCCCTCTTGATATGTGACGTCTAGATTGGTGATGTTGAAGGTAGCTAAGAGGCTTTCAATGTTTATTATGTCTCTAATTTAGGCGGTAAATACGCGAAAGGTACTACAGGCTTCGAAAGAGAATTAAGGGACTGCCTTGGTTTGCTCGTGGATTTTTCAACTGTACATGGCAATCTACCTCTGCTCGACCACTAGCCTGTTGACGTCTGAGCGACGTGAAGAACCCACCAACCTCTCAACTTAACAGCTGAGATCGTAGTTTGGTTGAAAGGCAGAATTAACCACCCCAAAGCTCGGACTGCTCGAGTAATCCTGCAGGGTGAACCAGAATGTGTGTGCTTCCTTGAATGCCTGGCATGCCACTGACTTCCAGTACGACTGGGCATTGGCTGTTGACGGTTGTGCTGCGCCTAGACTGTTCCCAGAGACAGGCCATCCTGTTTCGGTAATCCATACCCATGTCCCGGGCTTGACGTTGTTGACAGCACGCCTAGTCGCGTCTACACTGGACCAAAAGGTATTCGAACCATCGTTGATGGAGGCGTCCTGATAGTAAGGGTAGCCATCCGTACCCACAAAATCGCAAGCCATTATGACAGGCGCATTTTCTGGCTTTACCCACGCAGTCCATGTGTCAACATCTGTGATCGGAAGTGAGTAAAGACATGATACTGAAACAAGATATGAGAAAGACGTACGTCCAACTTCGACGGATCCTGCTCCTACTGACCACAGCATGCCGCGCACATCGTGGATTTGTGAGGCCAAAGTATTGGCATCCGTGTTCCCTCGATAGAGATCTTCGCTACCTACCGAGACGCTTATAATCCAATTATGACCATACTCTTGGACAGCAGCCAGCAATGCTGCTTTCTCGGCATTGAAATGATTCGTATCTTCAGTCCAGACGCCGACAAGAAGCGTCGTACCAGTCGCAATCGCAGCTGGAACCGCGTTGGCGAGAGTATTGCAGTCTGAAGCAGCGTACAACCGGGCGGAAGTGAAATGACCTGGAAGAGCTGCAAGGGTTTGAAAGTCCTTCTGCCAATCTGCTTGGCTTTTGCAAGCTCCATTGGGAAGATTGGCTCCAAGCTACATGAAGTGTCAGCAAATGTCGCACTTGCCCCCGATTTCAGCTCTTCACACATTAAAACCTTTCCAGTATGCTTGAGCGGTGGCGCTCAACAACAGGAATATTGGGGTAAAAGCAAGTGAGAGCATTGTTCTTATCTAAGATTATTGGGATATCGAATAAGCGGAGCAATCGTCTAGTGTTGTAGGAAACGACAGTGGTGGACGATTGAAAGAACTACAACTAACAACCTATGTATGGATGAAGTCCGAAGAAAAAGTGCGGATTAGAAGTGTTTATTTGTGTTCAGGGGCCATGAACCAGGATTAGAACAAACAGCGTCATCGCATGCCGGGGGCTAAGGTTCCCTCGGAAAGGGCCTCATGCAGGTCTGATGTCTCGTATTCACTTTTTCAGGCGACGCAGCCTACCTAAGGTACTTTATCAATTGATATAGCCCTAGCATCCCCCAAGGTGCTTTTACATAGTCGACTACCGGTCCACTTGTCTGACTTCTCATTTTCAGGCTTGGTTTCATCGCAAGAGACAGAAGAGATTCTAGATATACAGTATGACTTGTCCATTACACTAAGAATACTTATCGTGCAACTCCGCTGGCTGACTCTCGGGCATATTCTAGCGATCAATTCTTTAACATAGAACAATCTATATAGTGTTTTACAGCCTCGCAGATTGCTCCCCTGCTCCCTTGCTGTGCTACACAGCCGTCGTAGTCTTAGGCTCCAGCACTGTTTCCTCGGACCGAGTACCATGTTGCTCAATTTCATCGGACAAATCCCTTGAAAGTTGCAAATGGCTGATGGTATACAGCGCAGATCCTAGCTCGGTTCCGGAGGAGGGCAAATTGACTTGAGGACTATGCTGAACATGAAATTCATTCATACATCGGAAACAATGTATGAGAAAGCCTCGCCCTGCGCCGGGAAAAGAATGAAAGAGATATTAGTGACATGTTGCATCACCGATTCGTCCCTGGAATAGGGGTAGGTTGTCGAGTGTTCTAAAGTGATTTGGCTATAGGTCAATGTTTTTAGGCAATGTGTAGTTATAGATGAAGATAGTTCTGTACTGGCCCGTCAATGGAAATTTGGAATCATAAGTGGATCTGTCAAGTCACTCATTACCATAGGGTGCCTAGGATTTGAAAATTATGGTAGGGAGAGGTGCTAGCGCCGGAATTTGGTCGGAGTTTTGAGAATCGAAGCGCGTCACTGGCACGACTGGCTCCCAGTATCTTCTACATGACTTCGTTGGCAAAGGTAAGACATTATGCTGTCGGCTTTTACTGCTCGACCTATCGTCGAGCTCAAGCAAAGGGATAAGTCGAAGATTGAGTCCGTGTTGGCATATGGTGAGCTCAGCCTGCACAGATGAAGGTCCAGTATTAATCGAACCTCCGCAGGGGACCGTTTACTTGTCGGCCTAAACACGGGCAGCCTTCGTGTCTATAGAGTCAACGAGCTTATCGATGATCCGCACGAGCAGCATGAACAGACAGCCGCGAATGGGGTATCGTCGCAGCCGAAATCCAATCCTGTGGACTTAATGCGGGAGCAAGAGAAATTTTCAAAATACAGGATTGAGCAACTAGCCATTGTCAAAGAAGCCAATATTCTGGTCTCTCTATCTAACGGCTACGTCTCCACGCACGACCTCCAAACCTTCGAACTGCAAGAGACGCTTATCAAGACCAAAGGGGCAAGTGCATTTGCGGTAACGTCGAATATAGTCAAGGATGCCTCAACCGGGATACCATCGATCGTCTCGAGACTTGCTGTCGCTGTCAAGAGGCGGCTATTACTTTGGTCATGGCAAGATATGGAGCTTGCTTCCGAGACCTCTGAGCTTACTCTAGTCACTGGCATAAAGACGCTCACTTGGGCAACTGGGACGCGACTTATAGCTGGCCTCAGCTCAAGCTATGTTCTTGTGGACGTGATATCATCAGCGGTTACAGATATCGTCGGCCCAGGAAGTATAGGCGGCGCACCCGGGCAAGATGGAGGGCGGTTCGGAGGCGTTGGTGTTGCTAGCATGGGATATATGGGTATGGGAGGCATGATACCGAAGCCTCTTGCAACGAGACTTGGCGAAGGAGAAATACTACTAGCTAAGGATATCAATACTCTTTACATCGACACCGATGGGAATTCTCTAGGGCGGCGGCAGATACCATGGTCTGTTGCACCGGAAGCGATTGGCTACTCCTACCCCTATCTATTAGCCCTCCAAGCAACTAAGGGGACTTTGGAGCTTCGAAATCCGGAAACTCTGAGCCTCCTCCAGACTATCTCGCTAACAGGTGCGAACCAATTGCACGTGCCCCAGCCGAATGTGAGTCTAGCGCATGCTGGTAAAGGTTTCCTTGTGATGAGTGAACGCTGCATCTGGCGAATGAGAGCCCTAGACTACGATTCCCAGATAGATGCGCTAGTTGAGGCCGGCAAACTCGATGAAGCCATAAGCCTACTTGGTATGTTGGAGGATGCTTTGCTAAAAGACAAAGAGGGCCGCCTTCGAGAGATCAAGATGTTGAAAGCACAGATTCTCTTCGATCAAGGAAGGTATAGGCAGTCGCTCGATCTTTTCACCGAGGTCGCTGCTCCGCCGGAAAGGGTCATCCGCCTATATCCTCCATTGATTGCTGGAGATGTCTCTGTTTCATCTAAAGAGCATGATGCCGACAACAACATCTCGGCAAATGGAAATAGTACAGAGGGCAAAGCAGCGATGGTAGACGAAAAGAACGAAGACTCGTTCTCTGCTAAGCCATCATCGAGCCAGCCAAGCGGTAGTGATACTGGTAGCGTAAGGGGCGGGGATTCAGGAGCGTCATCTGCTGGAAAGGCGCTGGGTCAGTAACCCCCTGTAACAATAATACGGTACTAGACTGATGGGCCTGTAGAAGGAAAGGACTTGAAAAGCGCAACCGAGGAACTGCGGCCCTTTCTGGTGTCAGCGAGAACTAAGCTGCAGCGACTTCTCAATCCTGACGGAACTCTCAAAGATAAAGGTCTTAACGAGGCCCATGAGCCAGAGGTTGGATCATTGCTAGTCAAGCAGTCCTCTGATGGAAGCCAAGAACAACGGTTGCTCGATACTGCTAGGCTTGTGGATACAACTCTCTTTCGTGCATATATGTTTTCAAGTCCGTCTCTGGCCGGGCCGCTCTTCCGGATAGACAATTTCTGTGACCCTGACGTGGTCAAAGAAAAGCTTATAGAGACTGGCCGGTACAATGATCTAATCGACTTCTTTCACGGCAAGCACCTCCATCGTCAGGCGCTCGAATTGCTGCAGAAATTCGGGCAGGCTGAGGCAAATGAAGGGTCTGCTCCGCAACTCGCTGGGCCGCAGAGAACAGTCGCGTACTTGCAGAACCTTCATCCAGATATGCTTGGTCTAATATTGGAGTTTGTAAAATGGCCTTTAAAAAAGGATCCAGAACTTGGCATGGAAGTCTTCTTAGCAGATACCGAAAACGCGGAAAGTTTACCGCGTAGCAAAGTTTTAAAGTTCCTGGAAGGAATTGACAGGAAATTAGCAATCAGGTATCTTGAGCACATAATTCATGAGCTCAATGACACAACGCCCGATTTCCATCAAAGATTGGCTGAGAGCTACATCGAACGTCTCAATGCGGACGATTTTGAAAACGAGGAGGAGCGAGATGTATGGAAGAAGAAGACACTCGAGTTTTTAAGAACAAGCAGTAATTATCAGGCTTACAAGGCCCTTGGTCAACTCTCGAAGGATGGTGTGTTGTCCCCACCAAGGCCTTTAAAGCATCACTTGCATTCGCTAACACACGGGGTGTAGATCCAAATCTGTATGAAGCGCGAGCTATCGTGCTTAGCAGCATGGGTCAGCATAAGCAGGCCTTGGATATCTATGTCTTCAAACTTAGAGACCCGGCGAAAGCTGAGGAGTAAGGTTCTACGTGATCACCATCTCACTAAATTGCTAATTGGCCCTTCAGGTACTGCAACCAAACCTATCTGACAGAAGTATCTTCACCGCCTTCATCCCCAACAAAATCACGTCGACCGTCGACCAAGGAAGGCGAGGACGTCTCGCCTTCAATTTACCATAACCTTTTGTCCCTATACCTATCTCCCCCCTCACCATACGAGCCTCAGTGCGGACCGGCGCTCGAGCTCCTTGCCAAGCACGGTGCACGTATGCCAGCATCATCTACATTAGACCTAATTCCAGAGATCCTGCCCATCAAGAATCTCGAATCCTACTTCCGCGGGCGGATACGCTCCGCCAATACGACTGTGAACGAAGGCAGAGTGGTGGCTGGGTTGAGAAATAGTTTGGCCTTCAGCGAGGAAGCCAAGTTACGTTTAGGAGATGGTAATCCGGCTGGTAATGGTGGTCGAAACCGCAGGGTAGTGATTACAGAGGATCGAGTGTGTGGAGTCTGTTATAAAAGGTTCGGAGGTAGTGCGATCAAGGTGCTTCCAAAGTAAGTCAATCCCGTCGGTTCCTTTGTGGTTGCTGACTTTCGGTAATGCAGCAATGCTGTGGTCCACTATGGATGTTCGACCCGTTAGGAAGCGATACAGTGGACAAGGAGAGGTGTTGCTCCTATATCTTGGTGTTCTGGAGTTCTTACGGCCGAGGGCGTTCCTTGCATGGAAGCACGCTTTGCTGCCTAGATACCCCAAGTTCCGATTTATGTTTATGTATTACGGTCTCCGTATAAATTCAAGTAAATCCTGACCCTTTCCCTTGCAGCAGTCCCTTCTAGCCATCATCTTCAACATCCTCTTCCCCATATTTCTCCTCCTCCTGCTTATCATCTACCTTCAGCCCTGCCTTAGATGCCAGAACCTTATCCTCTTCCATTTTGCTTGTCAAGAAGGTATTCACCTCCTCCTGTAGTTGTGCGATTGATTTTCGCAGTGCGGACAGATACTGTGTTTTCGCGGCCGTGGAAGGGGTTGATGAGGTGGGGAGGGTATGAAGGAAAGTTTTAGAGGAGCTGGGAGATCGGTAATCGGCTTTCAGAATCGTGCTTGATGGCTTGCCATTGGATTCCGAGGACATCGTGGACTTGTAGGGGTGTGATGCTTGAAGGAGTCTTGAGATGGAATAGGTGAAATAGAGGTGTCGGTGGGGCGGAACATTTTCGGAAGCATTCAGATGTTCCGCCCCTCCAAGATTTCTATTTTACCACTTAGTGATCGTCAGCCCAAATCACTCACGTGCAATGAGTCGCTATAGGGAACCTTTACTGCCAATGCATGTAGTATCATTCACTGGTTTGGGCTAGGTTGGTGAAAGGAATTCTGCCCAGGAGTTCGCGTACCTGCGCTCGCTTTCGACATGAATTCGTCAACCTACAGACGACCTGGCGCTTTCTCTCCACGGCCCTCGACTCCTGCGGACCCATCACAGAGGCGACCCGTCAGCACTGATCCTTCCGAGAGTGACTCGTCCAGCTCGTCACAGGTTACTACCCTGTCCATAGACAAAAGACCCAGCAATTCACAGCAATCGCAGTATCCTTCACCTCGACCCTCGGGGTATCCTCGTTCCAATTCGAACTCTAGTACAACGTCCGTAAACAATTTCTCTAGACCAACAATACCGCATGCCAACAGTGATCTTCCTTCTCGGAAGAGCTCACCACTAATTGGGCCAGACCTGCAAAGGCACAAGAGGCAGCATTCTCAAGGCTTCTTCGAGCCGTCTCTCCCTACGGCAACATTGGCAGATCACGCAGCAATGGCGAAACTTACTGCCTCTCAGATAGCCGCGCAAGCTGCAATGCAACATCAGTCATCTACCCAACACGCCCGAAAGCGCTCACAGACCGTTCCCAGCCCACAATCTCCACCAGAGCCTGCAACTGGAAGGCGCAAACCTCCACCAATCCAGACTGTACGTGATCCATCCAGAATGCCAAGCGGCCTAGGTACACCTACCCAGCAATATTACAATGGACTTGTTGGCGGAAACACCGCTGCAGCGACTACTGCTGCTAATGCTGCTTTCCCACGAACTCCTCAGCTTTCGCCCGGGTTGACAACATTCCAGGCGCCAACTGAGAAGGAACATAAGCTGAAGACAGAGAGATCTAAGATGAAGCTGTTCTCCAAACCGAAGCAGCTAGCGATATCGAGCAATAAAGAAGTGGATCATAAGGACAGACCGTTGCCCTCTCCTAATAAGATGGGGCCATCTGGTTCAAGTGGACTTTCAAAGATCATCAACCCTTCTATGGCTAGCCTCGCTGATTCCATGACAACTGGGGGAGCTCCTTCTATATACTCTACGAACAATGCATCCACCTCTACTTTGGTCCCTGCAAACCATGAGAAGGAGAAAGAAAAAGCACACAAGCACCATTTCCTCTCACGCCAAAAGAACAAACTCAGGGAAAGAATGGATGACCACGCTCTGCCGCTGTCTTCGGCATCAAGTAATTCCAAACCTTTGGACCCCAGTGCGCCGCAGTCGCTGTATTCTTTCGCGCCAGCATCCCCAGGGCCAACGGCAGCATCGTTTGCAAAATCTGTGAGTGGTTTAGATCTTCGGCACGGAGGCCGTGCACTACGCGAAAAGAAGAAAGAGGAGAAAGCCGCAGCGATCCCGCCTTTCGAGATTAGGAGGCCGGAGGCGGACCCTTCAACGAACCTGAGTACTTCTGCCCCTGGGAACGCGTCCCTCGCAGGCGTTCATTCAGTTGATGTACCTGGCCAGTCCATTCTGCAGGGATTCGGTCTAAATAATATGAGTCCAGAAGATGCTTGGGACTTTCTAAAAGCGAAGATATTGATCATATTCGAAGGTGAGGAGCTTCGCATGCCAGTAGAAGACCTCAATCGACTTGTATCAGTACATATCCAGCGGTGTATATCAAAGCGGCTTCCAACTATCATCATCGACGATCTTCGCGACATGCTACAAACTGGCTTCTTGTCGCTAGACCAGACCCTTAGGGGAGTACCCGATCAAGGGCTAGTTACACAGCTAGTGAACATCTGGCTTCACGTGTTTGGAACAGTCTTACCCTACATGCAAGCTGTCTTCCTACCACTTGATCTCGAATTCAAGGGTCACGGTACAATCTTGTCGCCACAAGAAGCTGCTGAATTCTGGGGTGCAAACCCGGACTCTACTGAAAACGCGTTTGGCAACGAATTTGATGTGAGGAGGATTGTGCTGATCTCATACCGCGACAACGTCATTTTACCTCGCCATGACTCGTTGAAGGCTACTTTCTCACGCCTTAGTTTAGAGAGCATTAATGCGGGTGTCAATGTCAGCAATGAAAGTCCTAATCCTAGCGGCCGGCCTGGCACAGCAGCAAGTTTAGATCCCGCCTTTGCAAGCTTCAACTCTCAAGGCTCGACACTTCTTGGGGACACTGCTGGTGCGAGAAGCCGGGCCACGTCGAATTTATCTGCTCCCGAGTTGCCTCCCTTCGCTTCCCCGTCGGCTCGGAGACACGCACCACTAGATAGCTCGCAGGTTACCGAGACTGTGGGAAGAATGCTTCAATGTGTCACTGTACTAGCAAGCGTCCAAAGCGGCGATGATGCTCAGCTCAAGATGGAGGACCTGGCCAAGGCACTCAAACTCAACTGGCTTGGAAGAGGCCGGACCGGCAGAAATAGGAGAGGATTTGTTGGGGCGAGAATTAGACCGCCGATTGTGCATGGTAATTCTGGAGTTCAAACCGAGCACGTGGATGAGAGCAGGAGAGCAAGCATGTTGTGAACCCTGTATGATGCGAAGACACGAGGAATAACAAGCCCGTCACTCATAGAATCCCAACCATGCAGAGACGAAGTATGGCCCTACTTGCAAGATTTCAGGATCTTATCGCCCTGGACGGTGAGGCCTCCAGTACAGCTTTCGATGTTACCCACCATAGTGGGACAGAATTTATTTTATGTTGATTGAAACCCCAGGCCTTACATGAACGAGGTATGCCGAAACCTCCCCGTCTTCCAAGAACGTATTGGAGCTAAAGTATCATACAGGTCATAAAACAGCATTTATTATTCTGCGAATAAGCAATCCACCAGTACATGCTTCCAATTCAACGTAAAGTCTAGTATGTGTGATCAGTGCCTACATCACCTTTCAGCTTTCTAGAGCATGGAATCCGTGCAGAGTATTTCGAAGTCCCGCCGTTCCGCAATCGAGAGGTAAGCTCGACGTGTGACGAAGAGTCTTCTGCTTTTCGAACTCAAGAGCCTACGTACTGAAGTAGATCGTCCTTTTCAAGGGATGTGGTAGAGCGTGCTAAACCGTCCTCTTAATTTGCAAAACAGAAATGCACGCGGTAACAGTTGTCTTGGGTACAATAAGTACCACTAAGCCTGGACCCCCTACAATATTGCATAGCCGCCTGGGCATGGCTTGTGTATGAATCGTTCAAGATAAAGCTCAGATTAAGTTGAGACTACGTACCGTTGGGATGGTCTATCAAACATTCTACCTAGCTTGATATAACCCTTTGCTTATACGCCTATCCAGACCGCTTTAGCGTGTGTTGGTTGTTATCTCCTGATTATCTAGTACCGCTACTTCGCTCTCGCCCCAAGTATTCCTTATATCCATACTTTATATACCGGTGATTGTTAAGTAGCGCTTGGTGCCATTTCTGGCTACAGTACTTTTAGCGCATACTAACACTATTCCAACTCGATCTCTATTTTAGGATCATGCTTGATAAGCTTTGATAGGAACATATGGATACCTTTCAGGCAATCTTATTGTTGTTCAGTTGCTCAAATGTCCATGGCAGAATATGGAACGGTGCAAGCTACGAATCGCCGAAATTGCTATCCTGGCTCGAAGCTTAGCACAACAGATTCTGATGGATTTGGGGCTAGAGCCCGTCTGGGATCAAGAACATGTCTATGTTCCTTCTTCGCTGGTCTCAAGGCCCTGGTTTTGCAACAAAGACTACAATCGCCGAGTCTACTACAACGACGCCTTCATTCTACGTTGCTGACACCTTCACATGTTCTTTGTCTGGTCGCAAAGAGAAAACAAAGCCGTTATTGTATTACCCGACAAGCCATTATTCTTGGTGAGGGAGGCACGGCTTTGTTGTTATCCGAGTTATCAATGGGGACACCGTCCAGAGAAGACCCGTAAAAACCTTCGAATACATAAACTAATACACCGTGAGATACTCGGCAACTTATCAAAATGAGTGCCCTCAATTATGCCAAAAGTCCGACCACCGATGAGGGCGTTGAGCGCTCTATCAACGCTATCACGACAGCAATTAATGATATTACAATTTCCGAAGCGCAGAGTCAGGAAAACATTGCTGTGGGGTCTAGTTCTGGTCATACAGACGTCGATTCGGTGTTAGCGGAGCTTTCTTCATTATATTCGAATCTCCTCACCCCAAATGCCTTTACTGTTGCAAAGTTGATCGAAGACCTCAGCAACAAACGCAAGAGGTATGCACTCATCAGATTTCTTTTTGATGATGCCAGGCTGAAGCTCGAGGGCGCGAAATCATTCTTCACAAGGCTCTCGGAGGAGCAATACAATGTGCTCATACAAATCCTTAACGAATCCTCGCTGCCGCGCTTCTGGAGATATCTGAAGATCTGTGCAGACATCGAACTTGGACAGTGCCGTCACTTGCCCACAAAAACAGGCCATGCTCCGGCGTTGATAGTTCGGATTCATAACCTCCCCAACACATTATTCGACGCAGCTCAAGAGACAGTTGTACCTCGCGTACTTATGTCATCAATGCAACGGCTAAAAGGTCTGCCTGTTGATCTACTCGAACCTATCCAACGTGGAATGGTTTGGGTTGTTGACGACGGTCCACCGGCTGTGTCAACGGACTTGATATACCGCATGCCAACTCTTCAAATCTGGAACATTCTTGCTGTACAGTTACGGTTCACTCTGAACGACTTATCTGTCGAGGGCGGGCCACTGACCGCAGGAGTCGTAACAAGGGCGGACCAAGGCCTCGACGAAGCCATGGGCCGATTGAGCATGAATGGTAACCTGGTTACCGAGTTGGTGAAAGTCTGGCAGGCGAAGTACGATCAAATAGCGGTACTTCGACTTGAGAGCCTCATAGTTGATATGACCGAGGCTTATAGCCCGGACGGGGCATTCCTAGGTGTCGATGTTGCGAGGAGCTTGCCGCGGTTCATCCATGGATGTCCGCGTAACATCATGGTCTTGGCACCAACTGAAGATTGGAAAGATGAAATCTATAGTATCCTGGCCTAAGGCAGCCACGAGCCGGACAGCGCCAGAGCTTCCTCCTTGACTTGTTTCGCAAGTCCTTCTTTGTCTCTTTAAATACTCACGATACCCTCTATATATATTGAAAATCTGTGCAATTCGTATTTTACCTATCCATCTTGCAGTCTCAACTATTTCGATCTTGCAGATTTTTCTGTTGCATATGGACTTTGACTATAATAGCACCCCTTGAATTTTTCCACGCCGAGCTAGTAGATCGTAACCCAGTGGGCTCTGCTATAGCATCGACCCTTGAATTATATACTCAAGGGCCAACCACCCCTGGGAGACAAGATCGTAACTCAGAGATCAGAGTCTCCGGTGAGCCTTGGAACAAGGGAGAATGCCTTTCCTAGATTCACCAATTTTGATGAACCAAAGCGCTACTCTCATTGTGGAGTTGAGATCATTGGTCTATTTTATAAAAAGGATGCTGGCGTACAAGCTTATCGTTGTTATATCATGTGCTTCCATCAGCTATATCTTGCGGCCAAGCTCTATGACAGCTATCACATTTTCCGAAGGATGGATTGCTCACTAGCCATTATTCCATGATTCCTGTCCCCTGGTTTGCAATATTGGATCCTAGAAGTAGAAAGTGTTGATGAGGTGACGACGGAGGCTCGGCACAATACATGGCCGTGTCAACACCGTCACTAACAAATTTATACTCGTTGGCACCTATATATTCGACTTTCTATCCGCTGTGTCGGACTCTTCTCCTACTCCGTACAACGTCCGGTCAAAGGCTTCGATAAGTCCTAATATAGACTTTGCCCGAACAATTTTCGAAGCACACGTACCCAGCCAAGCCACTCAAGATGGTTTTGACCACGATTCAGCAGAAGAGCGTGGCTGCACAATTCTTCGCTGACACGAACGGCGATGTCGATGATGCTACGACATCATATGACATGATAAGGTATGGAGACGACGCAGTAGTCATTCGAAGAACAAGTCGCGGCACCGATTACAAAACGGTGGATCTTTCATCCCCGGATCCTACTGCATTAGCTGTAAAGCTTCGCTGGCTAATCAGTCTTCTTGTTTGGACTCTATATGCCTTGGCTCGAAATCTGTGCTGGCTAGCTAGTGTTCCTGTTCAGATTATAGAATTCCTGCAGGAGGTCATTACCGAATCTCAAATGGACAGAGAGGGTATGATTCCGCGTTTATGGGTAGCTCTATCCCCACAAAAGCGAACGCTGCTTACGGACAACATAAACGTGATGTCGGAAGCTCACATCCATCGGCTGAAGACACTTCTCGCTCGGCTCCCAGATAAGAGATACTTGGAAGTTGTTGACCTACTCGAGAACGCGAGTAGTTGCCAGCTTGGTCACTATCTAGCGATATGTGTTTCGACAACGGATGTCAGTGAAGTTGACAATGCCAGAGGCATTCACACGGACGAGCATATGGGCGTCCCTAGCCTGATCGAGAGAACCTTTTCGAAAGACGAACAACATAAGATAGCGTTGCATCGGGCCAGAGAGTGGTCAGAGCTCCAGGACCGCATTTGGAGATTACCGGCGGAGCTGCAATTAGAGATCGAGGAGAAACTCTACGAGGCTGCTTTCAGCCCTGGAAAGATTTTCCCACATCAGTACCCTACGGCAAACGGCAGGTTCAGACACTCAGGTCGGTTCTACGATCCTCCAGCTCCTAGAGTGCTCTTCGCTCTTGACCGTCACAACTATGCAAAATACTGTAGGGAGCTGTGGTCCGGTAACACGTTCATCATCGGCCCTGGGGAAAACTTCGCAACCACCTGCTTTCTATCCGGCACTCTACCGGATTCTGCCATCAAAGCGATTAGATCCATTGAGCTTCGCTTTACCACAAAAGATTATGATGGTGCAGATGCGAGAGTTGAACCAATTTGGGGCGGGACCGTAGCGCCGCGCAGAGTATACAAGAACCAAGATATACTAGATATCATGCGGCAGTACCAGATAGAGGCTCACGACACTGAAACAGAGCTATTCATCATCTGGTTTGCAAAATTCCAAATCCTGGCGCGGCACCAGGGGCTCGAGGCGCTTTCGGACCTGACGCTTGATTTTACCAAAGCGTACGGGCTAGACGGCGTCTATCTGGGGGGGAAATTCTGCGCGAGACGAGATCTACCAATCTTTTGGTACGGCCTGCCGGTGAATTTCACTATCAAGGCGCCAACCGACGAGTTAAAGGACGCAATACTCGCTAGATTCGTTACCGTCAATCACTGAGTGGCGAAACTGTATTGTTGGAAAGTCACTGGCAGACTTGGTGCTTGGATTCGGAGGCGCTGGGAAGGCAGTCAACGTATAAACCAGCATAGGATCCTTAACAATACAATCATGTCGTGGTCTAGGCTACTTGATACTCTCGACAGATTACACGGTAGTGATTATGCCCCTTTTCTAGTATCCAGTATTCAATGAGAGTAGCATTAACCAGACAAGCTCGCATTTTCTCAGCCTCGAGGCATGCTTTCCCATTCGCACTTTAATAGCCCAGTTCCAACCTATGGCATTTTCTCTCAAGGTATAAAATCACCATTGTTAACCTTGAGGATTATACGATCTTGTTTTCTTCACGGAAACGACAAGCCAGGAAGGTATGAACCATGCTCACATATCCCTTTCTTACGCATGGTGCTTGAAAGCAATTATTTCTTGCTTCGTAGTAGCCCGATTTATGATTTAATCGAATGCAGTCATGGTCTTCATGAATGCACGATGGAATGCACGCCAAGGAGGTTAAGGTTAACTTCTTGATTCACATATCGTGTTCTCGTGCCTTGGTGGCTAATACAACTATATGTGTTGGTGTTGGGTCAGAGCATTCACTTCACCCTACTTTAATCTTATCAACAACACTCCAACTAAATTCAGAATCCACAGTACATGTTGTAAATCCTCTCTTCTCAACTTCATTCCCTCCCATCGCGGATCCCTTTTTCCAACGCGAACCATCTGTGTATACTACAACGGCCGTACTGGCTGCCCCCGCCTCTAACTTTGGTTTTATCTTTGGCTCAGGACATAGATCGCTGCTCAGGGAAATGGAGCCCAAGGAACGTCACCACATAACGTCACTGAAGGGGATCAAGGGTAAGTGGCATTATGAAAGGTCCCTGCGTTCACGAGCACTTGACTAAATTCCCCTAGGTCAACTTACTGCTGCTGTTCCAAATTACATAAGAAGCCTCTGCAGATATGAACCCCTATGGCTTGGCGATATCGATGCGGAAATCAAGGCCTATCATGACTTAAGTAAAAAGGGATCCAAACGTATACCTGTATGTCTTAACTGTCTGCAAAGTAGACCATGGTACTGATCTAAGCAAAGACAATGTCAACGGCTCATAATGCTCAAGAGATGTTGTTGTTGTTGGGTTTTCTCGATCGGGTTACGGGAAGCCGTCATGGTTGGATGATAGAACTCTATGCTCGATGCGGTGGTATGGACGTTAGGAGATTGGTCGGTCATGTAGTTTCTACGCTGCACTACAATGCTGATGTTTCAGTAGGCGTTCCTGAAGCTCCACATGTTTCTGTCAGATGAGAAGCGTGATCAGCTTGCTGAGATCGTATATCTGATGTCTAAAGAAGGTTTCTGTCGGTTCAAGAAACTCATGTTCAAGCTTCCCGGCAGAAGAGCTGAGCCCTTTGCCGATACACTCGAACGAGCAACTCACTGCCAATTTGATCTCTATATTAGAGTCCTCAGTACCACCGATTTTCCGTGGAAAGGCGAGAAGCCTGAGGACGAGGGCCCGGATACCGTTGATCGATCTGTTACCAAACAAACATCGATGCCCCCGGAATTGGAAGAGACGGGGGACGAGTGGCACACACTGCAGCAGCATATTATCAGTCTACCTGGCGAATTACGAGACATGATTGAGGAATCTCTCTGGGAGATCGCTTTCCGTCCCGGTCAAATCTTCCCTCATCGCACGCAGGCCTTTGATAGCATGGAAGGAAAAGCTTATAATCCGTCTGTTACTCGGTTATTCCTCGCAATGGACAAGGCGCTGTATGAATGGATCCGGATCGGATTTTGGTCGGAGAACACGTGGGTGATCGGATATGGCGACGCAGAATCCACAATGGGCTTCCTGAACCATGTTCCAATTATCACAGCCACTGGAAACGACCTTACTGATATTGAATTTCCCAATGTTCACCTTCCTAGAGTCCGGCTTCATCTCGAACTCCGATTTTCCAGCAAAGACTTGCCCGGAGCTGCAGATCATTGCCTCGAAATCACTAGTGCTGAACTAGAGTATCGCTCACCATATAAAGAGCCCGATATCCTCAATTTCCTGGATGCCTATCGATGGAATGTTGGATATGTTGCAAAACAACTCGACTTTATCTGGTACCAGAAGTTCCTTCGTATCTCCGAGCTCGATGACTTGGAGGAACTGACACTAGACTTTACCGAGGCCTTTGCACCAGGCAATGAGTTCATTGGGACGAGGTTTGCTCGAAGTTGGCCGGTGTTTACTCATGGAGTACCGCCAGTGTGCTATATCCGGGCGCCAACCGACGAGTTGGCGCGAGAACTCTGCGACATTATTGGAGACAAATGAGTACCGAAGGTTCTCTCGTAGTTCGGGATTTGTCAGATCGAGCCTACCATCCTGAACATCAGACAAGGACTCTATGGCTAGCAGTGTTTTTAGCCCCTCGTGCAGCATTCGAAGTTCCCACGCTTTCTCCTGCGTGCACTGACTCTGGCATCCTGACTCAGGAGATTGGACAAACGGTACATTATCGCTGGAATGGCTGAGAGAACGTAAAGGTGCTTTGAAGTAACAGAAGAAACTGGTGAAAATTAAAAAGCACTTTTCTGTACCTACCTCTACCGAATCTGCTTGCAATTCGTTCTCGTTAGTTAAACACAACCAATCAATGCAATACCAGTTTCATTTCCTCAACCGTTCAGGGTCCTCAGTACACACTCGTAACCCAACAATAGATTCAATAAACATCTGCACGCACGAACGACATTGGCAAGGACTTAACCTCCCACCATCTAGGTCAACATGCCAAACGGCAGGGAGATCAATAAGAAGAACCCTCGCAAGAAAGTCGGAAAGTCTCCTTGCTTCCCTTGACCCATTAATCCTTTACACTCCCTACATCGTCCGTAACTAATCCTCACCTAGGCCCACGACCTCGCCCTCACCAACCCCCACCAGTCCAAAAAGCAACCGCTCACGGGGCACAATCTCAAGACTCGAAGCGATCCGAGAATTCCTCCCCCTCAACGCCTCTTCTCTTCCATTTATCCCCCCGCCCCAACTCCACCCATACTCCCAACTTACCACAGTACCATCCATAATGCCCTACCACCCCAGCCAGCACACCGACGACCTTTGTCCTCTCCAACTCTCGACCTGCGTTCCTAGCCAAGGACAAGAACCCCACCCACCCACACAACTCCAACTCCAAAAAACTCCACTCGACGCGCCCGAACCCAAGTAGGGAAACGCCCAGCGAATCTTGTAGGAACGAGCAGAAGAGGAACAACCGAATTCTCAGTGGGTTTACCAAAGCGATTTTGAAGGAAGGAAAAAGCTAGGGCGCCGTTTCCGTTGATGGGGGGGGGGGGGGGGGGGGGCCGGGGGGGGGGGGGTTTTTGTTTA
>JAABUW010002657.1_pt1 | contig 26801 bp, 27 predicted proteins | sample 5560081 | NCBI WGS metagenome assembly JAABUW01 (sample SAMN10711882, study PRJNA513363) | rock metagenome | isolation source: Antarctica rocks | place: Antarctica: Victoria Land, Knobhead sud | reverse complement strand
CGGCGACTCCTGATCCAACTGATCTGGATCGATCCCCTGGACCCGGACGCCACACTCACCCGATCAACCTGGCGACGCCGCCACCAACAACGCGCCCGCCACTGCCACTACCGGACCCGCGGACCCCAACCCTAAGTGCGGCTGTAGTACTAGGTGTACCACCTCTGGGACGACTGCGCCGATCTCGTCGCCCCTGCGCGGACGGCGCTTCCGAGGGTCAAATGATCGCACCCGTCACAGAACGTTGCCGCGTTGGAGGGCGTCGATCGGCGTGATGGCCGCCGCGGCAAACCTCGAACCGGGCCGCCGACCCCGTCAGCCTGCCGATCGGCATGGCGGCATTGTCGGCAGCAAGAGTGGCGATTTCGTCGTCATACACCGCGACGATCAACAGTCATTGCGCGAAGCGCGGATCGACCGGGGGGTGAGCCGTCGGAGCGGACCGCTTGCGACCAGGCCGATCCACGGAGGTCAGTACGCGACGCTGAGGTGTGCCCGCCGGTGCTTGCACTGCTCGATCTCGTCGACGATCGCCATGGCGAAATCAGCGCCACTGATGGCCGAGGAGCCATTGTCATCGAACTGAGCTACCTCGCCGCCGAGCCGGTACCCTCCGAGGGCTTCACCCGGCGCATAGGAACCGAACAGCTGGGCGGGGGAGACGAAGGCTCAGTCCACTGACTCCGGCGTCTGCAAGAGCTCGCTCAGGATGGTATTCATCTGCTCGATCTCGGCGGCGAATTCCGGCGCGTTCTGGCCGCCTTCCGCGAGACGTGGGCCGCCTTCTTCGAGGCGTAGGGAGCTGAAACCGCCGACAATGATGATGCGCGTGCCGTTCTGGGCCGCGAGTTTGGTGAGGTCACGGTCCACTTCGACGATCCGCCCGTCGAGTTCTCCGCGCGGCGAGAGCGTCGAGACGATGGCGTCGGGGCCAAGGACCGCACGGGCGCGGACGTCGGCGTCAAGAACCGAACCGGTCTCGTAGCGGACGCCGGCCACCCGCTCGCTCTCTTCCGGGATGGTGCGGCTGAACGAGATGACCTGGTGCCCGCGGGAAGCGGCCGCGCGGACCACGTTCCTTCCGGCGTAGCCGGTTCCGCCGACGACGGTGATTCGGGACATGACGATCTCCTAGGATGGTGTGACAGTGGTGGTGCTGGCTACGCTACGGACGCAGGTCACCCGTGGAAAGTAGGCACCTTTTGGTAACTATCGATGATTCGCCTCTGCAGACTGATGCCACCCCCAACCCGTATGACGCTGGTTGCCCGAGTCGGCGGGTGCTCGACCGGATCGGCGACAAGTGGACCGTGCTGGTGGTGGGGACCCTCGCCGGCGGGCCGCGGCGTTTCAGCGAAATCTGCCGAGAGGTTGCCGGTATCTCCCAGAAGATGCTGACGCAGACCCTGCGTGGCCTCGAACGCGACGGCCTGGTCACCCGAACGATCTTCGCCGAGGTGCCGCCGCGGGTTGAGTACGAACTAACTCCTGCTGGTGAGACGCTTCGTGGGCCGCTGAAGGCGCTGGAAACGTGGTCCATCAACCACTTCGGAGAGGTAGCTACTGCATGGGGCCGTTTCGACGCGTGATCATCCCCGCCTGTAGCGCGATTCTCCACACCCACAACGCAGTCCCCCAAGGTGGTCATGTCGGGTGGGCCTGCGGTAGTCGGTACGCAACGGCTCATCGCTGGCGCACCGCTTGCGGCGTGCCGGCTGCAGCCGGTCGTGGATCCCGAGTGTGACGATGCAACCTTAAATGCGTTGGTACACAACGCCGCCAACGGACAACCGGTCCACAGCTTCCCAACGCTCGCGGCCACCATGCTTGCGGGCGTTCCGAGGTTCCCCGGGCATGTCCAGGACACCGACCCGTCGACGAGATGAGCGTTGGGTCGGTAGCGGCCGAGCCGTTTCGCCGGGTTGAACCCGACAGTGTGTCCGGCCGGGCAGGGCCTTCGGTTTGACCTGGACCACCCGGCGACGCCGACTGCGGACTAGGGGTGAGAAACCCGGTTTGGGTGACCGAGCGGACCGGACAGCCCGGTGCGGACGCACGCTATAGCCCTGTCGGCCGATCGTCTGATTCGGTGGGGGCACGATCGTGTGACGGATGCGTTGAAAGGTCAATCGAACAGGCAGAGCTGACTGGGCTCGTCGCCAGAAGATGAACGGGCCCAACCCGAGTTCATGCGGGGGAGTCGGTCGACCGCGGCGGTTCGTTGCTTGAGTGGTACATCGACGTAAATCGCGGTGGTGGCCAAAGATTCGTGGCCCATGAGTTCTTTGATGACCAGGGAGTCGACGCCGGCTTCGCGCAGGGCTGAGCCGAACCAGTGACGTAGGGCATGCGGGGTGCCGGGGATGCCGGCGCGGTCCATGACGTTGGAGATGGAGGAGGACACGGAGTTGCCGAGCATCGGTCCGCCGGCGAGGTGTTTTGTATTCCCGACGTAGGTCGGGAACCACCACCCGCGGCGCGGCATCACGACGGCGAGGTCCTTCAGGATGGGGTGCAGGGGGACCTGCCGCTCCTTGTCGCCCTTGCCAACCACGGTGATCGCGTTGATGACGGTGTCGACGTCGTCACCCTTGATGGCGGCGATCTCGCTGACCCGTAGGCCGGCGTAGGCGGCGAGCAGGATCATCGCCCGGGTGCGCCGGTACATCCTGGTGTCAAGCAGCATCGCGAGGTGGGCATCGGCGACGGGCCGGGGCCGGCCCTTCTTGACCTTCGGGGTCGTGGCGATGGTGGTCGGATCGTCGGCGCGACGGCCGGTGATGATCAACCACTTGCACCAGGCCCGGATCGCGCCGTGGTAGTTGGCCCTCGTGGCTTTGGCCCAGGCGGCGGAGGTCAGGAACCGATCGACTCCCTGCGGGGTGATGGCGGCGGCGTCGGGGATCCGGCGGATGATGGTGAGCCGGTCGGTGATGGTCTTGTCGGACATGCCGCGGCCGCGTTGCCAGAGCACCCAGTCCTGCAGCAGTTGCTCCTGAGCATCTGATTGAGTCAGAATATCGGCATGCAATTGCGAGTATCGGCTGACCACAGTCAGGAGCGGTCTGTTAATCCGTTCGCACGCGGCGAACGAGAAAGGATAACGGATGAGTAGGTTGTGTTTGCTGGCAACAGATTTCGCGAGTGGCTCAATAGGTGCCGCTTTCGCTCATCAGGGTCGGATCGACCAATCCGGCAAGTGCGTCTGGGGGAGCCGTTATCGGGGATCTTGGGTTAAACGCCAGAACAGTCGCACTATATGAACTTGAGAGCCTCTCGTGTGAAAGAACTCTCAACCTATAGAGGTCGAGATTGGTTACAGTGCAACGAGTCTCGAACCACGGATCAGAAGGTTGGGGGTTCGAATCCCTCCAGGCGCACTCACAAAGTAGCTGCAACGCAGCTGATCTGACACAAGCAAGCATGCATGCTATGTTCTTTCATCCCATTAACGATCCCATTAGGCCCCTGTTGTCGCAGGTCAGACCCCCTGGCGCGGCTCGGGAGTGTGGGCGGTTCTTCGACGCTTGTCGGATGAGGAATACGCGAGGTAGTGGCTCGGTGCGGGAGCGGCGGGCCGGTGTCTGGGAGGTTCGGGTGGCGTTGGGCCCCGGACCTGGTGAGTGGCCGATCGCGGTACCGGTCGATCACAGTACGTGGCAGCCGCACGGCCGCCGAGGCAGCGCGAGCCCGGTGGGCCGCGAAGGCCGAGTTGGTGCGATCCACGGGCCGGTCACGGCCGGGCATCACCATCGGCCGCTTACTGGCGGAGTGGTTGGCCGCTGACCACGATTGGCGTCCCTCGACGCTGTCGGGGTACCGGTCGGTGGTCAGGTTCCTGGCCGGTGATCGGATCGGCGCCCGCCGCGCGGTGGACCTGACCCCGAAGGTCATGACGGCGACGTGCGCGGCCTGGCGAACCCAAGGCTGTCCCGAGCCCACCGTGTCCGGCCGGGTCCGGGTGCTCCGGTCGGCGTTGGGCTGGGCCCACGTCGAGGGCATCCTGGACGTGTTCCCGTTGGACGGGATGCACGGGCCACCGCACGCCGGGGTACGTCGACATGTCCCGGTCGATCAGGTCCGTGCAATCCTCGAGTGCGCCCGCCAGCAGGTCAGCGAGATGGAACACAGAGCCATCGAGTCGTTGTCGAGCCTGCATCGAGCCGAGCAGATGATGCTGCTGTCCCGGCTGGCCGCCGACTCGGGGGCGCGGCGCGGTGAACTCGCCGCCCTGCAGATCGGAGACCTGGACGGGGAGGTGTTGACCATCGCCCGTGCCGCGTCCATGGAAATCATCGGGCCGACCAAGACCCGACAGATCCGCCGACTCACCCTGGGCGCCGCCGCGGCCGCCCCGTGGCGTGACACCGTCGACAGGTGGCGGCAACGCGCGGGGACCGATACGGCGTTCGGTCCGTGGCTGTTCTCCGCCCGCCCGGATCACAGCACTCGGCTGACCACGTCGTGTCTTGCCCACTGGTTCAGCGCGTTGTGCATCGACGCCGGCTTTCCCGATGTCACCCTGCACCGGTTGCGGCACTCCGTGGCCACGGCGTTGGTGTCCCGCGGAGACATCCTGCAGGCCCAGTACCGGCTGGGACACCGTGACGCCGCGACGACACTTCGGACTTACAGTCACGTCCTGCCGTTGACCGACGCGGACACGGCAGCCACCCTGGACCACCTCTACCACGAGTGACCTGCCTGGTAAATCGGACGCAGGAAGGGGACATATTGACGCAGTACGACCTGCTCACCATCCCCTTCCCCTCCGGCCTGGTGGCCGACCGCGGCGACGGCCAGCCCGACGATCGGCCGGTGTTCGCCCCACGGAGGGAGTTCCGCAGCAGCCATTGGCGAGGGAGCATTGACGGTACCGGCCTAAACCGAAAATGAGTGTGCCGATCAGTCGATCATCAGGTCACCTGCCACCTGATGATCGGCGTGGAACATGGCCTCCTGCAGAAGGTTTCCGACACGGCTGGTGTGGAGTTGCTCGAAGACGTGACGCCCTTCTGCGACTACTGATCTGCAGGCCTGGTCAGCACCCGCAAACAGGGCCGCGTCGTCTACAACCGACTGGCCGACGACTTTCGGAACCGCTGCGCGACACCTGCCCACGCCGAATGATCGACATGCCCCACACCGACGACTGAGCGGGCCATCGAGCCGGAGGCGCGTCAGCCCGATGCGGTCACTGCCCTCAGGACCAACCCAGCGGCTAGGCCCAGCACTAGGACGGCCGTTGCTCCGACGATCGGCGCGGTCGCCAAGATGGCCGGCTTCGGCGAGGTATCTGGATCCGAGTGGGTGTGGCCGGCGGTGAACACCGGCCCGATCCATCCGAGGTAGTAGAACAGGCTGGCCACCGAGTTGAGCACCGCAACCAGGACGAGCCAGGCGTAGCCGCCCTGCCAGCCGGCCGTAAAAACGGTGAGCTTGCCGACGAACACCGCGGTGGGTGGGGTGCCGACAAGGCTGAGCAGCGCGACCAGCAAAGCGCTGGCCAGCCAGGGCCGCTGCGCGGACAGGCCGCGGTAGTCGGCCAGTGTGCGCCGTCGGGGTTCGGCGGCGATGACTGCGAAGGCGGTGATGTTGCTGGCTGTGTAGCCGGCCAGGTAGAGCAGCAGCGCCGGCTCGGCCAGGTCGCTGTGCCCGAGCGCGGCTATCGGGATGAGCAGGTACCCGACCTGGCTGACCGTCGACCAGCCCAGCAGCCGGCGCGGGTCGGTTTGGAAGAACGCAGCCAGGTTACCCAGGGTCATGCTCGCCGCGGCGAGGACCGCGACCAGCAGCCGCAGATGTGCGTCGTCGGGTAGCGCCTGGATGAGCCGGTAGATGGCCACCAGGGCACCGACTTTCGGGACGGTGGTGGCGAACGCGGCCGCCGGGGTGCTGGCGCCCTGCGCGGCGTCGGGTACCCAGAAGTGCCCTGGTACCCCACCGGCTTTGAACAGCAACCCGGCCAGGACGGCGAGACCGCCGGCGGCGACCAGCCCGGCCGGTGCGGTGGGCAGGCGGGCGGCCAGGTCGGTGTAGCGGCTCTCGCCCGCCGCCGACGTCAGGATGGTCACCCCGGCGAGCATGACGATGCCCAGCAGTGCGCCGAGCAGGTAGGTCTTCAGGGTGGCTTCGGCGGCGGCCCGGGTGCGGGTCATCCCGATCAGCGCGTACAGCGGGATGCTGGCCAGCAGGAACCCGACCGCCAGCACGAGGAGGTCGCTGGCTCCGGCGACCACATCGGCGCCCAGCCCGCCCAGCAGCAGCAGCGTGTAGGTCTCGGACTCCCTGGGTGTCCCAGCCAGTTCGGCCCGGCCCAGACCGATGACCAGCAGGGTCGCGACGATGACGGTGAGCCGGACCGCTCCGGTGGCCGCGTCCGGGGTGAAGGTGCCGGTGAAGACGGACTTCCCAGGATGGATGAGTCCGGCCGGACCGGCCAGGGCGAAGCCTCCGGAGATCAGCAGCACCCCGATGGCCACGATCCGGACGATCCACTGCCGGTCCCGGGCCGCGAACGACCCGGCCAGCAGGGTGCCCACCGCCCCGGCCAGCAGCACCATCTCCGGCAGCACCGGCGGGAGGTTCGCGCCCATGTCCATGGCGGCCGTTACCGGTCGACCTGGGTGAGGACCGCCCGGGCCGCCGGTTCGATGACGTCGTTGAGTGGACGCGGCACGACCCCGATGGCCAGCGACAGCGCCATGAGCAGGCCGATGGCGGTGATCTCCGGGCGCCGCAGGTCGGTGAACCCCACCGAACGTCCCTGCACCGGCCCGACGAGCATCCGTTGCAGGGCCCGTAGGAACAGCGCCGCGGTGATCAGGATGCCCAGCAGCGCCACCGCCGTCACCGCCGCGGTTCCGATACTGCCGGTGAAGATCTGGAACTCGGCGATGAAACCGGAAAAGCCGGGGATGCCCAGTGAGGCGAATGCGGCCACTGCCATCAGTCCGGCGAGCCGGGGCGCCGGCTCCGCCAGCCCGCCGTAGTCCCCGAGCTGGTAGGAGTCTTTCCGGTCGTGCAGCACGCCCGCGAGCAGGAACAACGCCGCGGTGATCAGGCCGTGGCTGACCATCTGGACCACGGCTCCGGTCACCGCGATCTGCCGGCCGGTGGTGCTGCCGGACAGCAGCCCGGCGGCGCCCAACGCCATCAGCACGTACCCCATGTGGTTGACCGAGGTATAGGCGATCATCCTTTTCAGGTTGTTCTGGGCCAGCGCGACCAGCGCGCCGTACAGCGCCGACACGATACCGACGGCCAGCAGGATCCAGGCCCAATCCCGCCAGGCCTGCGGCAGCATCGGCATGGCGATCCGGACGAATCCGTAGGTGCCCATCTTCAGCATCACCCCGGCCAGCACCGCCGATCCGACCGCGGGGGCATCTGTGTGGGCCGGGGGCAGCCAGGTGTGGAACGGCACCGTCGGGGTTTTGATGGCCAGCCCGATCACGATGGCGGCCAGCACCACCCCGCCGGTCCACCCCGATCCGTTCAGCGGGGCCTGCCGGACCAGCTCGGCCATGTCGAAGGTGTGCGGGTCGGCGGAGACGTACAGGCCGATGAACCCGGCCAGCATGACCAACGACCCGAGAAAGGTGTAGAGGAAGAACTTCAGCGCCGACCGGGCGGCCTGCCTGTGCCCCCACCGCAGGATCGAGAAGTACATGCCGACGATGGACAGGTCGAAGAAGACGAAGAAGACGATCAGGTCACCGGCGGCGAAGACGCCCAGGCACATCGACTGCAGGAAGCAGAACAACGCGGCCTGGGCCCGCGGGCGGCGCTGCTCCCGCCAGGCGTAGACCGCGCACGCTGTGAAGATCACCGCGGTCAGCGCGATCAGCGGCAAAGACAGGCCGTCGACCCCGACGGTGTAGCTCACGCCGACACCAGGAAGCCACGCCACCTGTTGCCCGGCGGTCAGCTGCCCGGCCGGCGGGGTCGAATAACCGGCCCACAGCAGCCCGACCAGCACCACCTCGACCAAGGTGAGCACCAACCAGCCCCGGCGGGCGGCCCGATCGGAGGTCGCCGTGTTCGGCAGCAGCGCCAGCACCGCCGCGGCCAACAGCGGCAGGAAGATGATGACGGTCAGCACTTCATGCCACCCAGACCAGGAATACCGCAGTGGCCAGCAGGACCAGCACGGCCTGCAGGTAGTACTGGTAGATCTGCCCCGTCTCCGGCCGCCGCGCCAATCGGCCCAGCCGCGCCGCCCCCCGGGCCACCCCGGTCACCGCGCCGTCGATACCGGACCGGTCCGCCCGGTCGGCGAGCCGGGCCAGCGCCAACACGGCCCGGCCGGTGGCGGCGACCGGCCGGTCGATGACCGCGTCATCGAACCGGGCCAACGAGGCCGCCACAGCCAGGGTGGGTCTGACGACCACCGCGTGGGCGGCGCCTTCCAGGCCTAGCCAGCCGGTGGCCCAAGCCGGCTTGGGCGGCGGCCGCCAGATCACCACGGCGATGACCACCAGCACGAGTACGGCCGATCCGATCAACTCGACCGCACCAGGCTGCGGCCGCCCCGGGTCACCGACCGTGGCGGCCCACCGGCCCGCCAGCGGCGGGAACATCAAAACCCCCAGGGTGGCCGCGGCCACCGCCAACGGCACGAGCACCGTCTGAGCCGCGGCGGGAACCCGCCGGGTGCCGGCTTCCTCCTCGTCGAAGTGGGCCTCGATCGTGGCCTGGGCGTCGGGGGTCGGACGCGCCCAGATGATCCGCAGCACCACCGCGGCGTACGCGGCGGACATGGCCGCGGCGGCCAGTGTGATGACCGCCAACACCGTGGAACGGTCCTGCACCGCGGCCAGGATGCCGTCCTTGGTCGCCCACAACGACAGCGGCGGCGCCCCGGCCAACGCGAGCAGACCCACCGTGGCGGTGACGCCGACGACCGGCCAACGCCGCGCCACACCGGTCAGCGCGGGCAGCGCCTTGGTGCCCAACGCGCCCAGCCACGCCCCGGCGACCAGAAACAGCAGCGCCTTGGTCGCGGCATGGGCGACCAACTGCGCCGACCCGGCCGCGGTCGCCGACACCCCGGCGGCCAGCACCACAAAACCTAGTTGCGCGGCGGTCGATGCGGCCAGCAACTGCTTGAGATCGCGTTGGGCCACAGCGACCGCGCCGAGCACCAACGCCGTCAACGCCCCCACCCAGGCGGCGGCGGTACCGGCCCAACCGACGGCGGCCAGCAGCGGAGAGGTCCGCAGCAGCAGGTACCCACCCATCGCCACCATCGCCGCCGAATGCAGCAGCGCGCTGACCGGGCTGGGCCCGGACATCGCCCGGGACAACCAGAACGAGAACGGCAGCTGCGCCGCCTTACCCAGCCCGGCCAACAGCACTCCGGCCGCGGCGACATCCCGCCACGGCCCGGTCAGCTCCGGCAGCCGGTCCAGGTCCATGCTCCCGCCGGCCAGCGCCGCGCCCGCCGCCACATACAAGCCCAAATCCGCGGTGCGGGTGGTCAGGAACGCGACCATCCCGCCGGCCACCCGGTCGGCCTGTTGCCACCGGAACCCGATCAGCGCATAGGAGGTGGCGCCCATGATTTCCCAGCTGAACAGCAGCGCCGGCAGCGTCGCCGCCGCCGCGGTCACCAGCACCGCGGCCAGAAACAGCAACATCAACCCGAAGAACCGGGCCGGCGCCGCTGCGATCCCGCCCTCCGGATTGGCCGCCGCGAACACCAACACCAGCAGGGCCACCACCGCCACGCTCGGCACGATCACCGCCGACAGTCCGGTCACGGCCAGAGCGAACCGGGCGTCGGCCACGAACGGTGCGCTCACTGTCGGCCCGCCCGCTGCCAACGCGAACGCATCGATGACCACCCCCACGCCCACCACTATTCCGATGGCCGGGGCGACGCGATCCACCCGGCGGCCGAACACACCCAGCAGCATCCCGGCCGCACCGGGGACACCGATCAGTAGCCACAACCACAGCCCGCTCATCCGGACAGGTCCGTGGCCATGTCGGTCATGTCGGAGTCACGGGAGCGGTGCAGCAGGGTGGCCACCGCGAAACCCATCGCCATCTCCACGGTCATCGCTGCGATCACCACCAGCAGCACCACCTGCGCGGATGGGCCGGGAGACAGGAACCAGTAGAAGGCCACAGCGGCCAGGATGACACCGTTGATCATCAGTTCCAGACCCATCATCACCATGACCACGACCTGCTGGGAGATGGCCCCGTACACCCCGATCGAGAACAGTCCCGCGGCCACCAACAAGACCCCTTGGAGCGTCACCGGCCCACCCCACCCGGTTGCGGATCGGACGGCGGCCGGCGGCGCAGGTCCCCGCCGAGCCGGTCGTAACGACCCCGTGGCAGGGCGAGCACCAGCCCGGCCACCATCGTGGTCAGCAGCACCGCGCTGACCCCGATCATCACCAGCATCTTGCCCTCCATCAGGGCCCGGCCCAGCTCCACGGTGGTGTCAGCGGCCGGCGTCCCGGAGCGTGTCGGCCACGGCGTCAACACGATCCCGACCGCGAGAACCGCGAACACCGCGATCGCGGTGGCCAGCGACCACCGCCGGCTGTGCACCATGCTCATCGGCATCAGCGCCGGGTTCATCCCCATGAACATGATCATGTAGACGGCCATGATCGCCATCTCCATCACCATCATCAGCACCACGATCACCCCGACGTAGTTCAACCCGAGCAGGATGACCTGGATACCGACCGCGACGAACGACAGCGCCAACGCGTAGGTCGCCCTGGCCATCGAGTCCACCACGAACACAGCCGCCCCGCCCGCGACCGCCACCGCAGCAAGCACCCAGAACGCAACCCCGACCACCCAACCACCACCCATCACGGCAGCACCCCCATGCCCACCAGCACGCTGACCAGCAACAACTGGAGCAGAGTTGCGGGTATCAACACCAACCAGCCGACCTCGACGAACCGATCTGCCCGGATCGTCGGCACCAGGGTGCGCAGCGCGACCAGGGCGCACGCCACCACCACCGTCTTGACCACCAGCCACACCCCAGCCGGCAACACCGGTCCTGCCCCGCCGCCCAGAAACATGGTCGCCGCGGTGGCCGAACCGGCTGTCAGCAACAGATATCGGCCCGCGCCGACCAGCACCCGGGCGAGCCCGGTCAATTCGGCGCCGACTCCACCGGCGATGTCCACGCCGCCCGGATGGTTCAGCGGCGGCAGCAACGAGAAACCAACCACGCCCAGGCAGAACACCAAGAACGCCACCGGCATCCACACCACGAACCACAAACCCTGTTGCGCTGCAACGATGTCGGCGAATCGGAGACTGTGCGCGGCCACCGCGGGCGTGGTGATCGCGAACATCAACGGCAGCTCGTAGGACATCGCCTGGGCCAGGAACCGGTAACCACCGATCAGCGGATACACACTGTTGGGCCCCCACCCGATCAGCCAGAACAGCGCCCACACCATCACATCCAGCGCGTTGAACCAGACAAGTCCGACCGCCGAATCGGCCAGCTGGAAACCACCCAACGGGAGCAGCGCCACCATTAACAGGGCGACCACCGGCAAAGCCACCACCGCGGTCCGGCCCAGCAGTCGGTCGGAGGCCAGCGTCGGGGCCCGGCGCTGACCCAACGCCCGGGCCAGCCGCACCCACGGCACCATCCCAGCCCGCCGCCAACGGCCGGCCCCCGGCGGAGCGGGATCCTCCAACCTCGCGCCCAGGATCGCGGGAACCAGGGTGACCAACCCGAAACCGACCGCCAGCGCCAGTGCCGCCGCAAGGCTCGCCGGGAACGTCACGACTACGCACCGGGCCCGGCGGTCACCGCGGCCGGGGTGCTTCCGACACTGCCGGACAGGTCGATATCGAAGCTGGCGATAACCAGCCGAGCCGCCCCCAGGTCAAGGCCGCGCACCGCGTCGCACACCAGATCCAATCCGGCCCGAGTCATCGACGGCCCTTCGAGCCGGTAGCCGGGCACCGCTGGACTGCTCAACTCGGCCAGCAACTCGGACAGGCCGGCCAGTCGTCGGTGCAACCGATCGAGGACATCACCGGACCAGCCGAGCGGACAGTCCGTCTCCTGCAGGGCGACCTGATCGATGCGGCCCAAACCGCGCAGCGACCAACGGAGCGACCGCGACCGGGACAGCCTGTCGGTCAGTCGCCGCAATAGCGCGGTACACCATGGGATCTCGATACCGTCGAGCAGAGCGTCGCGGACCCGGCGGAGCCGGCGCTCGGCCCGCCCGGCGCCGGCCAGCAGCAGTAGTGGGCCGATCCGGTCGACGGCCAGCGCGGCGTCTTCACGCTGCGACAGCTGCAGCGGCAGAGGGTTTTCGGCTCTTGCGTCGACGGTGTCGGCGTGGCAGTCGGTGATCAGGTCGCCGGCCAGGACGACCGACAGCACCAGTCCGGCCGGCCAGGCCGGCAGCACCGGACCGAGTCGCACCGGCAGCACGTCCATCTCCAGGCCGTCGCGGTCCTGATCTCCGCCGGCCAGCGGGATCCCACCCGGCCCAGACATGTCCATATCGCCCATGTCGTCCTGGTCGCCGCCGCCCATGTCGCCGTGGTCGGCGGCCGGCTGGGCGGCGTGCACGGAACGCGCCGGCCGGTCCCGGGGCGGCACGGGAACAGGATCATCAGCTCGCAACGCGGCCAGGATCTGATCTAGGACGGCAGCCACCTCACCCGGATGGTCCACCCGTCCCCTGGCTCGTGGTGGGGGGAGCTGAGCAAACATGGCTTCGACCAGCGGACTCAACTCCGGGCCGGGTTCCCCGCAGCACAGCAGCGCATCGGCAGCGGCAGCCGAGTCGGCGACCCGCCAGCCGCGGGCGGCCACGGCCCGCTCCGCGGCGATCCGGGTCAGCGACCAACCAGGCCGCTCGACCAGCAGCACATGCACCTCGCTCGAGGCCAGCGCGGCGATCCGGTTTCTCAGACCCACCGGAGCGCCCCTTCGCGGTAGGCCCAGAAGACGCCGGCCATCAGCAGAGCCAGAAACACGAACATCTCGATCACGGCGCTCGCGCCCACCTCGGCGACCACCACCGCCCACGGATACATGAACAGCATCTCGACGTCGAAAGCCAGGAACAGCAACGTCAGTGGGTACCAGCGGACGTGGTAGCGGGACAGCGCGTGCGCCACCGGAGGGAAACCGGACAGGAAGGGCAAAACGGCCGGATCGGTGACCCGGCCGGCGGTGAGCCACCGGTGCGCCCCCCACAGGCCGAGAATTCCGGCCAGCGCCACCAGCGCCATGCTGGTCAAGCCGACCAATACCGCCATGCTCATACCTCCCGAACCAATCCGGCCCGGCTGATACGTCGGCCAGTGATCTCGGATCATACGACCGGCGGGGATCAGGACGACGACGAGTACTGAGGAACACCGCCACTTACCTGCCTACCCAGAAAGAAGAACCTCACCAGTAGAGCATGTGCGGCGCACCAAGATCAGGTCCTCGGCGTCCAATGGATGGCCGACCAGGACAGCTACTGCATCAGAGGGGATCATGGGGTCGGTGACGGCCGACATCGACGTCCTGGTCGGTCAATCGTCCGGACTCGTCGATATGCCGGATCAATCCGGGGATGGCGGTGCCGGCCGCGCCGATCTGGTTCACCCGCTTGGGCACCGGAGCGCCTTGATATGCCAGCGGGACCGCTCGACCGTGCACGTCAGGTGGACCCAGCGGTTGGTGAACTTCGATAAATGCGCCATTCGGTAGCCGTCTGACGATGCCGGTCTCGATGCCGTGCTCCAGGACCTTCCGGTCGGATCGCTGCAATATCAGGCACAGGCGATAGGTGATCACATAGGTGATGACCGGCACGACGATCGACCCGATGCGACCGACCCAGACCAGCGCGTTCAGTGACATGCGGAGCTTCAATGCGAACAGATCATTGGCTCCGTTCATCAGGTTGACGGTCCAGAATCCTATGAACGCTGCACCCAGTGAGGTACGCACCGGTACGTCTCTGGGTCGCTGCAGCAGGTTGTGCATTGCACGGTCTTTGGTGAAGGAACGTTCGATCCATGGATAGGACAGGACCAGGATCATCAACAACGTCGCTGCCGGGATCGAGGAGAAGAAGACCGCCGGGATCAGATAATGGCCGAACAGGTTGCGGATCTCCCAACTCGGCCAGATGCGGACCATCCCGTCCAGGAAGCCCATGTAGAAGTCGGGTTGGGTACCGGCGGATACCATGGCCGGGTTGTAGGGTCCGTAGGTCCAGATCGGGTTGATCTGGAATAACCCGCTCATGATGACTACCGTCCCGGTGACCAATGCGAAGAATCCGCCACCTTTGGCTGCGAACGTGGGTAGCACCCGAACGCCTACGACGTTGTTCTCAGTTTCACGCACGCCCGGAAATTGGGTGTGTTTCTGGAACCAGACCAGGGCGATGTGCAAGCCGATCAATGCCAGGATGACACCCGGGATGACCAGAATGTGTAGCGAGTAGAAACGTGAAATGATGACATCACCTGGATAGTCGCCGCGGAAGACCGCCCAGTGCACCCAGGTCCCGATGACCGGGATGGACAGCAGGAATGCGCTGACCGCCCGGAGTCCTGTTCCGGACAGCAGGTCGTCGGGTAGCGAGTATCCCAGGAAACCTTCGGCCATTCCTAACACCAGGATGAGCACTCCGAGTATCCAGTTCGCTTCGCGAGGTTTGCGGAATGTCCCGGTGAAAAATACCCGCATCATGTGGAGCATCATCGCGAAGATGAAGATTAGAGCGGCCCAGTGGTGGATCTGCCGGATCAACAGTCCGCCGCGAACTTCGAAGGACAGATCAAGTGCTGAGGAGTAGGCCATGGACATCGGAACACCGCGGAGCTTGTTGTACACCCCGTTGTAGACGGTATAGGCCATGGAGGGGTCGAAGAACAGCGACAGGTAGACCCTCGACAGAAGCAGTACCAGAAATGAGTAGAGCGCCGCCTCGCCCAGCATGAAAGACCAGTGGTCGGGAAAGACCTTGTTCATCGCTGTACGTAGCGGACGAGCCCCGTGGTAACGGATGTCAGCCCCGTCGAGCACTGCTCGCGCGGTCGACCCCCGGTGGGAACTTCTCAGCCCATTCGTCTGCCGGCTCCAAGAAGGCGAGTAGCGCGGAAGGATCTGCATGTCGAAGTGGGCGGCCGTGCGGCGCTCGCCCGGAAGTTGCAACTCGTGGTCAGAGTCAGTGCGGCGCTCTCGTTGAGAGGCCGGACCAGGTTGCCCGGGGTGGTGTTGCAGGGTCGGTTCCTGTTCCCTCGCCCGGCGACCGGGTCACTCAGGTCCGACCGTTGGACAGCTACCTGATCGCTACGATGGCTCACCAGATTTCTCCTGTCCTGCAAAGTGTCCGGCAACGGCGGTAGCCTGCTCGCCCACTGAGGCCGCGCGGACTATGGGACGTCTTATACCCGTTGTACGGTGCGGTCAACCCTTGCGCGTGCGCAAGGTTTGCGCGAGAATGGAGCCATGTACCCGGACCTTCCATCGCCGTGATCGCGGCGTAGCCCGGCGGCTCGCGGACCACTCGACATTCGGTCGAGTCGGTACTCGCGGGTCACTGGGCTTACGCTGTAAGTCGGCACTCCAGGAACGGCATCACCGCCTCCGCACGGCTGGTCGCGCGGGACCCTGCTCTACCAACAGGTCACTCCCCAGCCAGCTCGCGCCGGCCCACCCGCGGGCCGTGCACCCGGTGTCCGTTTCCCCAATTCTCGATCCCCGCCTCACACCGGCAGCACGGCCGGCGGAACCGTCGGTAGCTGATCAGCTTCACAGTGGGCTGAGCAGGGAACACGCGTCTGGTCGTCCCTACGCGAAAGGACTTCGATAAAAAAGCAGATCGTGGTTGTGAGGTGAACACGGCATTTACCTCGATCTTCTCCCCGTTCGGCGAGATCGAGCCGGCGGAGTACCGGCGGGTCACCGAGGTGTCCCACCTGGGTTACGTGTACTGCACGATGGCGGTGCTGAAGAAGATGAGGGCCCGGGACCGCGGAACCATCGTGCAGGTCGGCTCGGCGTTGGCCTATCGGGGGATTCCGCTGCAGACCGCTTATTGCGGTGCCAAGCACGCCATCCAGGGGTTCCACGAGGCTTTGCGCTGCGAACTGCTGCACGACAAGAGCAACGTCCGCGTCACGATGCCGCAGATGCCCGGGGTGAATACTCCGCAGTTTTCCTGGGTGCTGTCCCGGCTGCCCCATCAGGCCCAACCGGTGCCGCCGATCTACCAGCCGGAGTTCGCCGCCCGCGGTGTCCTCTACGCCGCGGACCACCCGAAGCGCCGAGAGTACTGGGTCGGCTCCAGCACGGTGGGTACCCTTGCCGCCAATGCCATCGCCCCCGGCCTGCTCGACCGGTATCTTGGCCGTGCCCACCGACGGTTTCACCACCCTCAACACGATCTCCACCATCGGTGCTTTCATCCTCGGCGCATCGATCTTGCCGTTCCTGTGGAACATCTTCCGATCCCTGCGGTACGGCGAGGTCACCACCGCCGACGACCCGTGGGGCTACGGCAACTCTCTGGAATAGGCCACCAGCAGCCCGCCGCCGCGGCACAACTTCGACTCGCTACCCCGCATCCGTTCCGAACGCCCCGCCTTCGAGTTGCACCACCCGCACCTGGTCGAACAACTGCACGCCGAAGCTCACCCGCGCGGAGCTCCGGAATGCTGTCCGGTCTCGAAGCCAGCGTCCATATCGGGATCCCCGACGACGCCGACAACCGCGAATGACGGCCCACCCGCTTCCCCTCGCAGCCTTGGGAAACGCATTCCGCGCACCCGGCCCGGAGGTCAACACCCCGGGGCCCGATCCGCCAGATCTCGAACGAATACGCCGCACGCCGAATGCTGGTCAACCGACCGACCAACCTTTCCCAGCCGACTTGGAGTAACGATGGACATCACCGACCTGATCTTGAACGATCATCATGAGCAACGTCGCCTATTCGCCTACCTCGACGAAATCGAGAAGACGAACACCACAGCCCTGGGCGCTGTGTGGGAACGGCTGAAGATCCTGCTGGACGTGCATGCCGCCGCCGAGGAGGCGCTCTTCTACCCACAACTGCTGAAAATCGGTACCGGCGGCGGAGGCGAAACGAGTGCGGCCAGCGAAACCAAAGATGTCATCAAGGATCACAACGAGATCCGAGACGCAGTTGCCGAGGTGGGACAGCACGAGGTCGGTAGCGACGCCTGGCGGGCAGCGGTCGTCAACGCCCGCGAGGCAAACGGCGACCATATGGCAGAGGAAGAGCGGCAGGACCTCGCCGACTTCAGGCAGCATGCGAGCCTCCAATTACGCCACGACATCGCCGTCTCATTCGCCACTTTCGAGGCCCAACATGCCGAAGGTATCGACGCGCAGGACACGGATCCCCAAAGCTATGTCGACGAGCAGAGTTGACGCCAGACCTTGATTTGAGCGGATTACCGCTGGCTCGCAACAGGTTTGGGATTGCCCATCGCACCTGTGCGACTGTTGCTCCACACTGTGCACATAATGGTGGAGAGGTTTTGATCGAGCCGCAGGTCGCAGCCGACGAGCTGCACGATGTGACCGACGCCGTGCTGGCCGCGGCCGGGGTGCTGGTCGGGGTGGCGGCGCACTCCATCGCCGCCGCCGAAGAATCGGTGGGAGTGAACCAGTTCCGGGCGTTGGTCATCATCGCCAGCCGCGGGCCGATGCATTCCGCAGCCCTGGCCGGGGCAATGGGAGTTCATCCGTCGAACGCCACCCACCGCACCTGCGACCGGCTGGTGGCCACCGGACTGCTGGACCGGCGGGATTACCCCGCCGACCGGCGACATCTGCAGTTGACCCTGACACGCAAGGGCCGGCGGCTGGTGGACGGCGTCATGAAGCGCCGCCGGGCGGCGGTACAGAAAATCCTGGTCCAGATGCCCACGGCGGATGAGCGCCGGCTCACCGAAGCACTCAACCAATTCGCCGAAGCCCTCCAGCTGTCGCCGGGTGACCTCGGTCTTCGCCGCCTGGATCCTGCTGCTCCGCCGGCCGGTCGCTGTTCTGGCCGCGTTGACCCCTACCCGCACCGGGGCCTCATCGGTGGCGTTCCTGTCCTGGTTCGGTCCGCTGGGCGTCGGCAGCATTTACTACGCCACGTATGTCCAGCGGTTCGACCTGCCGCAGGAGAACCGGTTCTTCGCGGTGGTGAGCCTGGTGGTTGTGGTGTCGATGATCGTGCACACGCTGACCGCCACCACCGGTATGCGGTGGTATGCGCGCCGGACGGGCTCGGAGGTCCCGGACGGGGAGAGCTCCACCCTCCCTGGGCCGCTGCCGTGACCCCGGGTGTCGGGCGCGGAGGATCCTGTCAGCCGACATCGCCCCGACTTGTAGAAGCCGCGGTGAATTCAGGAGAGGGCTGACCGTGTGCGTGCCGGCTGTACAAATGGGTACCTTCCCGCTTATGAATACCGCTCAGTCTTGGTCCAGCGAGTCCATCGTTTCATGGTGACTTCTTCGCAGTTCCACCGTCGCGGGCTGCGGGTATCGGACGCCGCATCGCTGGCGACTCTGCGACGCCAAGCCGTTGGTCAGCAGGAGGTCTCGACCCCGATGCAAACCCGTCACGCAACCGCACGGCCGGTTGGGGGCACTGCCGCCAGGACCGGGGTGGCGGTTCCGCCTGCGCTGGTCCTGGCGGCTGCGTGGGCGTGGCGGATGCTGATCGTCGGTGTAGTGCTGTATCTGGTCATCATGTTCCTGGCGGGTATCCCGGTGGTCACCGTGCCGGTCTTCCTGGCCCTGCTCTTGGCGGCGCTGCTGCACCGGCCCGCGATATTTCTGCGCCGGTTTCTGCCTGCCTGGCTGGCCGCACTGCTCGTACTGCTCGGTGCGGTAGTGGTGATCGGCGGAGTGATCGGTTTCGTTGTTAACCGGATAGAAGGCAGAGCGGGTTCCCTCGTCCTTCAGATCCAGCAGGTGTTCGACGAGCTGCGCGTCCAGGTGCAACGGCTGCCCGGTGCGGGCGGCGGCTCCACCGACCTGTTGAACAAGATTCAGACGTGGGTCGAAGCGCACTCCTCGAGTCTGCTGTCTGTGGCGCTGTCTGCAGGGCGGTCGATCGCCGAGTTGATCGTCGGCTTGGTGCTGACCTTGTTCTTGACGCTTTTCTTCCTCACCGATGGTGAGAGGCAATGGGGTTGGGTGGTGCGGCTGCTACCGAGCCGTGCCCGTCCAGCGGTCAACGGCGCCGGCCAGCGGGCCTTCTCGGTGTTGGCGGGCTGGGTCGGTGGAACCGCGATCATCGCGGTGATCCATGCGGTGGTGATCGGTGTGGCCATGTGGCTGCTCGGTACACCGTTGGTGCTCGCACTGGCGTTGCTGGTCTTCTTCGGCAGTTTCATCCCGGTCGTCGGTGCGTTCGTGTTCGGCGGCCTCGCGGTAGTGGTCACCCTGCTGACCGTGGGACTGTGGCCGGCGGTGATCCTGCTCGCGGTGCTGGTGGTGGAAGATCTGCTGGAAGGACACCTTTACCAGCCGCTGATCATGGGCCGCACAGTCAAGTTGCACCCGGTGGTCATCCTGATCGCCTTGACCGCCGGCTCCGTGCTGGCGGGAATAACGGGCGCCATCATCTCGATCCCGCTCGCCGCCGCGGTGTCCGCCGCCGTCAAATACGTCACCGGGGTGGAGGACATCCACGGGAATGCCGTGCCTGATGCCCGCCGACAAGTTCTGGAGGCGCCCACGGTCGTGCGCTCCGCCCTGAAAGCCTGCCTCCCTCGGACCGAGACGTCTCGATCCAAGGAACAAGGTGCCCGGTGAGCCGCTGCGTTGTGGTGGGTGCGAAGAGGCAGACCGTAGCCGACGTCCTGCGCGGCAGTACGCTCAAATCCGACGGTGATCGCATCTTTCACTGCTGTTCGGAGCCCCTGCAGGCCCTCTGCGCGCAGAACCCCCGCGGGGTACCAGGCCTGTCCGATCGGGGTTTTCTCGATAACCCAACTACCGGGGTGGGCGGTGATGACCACCACGGCGTCGGCCGCTCGTGCTGCGGCGAGTAGATCGCTGTGGTCGATCCGGACCAGAAAACCCGAATTGCCCGCCACCAGCACTGCGGCCCGTTCCGGGGTCTCCGGTGGTTGAGGACGTTCGGCTCCTTCGTCATCGAACACGACGCGCACCGTGGCGGAGGCATCCTGGTGGACGTCCCGCAGCATGGTCTCCACCCGGATCTGTCGAGCCAGGTGCGCCAAGAAGACGACCAAGCCGACCACACTGGCCACGGCGAGCACGAACGAGACGGTAATGGAGATTCTCGGCACGAAAGGTTCGGCTGAGTCGCCGCCGCTACGCACCGCTCGCAGCACCGTCAGGGAATAGGTGAACGTGGCCAGGAACAGACCCAAAGTGGCCTGCACAAACACATCGCTGGTGAAGGTACGCAGCAGGCGGGGCGAGAACTGGCTACTGGCCAATTGCAAAGTCACCACGGTGAGGGAGAACGTCAGAGACGTCACCGTGATCAGTGAGCTGGATACAGCGTCCAGCACGGTCCGGCCGGCATCAGCATCACCGCCGAACAGCACACCGGCCAACCACGAGGGAACCGAGGCATCGACGTGCGCATCGAGTTGAGGCAGCAAGAACCCGGCGGCCAGCGCAAGAGCGACCGCCGCCACCGGCAGCGGCCACAACTGACTCCGGACCGTATCGCGGACGTTCGGCCATAGGTTTGGCATCTATTCCCTTTCCCCTGATCTGCTCAGCCGCAGCAACTATGCCAACTACCTAGATCAGGCGGACACCACCAACGCCCGCCCGAGCGCGGCCGCGCCGACCACACCGGCATCGTCGCCCAGTGCCGAGACGACGAACTTCAGCTCCGGGTTGGGTTGCAGCATCCAGGGTGCGGCGGCCTCGGCGATCCGATCGGCCAGCTTCGACCCCAACTTCTCGGCCAGGCCGCCCCCGACGACCACCAGCTCCAGATCGAGCAGATTGACGACCGAACCGACGGCCACCCCGAGAGTTTCGACCGCGGTGTCGAACAGCTGCTCGGCGAGTTCGTCACCCTCGTCCAACGCACGTACCCACACCTTGGAGGTCAGGTGTCCTTTTTTCTCGTCGTCGCGGATCTGGAACAACGACGTCGTGCGGCCGGCGTCGACCATGGCCGCAGCGGTGCCTCTCATCGACCGGCGCCCGGCGTAGGCCTCGGTACAACCCCGCCGGCCGCAGGTGCACAACGCTCCACCCTGCCGGATGATCATGTGGCCCAGTTCGCCTGCGCCGCCGTGGGATCCGGTGAAGGGCCGACCGTCCAGGATCAGGCCCCCGCCGATCCCGGTGCCCATCCACAGTCCCAGCACGTTGCGGACGCCGAGGGCCGCGCCGGCCACCCACTCACCCAGCAGACCGACGTTGGCATCGTTGCCCAGAGCAATGGGCAGATCGATTCGTGATCCCAACTCTTCGACGAGATCGACGTGCTCGTGCCAGTTCTCCAGATTGGGAACGGTCAGTACCTGGCCCTGATCGACCACACCGGGTATGCCCACCCCGACGGCGATCGGTGTCTGGTCCAACGAGTGGATCAGGGTGGCAATGGTGTCGAGCACCTCGACGGGACCACCGGTCGGGGTGTCGGTCTTTGCTCTGGCGTGAACCTGGTGGTCGGCCGTGACCAGGCCCACCTCGATGTTGGTGCCGCCCACGTCGACACCGGCGACAAGCAAGTCCTGACTCATCTATGCACCCTCATCATGTGAAGTGTTACCTCGATCTTTCCGGTGAAGCAGAATCCGCCAGCAGCCGTACCCATCACGTCGCGGGCATGGCCATCCGTGCGGTCGTCCAGACAGGGTCGCGGACAGAGTTCCGCGGCAGTGTCACCGTAGTTGCTACTCACGGCGCGGCCGGCACCGCGCCAGCCACTCAAAAGTCGGTCCGCCGTGTCGCCCTGGTGGGGATCGACCTCTGCGGTAGTCAAACTGAATCAACTGCCGATGACACTGGCAACCGGCACGCAACGCAACGCCTTCGCTCGCCCGCCAGAGCCCTTTGTCAGTCGAACAACGAAAGTTGACTTTGCTCGTCCGCGAAAGTTGATCGGGCCCACCCCGAGTTGATGCGGGGAAGTCGCTCCACGGCGGCGCTTCGTTGCTTCAGTGGTACGTCGACGTAGATGGCGGTGGTGGCCAAGGATTCGTGGCCCATGAGTTCTTTGATGACCAGGGAGTCGACACCTGCTTCGCGCAGGGCGGAGCCGAACCAGTGGCGCAGGGCGTGGGGGGTGCCGGGGATGCCGGCGCGGTCCATCACGTTCGAGATGGACGAGCTGACGGAGTTGCCTAGCATGGGTCCGCCGGCGAGGTTTGGTGTTCCCGACGTAGGTGGGGAACCACCAGCCCCGCCGGGGCATGACGGCCGCGAGGTCTTTGAGGATGGGGTGCAGGGGTACCTGTCGTTCTTTGTCGCCTTTCCCCACCACGGTGATGGTGTTGACGTCGTCGCCCTTGATGGCGGCGATCTCGCTGACCCGGAGGCCGGCGTAAGCGGCGAGCAGGATCATCGCCCTCGTGCGTTTGTACATCCTGGTGTCCAGCAGGATCATCAGGTGCTCGTCGGCGACCGGGCGGGGTCGGCCCTTCTTGACCTTCGGGGTGGTCGCGATGGTGGTGGGGTCGTCGGCGCGGCGGCCGGTGATGATGAGCCACTTGCACCAGGCCCGGATCGCGCCGTGGTAGTTGGCCCTGGTGGCTTTGGCCCAGGCGGCAGAGGTCAGGAACCGGTCCACGCCTTGCGGGGTGATGGTGGCGGCGTCGGGGATTCGCCGGATGATGGTGAGCCGGTCGGTGATGGTTTTGTCGGACATGCCGCGGCCACGTTGCCAGAGCACCCAGTCCTGCAGCAATTGGTTCTGAACATCTGACGCCGAATCACAATGTTGTGCCCGATCTGCGGGCAATCGTATAACTTGGAAAGCAGTCATGATGTGCCGTCAACGGGTTCGTCGAGAGGCCCGTTCACGCGTGGCGAACGAGAATCGGAGGTATATTGGGAGGTTGTCATTCGACGCAGCCGATGCCGAGATGACCTCAATAGTAGGCGCTTTGGCGCAGGCAAGGCAAAGCCGCGGAAGCGACAGCAGCCAATAGTAAGAGAAATCGTTTGGGCCGCGGCGCGAACGACAGAATGGTCGCACTATCAGTGTTGGCAGGGTTCTCGATTGCCGAGGACAACAACCTTCTGGTGGCGAGATACGTTATTCTGCAACGAGTGGCGAACTTTGGATCAGAAGGTTGGGGGTTCGAATCCCTCCAGGCGCACCAGCCCCGAAACATGTTCCACTATAACATGTTTCGGGTCAATGGTCGACGCTAGGAACACATTGCCTATGCGCGCCGGGATCACATGCTGGGCCTGTGAACAACACAGACGGGATCGGTGCAATCGATATCTGTTCTGGCTCAGCGCATTGAGGGCCGGGACGTTGCAGACCCCTCCCGCGATGGGCGACCGGTCGTCACTCCGACAGCACCGGAACCGTCGCCAGGGGTGCACAGTAGAACGGGGACGCTCGAGCCCTGGTAGCGGTCAGGATGCCGCCCAATATCAGGCCGAGACGTGCGGGCCGGGATGATCCGCCGGCCGCCTCGGTCGCGCCGATTGCGGAGGGACGGTCAATTGCCTCATGCTTGACCGCGTACCCACGGTTCGGAGCCTCCCAAAGAACCCAGTCTGAACGCGAAGACCGTTCTCAGGCGCGGCTGAGCCGGGTGAGAACGCGACATCGTCGATCGACCAGCATGGAGTCATCGGCATGTAGCCAGGTGGTGTTCGGTGTTCGGTATTGACCGAACACCGAATTCGGTGCGAGTCTTGCAGCTTGACTTTCAGTCTTGGCGCCGACGGCATGTCAGCTCTGCGCGATGCCGCAGCCGCGGTGGGGCTGAACGTGGAACCCGAAGGGCCCGATCCTGATGTTGGTCCGGACCTGGTCGTCGTGACGCCTTCCGGGGACAGAGTCCCGCTGCAGCTCAAGCAGCAGTCACTGGCATCAGCGGAGGGCCTGAATCAGCGTCTTGCCCGGTGGATGAGTCAAGCACCTGGCAACTCGGGTCTGCGGGTAGTCGTGGCCGATCGCGTGACTCGCGAGGCCCGCGAGGTGCTCAAAGAAGCCGGCTGGGGGTGGCTGGATCTTCGGGGGCATCTGCATCTGGCCGGTCCTGGGTTGTTCGTAGACGCAGACGTCCCGCCGATGGGTGAGGCTTCGGTCCGGTCGGTGCCGCTTGCCGGTCGGGTGGGCGTTGAGGTGGCCGCACAATTGCTGCTGAGCCCGGACGAGCCCGCGCGGGTGCGGAAAATTGCGGCCGAACTCGGCCGGGCACCGAGCTCGGTCTCTCACACGTTGACCGCCCTGCAGGCAGCTGGGCTGGTCGACGCGCATCGGCGGGCCGCCTTTCCGGACCTGTTCTGGGAGCTCGCCGCTATCTGGCGACCGATCCAAGCGGACGTCAAAACCGTTCCGGCACAGGGTGACGGCGCGGTGAACCATGCGCTGAAGATCGGCCTTGACACCATTGCTACGACCAGTGGTTGGGCGCTGAGCGACTCCGTGGCAGCAGCGACATACGGCGCACCTGTCGCCCTGCGATCGGATCACCCGCCCGACTTCTACGTTCCCGACTCGGGGATCTTGCGACGCGCCGTTCACCTGTTGGGCACGGCCACCAATCACGATAGTCGAGGTGCAACGCTCCGGATCGCTCCTGTCCCGATGGTGTGCGCCAACCGAGTCGACCCGGCGGGTTGGGCGAATCCGGTGTGGCCGCTTGCGTTGCCACTGTTTGTCGCTCTCGACCTGGCGCAGGATGCCGGGCGACGTCGAGAAGTGTTGGACGGATGGACACCACATCATGGGGGCCGACGTGTCTGGTAGCGATCCGATCCCGGTCGTTGACCTGGTCGGCACGTCGATGTCGGCCTTGGCATGCGCGATTCCGGCGATTGTGTCCAGGACCGGTCGGCAGGTGGTGGGTGATCGGCGGTCTGGCCGTGGTGTGCCGGCTGTCCCGCCCTTACCGGGTCACCAGCGACCTGGACACGGTGAGTCGGCGCGGGACGGGTGAAGCACCGCAGTTGCAGCTTCTGGTGGCCAGCGGCGCGGAGGTCAGCGGTGTCTCAGGGGTGTTGGTGCCCACGCCGGCGGGGCTGGTGCAGGTCGATGTCTTGGAGGTCACCGACGCCGAGCTGGCTAACCTCCCGGACGATCCCACTGACCGCCTGCACGTGCTCTCTCACGCTTGGGCGGCCGCCACAGCCACGCCCGTCGTGATCCGCGCCGACGGAATGCCCGGTCTGACCGTCGAAGTAGCCGAACCGGGGCCCCTGGTCGCGATGAAGCTGCAGTCGGTGATGAATCGCGGCGCAGCGAAGGAGGCGACCGATCTGCTCGACATCGTCCGGCTCTCCCTGGATCCGGCCGCCAGCCCACTTGTGCGTGCGCAGCTCGCGACAGCCGACTCCCAACTGCAGGAGGACGCCGCACGTCACGCCCGGCGCTGGTTCCAAGATCACGCCGAAAGGTCGGTCAGGGTGATGCGGGCCATCCCCGAGGGCCGCGAGACGCAACTGGATGACCTCCATCTCATCGCCGAATTGCTGCTTCGCGCTCTCACGGCTGTCCCAGGATTGAGCGACCGGTGATCGTGCAGACCCGTCCTGCAGACAGGGAGATGACTCTCGTCCGGGTGCGGTCGGTGCGCTGGCTGGGGGTGTTCGTGCTGGCCGGTGTGCTGGTCGCGATGGTCGCGGTCGGCACCGTCCTGCATCTGCTGCGCAGTCCGGTGGCCAGGCTGCTGCCGGTGCTGCTGCCGACGATGTACGTGCTGGTGGCGGTGCTCGGAATTTTGATGATCGCCGGGAAGAATCCTTTTCCCGGATGACGACCACCTCGATCCCGGTGCTCCGCCGGTCGGCGGCGTCGGCGTTCGTCTATGGCACGTTGATGGCCCGTTGACCCTGCCGTGCACCGGCCCGCTGATCATCTCGGCCTTCGTGTTGGGCAGCGTCGCCGGCAGCAGTGCCTTCGTGAGTTCCCTGGCCTATTTCCTGTTCTTCGGGCTCGGATTCGGTTGGCCACTGGTCGTCCTACCGTTGTTGGCCGGACCTTTCCAACGGCAGATCACCCGCTTTCTGAGCACGCACCACCGCATCATCGGTATCGCGTCCGGAATTCTATTGCTGGCGATCGCCGCGATCGGCGTCTGGAACGACTACCACCCAACGCTCTGATCCCACTCACCCAGATCTGCTGGCGGCATCCTGCTTGCCGGAACCGGCATCTGGACCCACCTGAAAACTGTTGCGCCACAGCGGCATCAGCTGACGCGGTCAACCGAGGGAGCGCTGCTCGATCTTCGCTCGAGCGCACGGACCCGTTTCGCGGTGGCGTGGGCGTCGCGGTCGACGCCGTCGATGATCGAGGAGTTGAGCCGGCTCTGCCAGGGCAGACCCATCCAGTGCAGCCCGGTCACGGGACTGGCGCCGCGTTGGTGCACTGGCTCACCGCGTGCATCGAGCGCGCCGGGTAGGTCGATCCAGGCCAGTTCCGGCCGGTAGCCGGTGCACCACAACACATTTTGTGCTTGGACGTGGGAGCCGTCGGAAAGCGTCAGGTCTTGTCCGCTGGCGCCGGTGACGCGTCCGGTGATCAGGCGGACACGGCCGGACTGAACCTCGCGTCGCAATTCGGTTCCGATGATGGAATCCCCGCGGTGTCGCACGTAACGCGACACCGGCGACGACGCGC
>JAABUW010002656.1_pt1 | contig 26802 bp, 26 predicted proteins | sample 5560081 | NCBI WGS metagenome assembly JAABUW01 (sample SAMN10711882, study PRJNA513363) | rock metagenome | isolation source: Antarctica rocks | place: Antarctica: Victoria Land, Knobhead sud | reverse complement strand
TTGAAGATCGACGAAGGCCCCAAATGGTTTTACGCCGCTGATTCTGCCATTGTAGATTTTGAACATTTTGGGGGCATCGTCAACTTCGGGAGTTGGAGGCCGTTTGAAGTCGTCATTCTCGTCACGTCTATGCCGTCTCTTGCTGCCTTCGTGCTCGCGGGGAAAATCCCGGCCTTTTGCGCGATGGCCATTTGACGATCGACCATATCTATCTCGGCTGTAAGATATTGACCGTGATCTGCGCCTATCTTTGCTTCGTCGACTCCGATCTCCGTCCACATCATCTGGACTTCGGCTCCTCTTTCTGCCATTTGCGCCATTCTGCGCGGGTTTTACCTTCCCAGCCAGGCCTTCCAGCATCGCAAAAGTGTCATCGAGGGCGCTGTCCTTTGCTTCCGACTCCGAGGGTTCATCCTCCCACTGCTGGTCCCTGTCCGGTACCGCAAGGCCTTTGAAAATCCGTGTCCTTTTATCCACATCATCCAGACTCACCTCACCTTCTGTGGATTTCCGCGTATGACCTCCATCAGCCTTTCCCTTGTATTTTGGGTGCATGGTTAGGATGAGTCGGTCCAGGCTTTCCACCAAGCTTGGCGGGAATTCAGCGCCCATAGACTCCATCTGGGCTCTGAAATCAGATAAAGAGTGGCATTTCGAATGCTGTGCTATCACGAATTCTGCCAAAGTCTTGTCATTAATGCCTAGATGATTTTGCAGCTCAGACGTGACCTTCGACACTAGGGAAAGCAGCTCAAAGAGGGCAAGATCATCCATGACGGCTGTAAGAAAGTAGAAGAGAGATTAGGAATGATCAAGCGGGCGAGGGAAAAACGGAGTGGGTCGAGTCAATGTAGGGTAAGTGCTATGGATAATACTTAGGTAAAGTAATTTAATTTACATTTCGATACTACTAGCGTTATCGGTCCGACAGCAGCGCTAAGAAATCTAGATAGCCGCTGGCGACGGTAGTTTTATTTATAGTAGTCACTCACTGTCTGGAGCCACAACGGAACAAAGAACCTAGATGGAGAACATCAAAGGATTGGGCTTGCTGTCTCACGGAGTAGGAAGTGAGGGATGTATCGAGATACATAACAAGACGCTTCAGCTGAGAGTCTTTACATTCAAGGTTCATCTATATGTTTCGCCAACTCAAGGCATATCACCAACGCCAATGCTGCAGAAGCAGAAAACAGGATGATCCATCGCTATGCTTGTACCCTTGATATGTGCGGCCATCCCATCTATACATGTTATACACAGGGTGCCAGAGCATACATCGACACGAAATTGGAGCGACATGGCGCATTGAGCTCACAGTGAGGCAACGATAGTCCTCTCTTGACCTTCGTTTTCTATGCCTTGCAGCTGCTCCATATTACGAGTGTGCTCACCTTCCACAGGTTTTTCGTTGGCAGGTGGATTACCTAGAAATAGCGAAGCCTCCGACATCTTATATTGAGCATCGCAATCGTCGGACTCAGAGATTGGCTCGTTGAGCTTGCTGATCTGCCGTAAAGCTTCCTCCCGCATCTTTCGAATCCTCTCCCTTATTGCGGGGCTCGCAGAGTATTCGGCGAGCATCTTGTCAATCTTCTCTTCCACGAGTCTCTTTGCATAGAAGGCCATTGTCTGATTGACGAAGACTCCTGCAAATCTGTAGCTCAACCACAGGTACAATATAAGGGCCTTGTGGAGAGATTCCAAGCGCTCCATGTAATCTCTGTTGATCTTCAGTTCTTCGGCCAACACCTCCAGATCAAGTTCGGGAATATCCAGTAATCCCCCACTGGAATGCTCGCCGACGCATCTGGCAAACGCTTGGAGCACTGACCGCATGCCTGGACTTCTCGGGTTGGCGGGAGACGCACAGAAGACAATTCGATCATGGACAGTCAGGTTGTGGACAGGCTGAATACTATCTGCGATAGCAGTTTGATCCTTCAAATTACACAGATGATATCTTGGATGTTTCATTGAGAGCTCGTGAAGTCTTAACAGAATGTAGCTGAAACTCGTCGAAGGTGGGAAGTATGCCGCAAACTTTGTCAAGACAGTGGTTGGAGGGAAGATACCAGCACTCATTATCGGATCCAAATCGCGTTGCATAGCTTTCCGAAGAACAGGAAGATCTGCCGTCTCGAGAGTAGTCACCAATCCTAGGCTTGGAGGAGAGATGGGGTTTGCTACAGCCTGTGAAGCCGTTGCGTCTTCATCGGCTGGTCCCTCTGCTTGAGCTGCAGTGCGATATCGACCTGCACGTCCCGCCATTTGCTTCAGGTGGGCATCCTCAATTACTTCGTGATGGATCCCGTTGAATTTCGAGACAGACTCGAAAATGATGCGCTTGATGGCCCTGGATACAACGTCAGCTTGGTCACTTATGATGTTACGAGTCACTCACAGATTCAAGCCCATGCCGATGGCGTCACTTGCAACAATTATGTCATAGTCGTTATCAGGATCGTTGAAAAGCCTGGCTTGCTGTGCCCTAATCTCTGGAGGCAGGCTCCCATATACGACTGCGACCCGTTTTTGCGTTAATTTCTCTATATCGCGTTTCATGGCATGAATGCCTACGCGAGAGAACACGACTACGCAGTCACCTTTTCTGAGATTGTTCAGATTCCCGTTGAGGCTTGTCGACATAGTCTTGAGCGGACTCAGGCGCTTGTAAGTATGGATCTCAATTTCGTCTCCCATGGACGCTACAAGCTCCCTGATTAAGGGTATACTGCGCTCTTCCCCACAGAGGTGAATCTCCCTAGCTTTGAGACCAAGAAGTGCTTGGGTCCAGGCCCAGCCCCTTTCCTTATGACCTATCATCTGTATCTCGTCGATGACCGCGACATCCACATCTGCGTTGAGTGGCACCATCTCAACGGTGCAGCTTTGCATTTCGGCTCCGTCGTGAGCAGCTTTCTCATCGCCAGTAACAAGATCACAGGCCCTCCCCTTTGCATTTAGCCGCGTGTAGACCTCGTGCGCCAACAGTCGTAGAGGTCCCGCATAGATACCTGTCCTCGCTTGCTCTAATCGCTTAAGAGCATGGTAGGTCTTGCCGGAATTGGTAGGTCCCACATGCAATATGATCTTTCTTTGCACCGCCCTGGTAGCCGGATACCATTCCACTGGATAACGTAGATCTGCAAGCTTCTCCTGATCCTCAAGATCTCTCTGTGAGAATTTCCGGCTCGCAAGGAGTCCATGATATGAATATCTGAGTTGAGTATCCACACCAGACGCCCCGTGAGACCTAAACGCCGTTCTGAGAGATCTGAGAAGGGACAAGGGTCTTGAATGCTCCGAAGGCTTCCATTCTGTGTCGGTTGAGGTTGAATGGTTCGGAGTCTCCAACGCTACCCAGATCGATTTGCTCGGTAAGATTGCTATCAGGTTCCTGGCAAACGTCGCGTATCCTTGATCAGAGGAGATCTTTTCAATATGCTGGAGCCGTGTGATCAGCCATGGCAAAAAATGCTCCGCTTTGAGAAACTGAGCTGTAGGCAAAGCAGGGATTGCTCTCGGAGCTCCGCTCCTGCCATGTCCTGTCGGAGCTGATTTTTTAAACGACCATCTACCCCTACTTCCTTCCTGGCCCTGTGTAGACCTGTGCCTGATCGTTACGGTGGACCATCTTGTAGCTTTGTTGGTGGCGAGCAGACGAATAGTCAGAGCTCGATCAACAGGTCGCATTCCCCGCTTGGGGTCAGTCGAAGCTCCGGTCGTATACTTCAAAGCTCTTACTCGAGAGGCACCAAGGTCAACGTGCAGAGGATAGGAATCATCAGGTGGACCGCTCGGACGCTGGGAAATGTTGACTCGGACGTCTCGGACTGAGATTACTAGCGGCATCGATTTGATACCGTTACCCGCATCCGAAACATCGGAGGTACCCCCTCCATTCTTGTCCATGGCCTCAGGCCTGGAGTGATCGTATTCCTCATCATCTTCGATTCAACAATGCTGGGGAGCAAACACTAATGCTTTAAGTCCTCAGTATGCTCCACGCGATCCCTTGATATTGGTGCCGGACCTTTGGATTCACGACGGAGTCCGCCTTGAGCTCCGCATTGTTTGCCCCTCGGACCACAGTACCGCGAGCATGAGTACATCTGCAATCGCGGTACAACAAGAGAGTGAGTCGACCACTAGATATCTACTACGACTAGTAGCTGACTTTGCAGTCATTCTCGAGACCGTGAGGTCTACAGCTCGAGGAGAAGTATGCCTTCCGATCTCACGGCCTAGGGGTACGACTCTAATACAGACATTTTCAGTGGAAGGTGATGGTTTTAGACATTGGAAGCAAGCGAGTTGTGGATGGAGCTGTCAGAGAAGACGACATATTGAAGGAGAATGTCACGAGTAATTCCTCCAAAAATAGGACATGTAGATTTGGACTAAATGAGGAATAGACATCGAGCAAATCGAAGAGAAAAGACCAATGAATCAAGAAATGGACGCCATATATCTCCTTTCGCCACAGCCTCATATCGTGGATTGCTTAATGGCAGATTTCGAGCGTCGGCGATACCGCAGATCTTTTCTCATATGGACATCATGTAAGATACCTCACGTGACTCTGTAGTTTGTTGCCGACCTCTTGCAATCCTTGCTCAGTGGTCAAGCTGACGACCAATCAGTGCTTCCTCCCGAACTGCGCGCTCGTCTGGACAAGTCTTCGATGGCACGAGAACAGATAGCTCAGCTTCGGGTGCTGAATGTTGATTTCTACCCTCGCGAGTCGCATCTTATAACGTTTCGAGACCCTTGGAGTTTTCCTACCCTTTTTCATCCAGCCTGTAATCACCTTGTCCGGAAGCACATGGATGAGTTGGCACAGAAGGTATCGTCTGGCAGGAATGAGGGGTTTGGAACCTACTGACTCTTATCTCAAGATCGTATCAATATGTGTGTCACTAGGAGAGTATCCTACGATTCGGTACCATTGTCCACGAAACCCTACACACGAGGCTAGCGTTCTATGCTCTCACCTGGCTCGCTTCGTCCAGCTCGAACTGGATCAGTATGCCAAATTTCACGAAGACTTCCCTCCTACATCCCCACGGCCTAGAGGTGCTTTGATCATCACAGATAGGTCAATGGATTTATTTGCTCCTTTAGTTCATGAGTTTACGTACCAAGCTATGGTTCATGACTTATTGCCTTTGGAAGAAGGGGACAAAGTATACTATAAGACTTCCCTGGATCAGAAAGAAGGCAGCGCAGATATGAAGAACATCGAAATTGGGGAGAAAGATACTATATGGGTCAAGAACCGTCATCTGCACATGAAAGATCTTCTAGAAAAGCTAGCTTCTGATTTCCAGGCTTTCAAAGCTAAGAACCCGCAATTCGCAGAAAGGTCGGTCAATGATGCAGTGATTGATTGTTGAGAAGTCGACTAATGGCGACCATTGAAGCGACAATCCCAGCAGTTTAAATAATATCAAGGACATGCTCGCAGGCCTTCCGCAATTTCAGGAAGGAAAAGAGGCTTTCTCGTTACACCTCAATATGGCATCTGATACTATGAGCGTCTTCCAAACACGTCGACTAGCAGATATAGCTTCGGTAGAACAGGTTCGTCAATCGGATGGATGGATTGCTTTATTCGCTAACCCGAGCAGTCACTAGCGACAGGACTAGATGAGGACTACAAAAAGCCGAAGAATGTCGCAGATCAGGTTGTAAGGCTGCTTGATGATAACGACATCACTTTCCCTGACCGTCTCCGATTGATCATGCAATATCTACTCTACCGAGATGGTCTCTTGCCCTCTGATACGCAGAAACTCCTTGCACATGCCCAACTACCTGCGCAAGATGGTGAAGTAATTCATAACCTTGACCTTCTTGGGGCACATGTCTCGAGATCGTTGAAGGACACGCGTCCATTGGCACAACCGCCCTTCGGTAGGAAACAAGCCCCACAAAACCCAAGCGAAGAAGAGTCTGGGCTTTCGAGGTTTAACCCTGCCATCAAACCCATGCTTGACGAGCATATTCGAGGCACGCTGGATCAGGGCATGTTTCCTTTCACAAAACCTCATCTTGACGCCGCCGAGGGGCTCTTAGGCCAAGAGAACGTTTCTCAGGCGTCATTGCGGAGCGCAAAACCTACATGGGCAAGGACTCGATCTTCAGCTCTGGAGCCTAGGCAACGCATAATTGTCTTTGTAGCTGGTGGCGCCACTTACTCGGAATCGCGTGCATGCTATGAGGTCTCTCAACAGTACAATAAGGATGTCTTTCTAGCAACATCCCATATGCTCACTCCAAGTCTGTATCTCAGGCAACTCGGAGACTTGAGTGTCGATAAGCGACAGCTTGACCTTCCAGCGGAGCGACCGAAACCTCGCGCCCCTGCTCATTTGTTCGAGAGAGAGCCGCAACGAGTACCAGAGCCGTACACAAAGCAATCACAGCCGACGCCTCAATTGCATCAATCCCCAGTGGCCAGCATGGGTGCTATGAGTATTAATTCGAACCTTGCTCCAAATCGGGCAGGCAAACATCAACCTTCGCCAGTTGCACCCCCAGCTACCGTCCAATCCGCCAACAATAAGCTTAGCAAGAAGGACAAGGAGAAGGAGCCGAAGGAAAAAAAGAAGCACCACTTCTTCGGTTCTAAGAAATGACGTAGATTTACATTTACTTGTTTTTTCAGCGACCAAAGGAAGAACGGGATGCAATGTTGTTTTGAAGATGTCTTGGTGCTGCATTTCAGGCGTTGGACATCATAAGATACCACTGGGATAACCTCCAGCATGTTTGCATATTAGGGCTGAACGGAACAAGCAGGCTATAAGTCTTGCTATTGACTATGCATTCACAGGGTTTTCATGGCTAAAACAGAGTCAATGCCCGCTCGATAACCAGCATAGACAATTACTATGTTAAGCGGCAATTTCCATGAGGGTGCTTTAGAGTCTCTTACCACCCACCAAGGTATTTCTCCACATCATCGTTCCTGTAGAACATTTCTTGCAACCTCTCCCTCTTCTTTCTGTCCTCTAGGTCTTTCCTCTTGGCTTGCTTCGCATTCAAGCTTTCGCCTTTCTTTTGCTGAACGTGCTTGATGTCTTCAAATTTGACACCCAAGCCCACAGTGTCATTCTTCACTTTCGCCTTGATGGGTGCTCGAATGCCCTCGCCTGCCGCCCCCAGACCAAGTCTGCTATCTGGGTTCCATCCGTATAAAGCGAGGTATCTAAGTCCTTGCCGGTTGCGATCTAAATGCGATGGAGGATGCGAGTGTTGGATACAGACCATGTGAGCTATGGAGGCTTCATGAGGCGTGGCACTGGTGGCTGTATCGTCATCCAGGGCGCTTACAGGTAGTTTGCATATGTCACACAAAGTGGCCTTCGGAATAAGTGCTTGCTTCGTGTGGCTCTCCGATGACGGACTGGATACCTTCGTATCAGTGGTTTTGAGCTCTTTCGTAGAAGCACCGTTCTTGAAAACAATGGAGAGGTATCGGTCACCAGCTGAGAAGGTGGGATGCGATACATTCTGAGTAGGCCCAGGCTCGACACCTGCACGAACGAAGTCTATACGTCGTCTCTTGATGCCGGCACCGTATGGTAGTCGCGCCTCCTCTTGAGTCGAGTTCTCATCGTCTGACATTACGGGAAAGAAAGATGCCGTGGATGCATAGGAACATGAGAGAAATATTACAATTCTCCAAAAAGAGAGCTAGTAATTCAATACCGTTCTGAAATTTATTGTGAGTAATTTCCCAGTCGAAGTGAATACTCGTCCCGCAGGTCTCGAAGATCCCAATCGCGGGGTTGTGCAATTAACATGCCAATTCATTTGGCATCGGACATCATTTTCAAGGGAGCAGATGCATTTCCCTACTTTGTCCCTCTGTTGAAGGCTCTCCCTGGCGTGGTCCTGACATGGATTCTGAAATGGTACTTTGGCGGAGCCAACAACAGGTCGGAGCGCTTGATGCACTCCAAGGTGGTCATGATAACGGTACTATGATTGCCTCACAGCTTATGGGTTTAGATTAATTCTATGCAGGGAGGCACATCCGGCATCGGAGCAGCAGTCGTCCAAAATCTTGCGACTCGGGGCGCTCAAGTCATCCTGCTTACGCACCACGCGCCTAATGATGCCTTTCTGGTCGATTACATAGATGATATACGATCCAGTACCGGCAATGAATTAGTCTATGCTGAGCAGGTGGACCTATCGTCGCTACATTCTATCCGCATTTTCGCGACTAAGTGGGTCGACAACGCTCCTCCTCGAAGACTCGATATGATCATACTCTGTGCAGATACCTTGACACCCAGACTTGGTATCGCAGTCAAGACACAGGATGGTGTCGACCCTGTTTGGGGAATCAATTACCTGGCAAATTTTCACCTCCTCAGCATACTGAGTCCAGCACTGAGAGCGCAGCCCCCAGATCGAGACGTTCGCATAATCTTTGCAACCTGTTCCAGTCACGTCGGAGGAAATCTTACAGCTCTGAAGGACCAAAAAGATCCGCTGCCACCAGAAAGGAAGTATGAGACGAGCAAACTCGCATCAATGGTGTTTGCCCTAGCGTTTCAGAAACATCTAGATGCGTATCAGCGACCTGACAAGCAGGCAAATAATGCCAGGGTTGTGCTTGTCGATCCTGGGTTTACTAGAACACCTGGTATGCGGCGATGGTTGACAATGGGGTCGTTGTGGGGTCTACTGCTCTATCTAGTCACGTGGCCGTTCTGGTGGCTAGTTCTCAAATCCCCGATCCAGGGCGCGCAGAGCTTCCTCATGGCAGCAATGGAGGGAGAGCTAGGTCGAGGAAACGGTGGCAAGTTTTTGAGAGAATGTAAGGAGGTAGGATATGTGAGGGGGGAGGTCATCGACCAAACTGTTCAGAAGAAACTATGGGCATTGAGTGAGAAGCAGATAGAGGCGTTGGAGAAGGAGGGAGCAGTGAAACGAGCACATGCCAAGAAAGAAGATGAGATATTCGTAAAGGAAAAGTCAGCTAGGGCTCCAGAGGGTGAGCGAGAGGAGATTGGAGAGAAGCAGGCTAAAAGAGCCAAGGCTCCCGGGTCCAGGCGAAGTCGAAAAGCTGGATGATGTCTTTGTTCCCTATCATATGATACCCTTGCATCGCTGGTGGAGTGAAATCGTCGAGCTGGCTGTTAGCAATGGTAAGCCGAAGAGGCTTTATCCCAGAGCACATTTTCCATACGGTCCTCAAGATATTAGCTCATATACACAAGTACCTTGGGGCAGTGTTTTGCGGTCTCTACGCTCAGATCCTACCTGTGTACCTTGCCAAAGATAAATACACCAGTTTCAAAACTACCAACTATCCCGAAGAATGTAATAGTAAACGCTGTCAATCTCTTGCTTATGTAGCTGGTATGGTTGCGTAAACTTCAACAAATATCATTCCGAAGAACTGAGGATTCAGGTTAAGCCCGATTTCTCTAATAAATAACATAGCGCCGTTTCCTACGTATCAATTAGAAGCGCGCGTAAGGTATAACCCGCCGCGTACAGCTACTTATGCTCCATAATCATCAAATTTGAGAGCTTCTACACCCGAGCGACTTAATACAATCGCCGAACAATCGAACAATCGCCTCTACCAATCACGGTCCATAATGGTGCGTCTGACTCTCCGCGTATAGCGTCCCCTCGCTAATCCCCCATGTACAGTCACTCCGCATAGCACCCCCATCCAACCACTCCTCCACAACCACAAACACCTCCTCCTCCGCCTCCAAAGGCGCTCCCTCTGCTCCCGGCATCCACGATACCCTCCGCTCCTCCATAACCACCCCCCCACCCACCAGCACAGGCGCGCCACAACCAATCACATCAAGCCACCCCCTCGAAGCCCGCCTCGTGGCGTGGCAATCGACACAAGATGCCCTCAAGATGAATATTCTGCGTCGTAATTTCGGCATCGCGGAGCCAGTAAGGCGGGGGATGGAAGCGAGGATCTGTAGGGAAGGGGAGTGGAGGCCCGCTTGCCTGGGGGGTAGTGCAGGTGTGGGTGGGGATGTGTTGGCTGGGAGGGATGCGGAGTTCAGTTGGGAGGATGTTTATCGGGGTGATGAGACGAGGGAGGGGGCGGATTTCCATGCGGAGATGGAGGCGAAGTTGAAGATGGACTCGTGGTAGGAGATTTGGAAGAGGTGAGCTGGGGTCCAGTAAGGGCGTCCTGACTTGACTGGCTACTAGGGAGAGATGGTGTTTACGGCATCTTTAAAAATCTGGACCACGTTGAAGCAATAGCAACAAGTATCACTTGAAAACTAGCTTTGACAAGGGTCCAAGATGATCAATTCTGGGTAAACCTCCTCTGTATGCTACACACAGGAAGCGACGATTGGGTACATGTACAAAACCTGAGCTTAGATGTGCCCGGGCCACGAATGTCGTCGCGCATGAACTCCGTGGAGGCCAAATAATGCTATCATCAACCGACTAGACCATGCGAACGCCGCCATGCATTCGTTCCCTACCCCTCCTCCCATAAAGCAGATTGTTGTGCTTCGATTGCGATTGATTATATGAGGGCGAACGCCGGTCATTGAATAACACATCGGCACCCTGGACTTCGCTCGTTTTCAGCACGACTGCTTCCCCCAGCTTTCATCTTTGCGTCTTCTTCGTCCACAATTTCTTGTGGCTTGATGGTCATATGAATTATGTGGGCCGTATTACCATTCGTAAAGCCACAATCTTTGGGTAGTCTTAGTATCTTCCAGTGAGTAAGTGATCAGACAAAATGCTTCTCACCAGACAGTCGAGCTTTATCATTAAGCATCTTTCCCATCGAGATTAAGCGGATAGATTCCGGACTGGAAGGTTTGGCCTCCCATTCTGCTTACCAAAAAACAGTCAGCAGGTTAAACGCTGTCGATCGACTGCACGGTTCTGTCACGAAGGGATTGATCTCACCATCGCGCCAGTCCCTCAATATCAACTCCTTCAATTTGTATAAACTTATGTTAATTGGATTATTGCCATCCACTGCTACGTTGCGCTTTCGCAAGTACTTTTCGTCAAGCTTGTAGGGATGCCTTGCGCCAGTGCTGCTCAAAAGCAATGTGATAAACAGCGCTGGGCCTTGTATCTCTGACTGCTTTGGAACAAGAGTTGGTTTGTCTGTAGCAGGGCCGATCGCAGGGGCTGTTTTTTCTCTTGTGAGAGGCGGCAAGGGAGATTTGTTTAGAGTGCTGGGGTTGTTGATATGTTCCGGGCTTGAGGGTTCACGGCCTTGAGGGTTGAGAATCAGAGGGGGCTGATTGACTTCCTGCCGATTCTCCTTCGAAGACTCGATTTCGTCTGACGGACTTGATACTGGTGTGTGCCTTGCGCTAGAGGACACGGTGGGATGTGGGTCATCATCACTGGTATCTGTTGTTTCAGGATATGGTCCAAATAACGACTTCGTGGGGGGTCCTGATGTAAGTGGCGGATTACCCTCCTCAGTACCCATAGATGCTGAGGGTCCTGTGATAGGTTGTGTAGACTCGTACTCTTGGGTAGCAACATTGGGTAGGACTGGCGCGTCTCTTATGCTGTCGTTTGCGCCTGTAGCCGCTGCAGGGAGCAACTCTGGCTCTGTGGAAGCCATTGGCACAACGGTGAAGACGAGCTCGTAGCGCTCGGCGCTGAAGAGCGGGATAATCGACCTGACCTGATTATGCGGTAGGAAAAGTCGAGCTAATTATGAGCAGACAGTAACAGTTGCTCTGAGTACGGAGAGGATATAATAATGGTGGCGGACAGAGTCCCGCGGTAGCAACGTCAACACGTTGACATCAGATGCCCTGCAAAGCTTAAGGCAAGTAGACGTGGAACTTGAAAACTCAGTAGAGATAGTAATTGTATGTAATATACGACCGCTGACGCAATGGAAGGAGTAATTATCTGTTGTCGAAGCTTCAAAGTCGTCGTCGATCAGCCGCGGGGAGCTGGCCGGTTGTTAGTGGGCAGCTGGTGCTCCGGGTGCGAGAGCCCGCTACGAATACGTTTATTGGTGTGTCTAGCATCTGGGTGATAAGAGATGCTGCTCCTTTGAAGCATTCATAAAGATAGAATATCTGTATGCAACGAGAGTCCCAGATCTACGTTCGGAAGGCTATGAGGCTGACATCCACATACTACCTTTTCACATCAAATCCGCTCTGAAGGAATCCTGGCTCGAGTCTTGACGACTACTGCGACGCGAGCTAGATTGGTTCCTCATCGCCGTGCCATACTCATCGGAGCCATCCCTTGTATTGAGATGGATCTTCTGCTTTCACTCCCTGGTCCTCCTGCCTTACACCTAGCAGTCGAACTTTGCCAATACCCAATCCTTGACCATTATCCGAATTCACTCGGTAGCCCTCAAGGAATTGATGGAGACTTCTAATGACATCCTGCTCGTCCTCCACCAACAGAGCAATAGCGTCGAAGCCTCCAGCACCAGGTACTACACCTCCCACAACACCAGGTATCCGACAACAAGCGTCTATCAGATCCGTTTGAGCCTTGGGTTCAATTGGAACGCCAGATTTTGTAGACATTTCGCGAATAAGTGAGCGAATGGTCAAGATAATTGTGCGAAGGTTTTCGTGGTTCTCAGCTTTGCCTGTATCCTCTTTTGCAAGCTCGTGGAGCTCCGTAGCAAGATCCTCGTTTCCCCTGTGCAGTGTCTCCCAGAGAAGAAGCGCTTCCTCGGGTGTCTCATTTCTCCACGAGAGAACGTTCTTGACCATCCCCACAGTCTCCGAGCCGCATTCCACATCACACATCACAAGCCTCAAGCTCTTTGGCATACCGGCAGCAAAGTTTTTGTCGATACTGGTATCCCATGTTCTTGATGGATCTACATCTTCAATGACTGATCTCAAACGGTTAGAGAAATTCTTGGCTCCAATTTCGCCGAGTCCTTCCAGAATCGATGGGGAAAATCGTCTGTAGACGCAAGAGCCATGAATTGCCGCTGCAACGTCAAATCCTGACCCAACTTTACCCTGAGCAGCGCAGTGAGCAGCTTGTGCTAAATTATGCAGTCTTTCCCTTTCATATGTTGATTGCGCACTTGTTACCTCGTGAGGGGCATAATGTGCCACAACAGCGGTAATCAGAGCAGTTACGAGCGCAGCCGATGACCCAAGGCCTGTTTTATGAGCTTCATCTAGGGGGATATTGAAGTCAACGAACCGGTCTTGCGTCAAAGGAATGGGTTTTCCTGAAGCTTCGGGTTGCGAGTAGTAATCTGTATCAGCTACAATGGTGATTGACGATGGTCCAATCTTAGTATGGTCGACTGCCGAAGAGTAGGTCAGCGCATACCCAAGAGCTGTCTCAACAAATTTGTTCCGTGATTGTCGCGATGTGGTGTGTCTACCAGTTTAGGCGGGATCAGTGCGTGGACATCAGCGCAAAGAATAGATATACTATCGACAGATTTCTACGGTCATGCTGCACCAGGTTGAGGATTGTCAGGATGCCAGAGTCCTGCTCTCAAATAGCATCAAGTAGTGACTGAAAAGCACAACAGTAGCTTCAAGCTCGCGAAAGCCCCAGGTGACCACTTATCTGTAGAACTATGGGGTAAAGAAGACATCAACTAGCTCACCCTTTCAGCTGTGTGATCTCAATTCCCCCATCATCCTCAGTCTCGCGGTAACCGTACCGCCATTCTGCATCTTTGAATTGCGGAGACCTGACGATGATCTCCGAAAGGATCAGACCAGGAGTTGTTTCCAGAGTCTGTACATGCACATGTATGCGGGCATCAAGACCAAACACCAAGCCTGTATATTTTCTGTCCAAGACGAGATATCCTCCAGCCAACAAAACCTTGCCTGGAGCCGAAAAAGCGACTGTTGGTTTCTCCATTGGCGGGTCACCAAAGGACATGCTGCGGTGACTTTGTAAATTTTGATGTCATTACCAATGGTATTCACAGCTTCATTATGGAACATCTAATGCCCTAATTCTGATGGCCTACAGCAACATCGAGATGCCTCCGATGCTTGTCGAGCGCATTTCGTAGCGGAGCGGGTCGGACTTTGCGGAGCCCGAAACTACGCTAGAGTTCATGCGAGAAGTATTCGGAGGCGTGAGGTCAAACATTCCTCGCGATTTTCGTATTTCTCAGCCAGTGTCAATCCAAGTTGGATGTCCCTCTGAGATTCGCCAATACCGGGCAGCCAGCTATGATGATACTGATCTCATGACCACTTCCTCGCACTGCAAGCCTCTGACTATCTATTCGCATTGGCCAACCAATAATCTATCAAGGTAGTCCTTCGCCTGTCAGGCCAAAGTCCACAATCTTTCAACACTATCATTGAACACGGGTACACAAATCAATACTCCAAAATAGAGAATCCTCCAAGAACATCCATTCACAGATCCTTCACATCCCAGGTTCTCCGGAACCTAGACAACCCTCATAATTGGAGGACCTCAGTTCGTGTTCTCAAGGCAGCCGGAATATCGTATCCACTTCAGCGCGTTCTTTGACGGCTTCAGTCGTCAATGAACCTGCATTCGACATTATACCCACTTAATGTGGGTTACCTTTCTGGCCGAGTGGTCTCTCTGCTTCTCTACCGTCCCCCACTCATAGTGTTATTCCTTTTAGGACGCTAACATCTGACTCTCTGTAACAGATTGATTCCTCTTGTATGGGAATTATATCGCTCCACTAAATGGTTTTCAAGTCCTTTACCCACCTCGCACGTCCAGGTTTTAGCAAAGGCCTTGGCCACGGATACGCTCAATCCTTTGTCGCAGCGACACAATCATCATACGCCTCCTCGACCACCCCATACCCACGTCCAAGTAAATTTGGGAGACCGCAGACCGCTCAGCTTCACACAGCTTTCCAGAATGCCTTGGGGCAATCTGAGATCCCAATCAAGCCAAGTTTTGGTACGACCGAAAATGTAGAGCGTAAAGATGGAGATCCGAACCTTCAAGGATACTATGAGGCGTTGTGGAAACGGCAACAAACTGGGGAAGAAGCAAAAGAGTGGACGCAATTTCAATTTGCGAAGAGGATTGAATGGAGCCCGCCCTCAGTCGTGCCGGCTGGCAATCCTCAGGAGCGGGCGAACCTCGCTTCTGTTAAGGATGCCTCACGCAGTCATGCTGGGCTAGATCGCGCGTACAGCACAAGTGCTGTAGATGATATCAAGAAAGCGGAGGACGAAGTCACAGAGGCCGCCGCCATGGCCAAGGTGGATGAAGCGATTGCACAGGTCATTACCCAGATCCAGCAATTCCCCCCGTCGACAAATGAATCCCAAGAAGCGGTTCGTCACAAATCTGAGCAAGACACCATCAACAAACTGGAAAACTCGCCGGCGCCTCTCTCTGTTTCACCTGTAGAGACTGCCAGCCCTCGCAGCAATGTCACAGCAGCCACATCTGTGCAGGACACGGATCCCCAAGCCTTCTCTGAACATATCGGCAAGCTTCACGAACAGCTAGCCTACAATCAAATACCTCCTGTGTTCGAATCGATGGTGCTCCAGGGCCTGAAGCCCACGGTCAAGGACTATAATGCGCTTCTTGCGTCTGCAATCCATCTCCCCATCGCTAAACATCAAGTTGTTCCGAAGGCGTTGGATATATACTCGGACATGCTTCGCCGCAAAATAACTCCAGATACGGCTTTCTACACAGCTCTAATCAGCGTGCTTTCACACCGTGCGTTAGATGTGGTCCAGATGAAAGATGTCCTGGACAAGAAAAGGTTACGTTTTGGGGGTATTATGGGCAAAGACAGGTTTTTGCTTGCGTCTAACGAAGCTGAATATGACATCTTGGCTCAAGACGATGCTCTATCCCATGCAATCAAGATATTCCAAGTATCGACGACTCTGAACAACGAACGACATTACACTTCGGAAACATATCAACAGTTAATTATAGCCTGCGCTTTAAAGGGTGAGATTGATGACATGATCAGCGCTTACACCCACATGGAGTCCCACAAGGTCAAGCCAATCGCTTCCATGTTTCCACCAATGATTGAGGCTTTCGCCAAATCCGGAGACCTAAGCAGTGCTGTCGAATGTTACAACGAGTACAAAACCATGGCAATTGCAGACGATGCCGGTCAATATACCATCATCGATCGTAAGGACAATGAGGTATACGCCGCTGTTGTAAAGGCCTATGCTATGTGTGGCAAACTCGATGGTGGTCACCGCTTCTTTGGCAGGATCCTTGACTCTTACGCCAATGTGACCGAAAACCGCAAGGAGCGGCTTGAAGCAGTACAAGATTCGGTGGTAGTCAGTGCTCTCATCGAAGAGAGTTTGGGTGCCTCAAATTTTGCAGGAGCATTGCGGTTCGCGGAAGAGCAAAACTTGACTCCCTACGCCCGGAATCAAGCCATGGCACAAATTTGCACCTCGGCAGCTGATCATGGCCACGCCGAGCTTGCTATCAAAGCTTTTCAGTATCTCTCAACAAACGCCAGTGAAACACCAACGACAGTCCTCTCGATGCTCGCGCTTCACATCAGACAGGGCAACCTCGATGCTGCTAGTGAATTTTGGGCACTTTTGACCGGTTTTGACCAATCCTTCGTGGAGCCCGTGGCCTTGTATGCCGTTGCCCTGATTCGCAGTGGACTTGTTGATCAAGGGTTGTCACAAGCTCGCGAGGGTTTTGGCCGTATCCGCACAGGTGTTGTCGCGGGCAATTCAAGGAATGAGGTTACTGAAGAAATAGATGAAGCCATCGAATTCATCGGAGCCTTCCTTTCAGACTGCCAGGTAGTCCCATCGCCAAGTGCCAGTATGAGCTTCCTGTGGGCGATGATTGAGAATGGTGGCCCACTTTCGCCGGTTGCTGAGCAAATGCTTGCTGGGCTTGGGCCTGAGGACATCGCAAATCTTAGCTGGCAAGATATTACACTAGCTTTGCAGGTCGAGGCTGGCCTACTAGCAAACGGTGAGCTTACATGCGATATTGCTCACTCCGCCCGGTTCGCACACCTTCTTGAAATTGCTGTTGGCTCTGGGGTCCATTTAGACGAGCGCACTACTGGCCTAATTGAAAGGGCTCTGGGCAAGCTTGCGGATGAGCGACCTGACCTCCTCAGCATATGGCAGAGCTACCAGCAATCACCCATTGAGCAAGCACACGTTCAGCGAGCGTTCACTCTACAGCCGAGCCCTGTTATATCGTCCCCGGTGCCCTCGACAGACTCGTACGACCCATATGCCACCACCACCGACTATCGAGGCTCGACAATCATTACCGATGAATTAGAAAACCGTCGGAATAGTGCTGGTCTCAACGAGGCCTTGCTTCGATTTCGCAACATCCGTCGCGCTGGCCGACATCCCCGGTATATCGTCTATGCGAAACTCATCTCTGCAGCTGCCAAAGAGGGACGCACCAATCTTATCCATGACATATTAGGAATGGCACGAACTGACATACCGCTGTTGCCTCAGTATTCGATTGTCCGACATGGATGGTCTACCATCCTGGATTCCATGGTAGGCGCATGTCTTGTGCTGGGCCGTCGCCAACTGGCCGCACAGTTCCATCAGGAATTGCTCGACATGGGCACTGCTCCTACTGCAAACACTTTCGGACTATATATCACTACCTTGAAGGACTCGACTAAAACATTTGACGAAGCTTCGGAAGCTGTCGCCATATTTGGTCGGGCTGTGTCCGAAGGAGCTGTACCCTCATCGTTTTTGTATAATGCCCTCATCGGTAAATTGGGCAAAGCTCGGCGCATAGATGATTGTCTTCGATACTTTCAGGAGATGCGTGCTGCAGGCATTCGGCCTACAAGCGTCACCTATGGTACCGTCGTCAACGCGCTTTGCCGGGTCAGTGACGATCGTTTTGCTGAGCAGCTTTTTGATGAGATGGAGTCTATGCCGAATTACAAACCTCGGCCAGCTCCATATAACAGCCTGATGCAATACTTCCTCACGACAAAGCGAGATAGCAAGAAGGTGCTCTCATACTACGACCGCATGCAGTCGATGAATATCCAACCTACCATGCACACCTACAAGCTGCTCATTGATACTTTTGCAACTCTCGAGCCTGTAAACTTAGCTGCAGCTGAAGGCATTCTTGCTACGATTCGTGCGTCTGGTCAGCGGCCTGAAGCAGTCCACTATGCCGCTTTCATTCATGCCAAGGGATGTGCACTTCACGACATGGAGGGCGCTCGTCGAATATTTGACGATGTATTGGCCAGCGGAGAGGTCCGCCCGCAAGCCTGTCTGTATCAGGCCTTGTTTGAATCAATGGTCGCCAATCACTGTGTTGCACAGACTGAAGCTGTCCTGGCTCAGATGTCTGCCAACCGCGTTGAGATGACACCTTATATTGCCAATACCCTTATCCACGGCTGGGCTACGGAGAACAACACTGCCAAGTCGAAGGCCATGTATGACAGTATCGGTATGGAGAAGAGAGAACCAAGCACCTACGAGGCGATGACCCGAGCGTTCCTCACAGTAAAAGATCGTGATGGTGCACTGGCTACTGTACACGAGATGTTGGCTAGAGGTTACCCATCAGCAGTCTCCGGCAAGATCTTGGAATTGATCGGCCATGGCATGAGCCGAGCGGGCAGTGTGGCCCTCCCAGATCTCATGGCATAGGATCCTACAATTCATTTCTTATTTTCGCTTTTTATTCCAGCGTTCTCAGCATGATATCCAGGCGTTGATACATTGCTTGGCGTTCTCGGTGTCCATCGATACACACTGTGCGCTCAGAAGGGGTCGGCGTTGAGTTCAGGTTGCTCCTATATACACAGTTTGAGCTAGCACGGCAGGAAAATTTGTTCTTGTGGGGAAAATTGGTGGAAGCTCCATGCACTTGGGTGGACACAGAGGCAAGATATGTAAGACACGATAGACCATCTCAACTCACTGCTAGATCTGGATAGCCAGCATCTAGATCACCTGCAAGCTATTGTAGCAAACGATGTATGATAGACATTATCATTCAACCATCAAAGCTTTATTCCTTCGTGAATTTTGTCTACTATGGACTCAACCTTTCTATCCTCCATCCCTCTTCCCCTTTTGCGTCTCTTACGTATCGAAATCGATCATGGAGCCTGCTCTCCCTCCCCTGCCAGAACTCAATCATATCAGGTATCACCCTCAACCCTCCCCAGAAATCAGGCACAGGTATATCTTCCACACCCTCAAACCTCCGTTCAACATCCCTCACCCTTTGCTCCAACACCTCCCTGCCCCCTTCCTGCTCCAACAGCACCTTACTCTGTTCACTCGCCCACGCCCCAATCCTCGACCCCCTAGCCCTCAACTCATAATAACTCTGACTCTCCGCGCTACTCAACCGCTCCACCCTCCCCTCAACCCTAACCTGCCTCTCCACTTCGTGCCACCAGAACGCCAAACTCGCTCTCGGATTGCTCGCCACGTCTGCTGCCTTGCGGCTCGTGCCCCAGTTGCTGTAGACGACGAAGCCGGCGGCGTCGAGTTCTTTAAGGTAGACGTAGCGGCTGGAGACGGAGCCGGAGGGGAGGTGCGCGGTGGAGAGGCAGACGGTTTCGGGTTGGTGGACGTGGGCGGCTTGGGCCGCGGAGAACCAGGTGTGGAATTGGGTGAAGGGGGAGGGGGAGAGTTGGGAGCGTTCTAGGGTGCTCTTTGTGTATTGGTCTGCTTGTTGGGTGGATTTGTCGCCGGCGGGTGCAACTTGGGTGGAAGTGTTAGCTGGGTGAGGGATGGTGTGGGGAGGTATTAAGAGAGGTGTGGGATTTGGTTACAGATGAGCTTGGAGGGAGGATTTGCAGCGGCCATGCGAGTATATCTTAGGAAACGGATTGGGGAGAGTCTCATGTGGAATCAGACCGAGGATACCGCAGTTATGTTCTGCTTGGAATGATTGGAATTTTTGTGAGGCGGAAAATCGCCATTCGAGGCGCAAAGGCTCGAAGTCTCTTGCGGTTCTAGGCTTCTAGGCTTCTTGCAGGTCACTAAGGACGAAAAGTTCAACGAGAATGAACGCTGACGAAAACAAGGGACATTGATGTTGCTCTATAACTAAAATTCCTCTAAGTACAGCCGTGGTATCCCAACGTCTATGTGTAGACCTCTTCCAACGCCCGAAGCAATGCTCGCTAAGCGCAGCAAAAGGTCGTCAGTCACTCCCAAGCTTCACTCAATGACAAAAGGGAGAGCATCTTTCCCAAAGATGATATGCGGCTTCCTTGCGGCGACATCAAGAATCGTCTGTGCGAACACTGAATTCGCCCAGGCAAACCAGCTTCCTGTACAACAATCAGCATCACGCAAACGGGACTTAGAACGAGGACTTACTAGTATAATCCGTCACCCGATTTACATTAACACTCTCGTGGACAAGCCCCAATCTGCTTGTGTCTCGTACATCCTCCAATACTTGCTTAATCTCATCATCGTTGTTGCTAGTCATAGCCTGTACCAGGCGACTCATAGGCCAAGCATGCTGCAGACCAACGTGGGGGCCGCCAATTCCAGAGAATCCTTTACCGACGAGGGCATATGGATTTCCGGCTCGATCCAAGATCATCTTTCTAGTATTCTGGTAGACTTTGTTCTCTCTGTCCACGAAGCCTAGCAAGGGTAATGAAAGTAAAGATGGTAGGTTGGCATCATCCATGAGGATGGAGGATCCGTAGCCGTCAACTTCGAATGCGAACACTTCGCCGTACTTCTTGTGTTCGACTACTCCGTACTCCCAGATACCTTTCTCCATGCTTCCAGCACGCTGCTGAAGCTTCTCGGCTAGGACGTCCTTTTTCAAGGTCTTCAGAATTTGGGCAGTCCGCTTCAATTCAACCGCCATCATTGCATTCGCCGGGATAAAGAAACCCAAAATCGTAGTGTCGTCGCTGGGCCTGAAGGCACTACGGATAAGACCAGTCCCCGCACCAAGCGGATTGCCAACGCCCGAAAGACTCAGTGTCTCCGTGCCCCGATTCGTGGTCCTGCGGAATCGGTACTCATTCGGGTCGAACTTTCCGCTTGTAGGGTCAAAGGTTGGCTTAGCTTGGTTCGTCAGGACTTCAAGAATAGTTTCCATAGCAGTAAACCATCTCAAATTCATGAACGCTACGGAGCCCGTGCTCTGATAGAATTTATTCCCCAAGGCTAGGAAGTGGGCAAGCGAGTCGAGCTCGTATTTGCATTCAAAGACCCTCGATGGCTCGTACGCCGGATGAACAGTATCGTCTTGGCCATTACCGACGGCTGATTCTCCGCTAGGTGGGGGAGGCTGGAAGGCGTTGCAGTATGGTGACTCTATCACATATTCCGCTTGAGTATGGATAGCACCAAGGATAAGGACCTCCAGCTTCTTGTCTTTCTTTGCCAATGTTTGATACTGGGCCAATTGGTTGGTGGAGTCCCGCAACCACTCTGCATTGATGTCCCCAGTCACGATGAAGCTCTGCGGCCCTCCCCAAGCACCGTCTTTGTAATGTGTCCTGTGCTTCTCTGTCCCGTCGACATGCCATCGCACTGTTGTGTCAAGCGTATTGGGGAAAGCGTTTTCGAAGATCCTAGCAAGGTCTTTATCCTCCATGCGAGTAGTGATGTTACCAATGATATCCTCCACCAGCGGTGATGAGAAGGTCCGACAATGGGGCGCAGGCCGCTGATATGGTAAAGCTAATGGACCTTTGCTCAAGGGCCGACTAGAACATAAATGAGCATTCCAGCGCATTGATGGTGAACAGGTGACTTAGGAACATACTGTGGGACCACTGCATAATGCTTGTAGTCAGGGCAAGCCGTCTTGTACTTCTCTCCATCTATACCGGTGCCCAATGCCTCTTGATTATTGCCTGCTCTTCCTCGAGCCTTGAATTCATCTTCAGTAACGCCATGGACCAGAGTCGTGGTCCCCAGTAGCGCGTACACCAGCGCGAAGAGTACCATGGCCAGCAGTAACCATGTGGCAGGAACCTTCAATGAAGTTTTCTGGGGTAAATTGCTTCTTGGGCTGTCCTCGTCTTTTGGTGGAGAGGTCGGAGCTTGCGACCGTTGTGGAGATGGTGGTCCCTGGTTAGCTTTCGAGGGCCTTTGGTACATCTATTATGATATCGGGCTAGGGAACTGCACCCTTAGCAAGCCTTGGCGACATCATGAGTCTACTTATATGGATATTTTGGACCAACGTAAGCTGCCTGAGATGCAGACTACTATAAGTATATGCCCTTGGAACGGCACCGAGATAGCTTAGTAGCGGTATCAATCTTTGCCCCCAATCTCTGGAGAGGTCTTTGTGGCGTGGCACCCCTGAAGATCGTCACTTCCCGCCTGCATTTACCCGCTAGATCCCTAAGCATCCAGCACTTTCTTGATGACATAGCTGCTCAAGACAGTGATTACCTTACTTGCTTCTCTCGCATTGCACCTATCCTGACACTGTTCTATTTTGCTGAGTCCAAGCTCCAGCCCGATCAATACTACACAGTTGTGGAGGCTGAGTGGATACTCTATGCAACATCAATCCACTCAAGACGGGGTGTATTCCTACTAGAGTATCGTGAAGCATAAGTCCTGCCGCTCCTGTTGCATCGAACGTACGCTTTCACAGAAGTTGAGCTTGCCTCTGTGCAAGCACCTCCATATTACCCAAAATTCATCCTCACGCTGATTACCCGAAGGCGGCAACGCTGGGCAAGAGGAAAGCTTCTGACGAGCATAGTCGCCCGGAAAATAAGAGGCTCATGACGGTAAGTGCTTAAGCTTGTGCTCCCTCGAAGTTGGGTATAAGGCAGCGTCGATGCCCGCTACTTCATCAGCCTCACCATCTATCATACCCTATCCTACTCAGGATGTCTCTTTCAGAGCATCATATCCTGCTTCCCACTGAGCCCAGCTAAGAAATTCTTCTCCAGGAATCCAACATGGATGTCAATCCTCCCTCCGTCGGTTCCGAGGTGCTGAAAAATGGCGAGATCGATGAGTCTTTGTACAGCCGACAGCTCTACGTATTGGGTCACGAAGCCATGAAACGAATGGGCTCGTCACACGTTCTCATCGCCGGCTTGCGGGGGTTGGGTGTCGAGATAGGTCAGCTATCTCATATCTTTCACGGGAGTGGACCAGTTCACTGATCGATCATGAACAGCTAAGAACATTGCCCTGGCTGGAGTCAAATCCCTGACTCTGTTTGATCCGGAACCGGCTGCCATGGCCGACCTCTCTTCGCAATTTTTCTTACATCCAGACGACGTTGGCAAGCCACGAGCTACAGTCACCATCCCCAGAGTTGCCGAACTTAACGCATATACGCCTATATCCGAGCACCCAGGCAAGAGTCTCACCGCCGACCTCAGCTTATTAAACCGTTATCAGGTGGTTGTCCTCACTGGGACTCCCTTGAAAGATCAACTAGCCATCGCTGACTACTGTCACCATCACGGCATCTTCATTGTCATCACAGACATTTTTGGACTATTCGGCACTATCTTCACCGGATTCGGCAAGGATTTTGCAATAGCAGATCCCACAGGAGAGAACCCTGTGAGTGGAATCGTCGCCGGTATCGACGAGGATGGCCTGGTGTCAGCTTTGGACGAGACAAGGCATGGCCTCGAAGATGGGGACTTTGTGACATTCAGCGAATTGCAGGGCATGGAATCTTTGAATGGTTCCGAGCCTCGGAAAATTACAGTCAAAGGCCCATACACATTCTCGATTGGAGATGTCTCCAAGCTGGGACAGTACAAACGTGGTGGTCTCTACACCCAAGTCAAGATGCCTAAGATTGTAAACTTCCAGCCTCTTTCAGAGCAATTGAAGAAGCCCGAGCTTCTCATCTCCGACTTTGCCAAGTTCGATCGACCTCAACAGCTTCACATCGGCTTCCAAGCTCTGCACGAGTTTGCTAATTATCACGGAGGCAGCCTGCCGCGCGCTCATTCGGACGAAGATGCTTCTGAGGTATTGAAGTATGCGCAAGGATTAGCAAGTGAAGGGGATGAGAAGGTGGAGCTGGATGAGAAGCTCCTCAAAGAACTCAGCTACCAAGCTAGAGGAGATCTTGCGCCTATGGCTGCTTTCTTTGGGGGTTTGGCCGCGCAGGAAGTGCTGAAGTCGGTTTCCGGCAAATTTCATCCCATTGTACAATGGCTCTATTTCGATTCTTTGGAGTCGTTGCCTAGCTCCGTCAAGCGATCAGAAGAGCTATGCAAACCCATTGGTAGTCGATATGATGGACAAATTGCTGTTTTTGGTAGGGAGTTCCAGGAAAAGCTTGCCAACATCAATGAATTCCTTGTAGGTGCTGGCGCAATTGGTTGCGAGATGTTAAAGAATTGGGCCATGATTGGATTAGCGACTGGACCCAAAGGCAAGATCAGTGTGGCAGATATGGATCAGATCGAGAAGAGCAATTTGAACCGGCAATTCTTGTTCCGGCCTAAGGATGTAGGCAAATTGAAGAGCGAGTGTGCTGCGGAAGCTGTTCAGGCCATGAATCCAGATCTCAAAGGAAAATTCGTCATCCTGGCTGACAGAGTTGGTGCCGAAACGGAGCACATCTTCAACGAGGACTTCTGGGAAGAGCTCGATGGTGTTACCAATGCTTTAGACAATGTGGACGCCCGGCAATACGTTGACCGTCGATGTGTATTTTTTCGCAAGCCACTGCTTGACAGTGGAACCCTGGGTACCAAAGGTAATACCCAAGTGGTTTTGCCTAGCTTGACGGAATCATATTCCAGCTCTCAGGATCCACCGGAACAGTCATTTCCACAATGCACGCTGCGCAGCTTCCCGAACAAGATCGATCACACAATCGCTTGGGCTAAAGAAAAGTTCCACGGCTACTTTGTTGGACCTTGTGAAACCGTGAACCTCTATATTGCACAGCCAAATTACATTCAGGAGACTTTGAAGCAAGCCGGAAACGAGATACCCACTTTGGAGAGCATCCGGGACTACCTGGTGACGGAGAAGCCACAAAACATCGATGACTGTATTGTGTGGGCTAGGAAACAATTTGAGAACGAGTACAACAATGCTATCCAGCAATTGCTCTATAATTTCCCCAAGGATTCTACAACATCAAGTGGTGCGCCGTTCTGGTCTGGACCCAAGCGTGCACCGGATCCATTAAAATTTGAGGCATCCAATTCTACCCATATGAGCTTTGTTGTTGCAGCTGCTCATCTACACGCATTCAATTATGGCATCAATGGCAGTGGAGTTACTCATAAGCATGTGCAAATGGTCATGGATGATATGATCATCCCGGAGTTTTCGCCCAGCTCCTCTGTTAAGATCCAGGCCGACGACAATGAACCCGATCCAAATGCACAGCAGCCAGGATCAAGATTTGATGATAACGACACGTTGGAGCGGATCGTGTCCCAGCTGCCACCTGCCAAGTCGCTACAAGGGTCCAAGCTCGAGCCCGTGGAATTCGAAAAGGACGATGAAACAAATCATCACATCGACTTCATCACTGCGGCAAGTAACCTTCGGGCTCAAAATTATGGGATTCCGGAGGCAGATCGGCACAACACCAAATTCATTGCAGGCAAGATCATCCCCGCCATTGCTACGACAACAGCTTTGGTCACTGGTCTCGTTGTGCTTGAGCTTTATAAGATCGTGGACGGCAAAGACGACATCGAGCAATACAAGAACGGCTTTGTCAACCTCGCGCTTCCTTTCTTTGGATTCAGTGAGCCGATTGCAAGTCCAAAAGGAAAATACTTGGGCAGCAAAGGCGAGGTCACGATTGACAAGCTTTGGGACAGATTCGAAGTGGAGGATGTCACATTACAAGAATTCATTAATGACTTCAAAGCAAAGGGTCTAGACATCATGATGCTGAGTTCTGGTGTTAGTCTCCTGTATGCCAGCTTCTACCCACCCAGCAAGCTGAAGGACCGTCTTCCACTCAAGTAGGTGCATTCTGGGCTCATCTCCATCGCATTCGGCTGACTAGTGATACAGGTTGAGCAAGCTGGTGGAGACGATTAGCAAGAAGCCGATCCCAGATCACCAAAAGAACGTCATCTTCGAAATGACTGTGGAAGACCAGACTGAGGAAGACGTGGAAGTGCCATATGTTATGCTGAAGCTGAAGAAATAGAGATGCACAGACGGGCGTTCAGGTCCCTCACTTCCTACGATACGCAATGGTTGTCAGGATTTTGGCCTGGAAACATGTTATTGGTGCATTGCTTAAACGTGGGAAGGGACGAATTGCTGGCGCTTGTGCATAAACATTGGCATCGAGATGGGAGGTAGTAATCTGCTCTCAACGCATAGACTCCACACGCGTTACGCGAAATAGACAAGGTAGGTATTCTGGCTTTAAAGATGGCGCACAATGCATCTCTTGAAACAAAATATTTGATTGGATCTGCTACAATGCATGAACAGTAAATGCTTTGTGTTACTCTTACAATCCTTTAGTAAGACACCAAGCCTTGACCAGAGGGGGTAGAGTCTACGCTAGGATCCACCCGGAATGATGATAAAGCGTCCCCGCGTTCTTAACGCCTGTATAAAGACTAATAGAACCCGCAGAAAGAGGTCCTGTCCTGGTTCACTTTCTTTTCATCAGTCTATGTTTGCTTTGACTACGAGAGCAAGGCTTGTCGAGAAACAAACATCTACTTCTATTAGTATCCGAAAAACCTGTGTCTCTTCATTGAACATGGCAGTAAGATGACCCCCGTTATGACGAAGGTATAATCCTCACGTCTAAACATGTCTTCATGCAGTCAGGAACTGGTCAATCCATCACCAACTGGGCAGACAAGTCTGGCGAGTTCAAACGAGGAGC
>JAABUW010002654.1_pt1 | contig 26814 bp, 1 predicted proteins | sample 5560081 | NCBI WGS metagenome assembly JAABUW01 (sample SAMN10711882, study PRJNA513363) | rock metagenome | isolation source: Antarctica rocks | place: Antarctica: Victoria Land, Knobhead sud | reverse complement strand
ATTTAAATTATTAATACTTTTTAGTTATATATTAAATCTTAGTAAAATTTTCGAATAATTTATATTATTTATATATTATTTTATATAAATAATATATAAAATAACAAATCTTTATATATTTTTTGTTTATAAAAGTACAATATATAGTTAATTGTTAATTGTAACTAAAATATAACATGTTATGGACGTTCGGATTAAGATTAAGAGCGGTTGGTGCTAGAACTTGGAGATTTTCGCAATCTGGCAAAAAGATCTGCTCGGTTGCGTCTTTGTTAGTATCTCGATTGCGTCTGTTTTTTTTTGATTTTTTTGTCGAAGTATCTGTTCTTTAGTTTTTGATTTCTTCAGATTATTATCAAAATAATCTAAAACGATAGTACAGTGTTGTAATTACTATAGAATATTGATATTTCTGAACTTAACAGTTGTAAACGCTTTCGCATCTTTCTGTTTTTTATAAAAACCAATATAAAAACAAATTCTATTATTTTTCTTGTCTATTTTCAAACATTTGTTCAACAAACTCTACAAGCAGTTTTCAATATCGCTCTCGATATCAAGACATATTGACAAAAGCTTGCACTATTATCGATCGCGATTGTTCGAACGCAATAAAAAAATTCGCAATTTATTATTTGCTTCTATCTAAATTGCCAATTACAAAATTACAAACAAAAGCTAGTTACTATCAGTTAATCAAAAAAAAAAAATAGTAACTAGCGTCGTATTACTTATTTTTGTTTGTAGTATATCTACTATAGATTTGATATCAATTTCTATTTTCTAACTATTGTCTGTTGCAAGATTTTGTTTATTGAAACTTTATATATATTTTACTATCTTGCTCTACAAGTTCAAGCTAGTTTTGACAATCTTAATTGTAATTAGATTTGTTTTTTTAAATACAATAAAATATTTGCAATACAAGTTTAGACAACAATTTGACTGTCAATTATAAAATTTGCAGTCGAACACTAGTTACTGTTAGTCAATTACAAAAATAATAATAGTAACTAGCACTATATTACTTATTTTTACTTGCAGCGCATCTGTTCAACTTGTCAATATTGTATTGTATATTATTTTTCGATAGACGCAATACTATTGTAAACACAATTGTTTGTAAAATGTTTGCTAATAAATTAACTAACTACTTGTTAGTATAGTTTATACAAATTTTAAAAACAATATTTTTAAATTCTTTGTTGCAGACTTTTATTCTAGAAAATCAAATTAACTTGGAACAATTCTTTGTTGTCTTTTTGACAGTTTATTTCAGTTATACAGTATTATTTATTTAGTAAATACTATATATAATTAGAAATATCTTGTTGTTATTATTGTCGATTGTATATAGTTTTACTAACAGTATTTCTAATAGAAAATTTCAATTCAGTATACAATTGGCACTTATATAGATTCGATTAATCGATAATATTTTGTTTTTATTTTCTCTATCTTCTTTTTCTATAGTTGTATCTTTATTTATTATTACTATTATTATTATCGACTCTAGATATCTATATGCAATTCAATATAGTTGTATTTGTTGTCGACAATAAATACAAAATTTACAAGACTGCCAAAATAGCTTTTGCAAGCTCGAGATTTGTAATATTTAACTAATATATGTGTCGAAATTAGAACAATTATTTCTATTACTATTTTATTGCTGTTCTTTTCTATCTTTTTTTGCAATTAATAGCAATATTTGCTCTGCTCTCTAGATCTTTCTATATTTTATATATTTATAGATATACTAGTCTGTATTATACAGACAGTCTATATTATACAGACAGTCTATATTAATTTTGTTTTTTCGAGAAAAATTGTAAGTTCTTTGAAAAAAAACTTAGATTTGAAATAAAATTAACTATATATTCGACAAATTTGTTCAAACAATTTTTTAACAAACTAGATTTATATTAAGATTGTCTTGTAACTTATTGTAATCTATAGATAGATTTAAAAATATTCGAGAGATAAAAATTTAGCAGTACTGATCGAAACAGAATAAAATAAAAAAGAAAAACAGATTAGAAAAATAGTAAAATGTACAATAGATTTCTGTAATAGAGTAAAATAAAACGTATTCTGTTCTATCAATATTGACAAATTTTGTTAGTCTTGTAATTATTTTAGACAATTAATTTATATAGTATTTATAATATAGTTCAGCGTCTTTAGTAGTTAAATCTAATAGTAAATCAAGTATTGCGAAGTACAAAAGCAACAAAATAGAAGCTATATAGCTGCAAGAAGTTTTTCAATATTGTTTTTTATACTATTGTATAAGAAAACAAACTTGTATATAGATTCAAATCGATTGTTTCGAGTTTAAATCGAAATTCGCAATTTAGCTTCAAACAATAGTTTTTTTGTTAAAAAAGAAATTATAGTCGAATACTAGTTACTATTAGTTAATTAAAAAAAAAATATAGTAACTAGTATTATATTATTTATTCTTATGCGCATCTGCACAAGATCTACTATTATTATATCGAGTCTTATTGTTTTTCTATATTGTAAGATAAAGATTTAACAAATTTCTACAAGAAAATCTTCAATACTGTTCTTTTATATTATTGTATTTGGAAAGAAATCTACATATTGATAATAATCGATTGTATTAAATAGAAAACAACAATTGAATTCTAGACAGCAATTTTTCTGTTAATTACAAAAATTATAGTCGGACACTAGTTACTATCAATCAATTAGAAAAAAATAATAGTAACTAGTATTATATTACTTATTTATATCCGATACACATCTATATAAGATCTGCTATTATTGTATTGAGTTCTATCTCTTTTCTACTATCTGTCGCAAAATAAGATTCAACAAATCTCTACAAGAAGATTTTCGATACTGTTTTTTTATATTATTGTATATAGACACAAATCTGCACAATAATTGTAATAAATCAAATAAATATAAATCTATTTTCGCAATTCAGTTTTAGACAATACATTTTTGTCAAACAAAACTTATAGCTAAGCACTAGTTACTATTAGTTAACTAGAAAAACAATAATAGTATCTTCTATATATTATAGCACGTAGTACTATTGCACAGCTATATTAGAAACTGTCAAACATTTTCTTGCTAGTAGATTCTTTTATTATATTTATTTCTATTATATTAGTACTTTATGCAGAAATAAATTTCTGTCTTGCTATATATATTAAGATATTAGATCTAATCTATTACTTTCTATTATTTGATATAATATATATAATTATCGTAACACTCTATACTTATATAGAACAAGCAAGAAAATATATACTATTTATTGTTTTTCTGTTATTTATATTCTGTACAACAGTGTTTAATCGTTTTTATATTATTGTTTCAACAATTTTTGATATACTAACCGAAACTACGCTAGTTTTAAACGCTAAGAAATTATTAAATTCTATTTCTACTTTTGCAGAATTACAAGTCTTGAACACTCTGCAGTTTATATATTCGATTAAAATTCAATTAATTTACAGATTCTATTTTTACAATCAATTCAATATAAATCGAATATCTAAATTGTCGAATTAGCAGAAACAAGAGAATTGCAATATTTATTAATAGTACTAGCAAGATAAATGCAAAAAGAAATTGCTAATTATCGATTTTACAATTCGATTCTACAGTAGATTGCTCAAATCGAAAAACTCGAAAAATTAAGTTGTTGTTCTAACAATTTGCTAATTGCAATTTATTAAATCAAAAACAAATTTATATCTCTCTTAAAATTGTATCTGGCAAACATTGATGCAAACAGCAGCTATATAGCTTTTTTTAATCTTTTCGCAGATCGAGAATTCTATCGATCAGAAATATTATTTGTTTAGTATTGTCAAAAATAATATTTTTGTTCGAATTCGATATCGATTATCTTAACTCGAATTTGTTTTTCTTAGAGAAGACAAAAAGTCTCGAGATTATTCTATTTTTATTGTATATAATAAATAATATATTATACAGAGATACTAAGATGCGTTTTTTAGATAAATCTATTAAAAATTTATCAAAATATTAGTATAACACTTTTTTCTATAAATTCAGAAAAATACATATTATAACTGTAGATTTTACTGACAATTCTATTAATAGTCTTATACAAGTCGCGAGACTGTTACTAATTATATATTACAAAATACTAGTTTTGCAATAAATCTTTTGCGTATATATTTTACTATAGTAGAACAAACAATTTTGCAACAAGTCGAATTCTAATTGTCGAAAATATTTAATCAAAATTCGAGATTAACTAATCAAATATATAGATTTGTATTGTTTGCTACAAAATAGTTTTTGCAAAATATAAAACTATTTATGTTTGTTATTGAACGCTCGATCGCTTACTATTGTATAACAAGAAATTTCTGCAATAGTATTGCGAGAAAATATTTTCTAAATATTTTTCGCTTGAATCTTGAACTCAATACTATAATTCTACTGATATAAATTACAAGTTACTGGATCGTTCAATAGTTATTTAAATTATTGTTAAAGTTTGTTAAATTTTTGCTATATTTAGTTCGCAAATAAAGATTTCTATCTACAAGCAATAGCTAACTACAATAGCAGTTTTCGATTTGTCTATCTATTGTTGTAATAGTTCGAGATTTATATATAAAGATTTTTAAGACAAATCTTCTATTTTGGCTATTCGAAACATACAATCTATTGTATTATTTCAAATTTCAAATAGATCTATTTTCAAATCTATTTATATTAATTGAGCAATATTGTCTAGAGAATCTTGATACGCTTATTTTATTAGATTGAGTTTTTTTTTTTGTTTTTATCGAGTTCTAAGATTGCTATTTTTCTATTTTGCACTATTAAAACAATATTTCTTGCTTTTATGCTACACGAGTCAATCCAACTTATATTACAGTTATAGCTTTATTTTTTAAATACTCTACAAAAGAGCTGCAGAAATTTTATCGAATACAAAAACAAAATTAAAACTGTAAAAACGCTCTAGCTAGAGCAGCAGCAAAAATTGGTCAACAAAACACTCTTTCTGTTGCAACAGTATTAACTACAAATATCGATATCTTGTCTATCTCAATTTCGCTATCGATATCGCTTCTTTTATCTGTAATACAAACTGCAACAGTATTTCGAAAAAATCGAGATTGTTCAAGAAAAAATAGAGAAACATCAGAAGTTTATTTTTTCTACATTATATTATTTAAAATCGAGATTTTTTTTATTTTAGATTCTATATTTTGCAGTCAAATTGTTTCCGAATATATCGAAACTACATTTTTTTTCTATTTTTCAGTATTTGTCGACAGTTTGTTTGTTAGCACTTGAAAGTTTAGATTTAGAGAACAGCGCAATTAGAAATTAGACAATTTAGTTTTAAATATAATATTTTTCAAATTTTTTCGAATCAATTCTATTGTTTGTTTTCTGTCTATTTAGATTTTAGACTGTTATAATACTATTGTTAACAAATACTTTTTGCTTGTAAAAGATACAGAGTATTCGATTTTAACAGTATATTTTTTGCAAAACATTTTGATATTTTCTTTATGTATTTTCTCTCGATTAACAAACAGTTTTAATACTTATAGTATAGGGCGGAGGATTAGAATCGACGGACGCGCGAGCGTCGCATATAGCTATTCGGACGCGCAATCGATCTGCTTCAGAAAGATTTGTGTCTACAATCGAAGACCAAATTCTATCGAATCTGCGCAATAGAAAGTCTTCTTGCTATTATCGCGATAATCTTTCGTTTTTATATAATTATTATAATGTTGTCGAGCTCGCACACAACGTTGCATATTTAACTATTGTTTTAATTTTTTTTTTTTTTTTGCGTTTGCTCTTTTTTGTCGCTACTATTCTATATTATAGACGCTATTACTTAAACAATCGATACTATTGTCTTTATCTATTAATTAGTTCTCTTTTCTTTTTTCTTTTTTTCCGAATCGAATTGCGTCTTATTAGTGCGAGAACAAATCTTGTGCAATCTTTTGTATTGTTTTCTATATTTAAATCTCGAATATTTTAGCGTTTCAATAGCAAAATTCGACAATATTGCAATTTAAAACAAAAGTGTCAACTATGTATTGCAATCGAGCTATATACTATTAAAACAACTAAATTATTAAACTTCTTAAAAACAACATTAATCTATATATATATCGATCGACAAAGTTTGTCTATTTAATTTGCAATTCTTTTATTTTAGTCGAAAAACAAATCAAACAATTGCTCTATATTGTTTCGATTGCAATTTCAAGATTTAAAAGATACAATTTTTCGATTAGCAATACTAGCTTTATTACAATTCTTCTAATTTAAAACGTTTGTTCGATCTTGTCAATTGTTAAGTTTGCTACGTTTGCTAGATTATAATTTTCTATTGTTAATTTTCTTTTAATTTTCTGTTTCTTTGTTAATAGTTTTTATTTTTTCAATTTTTTTTTTCGATTTTCTATCGTTTCTATTATTTGCTTACAAGAATAGCTATTATTGTCAATTCTTGTTTGCATTAATTGTTAACTTCTATTTTTTCTAAAATTTTCTATCGCGATCTATTAGATATTTTTGTTCGACTACTATTATACAGCGCATTTCTATTGTATTTCTGATATTTACTTTTCTGTTGTCGAAATCGAAAAAAAGATACTTTTTCAAGTTTATCGATTTTGTCGAACAAGAAACAGTTAGAAAGAAAGTACAACAAAAAATTAATACAAACAAAAAAATCAAAATGCAAACTCTTAGAGTCGAACAAACAAACTAAATTAACAAAAATTTGTTGTACAATTTTGTTGTATTCGACAACACGCTTGTTTTTTTAGTTGTTTTTGCAATAATTAGCGCTTTTGTCAAAAATATATACAAGTTTGTTGTTAATTTGTTCGATTTTATTTTATATTTGTTATTCTTTTTTAGTTTTTACAATTTTTAACTTTTTTAAAAACGCGAACACTTATAGATTGTCTCGAAAAAAATATTTTTTCTCGAAATCGATACTGTTGTCGATAAAAAATTTCGATACTTTTTATATATTTAGAAGATCTTCAAGAAATCTTTTGCAACAACAATATTGTTCGAATTTCTATTTTTGTCTACTTTCGAATTCTGTTTTTGCAATTTTTTTTTTTATTGTTGTTTGCAAAATTCAATTTCGATTGTTGCAATTCTAAATATTTTTGTTGCAATCAAAAGATATTCGAAATCTTTTCGATTGTCGATATTATTTACTTTATCGAAATTATATTTTTTGTTTCTTTTTAGCAATCTCGCTTTTCTATTCTTGTGTTGAAAAAAAATTATTTAACTATTGATTCGAATTCGACAATAAGTAGAAACAATATTGTTGAAATTAGTTTTTAATTTGTTTAAAATATCGACTTTTGTATTGTGTTTTTGTTTTGTATTGTTTTGTCTACAAGTTTTTTAGAATTGATTCTTTTTTTAAAACAAAATTTATTAAAATCGATAAATTGTTTAAAATCGAAAAATTCTTTAAAAAGATAAAATATTCTAATATTTAATATTTCGACTTTGTTTTTTTTGTTGCTATTTAGCAACAGTATTTTGCGTTGTATCGAATTCTTTTTAATTTTCAATATATTTTTTCTATTCTCTATTGTTGTCGAGATTGCAAACTCGAAATCTAATATTTTGTTTCTTAGATCAAATTTCTATATCTATATTTTTTTATAGAATACTTAAAGATTTTTTGTTTTTAGTTAAAGTTAGACTCAATATTTTATATTTGTTGTTCTATTATTGTTGTTTGTGCAAAAAATACTATTTTAGATTAAAAATTTCTTAGATCTACAAAAAACAATTAAAAGCAAACATTTCAAGATTGCTATAGTTGTTTCAAGTAATTGTTTTTCTAATTATTTTAGAACAAATTTTAGAATTGTAAACAATCTAATTGTTTGTTTTGTTGTAGTATATTAATTTGTGTTCTTTGTTTTTAGACATTTTGTCTTAAGCTTCAGTATTGCATCTTTTAGAAATCAATTTTTTTTTTCTATTTTTTGTTTTTTTGTTTAGTCAATTCTATCTTTTGCTATTATCGAGTTTTCTTTTTTAAGATCGAAGTTCTTCTGTCGAGTTGTTGTTGTTTGTAAAAATATTTTCAAAATCTATCAATATAGTATTCTATTATTGATTTTTTTTTGATTTAGATATTGGCACATTTTGAACAATTAGCAACAATAGTTCAATTGTATTTTTTAGACAAGCGTTTCAAACTATATATTTTGCTATTGTTGCTAAATATTTATCAAATATTACTCAAAAATATAGAAACAATATTAATATCAAAAGTTGAACTTCAATAATATATAGATAGAATAAAGATAAAATCTTTAATATTTTCGAGTATTTTTGCAAATACTTTAGCGAAACACTGTTTTCTCTATAGATTTTATCAAATATCGACTTCTTCTTTTATATTATCGATAATATTAATATAGAAAATCGGAAATTGTTTGCAAACAATATCAATTGCAATATTTGTTATCTATTATTTTTTCTATTGCTATCTATTGACAAACAAAGAGTTTTATTGCTAATAAATAGAAAAAGCAACAATTTGTCTTTATACAATAACAATTTATTCGAATTGTTTAGTTGATCTTGTTTGTTAGATTGCAAACGTAGCAACGTATTTTCTTCAAACAATAAAGATAATTTTATTTTTATTAAAAACTATAATTTTTTGCTTTAGTTTCGACAAAAACATCAAAGAGACACAAGAATTAATTTAGATTTTTACAATATTGTTTAGTCGAAAAACGAAATTAACTATATATTATTAGCTATCTTTGTTGATTTTTGTTATTTTTCGATCGCTTTCTACTTTTATGTCGATTTTATAGTTGTTTTTCCGCTATTAGTTACAAATAATATCTAAATTTATATTGTAGACAATACTATTGTTTAGATCTTTGTCTCTAGCTATAATTGCAATAAATTTGTATCTATATTTTGAACTAATATCTATTTATTTGTTAATAGAATATTCCGATGCGCAGAAATTTTTTAATTCTTTTTCGAATATTTTGTTTTTGCAAAAGATAGCTAACTATTTTTGATATCTAATATTTCGAAAGCAGATTTTACAACAATTGCGCAATTTTTTATATTTGTGCTATTTTCTCTCTCGCGATAGATTTAGCAATAACTATATAGCAATAAATTGACGCGCTTTGTTGATCAACAACTGTATCAAGAAGCTAAATTTTGTCAAATTGAAAATTTAATTTTTGACAACAAATATTTTTAGTTGTTGTATTTTTCGCCAATTCTGAAATGCAGACAATTTTGTTATATAGATTGCTATATTTTTTGTTATATGCAGCGATTTTTAGTTCTTCTATTTTCTGTTTTTTTTTTTCGAAACAAAAATAATCTCAAGATTCTAATTAACAATCTTGCAATATATTAGACAAAGCAACTTTGTCTAAAATAAAAACTAAATAACAAAGTCTAAAACTACAATATCTTTTTTTTTTTTTTTTATATAGCTCGAAAAACTAACTTATCTATTTATATCAAGAAATTCTTTCAACATATTTGATACAACAATTGTGTTTTGTTTGCTTTTTGTCAATATAGTTGCAACACTATAATTTTGCAACGCTATTTTTTTAATTTCGACAATATTCTGAATCGCGCGTATATATAAAAAGAGATATTTATAAAGAGTATTGATTACAATATAGAGCTACAATATTCTGTTTTAATTAAAAATTTGAAAATATTTTGAATTAAGTTGAAAACTTTTGTTAATTAAATAGAACTTTTTAAAAATACTATTCTATTTTTGTAAAACTTCGATCAAAAAATTTACTTTTAACAAAATATTTTTTTTAAAATTTGTAAAATTTTTGTTCAGTATCTTCAATATCGATTTAATATTTTTTTGACAAAAATATCTATTGTTTGAATTAATTATAATATCGAGAATTTTTTCTATAGTTTTAACAACTTTTTATATTTCGATATTATTCTAATTTGAAAAGTTTTTTATCTCGATTACTAAGAAAAGTAGTTTTAAAATACTTTTGTCTTTTGCGACAACTTACAATACTTTAAAACAAAATATTTTTTTATATTTATTAACACAAGTTTAGACAGCAATTTCGATTTTTTTTACAACAATTTTCTATATATTTATGGAAAACAGATTAGTTACAAGAAATATTAGATACTAAAATATTTTTAATACAATTTTTAGCAAATCAATACTTTCTTCAATATTTATCTAGAGATTATTTTACTTTTTAACAATATATTTTAGCGACTGCACAAGATCAATTGCAAAAAAAATTGTATTTTCTATTATTTCGATATTGCAACTCGATCTTCTCTCAAATTTTATTTTGTCGAAATTTTAAATTTAGTATTCTATTTTTATAATCTAAAAAACTGTCTTATTAATTAGCTAAACAAAATCAAAAAACATATTGCAAATATATTAAAAAGAAATTTTGAACTCAACTTTTTTTACAATTTTTGTCAAAAATATTAACAAACTTTAAGTTTATAACAGATATAGATTTTGTTCGAGAAATTTCTCGAGATTAATTTTGTAATTTTCTGAACAATTGTTACAATTTGCAATAAAGATATTTTCTTTTTAATCGACGTTCTTTATCTATTTTTTGTTTCGGTTAAATATTGTTTATACTTTATTCTTTCAATTGTCGAGACAGTAGTATTTATATCTATTAATATCAATCGATAACTTTTTTCTTTTAAAATACTTGTTACTCAATATTATTTAAACGCGAATTATCTCAAATCTGTATTACTAAAACAGTAGCAACAATATTCTATTATAGTTAACGCTCTTGTGCAAACGTTGCAATTTATTTTTGATAATATTGTTTTTACGCGATATAGCAAATTGTACAAGAAAAACTATATTATTTGTTTTTGCTATTGTCGGAATCTTAACTACAAAAACAATATAATTTTTTATAGACTACTATAATTGTCAATCGATTTTGTTGATTAAATTATATTTTTTGTTTTTTACAATACGATCTTCGCGCAACTCGATCTTGCTTACAATATTATTTAAAACTATTTTCGAATTAATCGCGATATTATAGATATTGTTAGACAACACAAGTTTCTATTTTACAATTTCGAGAAAATAGTATAGATTGTGCGCGAAAATCTTGACGCAAAAAACACAATTGCTACTACTATTATATAAAAGTTTCTTGCAATTACTAAGATTTAGTTTGTAATTCAAAACTATATTTAGAAAATTCTTGTTTTGTTTTAGAAATATTGTTTTTACAAACAATTTTAGAAAACTCGATTTTAAATAGTGTTTCGAACTCGACTATTGTTAGATAAGTTTGACAGACTATACAATTTTTTGTATTTTCTAATATTTAAGTTTTTTTTTTTTCGATTGCACATTTTTTTTGCTTACAATTACGCAGATATCGAATTGCGAAACAGAAATTTCTTTATTTTGAATTAATACTATTGCAACAACAAGTAAATTGATTAAATCAAAAAATTTTTTGTATAGAAATTAAACAAACTGTCTGACAAATACAAGAGAAAATAGAATATTTCGAAATTTTAAATTTTATTGCAGTATTTCTATTCTATTGTTAGCAAAACTCTAAGAATACTATTTGTTCAAATTTTTTTTCGCATTTTCTATTAGCAATTTATTGCAACACTCTTTTTGATTTCTATCTACAACAAGAATTATCTTTCTACAATATTAAAAATTAAGAGCAACAACGAAAGCAAACGTTCTCGAAAAATTATTGCTATAAATTAATTGAAAAAAATTAACTAACTAATATTCTATTTTTTTGCAAACAAGCTCGAATAGTATCGAAATCTTATTGTATTTTTGAATAGAAATTTAATTATAGTCGAGAACTATTGTTTTCGACGCAAAATACAGCTTATTATTTTCGCAAACATATTTATTGTCGACAACAAATATTGTATTGTTTTCGAATAGTTTGCTAATTCGAAAAACTTTTATTGCAATATATTTTTAACAATTGTTTATAATTTTAATATAGATCTTGAGATTCAACTTCAAGCTCTTTAGACAAATAACAATATATTCGAAATTAGCAAATTCGACAACAACAAAGAATAATATCTTTTTTATTTTTTTTTTAAGAGATTAGTCAAAACAAAAATAGTCTGCAAACAATATTTAGATCTTGTTAGTATTTTTAAGAATTCAAATATATATAGTTATTTTTTTTGCTTGTTATTTTTGTGTATTGTAGCGCAACTTTAGATTAGTTTAAACAATATATTTTTTTGCAATAGCTAAATATCGAATATCTTCAATTGTAAAGTTGATAATTCTATTTACTTGTATTTGATTGCTAAACTTAAAATATCTATCTCGATTTTGTTTTAAGTCTAAAAATTGCAAACAATTTCTTTTTATATTTTGATAGATTGACTGTTCTTTTAGCGCTCTTATATATATTTTGATATATAATAATTCCGACAAGTTGATTGATTTTCTATCGAATTGCGCAATATTGAAGTTTGCAATACAATTAATTTCAAGCTCAATATATTTTTCGATTCTTTTTTTGTTCTATTTGCAAATTACAATTACAGTAATCGATAATAAATTTAAGACAAAATTCTTTGTTTAAGCAAGTTGTAACTTGTATCTATTATTAATAATAAATAAATAGATTGTCGAAAATCTACAAATATTGTATCAAGTATTTCGACTTTTTAAATAAAATAGTAATTCGAATAGCAACTTGATTATTAATCTCTCGATTGTTTTTGCAAATCTATATTGTTGTTTTTTTAATTATTGTTTTAGTATTACAATCTAACAATAAAATAATTTATAGAACTCTTAACTCTTAGTCAAAGTCTACTATATTAAATTATTGCGTTTTAATATTGTATTTTTTGTCTATTAGAGTTCTAGTCAGAATTGAGTTGTCTATATTTATAAATATATTAGTTTAAGACGAGCGAGACACTTAATGCGATTGATTTTCAAATATTAGTTTATAGTTAACAATTTATCGATTCTAAAAAAGACTGCAATCAATTGCAAAAGACTTAGAATCTATTTTTTTATATAGTTAGTACTCGAGCTCTAGAGTATTTCAAATCGATATAGTATTGTTTATTAATATATTTCGCTAGAATGTTGCAATCGAAACAAAGCAATATATTTAACACGCGTATAATATAAAAGTCTCAAATAGTCTATTTGTTTCTAATATTCTTTTTGTGTCGCTAAACAATCTAAATTAGCAATTTTGTTTTCTATTTCAAGCAAAAAGATTAAGTGTTTTAGATTTCGATTGCACAACGCTTTTAAACTATATTAGATTATAATAGTTTTATATTAGTTAACAACTTTTATTTTTTTCTATTTTTTCAATATTTCTATTTATTGCGTCGATATAAATCTATTGCGACACAAGTTGTTTGCAAACAATTGCGATCTATCAAATTAATCAAAAAACAATTACAAAGACTGTATTTTCGACTTTTTTATATAAAATAAAAAGTCGAGATATCGAGATCTCGAAAACAAATATTGCAAATTTCAAATATTGTTGCTCGAATACAAAAAATGCCAAAAATCAATAGTTAAGAAATCTATAAAAATAGCAGATTTTTCTTAACGCGTCTTTGATAGATTTTTATACAATATAAATAGATTGATTTCTCGATTCTGCAAAACTTACAACTAATTTTCGATTTTCTGCTGCTCAAATCTAGCAGCACTAGCAGAATAAAATTCAACATTAATTTAATACAAAGATTTCGTTTTCTTATTCTATTCTACTCTGTAAACTTCTCAAAATCTTATATTGTTTCGAAAGCGACAAAAATTAATTGCAAATAGTATTTTGTTTTTAATACAATTTAGTATCAAAGTTTCAAATTACTCTCGATTGCGTTCTTGTTTTCTTCTAAACTTGCAATTATTTGCAACTTATATTACTCTTTTTACTTTTTGCTAACTTTCGCTTGTTTCTGCGTCTGCGTTAGTCGCTCTATTTTACTAATTATACTAATATATATCAAATTATAGCTGCAGCTTTCTGTTGTTCAAAATTACAAATTTTGTTTAAACAGTTTTTTAATTATTTTATCTAAACTTTTGATAATATTTCGATCTAATCTCGAATAATTTCGCGTTAAACAAAAATTGCAATCTATAGACAACTTCTATTTCGAATATTTATATTTGAGACTAATTTTGTAGTCTACAGACAGTTTCTGTTTCAATATTTCGAAAATATAAACTAGATAATATTGTTGCAATATTAATTGTTAAAATTGCGCACATAAGCAAATCAATATTGTCGAGAAAAAACAAATTTATTGTTACTGCTTAAAATCTAAAAATACTAAAGAAAAAAGCTTTGTATAAGAATTCTCGAAATATCTTTGTAATTAATATAAGTCTCGAAATCAATAAATAGATATTGTTCGAATATCTCGAACTGCCAAATATTAATATTCTGCACAATACTATTTTGAAAAAACAACAATAGAATTAAGAAGACTCTACAACTATAGCGAAAGAATTAACAATGCAACTTCTTTATCAAAAATATCAAATTTTTAAAACACTAACTCTTGGATAAGATCTTTGTATAACTCGAAAATCGAAATATCAAAATAGATTTTTTTCTATATATTTTATTTTTTTTAAATATCGAATTGTATACTATTTTTAGCAACAATCGAAAATACTATTTCTGAATAGTTACAATACTTCAAATATTTTATTTCAATTCGAAAATTGCTATAGATGCAATATCAAAAACAATACAAAATGCAGTTGTTACTATTTCGCACATTTTAGTATCGAAGATGTCAAACAAACTCTACAACTATATTTTGAAAAATTAATACAGAGTTTTTAATATGCTACAATATAATTGGCGATATAGTTTGAAGAAACTTAGTATCGATATTATATATTTTTAAAATATTCTTGCTTAAATATCTATCTATTTAATTTCGATCAAGATAGAGATTGAACTAATTTGCAAACTATTCGATATTTTAATAATTAAGCAGACAATTTAACTATATATTAATTATCTATATATAGATACAAAGAATAATTAGCTCGCAACAATTTTAAAAAAAATAAAAAAAAAAATAAGAGTTGTCGATTTGCAAACAAAGATATAGAATTTTGCTATCTTTCAAAATATTGTTGCGCAAATCAGACAAGAGTTTGATAATATTTTTAAAAAATTTCAATTTTTTTTTATTAAAAATACTATTATTATAATTTTCAATCTAAAACAAGCAGACTCGCGCAACTTCTATTTAATTATAATAGTTAAGAAATATATAGAAGTAATTGAACTAATTAGTACAAAAATACAGATATTGTTTTTTTTTATTAGTCGACAATATTAGTATTGTTTTAACTATTGTCGAAATCGATATTTAGACATCTATTGTTATAAAACAATTATACAACAATTTTGCGCTTAATACTTTTATTTGTGCTATTGACAAAAAGATTTTCGATCGAAATACTCAAATTATTAATTAGATTTGTTGCTATTTTTAGAAACTACAAACAATACTAAATACAATAACTACAATTGCTTTCGAATATAGCAAGACTTGTATTGTTTTCTATTTCAATTCTATCGAATCTCTTTTTTTTGAAATATTTTCTAAACAAAATATTGTTATTTTGTTAGAACTATTTCGATCAATTGTCGACTTCGACTCTAACAACAACTATAATTTTAACTACAATAACGTTTTCGTCGCAGAAATTATAGTATTGCTCAAAATTTTAACACTCAAATCTATTAGACGTATTCTAAAAGCGTATTAAGTTGTTTTTGTAATATAAATATATTGAATCGAATAGCTACTAGATAGATAGATATTATGCAACAATATAGATTTAGACAAAACTATAATTGTACTATTTTTTACAATTTTTATAGTCTTGAAAAAAAAAAATTTGATACTCGAAAAATATAAATTGTCTGCAAACAATTTTTGCTTTTTCGATTTTTCTATAACAAACAAATTTGTATCTAAAAATAGTTACAAGCTATCTACAAACAATATTTGCTTTTGTTTGTTTTTAATATTCGATAAAATAGTTGAAAATATTAAAGTAAAAAAGATTGAGAAAAATTTAAACAATAGTATAAATAAATATTAGCTGTTGATTTTTTTATTAATAAATAAAATTTCTAACAATAATTTAAAGTCTAAACTGAAAAAATATTTTTATAAAAAGTATTTAAAAATAGTATAGCAACTTAGTCGACAAATCTATCGCTCTATTTTAATTGTAGTTTTCTCGACTACTATACAAGTATAAAAGAAGAAAATTTAGAACTATTTTTCTATTTTGTATTTTAAATATTTTGTTGATTGTTGTAATATTGACAATTATTCGAATCGACAATATATACTCGAAATACAACTAAGAAATTTTTTGCAATATATATTCGATTTGTCGAATAGTTTATCGATTCTGCTTTGTATTGTTTTTATATTCTATATTATTTAATTGTATTGTTGTCTCTTTTATTTGCAAAAGTACACAAATTTTAAATATATTTATATTAAAACAAAATATCGAAAGCATCAAAATATCGCTAATAAGAAAAAAAATACTGTCAAGAATTCTAATAATATCGAAATTCTCGATATAGATATTCTGAATATAGTTTAATATAAGTGCTCTAGTGTCTTCGAACGCGTTATTTGTAACAAAATTTAAAAACTTAAGTATTTTAATATTTTTGTCTACAAAAATATTAAAAATCTCGCAACATTTTTTACTAATTTGTTGACAACTATATCTATATTTAACAAGCCGAACAATTTTAAAAATCTACTCGATTTTCTCTATAACAAAAATTGAACTTACTCTAATCTCGAGAGCGATATTTCGATTCTTATTAAATATAAAATTGTTTTTCGAAAAATGTAGTACTTTTTATTAATTGTCGCAAATCTATTAATATACTATTGACTTTTTGATTTGCAAACGTTCTACAAATATATTATATTGCCAATAATCAATAAGCAGATCGATTTAGATATAATTAGCAAGTTGCTTTTTCCAATTCTTATACTTTTTTATATATGTCGAACGTTCGCGTTAGTTATTTTTAATATCAACAATTGTTTTGTTTGTATTAATTAGAATCTTCTATATAACAAATAGTACTATATAGAATTGTAGTTAAGTGTTGAAGAGATAGTCAAATATTTTTATATTTATTAGTAGATTGCTAGCACTCTTAGCAAAAGTTACAATAAAAAAAAGAAAACAACTTTTAGAAACTTTGTCAATTATTGTTGTTTCTATTATACAATAGTATTGTTCGAGCTCGATTATTTCTATTAGATAGAAAAAATTTCTAGAACAACAAAAAATATTGTTGTATAGTATAAAAAATTTCGTAATCTCGATATTACTTATTACTATTAGATAATTCGCGTTTTTGTTCAATATTTTAATTCGATTTTCTGTTAGAATTTTGTTATTTATATTGCGTATTTCTTTGTCAAGCTTTAGTTCTTGACAAATCTTATATATTATATATATATTTTTAATAGTTGCAAGCTTCTTATATTTTGCGACTAATTCTTAATACAATAACTAATAGAATTTTATTTTGTTAATCTCGAATACAACGTGCTTGATATTCGAAGCAATTACAAGATTGCAAAACAAAAAACTGCTATTGATATATTTAACAATATCTATAGTTTTGTTAATACTTTTGTTATATTTTCTTGCATTTTGTTTACAAACTACAATTTGTAATTTAATTGCAACAACTGCTGCTTTTTCGATATTTTTAGCTAGATTTAGATTGCGCTTCAAAATAGCAATTGTATTTTATATATAAAACAGACTCGACTATACTTTATCTAAGTAATTATTGTTAATTATATGTATAATTAGATAATTTAGATTACTACTATTAGAAAATAGATTAAAATTATTGCAAAACAGAGCAATATAATTGTTATACAAAAGAAAATTAATCAGTAACAATTCGATAATTCGGACAAGACAAACAACAATAACAATCTCTATAACAATATATTTGTGCGAATACAAATACTTAGTCTCAAATACAAAGATTTGTATATTTAGCAATTCGATCAAAAAATTTTTTGCAAAAAATAAATCAATATTCAGAATCTATATACTAAAAACAATTTTTTTGTTAAAGTTAAGTTTTGCAAAAAGCTCGATCTTAAAAAGTTGTATTTGTTGCAAAAAATATTGATTCTTAAACTATAGATATATTTGACAAATAAATTTTTTGCTTTTTCGACAGAAATAATTTGTAGACAATTTTTTTCGATATATTTTGTTGTATTAATCTCGATTTTAGACAAGTTAACGCAAATCGAGAACAAACAATTAAAACAAGAAAAAATTAAAAATAGATATATTGACAGCTACAAATTTACAATTTGTGTGCAGTTGAAAAACAAAAGTAATATATAAAATATTAAGAGCAGTATATTGGATTACAAAAACAATATACGAAAAAAAAAAATACAAACAAATAATAAATTGGTGAGAAAGTTGTCTACAGACAACTTGTATATATATTCGAGATTGATAAATTTTTTGCAGATAGAAACAAAGATATTAATTCTAATATTGAAAATTAAAATAAAGTTGAAGATAAACTTGAAGCTGCAGATAAAAATAAATTTAAAAATAAATTTAAAGATTTTAATAAAAATAAAAATAAAAAAAATAAAAACAAAAATATAAGTAGTAATAACAATAACAATCTGAGAATAGAGCAGTCTCTTTTGTCGAAATCGAATTTATCAATTGATAGAGATTTTTGTCTTTTTCGATTTTATAGTTTTCTTGGCAGCTCTTTGTCTATTCGCAAAACTTCAAAAAAGATAAAAGAAATTGCTAATATAGAGATCTTTGTATTATACTACAGTTCTGTTTTCAAATTGTTGTCAATTATTAATATCAAATCTACTACAATTAATTCTTTGTCTATAGTTATTGCGCTTTTAAGATCAATAATTTGCTCTATTACTCGAACAGCAATACAAAAAAGTTCAAAGTTAATCGAGAAGACTTTCTGATATATTTAAGTATAAATAGTAGACTTGTATTTTTCTTTGTAGCAGTTTAGCTATTGTCTTTTTTGTTTCTGATATTTAGAACTCTTGTTTTTTTTATATTTTATATTTTCGAATTTCTATATATCTTGTCTATATATAGACAGCAATTTCTATTTTCTATATAGCTAAATATTGATATATTAATTTCTAGTTTTTATATTAATCTATTTATTGCGTCTCAAAGTAGTTGCAGTAGAAATTCAAAATATTCGACTTCTAAAATCGCGAATTTTGAATTTTCTAAAAAATATTGTTATAGTGTTAATCTATTTTAGACTCTAAGTTATTATTGTATTTCTACAAATAGATACTATCAAGTTCTCGATACAACTATTCGATCTATTTATTATATTTTTATTCCAATATGTAAATAAATAGATTCTGGACATTTACAAATATATTAATTGATAAATACTCGATATTTACGATATTTAGAGATAGTTTATTTTGATAGATAGCTATTCGAACTAGCAGAAAATCTATTTAATATTATCGAATATTTATAGCAAAATTGTTTGTTTCTTGTAATATACTATATTTTGTCTTTTAGAATTATTAATTACTATTTATATTAATTTTAGTTTTAGACAATAGAAATTGTTTGTAGATAGTTTCTATCTTCTTAATATTAATTTCTGCAAAGTTGCAACAATAATGTTTGTACAATAGTCGAGATTTTTTCTACAACTTGATATTATCGATAAGTAACTTCAAGCACGTTTACGAAATACGTACAATTAGATTTTTCTCGATATAATTCGCGTATACTATATGTTTAATAAAAACTTCTTATATATTATTTTTCCGAGTTGTGTTCGAGTATAAATTTTATTTATTTATTTTGTTTTTTCTAATTCTAGACTATTTTTTCTTACTTGTATTCTTGTACGCTTGTAAACAAAAAAAATTGTTTGAATTGAACAAATATATTCGATCTAAGAAATTAAAAAAAAGATATACAAAACAAAGTTTTCGAAATCTATACAAAGAAAAATATCTAAACTCTTGATTGCTATTATAGATAAGATATTTCGACAAAATCTATACAAATAGAGCAATTTAGTTCTTGTTCGCAATAGTAAACTAGAAAAGATATTCAAGCGAGACTTGTATAAATGGCGCAATTTCGTTTTTGTTTATATAGATAGAACGTTGTCCAAGAGATATATGTGTCGGCAAAGAGAGAACTACTATAGATCTTTTTCGAATTTCTGCTATTATACTATTGCAACAAATCAAAATTGACCAAAAATAGTAGTCGATATTTTATAATTGCAATTAAATCGAAGATAGACTAAAAACTGTCGATATAGTTTTTCTAATAAATTTATTGTTATCAAGAGCTACTATACTAGTGTGCAAACAACAACGTGTTGCTTCTTTAACAACATATTATATATAGCAACGATTGCAACTATATCGAATGCTAACTAAACTATTTGTTTCGATATCGCTAATATATTTTTGCAAGCAAAAAATACTAAATCAATGTTTATATAATAATTTGTAAGATAAATTTTCAAATTCTGTACTATCAAAATATATTTTACAAAAATAATAATTGAACAAGTTTTGTTACAAACATTAATTTTAGTATCGATACACAATCTTGTATTTGTATCAAGAATTGCTATAAAAATTATTTTAAAATAACTTTCTCTCTCTAACAGAAATCTGTAATTAGAGAGCGTTATATATTTGATTTTTATTATTAATTGAGCGTATTTATCTTTTCTTGAAGATCGATATATAATTATTATTATAGTTTGTAATATTAGTTACTACTCTTGTTTCTTTTTTATTAACAATAATAACAATTAAATTATTAGCAAGATAATATTTAACTTAATTAAGAACGCTACGCAAGATATATTTAAAAAATTAGATATTAAAGCAATTCTTCGATATATATATATATATAATTCTATATATATATAGTTATCTTAAGCGAAAATAAAATCGATTTGTTAATTAGTATTTGTATAATTATTGTTGTTGTACTAAATGCACGCAAGTATTAGTTAATAAAACAATAATTAATAGCAAACAAAAAAGCGCTTGTATTATAAACGTTAAAGTACTTAATATTAAAAAAAAATCTTAAAAAGATTAGTTTAATTTGTTTGTTTAATTTTGACAAATTTCTTCGACACATTAAACAAATCTTAAGATTCTATAATATTCTAGAATATACTATTAAGATAATTGTATTAAACAAATTTCGAAATTCTACAATATTTTTAAGATATACTATTAAAAGATAGTAATTAAACAAGTTTTGTTAGTCTAATTATTTACGTTATCTAAAGTTTCGAGTCTAGATTTAATATTATTAATAAAATATTATATACAAGTTGTCTATAAATAACTTTTTTGCTATTTAAGTTAATTATAACTAGTAACAAGTATATTATATATTACTAAATTTATTAATTATATTTATATTTTTTTTAGAACTTAAATATTTAAAGATTGTTATAATAAATAACAAACGTTGTTACAATTGTTTTTTTAATTAATAATAACAACAATAAAATTATTAACAAAACAATACTTAGTTCGATATAAAATATTAAGCAAAAAAAACTTATTTGCTTAGATATTAAAGCAATCTCTCAATATATATATATATTTTGTATATATATATATATATGTATCTTGTATATATATATATATATAGTTATCTTTAAAGAAATTGTTTTGTTAATTAGAGATAATATATTTATTGTATAAAACATATATATACACTAGCTAATAAAACAATAACTAATAACAAACAAAAAAGCACTTGTATTACAAACGTTAAAACATTTGCAAAAATTGTTTTGTTTTAAAAATAATTAATTTACTTTTAAATAATCAAAATTAATAATTATTAGTTTTCAAACAATTAATATGTTAATAAATAGTATTTGTTTTAACATTAATAACAACAATATTAAACTTTATTTTGTATTAAAGAGAGTTAAGAAATCGAAATATACAAATACTAAACAAAACAAAGATATAAATCGACGCTAGTCAAAAAAATCAATATTAAAGACAAACTTTCTCTTTGAAAACAATTGCTATTAAGATTTAACTAAAGTAATAATAAACTAAACTAATTATTAAATATAAGTGCTCTTAATTTCTAATACTAATAAAAATAGTCGAATTGATTTATAAATAACAACGAAAGCTTAAAATCGAAGTTGTTGCTATTAAGAAAAATTAAGAGAAAAATTATCTACAAAGAACTTTCGTTTTAATTATTGTTTGCTTTAGATTAAAAACTATAGTATATATATTTAATTTTATTTGTTGTCTTTGTTGTAACAACTTTTGTTCAAAAAAGCGTTTTTATTTTTGTTCGATTTTTTTCTTTCTTTTGTGTTTACTTTTTAATACAAATTTTCTTTTGTATACTTTATATATTTTGTTATATGTTTGTTTGTTGCTATTATAATAGCAATACTTAAGAAAGAAAAAGTATATTAAAAGAGTTAAAGCAAATATTAAAGTTAAATCGAACAATATTATATTTAATAAAAATACTTTAAATAATAAGACAAAAAATAGTTTAAAAGTATTAACTAATCAAAATATCTTAAAAGATAAACAAAATATATTAGATAAAATATATAGCTAAAATATTTTTAAAATAACTTCGAGCAAAAAATTAATTGTTTTTAATATTTTTTGATTTAAATTAATATTTATGTTAACAAAGTTTTTAGAAATACAAATTAATATTAATTGCGAAGATAATAGATTTTGCGATTATATTTAAAGACTAAGATATTATTAATACAAAAATTGTATTAAATTTTCGATAAATTACGAACTTGTATTAAAATAACATAATTTATAATATTAACAAAAAATATTATAAAAGATACAATCTACTTTAATATTGTCGCAATACTATTAATTAAATTAATTGCATAATTGTTTTTACTATTTGTATTCTAAAATTTTATAAAATAATTTAATAAATATAGATTGCAATAAAATAAAGAGAGAATAATTAATTAAGATTGCAAAAGATTCTCTAGAATATTGCGAAATTAAAATAGAAATAAAACAAGACAAATCTAAGTTAATATTTGTTCAAATAATTTAATATTAAGAACAAGCTTCTCTTTTTAAAAACAATTGTTATTAAGATTCGACTAAAATAATTTTAAGTTAATTTAACTCTTATAATATTTAAATGTTTCTAATATTTTATATTAACAAATATAATTAAAGAAATTTGTAAACAATAATAAACAATTAATACTAACACTTAAAGTTACAAAAAACAATTTAAGTAAAAGTTGTCTACAAAGAACTTGCTTTTAATTGTTACTTGCTACAAGTATATTATATACTATACAAAGACAAGAATTTTCGATAAATTACAAACTTGTTTTAGCGTTGTTAACTTTAATAGCTTTTGATTTAGTTAATTGTATTGCACTTTGTAAAGTTGTTATAATTAACAAATTTATTAATAATTAAAGACAAAATTGTTGTAATTAAAAGATAAAAAAACAATAATTAAATTAATTATTAAAAATATTATAAGTCGAATTACAAATTTTTTTGTCTTATAATACGTAAATTACTAAGAACTTTATAAGTTAAATTATTCGACAAAGTATATAAATATAATTAAAAAAATCTATTTGTACTTTAAATACAAAATTTAATTTTATATCAAATACAAATTGTTGTTGTTGCAATTGTTTATAAATAATCTTCTTTTTGCGTACACTAATTGACAAAAATTGTTTCTATTATTTGTTTCGCTTCTTGTTGCAATTTTGTTAAAAAACAAAGATAAAAAAGTTTTTTGTTCGAAATCAATAATAATAAACTAGTTTTCGCTAATAATAAATTAGAGTAAAAGATTAATTAAGATAAAAAAAAAATATACTAATAAATTTTTTATAAATAAGTTATTTTTATTTGCAAAATTAATTAACAATTCGAGAAACAAAATAGCAATAATACGAAAACTCTTAACTAATATAAATGCTAAATATTGAAATTATATTATTAAATAAACAAAAAAAAAAATATAATAATATAAAGAAAATATTTGATTAATTAATAATAAGAGCTTGTTAAGTCTTGCTAGTATATTTAAGTTTTTTGCAATATATTTTGCTTTTTGCTTTAATTAATTATTTATAACAAATAAATACAAATAAATTATAATAAGAAAGAAGTATAATTTGTAGTATTTTGTAACTCTAAGCTATATCAAATAACATTAATTGATTTTTGTCTTTATTATAAAATTTCTTTTTTATTTTTCTACTTAAGTTGTTTAATTGTATAATTGAAAATTCGAAAAAAACAAAAATTGCAAACGCAAAGTTTCGAATTCGAAAAAAACAAATATATAATATATATTAATAAACAAGAATAAGAGTAAATTTAATTGTTTTGTTAACAAGACTTTAAAATCTTTGTATTGTTAAGATTGCTTTTAAACTATACTTAAATTGTTTGCTTTTACAAATATTAATTATATAACAAAATAAATAAAGAATCTTTTTAAGTTTATTTTGTTTGTTGCAATTCTTAATTATATATTTTATTAAATTTAGTTTATTTAAGTTTATTATTTTTGTTAATTAATTTGTAAATAATCTTAATTTATATTGTGTCTTTGCAACAATAATAATAATAAAAATCTTTATTTACTTTTAATATTACAACTTAAGTTTAAAGACTATTTAAATTTAAAATTTTTAAATTTGTTCAAAAAGCTTAAGCTAATTCGATAATTAATAAAAAATAAATTAACAATTGCGTCAATATATTAAAGAATCTTTGAAATATATTATAATTATTAAACTAGATTTAGATAATATTAATAATTAAATAACAAATAAAAAATTAAGAATTGCTTACGTAATACAACTCTAAAAAATACTTTTATCTAATTATATTTATTGCTTTTAACAAATTTCTTATCTTTAATTTTTGTAAATTGTAGATTTTTTTAAATATAAAACGAAATTGCTAAGAGCGTTCGTAGTATATTGCTAACAATATTAGATATTTTGTTAAAATTAAGAAGCAATATTGTGTTATAATATAACAAATTCTTAGATTTGCAAATGTTTGTTAATTAATATTATTTGTTTAAATTTCGCAATCTTTTCTCTTGTTTTTATTAATTAAAAAAGTAAAGAATACATTGTTTACAATAGAGAGTGCAAACGCAAGTTTATTGTTTACGAAAGATAGCTAATTGTCTTTCGCGCTATTGCGTAACGTTAAATTCGCAAATTAGTTAATTTCTACAATTAAGTATTCGATTTAAATTGCGCAATCAAATTTTTGATTGCAAAATACAAAAGCTATATTTAAAAACGTAAACTTTAATAAATAATATAAGTTTAATATTGTCTAATTGACAATCTAAGTTAATTTAATTAAAATTTAGTTAAATTTACTATTTCGAAAAGAAATTACAATAAATTTGTTTAAAACTCTAGCAAGTTTTGCGTTTAAAAAAGAAAAAGAGTTAAATTTAAGTTAAATATAAAGAGTTTATTTGCTAGAAATTATTTTAAGAGAAGATTGAAATTAAATAGATTGTCGCAATTAATAAAAATATAGAAATATATAAATTAATTGCGTTAAGTTAAGTTAATTTTAAAAATTAAAATTGAAAAGTCGATTTAATTTCTAAGATGAAAATCGACTATTTAAGTTAAATTGCAAACTTAGAATCGAAAATTAATTTAAAAAATTAATTTAAATTGTCAAGACTTAGTATTAGTATAAAGAAATTCTAAAATAAATAGTAGAAAGCTATATTTTATTCTATAATTTCTTGATAGTAAATTATCTAGTAATATATTAAAATAATACATTTGAGCTATTTAAAATTAAAAATTAAAAAGTTAATTTAATTATACTTTAAGAGAGATTCGAATCTTTAATATAATACAAATATCAAATAGATTAATGTTATTTATAGCTAGTTTAATATTAATATTGCAATATATCTTTAAATTTAATAACAACTATTGACAAATATATTTGCTCTAATTACTAAACTATTAAAACTTGCTATTTTAGCTTATTCTATTTATTTATATTTAAAGAAATAATACTTAAACAATAGTATACTTATTAAAGTATTAAATATATACTCTTAATATATTATTAAGAATTAAAGTTTTTGAATTAAGTAAAATTAAATAAAATTATATATAAGTTGCAATTCTAATATCTATTTTAATTACAATTTTATAATACAAAAGAATAACAAAATAAAGTATATAATATAATAATATATTAGAATAATATCTTATAATTGTTCTTATAATAATAGACTCTCTAGACTATATATATAAAGCTATTAGTTTAAAATTTCAATAATTTTGTTTGTTTTACTATTATTCTAAATAATTTAATTTAAGTTATTTTTTATATTGTTATTATTTTTGCTATTATTATTCTTATTAATTCTATTACTATTATTTTTATTGTTCTTGCTTTTATTAATTTTTTTGTTATTTTTATTATTTATTATTAAATAGTAGTTATAATTTAGTTTTTCTATATTATCTTAAATCTTATATTAAGTTTTTTGTTTATAATTTTTTTTAATTATATTCTTAGAATTCTCTATTTTAAGAATAATAAAATTTAAAA
>JAABUW010002652.1_pt1 | contig 26819 bp, 31 predicted proteins | sample 5560081 | NCBI WGS metagenome assembly JAABUW01 (sample SAMN10711882, study PRJNA513363) | rock metagenome | isolation source: Antarctica rocks | place: Antarctica: Victoria Land, Knobhead sud | reverse complement strand
CTGTTATGATACTCATGAACTTTGAAAACTCTCGATAAATGTTTCTATTATGACACTCATGAACTTTGAAAACTCTTGATAAATGCTTCAATTACAACATGCATGAATTCAATCAATTTCATTGAAAATTCTCAATAATTCTTTCTGTTACAACATGCATGAACTCAATCGATCTTACTGAAAATTCTCAATAATTCTTTCTGTTATAACATGCATTATAATTTTATGTTACAACATGTATATTATGACATGCATGAACTTAATCAATCTTACTGAAAATTCTTAATAACTCTTTCTGTTACAACATGCACTTTAATTTTATGTTATGACTTGCATGTTACAACATGCATGAACTCAATCAATCTTACTGAAAATTCTCAATAACTTTTTCTGTTATGACATGCACTTTAATTCTATGTTACGACATGCATGTTACAACACGCATAAACTCAACTCGCTCTTACGTCAAACAATCAACTTTATTTTTGTTTAAACATGCTTGCACTTAATTCATTCTTTTTGAAAAATCTTAATTTTAAATTTCAACTTAATATCAAATCTTTTCATTTTTATCACTTAATATTTATGTCATAACTTAAACTTTGTTCTTCTTCTTTATCTTGACTATTAAATTTCAACTTCATTTTTTACTTTCATTGAAATTTTAACTCTTGTTTTGAAATTTTTTCTTTAATACTTGCAAAAACTTTTAATCTTTCTTCAATCTTTTTTCTTTCTTTTCTTACTTTAATTTCTTCTTTTCATTCAATTTTACTTTTATCTTTTTTTTCTTATTCAACTCATTTATTACTTAATCTTTATCTTTTAACTTGAACTTTTCATTTAACATTTTATTTTCTATAACTTTTTGTTAATTGATTTTCATCTTTTTTTTCATGTTACTTTATATTTCTCTTTATAATGTTCTATCAATCAATATTTATATTTTCATTCATGTTTTTCTTAATATTTCTCTTTTTAACTTTCTGTTCATTAATCTTCATGTTTTTTTTATGTTTTTTTTATTTCTCTTTATAAAAATTGCTTAATCAATTTTCTGTCATTTTCTCATGTTTTTCTTTCTGCTTTTTAATGAAAACTTTTTATTAATTAATTTTAATCTTTTCTCTCATGTTTTTCTTTTTTGAACTTTCTATGATTCTATTAATTAATCTTTATATCTTTCTTTCGATTTTTCTTTATCTTTTATTTTATATCTTTTTATTAATTGATTTCAATACTTTCTTTCATCTTTTTCTTTATATTTCTCTTTACAACTGATTATCAATCAATCAATACATCTTTTCTTTATAATGTATCTCTTTTTAAAACTTTCTATGATTATACTAATTAATCATTCAATCTTCATCTTTTTCTTTATGTTTTTCTTTCTGTACTATCTTTCTTTTTATGACTTTCTATGAACTTATTAATTAATCTTTATGTTTTTCTTTATATTCTCTTTTATAACTTTCTATTAATTAATCTTCATATCTTTCTTCATGTTTTCATTCTTCATATAATATGTTGCTTTTTATGACTTGCTATGATTCTATCAATTAATCTTTATGTGTTTCTTCATGTAATAATGTAATATGTTTCTTTTTACAACTTTCTATGATTTTATTGTTTAATCTTCATGTTTTTCTTCATCTTTTCATTTATGACTTGCTATTAAACAATCTTCATGTTTTTCTTTATGTATTATGTTGCTTTTTATGCCTTTCTTTCATTTTATTAATTAATCTTCATGTATTTCTTCATCTTTTCTTTTATACCTTTTTATCAATTGATTTTAATGCTTTTCTTACTGCTTTCTTTCATGTTTTTCTTTATCACTTATTATTAATCAATCAATGCATGTTTTTCTTCATGTCATATGTTTCTTTTTATGACTTCTTATCAATTAATCTTCATGTTTTTCTTTATCATTTATCATTTTTCTTTATAATTCTCTATTAATTAATCTTCATATTAATCTTTCTATTTTATTTCAAGTCTCAACTCGTTCTTACTGAGAAATTCTAACTATTTTCTTTGAAAACACGCATGAGCTCAATTCGCTCTTACTTGTAACTTCTAACTATTTTCTTTGAAAACATGCATGAGCTCAATTTCTTCTTACTGAGAACTTTCAATAATTCTTTCTATTGAGACATGCACAAGTCTAATCTGCTCTTACTGAGAATCATTAACTTCATTTCTGTTGAAACATGCATCGACTCAACTCGCTCTTATCGAAAATCTTTAACTAATTTCGATGAAAACACACATTCGCTCAACTCACTCTTACTTCAAACAATCAACTTTATTTTTCTTCAAACATGCTTGCGCTCAATTCACTCTTTCTGAAAAATTTGAATTCAAAATCTTGACTTAATATTGAACCTTTATCTTTTCATTACTTAATCTTTATCTCATAACTTGAACTTCGTTTTTCTTCTTCATCTTTGCTATTAAATTTCAATTCTATCTCTTACTTTAACTTAAATTCTAACTCTGCTTTATTTCAAATTCTGCTTCTGCTTTTAATCTTTCTTCAACTTTTTTCTTTTCTTATCTTACTTTAACTTCATTCTTTTCATTCAATTCTGCTTCTATCTCTTCTTTCTTATGCAATCTATTTCTTTCTTTTCTTTTTCACTTTTTATTCTTTATTACTTGAACTTTTCAACTCTTTATATTTAACTTTATTCATAATATACTGCATGCAATTCACTTCTATAATCTTTCATACATCTAACCTATTATTATACACTTTTATTCATGATAACTATCTCAAATTTATTATCATACATTTATTTATCTTCTTACTGCATCTAATTCACTTCTTGATATTATCATCACATCAAACTAACTATTCTACACTTATATATATTCTTACTGCATTCAATACTCTTATACATCTTATTACTACATGCAATTTATTATGATGCATCTATATTTAACATTTCTACATGCAATCGACTATTTATTAACTTTCTAATCTTTTATTTCTTTCTTTTACTTCTTGTCAATATTCTTCTAATATCTTTCATGTCTTCAATTCGCCTCATTTCTTTTCTCTTTTCAAATATCTTAAAACCTCTTTCTGATCATTCATATTCAATTCTCTTTCTTTCATTCGATCTTGCAATTTCTCTACAAAACTCTCATCTTGAACAAATATCAAAAACCAACTCAACATCATATTTGTATACTTACATTTTGTCTTTTTCATCTTCAATCATCATTCTCTCTCTTCGCTTTCATTTTCTTTTCATCGATTGCATCATGTCTATGACACAAAACATCAATTACAATCTTTGAATTTCTTCATCATTCTTCTCTCTCGAATCAATTTCTTCATGCTTTGATACTTCTCAACTGTCTTCGTCGAGTCTCGACAATAATATATCGAATGCACGTTGCTATCACTTTCATTCTTCGTGCACATTGAGCATAATTCTTTCATTCGTTTCAACTTTCATCTCAATTCTTTCGCTTTCTTGCTCTTTTCTCACTTCTGCTCATTTCGTTCGACTCAAATACTTAATTGCTCATGCTGCTGACTGTCATATTTCTGTCGCTTCATTCAATTCAATTCTCTTTTGTTCTGCATTAATGATTTTCTCTTTTTCTTCTGAATCACATTCTTCACAATTTTCTTCTCATTCAACTTCATCATCTCATTGCACATGTCATACTTTTCTTCTCTCTCTTCGCACTCTCTTCGATTCTCTCACTCATTCAAATACTCATTCAACATCACTCGTCAATATGATGCTTTCATGTCATTCTCATCACTCTTGACAAATCTCGTCATTCATCTCATCTCTTCAATTCTTCATTCTTTCGCTGACTTCACTTCTTGATCATCTTCTTTTCATCTCACTATCGTCTGTGATGATAATTCATCTCTTTTCACTCGTTCACTCTTCTGCGCATAATTCATCAAACTGCGAAGCTCATTGACATGAATGATGACTTGAATGTCGAATATGTCGATTCTCAATCTCAATGCACTCGTTGTCACAATCACTCTCTTCTCATCATCTTGAAACCTTTTCAACTTTTCATCTTTCTGTTTCACGTGATGATAATAACTCTCACAATCTAATGCTTTCGTCAACTTCTTCATCTTTCTTACGCTGTTACAATACATCACGATTTTTTCTTCGACATAATCTCTCATCACTTTCTGAATCATCTGAACGATGAATTCTTCTTTCTTTTCTTGATCATCACTCTTCACTTTCATCACTTGATATTTCACGTTCTTTCGAATCATTCTGACTTGAAACAACGTCATCTTTGTCTTTTTGAAGCTCATTCTGCTTTACAACTTTTTTTCTTTGCTCGATGACAATGTCATCATCAACAAAATCATCTGCATCTTCACGTTCATCAAATCTTTCAACTGCTGCATCTGTCATCGAAAATCGTGTTGTTCATTTAACATCACATGACATTCATTAATCACAATTTGATTCAGAATCTGCGTGACTTGCAATTGATTAATAAACGTTTGAAATTTGTCACTCATCGCGAATTTCGATGTCATTAATACAATCTTGATTGCATTGAGTGATCATTTGCTGTTTCACTCGACACACGTGATGTTCATATGCTTGCATCGTTGCTTCATATTCTGCCTCAATGCAATCAACGACATCACGATGATGCTGATGTCGCTCTGACTGCATCATGTCGACAACATGAACAACAAGCTTTTTTCTTCTTTGATGATCATGACAATCATCACTGAGCTCTTTCTCGTCATTATGATCTCGATCGTCGACTTCTGCATTTCTTGAAAACGACTGTTGACACTCATGAGTCATTTCAATTCATCGTCGAGCTTGATGCTTCATGATCGCTTTCATTGATGCATTCTGCTCTCTTTTGCTTCACTTTCAAACAATTTTATCTTTCTCTTTCTTTCTTGATCGCTCTTCATTTTCATGACTGATTCAAACGTCAAAAATCGATGTCACATCTTGCTGAATTCTTGAAACTTCTGTCGCTTGCTGATAATCTCATCACTTTGTTTCATGATTTCTTGAGCATATATCATTTCAACTACATGCGTTGAATGTTTTGTCTGCAAGTTCAGCATCTCGTTCTGTTCACTCTTCTGTCAATCATCATCTTCATCATTCTCATTCGTTCAAAATTTCTGCTCTGACATATATTTGCGACTTATTTCAATCATCAACTCGCGATACGATGCAATCATCATCTCAACTCTCAATTCAATCAAGCTCTTGCGCTTCATCATCTTGCACATTCTTTTCGACGTTCACTTCTTTTCATCGAAATCGATTAATCACATGTATGTCGATATCTCGTTCTTCTTTCATACTGTTGTCTTCAAACGCTGCTGAAACGACAACATCAATCACAAATAATACAGCATCAATTTTCTCATCTCTTGAAACAAATATCGATGAATCATTTTGACGTCTTCGCTGATGATATAACTCTTGTGATATCTTGTCATGAACATCATCAATTCATCTTTCACAAACACATTTCGATGTTCTTCTTTGATGATGTTGCTATGTTGAACACTCAACAACTCTGACGTTCATGCAAGCTGTTCATCAATGACGTGAATCAACATCAATAATTTCTCTCGATACTTCATCACTTGATGCATGTATTCTTCAACCTCAACTCAATTTCATGTCAATTCTGAACCTGATTTGATAAACTTTCGTTTAACATTCTCATTCTGTTCGATTCAATCAAACAATCAACGCTGTGCATTGATCATCTGATTGCGTACATTCTGAATGAAATTTCAACCTGACGTTTTTTCAATCGAATTGTCTCTTAATGATTGTCATGCAATTCTGAGCGAGTCTAACTTGACATCTTCGAACATTAAATCTTTCATCAACATGCATCGACTCTCTTTCATCAACTCGTGAATCATGTCTCGAAAGTTGCTCATGCTGAACTGAATACTCTTGTACAATATTCAATCGTTCACTCAATCGATGTGATCTTCGCTGATGATATTGAAATGAATCTTCAATTCGTACGTTCTTAAATTCATCATTCATTACATGAGATCATGACTGTCTCACATCATGAATTGATTCGTCATTCTGACGACATATATCAAACATTCTTTCTCAATGAATTCATCGACTTCTGAGCTTGAATCGCTGCTTTGACTGACTCGACTGTCGAGTCTGCTTGCGTCAACATCATGTTGACTCATCTTCAATTCTTGCTGAATCATCATGAATCGACTGATCTTGATCATGATGAACAATATGAGAAAATAATTGCTTGCATTCTTTCATTCATTCTCTTGAACTCTCAAAATCGTCAGTGCGCACATCAACGAACTGTCGTACTTCGTGCGCATGATGCGATGATCTAATAATGCTAAACAAAAATTCAAACATGTCTTTTAAATTCTCGTCAATTTCGATTTATTGTCTTCATTGAGATCTTGATTGCTGTTGTTACTCTTCTTCATCGATTCAGCTTCTTTCTTCTCATCGAAATTCTTCTCATTCTTCTTTCTAACTATCTCTGTTGCGACGCTGAATAATCACTTTCACATGTCTCGTTGCGTCTTATTGAATTTGTACTTGAGACTAATTCAATCATGCACGCTCTTGATTCAAATCATAAACATCAATATCTGCTTTCATGATCGACTGTAATTCATCATTCTCTTGACATTCATGTATGATTGCAATGACTGATATCGAGTTTGATGCTTCTCGATATGAATGATCTTCATGCGAATGAACATGTCGACTCAAGACATCATCGATTGCTGACAATGCTGAATCAAACTGTTCATGACATCTCAAATGATGATGACGATGAATTCAATCTTGAGATTCAACTTCTTCATCAATGCAATTAATTCTTCTCGATTCAAACTCATCAAGTACGTATGTCATTCAATTCTCTTCAATCATGAGTTAATCTCGTTGATCTCATCTTTCTGAATCACTCGTTGCTTTTTCTCTTTAATCATGTCGATGATCTGATTCATCTCTTTTCTGACCAAGTTTCATTCTGATGTTTGATCATTCTCATTGTCGCTGTGTGCAACGTCGATTTCTCTCTTCACTTCAACATATTGCAACTCATGTTTCTGAACGAAAAATCGCTGACATACGACGGTTTTTCATGATTTCAGTGCATCGCTTCTTCGTTGTCTGATTTGATCACTCTTGCTTGAGCGTTCTCGCTGCGTCTGTTGCTTTCATTCATGCTTCTGCTTGCAATGCGTTCGCATATTTTTGCTAACTCGACATATATACTGACAATCGTCTAGCTTCAACTGACATATCAAACCATTCGTGCAAATCTTCAACTGCGAAACTGCGCTATCAACATAACTGAGCATCTCGAACTTCATGAAATACTGAATCAAATTCAATGATGCTTCATCAATGACTGTGATCAAATCTTGCACACGCTGAACAATTCATCGATGATTTGAACTCTGAAAATGCGCCTTGACTTGAAATGATCATATTGCATGCATACACTGCTTGCATGTAACAATGCAATACTTCTTTAAATAGATAATCGATTTCATGATTGCAACGCTTGATGATGTTAAAGAAGAAATACAATCGAGCATTCTCTTGAAATTTTGATGTTCATGAGTGCTAGACTCACTCAAGTCTAAAATACAGATCAATTCTAATCATGTTCATTTAACCTGTATTCATGAATCAAGTCATTGATTCAATCATCATTATCTTAATCTAGTCACATCACAATCTGTTTTGTGTTCTTGCAATCTTAAGTCATAGAACTGCTGCTCAGTTTGAGCATTACTCAATTCATGTATATAAAAGTTGTGTTCTCGCTCATCTCTTTTGTTTCTTGTCTTTCATCTTGTACATTACCTGATGTATTGTCTTGTATCGAGATTTTATCAAAGTCATTCAAGTTGCTCACGATCATCTTAGATAGTAATCATAATATCAGTCTTCTTTATTGATAGTAACTTTAGTCTAACACATTTTCTGACACATCTTGATGTTGTAGAGCTCAATATTGAAACCGAAAATTAAATTAACTATAGCGAATAAGACGTAAGATTTTGAAGACAATCGACAAAGTATGTGAATTCACTGCTCAAAGTTTAGTATTCTTATTATTCTGTTGATAACTTAGCTTTTGATCTTCAGATTTTGATCGTTGTAAACTTTGCAATATGTTATGTTGTTGACTAAATTTTTCTGCATTCAACGAGTCTATTTTTTCAAATTTTGAACGATTGCATTGAAAGATATAACTCAAAATGCGATTTAACCCTTGTTGATTCTGTCTTCATTTCTGACTTAAATATTCAAATCAATAAAAAGAAAGAATTCTTTTCACTGTAAGAGATTTGAAGTTCAAAACTTCAAAAGTCATAAGTATTAACTTAATTAAATAATGACAACTAAATTATGAGAAGTAACTTGAAATCAGAAGACTTGATGTCTTTTGTATCTTAAGACATGACATCTGACGAGAGCAAGAGATTGATATCACAAAAGTAAAGAATTCAATTCAACTGTTCTCAATGAACTATGATGAGTATTGTGATGAATGAGACATGTGATCTGATAGAATGCATGACACAATGAACAGATTATTTTCTCTTAGAGATTGAAGATGATAGATTGATCATTCGATATGATGAACTTTGATACTGCGCACTGAGACTTATTTAAGAATGAATGATGGTGACACTATTCAAGAGCGACTTTATTTCATTGCGTTCGATTTCGAGAACTCTTTCTACTTTCGTAGCACAGCTTTTCAGTGCTGAGATCTGATCTCATTGTTCAGTTGATAACTTCAAGTTGTTTCTTTTGACCTTGATCGTTTTAAGCTTTGCGATGCATCATAATAGAATTCATTCACTTTGAGAAGAAACAATAGTATGATCATCTGAATAGAGTTCATTCACTTCAAGAAGAAAGAATAGTATGATCATCTGAATAAAGTTTATTCACTTCATGTTGAACTTATAAAGTGCTCATTAACTCTTTGCTTTGCTTTAAGTTCTTTTCTCACGTCAAACTTTCAAGTCTGAACAACTTTCATGTTCATTGTCTTTAAACATTAATCTTTCTCTGTTGTAATTTGCTTCTCTGCGACGACTTGATCAATCTTCTTGACGTCTTTTATTCATTCTCGCCATAATTCAACAAATTTCACTTCGTCAACTCTTTTCTCTCGATCTCGATTCATCGTCGTCATGATCGCTTTAATATTCGAAAGCTTCAACGTCAATACAATCATGCAAAGCGTGAAGACATATCTCACTCATCTTCAAACTCAAGTCACAGACGACATTTGAATTTATCAGCATCTTGTCTCTTTTCAAGAAGCAACACAGAAGATCAACTATCTTGAGTCTCTTGAATCAGCTGATGAACGAGCAAATCAGCAACAATGCATCATTGTCTTCGTCGTCATCAAGAACTTGTCGATCTCGAGAGATGTCATGATGTCAGATCATCATTTCAGCTCAGAGCATAAAATATATCGTCAACTCGATCTAGTATCATCGATATCTTAGAAAGTCTTGATTCATTGAACTAAGTCACTAATCTAGTCATCGTCATCTTAATCTAGTCACATCAAAACCTGTTTCATGTCTTTGCAATCTTAAGTCATAGAATTGCTGCTCAGTTCTGACATTACTCGATTCATGTATATAAAAGCGAAGTTCTCGTTCTTTTCTTTCGTTTCTTGTCTTTCGTCTTGTACATTACCTGATGTATTGTCTTGTATCTAGATTCTATCAAAGTAATAATAATAATCAATTCTCTATATTGATAGAATCTTTAGTTCAGTCTAGTCTCTGACAGAAGAACTCATGCTTATGACAGATGACACGAAAGAAGCGACGTGATCAACACATGAAGCTTCTTCATGACACTGCATCTGCATGCTGCATCATCAGTTCATTCTATGAGTATTCGATTCGACCTTCGATTCTGAAACAATGTCGTTCAAGCAACGTATTGATCAAATCACAGAATTGACGATGTTGAAGACTCTGTGAATCTATTGCGACAAGAACAAGATAATCATTCACAATGTGCACATTCTTGAAATCGTCAATGAGCGAGATCAATGTCTTTCTCTCGCCTGTCTGTGAATGAAAGATATGATTCTCAAAGAAAGGTCGAAATGGTTGAATTTGAAGAATTGTGTGAACTTCGACTGACGAGAGATAATCAAGTGATGATTGCAAGATCGTCTCATCTGCTTCTGTTGAATTCAATTATGTCTTCATGTATTATAGATTTTAGCTATTCATTTCATTGAAAGAATCAAGAACAATGTATCATTTGATGTAATCGATCGAAACTGAAATCAATGAGCTCGTTGAAATCGCAGAAGTTCTGACAACGACATGATGCGTTGCAAAGATTGCGATCGTCAAGATTGAAAGAGTTTAACTCTAAGATAATTCAAAAGACTGAGATTATCAAGTAGAAAGATAAATCAAGCTTCTTCGATGCAAGCATGAGTGAAAGAAATTAGTTGAAAAGATGTTTATTGTCATCAATAACGTCGACTTGAAAGATCATTTATGATAGAGCGTTATTCATATTCAAGTAAAAGATTGCGAGTTCAAGTTTGAATTAAACTTGTTGATTCAGTCAGATTGACTCAACTCAAATCGAACTTCTTATTTTAAAGACATGAACTTTGCGATGTAGATGACGACGAGCAAGTACACGTTGAACAGTGAGCTCTCGATCATTCATTATCTAATCTTTCAGTTCTAAATCAAATTCTTCTTTGAGCTGTTGACAAAGTCTGTAACTTGAGCATATTCTTATTCAAATGAGCTTCGCGCAGAGAATGCAAAGCTTTGTCAGAGCTCTCATTCAAGACGTTCGTTGCATCATTCTCGTTCAAAGTTTCTTTGTTTTCTTCATCTTCTTCTTCATCATCATCTTCATTGTCGTGATTCTCACTGTCATCAATCTTTCTTCGCGTCTCTTTCGATCTTCGCAAGCTATCTTGCATCAATTCTTGATGAAGCTGTCAAGTCATTTGAAAATCAAAAACAATTCTGCTCTGTCGATCTGACATCTTACTAATTCTCAGTTGTTGTTTTTTCTGTGACGTCGCAGATCTTGTAGTAGCGACATCATCAGAATTCTTCTCTTCATCATCATTCTTGAAACAACTGTCTGTCACAAATTTCTTCGACGAGAGCTTCACTCGTGATTGTCGTGCTTTTTTGAAAGAAGACTCAGACTCGTTCGAGCTGAGTGTTTGAGATTTTTCATTCTTTTTCATCTCTCTCGTCTTTCGATCATTTTTCAACGTTCTTAGAAGAGCACGAACGTTCGAGATCAACAGACATGTCGTTTCGCTATGCTGATTTCAATTTTGACGCTGAGAATTCTTCATCAATTGAGAGCTTGATCGAAAAGAATCGAGTGTGACATGCATGATGACTTGTTTTTCTAGCGCATCAAGAGCGATGTTCTTGTCGAATTGAAGCTTACTGAGAAAAGTGAAAGCGCGAAGCAGATGATCGCTGAATCTGAGAAACTTCAGAGTGTCGAACAGCAACTGATCAGACAGACAGTCTCATTGTTGAAGAATGATTCAAGATGATTGTTGCTGTTTGATCTAGAATCAGTCAAAAGCTCGAATGAAACGAAAATCAAGGCAAGAACATTCATCTGTCGCTTTTGTAAGATGTTCTGTGCTTTAAGCATCTTCTTCAGAGCATCATTGTAGTGCATCTTCTTCTTGAAGATCTTCAGACTCTTGTACTCTTCACGTCATATTTTCTCTTGAATCACATACTGTCATGTTATTCACGTATATTTCAGCGTCAACTTTCGCTCGTTCTCTTTCGCTCTCAGTCTTTCTTTGATTCTATCAAGACGTTGCAAGCTCTGATTCAACAGAGCGTGCATTTCATTCTCAATTTGCTGTCGAAGTTCTTCAATGCTCTTTGACAGTGTTGACAAAGTCTTCAAACTGCGATTTGAATTTTGTGAGAATGCAACAACTGCGCTGCTTGACATTGTCATTGTGAGCGAATTGAATCGAAGATTAAATCAAAGTCGCAACGTAGCTTGAAAGTGAATTGCATGAAGCGCGATGAATTTAGAAATTTTTTTAAGGTTTGAGTCAGTCATCTTCGAGGCTGAGCATCGACTCTGATCATGATCAATGCCAAGCTCATGTTTCAAACGAGGAAATCTCTATGATTTAATAGATGCATCTTCGACGTCTTTCTCAGCGAGCGCATTGAAGAACTCTCTATTATTTGATAGATGCATTCTTGACGTCTTTCTTCGCGAGCGCAGTGAAGAACCCTCTAACATTTAGTAGATGCATTCTCGACGTCTTTCGCTGTGAGCATTCTCAGATAGCAATACACACAATCAGTAAGAGCTACTTGCGATCTTCGCGATTCAGAAGTACAATCGTGACTTTGAAGCTGTTCTCATCGTTTGAGAATGTACAGCTCAAGCTCAAAGAGCGATCAATTCTGAGTGATAAAGACGTAGTAGATGAAGAAGAAAAATCGAGCTTCGATGAAAAGAGACTTGACAAAGAAGAGTTGAGAAGTCAAGAAGATGTACAGCTCAAGGTCAAAGCGCGATCAACTTTGAGCGATAAAGATGTAGTAGACGAAGAAGAAAAATTGAGCTTCAAGAGAAAGAGACTTGACAAAGAAGGGTTGAGAAGTCATGAAGATGTACAGCTCAAGATCAAAGCGCAATCAATCCTGAGCGATAAAGACGTAGTAGACGAAGAAGGAAAATCGGGCTTCGAGGAAAAGAGACTTGGCAAAGAAGGGTTGAGAAGACTTGAATATGTCAATAATGATATCGATCAAGAGAATGTGCGTCAGAATCTTTCTCAGTGAGCACATGAAAGAAAGATGTCGATCAATTTGATAGAGAATTCTCAGCTACATCGTTGATAGAGCTGAGCATTGCTGATAGAGCTGAACATAAATGAAAACAGATAGGTTTTAAGAGTCTTCTCATCTATGTTTTGAATGCATCAAATAGTCACTCAGCATAATAGTCATTCAGCATAGTTCAAGCACTCTTCATGACTCTCGATCAAACACTCTTCATGACTTTCAATCAAACACTCTTCATACAACTCAGATCATGTCATCTAGCTCTGATGACTTTCTCTGAAAATAGTCGACTTGAGCTTGCAGATGATCATGCGTCAATGAAGTATGCATCGAATAAAATTGTCTTCTCTTTTCAAGTATTCAAGTATCGACGAACGAGAAGTCTAAAATGTCATCTAGTCTGATGACTTTCTTTGAAAACAGTCGACTCAAGTCTGTAGACGATCGTGCGTCGATGAAGTATGCATCGAATAGAATTGTCTTCTCTTTTCAAGTATTCAAGTATCAGCGATCGAGAACGCTTGACGTAAATCTATGCAGCATGTTAGTCATCTTAATCACTCAGCGTAATAGTCATTCAGCATAAGAGTCACTCGTCATAGTCATTCAGCATAATAGTCACTCAGCATAATAGTCACTCAGCGTAATAGTCACTCGACATAATAAAGTATCATGCAGTCGTAATCTTCGCTAGAACGCTCGATTCATGTACGAGTTTCGTCTCAAGACATCTTCTTAGTAAATATTAGACGAATAAATGAAAGAGATTTGAAAAGAAGATCAGCGTCTCAACGACGCTTCGAATTGTAGGTGAATTTGTTGAAGTCTAAGACTATGAGCATTGAGTTCAACTCAAGTCTGCGAACAGTTGTGTGTCAATGAAGTATGCGCTGAATCGAATTATCTTCTCTTTTCAAGTATTCAAGTATCGATGAACGAGAGCGCTCGACGTAAATCTATGCAGCATGTTAGTCATCTTAATCACTCAGCGTAATAGTCATTCAGCATAAGAGTCACTCGTCATAGTCATTCAGCATAATAGTCACTCAGTATCTCTCTTTTCATGTATTCAAGTATCAACAATCGAGAATGCTTGACGTAACTTTCTGTTCTAAGAGTCACTTGTGATTTACTGAATGAGATCTGATGAAATCGATAATCTTCTTCGATAGATGAAGTGACTGCGTTGTTAAAGAAACTTCAACATAGCTGCGTTCAAGATATTCATCAAATGAAAATTGTGTTCAAGCTTGAAGAGACTGCGATCGAGTAACTCTAAGAAGATTAGCGAAACTTTGACATGACTGAATCTAAACATAGCTGCGTTCAAAGTATTCATCAAATAGAGACTGCATTCAAGCGCGAAAGAACTGCTGTTGTGTAATTCTAAGAAGATTAGTGAAACTTCGACATAACTGAATTTAAACATAGCTGCGTTCAAAGTATTCATCAAATGAAGACTGAGTTCAAGCGTCAAGAAACTGCTGTTGTGTAGATATGAAAGGTTGACGAAACATCTACATGACTGAATTTAAACATGACTGCGTTCAAGATGTTCATCAAAGAAGAACGAAATTCAAGCTCAAAGAATCTGCGATTGAGTAGACATGAAACTTTGACATGTTAGATGATGCAATGAATGTAGCGATCTGCTTCTCATGATTGAAAGACTCTTCACGACACGTTCAAGATATTCATCAAATAGAGACTGAGCTCAAGCTCGAAGAGACTGCTGTTGAGTAGATGTGAAAGATTGTGACTGTTGAAGCTGACTGAACAAGTGAGATTGAGATGAAAATGTTGAAGAGTTCAAAGATTCAATGATGAAATGAAGACTGCGCTAGCAACCAGTCGTTCTTGTCAACTCTTTTCGAAAATAGAGCTCTTGAGCACGTTTTCAGCCATATCTTTCGATGCGATCGTTGAGAATTTGAATCGATGAGCTCGTTGAATTCGCATGAATTCAGGCTTCAATATGATGCGACGCAAAGTTTGTGACGATCAAGATTCAAAGATCAAAATCGAACTTTGAACCATGCACTCTTCTTTCTTCAAGGGTTAAAGTCATCTTTGCCTAGTTTTCAATGATTCTTGAAGCATGAAATTTCGCTCATTCAGAGCGATGATTATGCCTCTCAAAGTATGTACAATAGTGAGTGCGCATTAATTGAATCGAATGGGAAAAGAGTGGCAGATGAGTAGTCGATCAGCCAAAGCTTCAGATATCTTCAACCTCAATTACTAGATTTAACCTTGATATTTTTCGATGATTATTGAAGCATTGAATTCAGCTGATTCAGAACTACAATGATGTCTTTCAAAGTATGAAGAGTAGTCAGAGCGCATGTGTTTTCGTAAGGCGAAATATTCAGCGTAGTTCATCTCTTAAAATAAGTTCAGATTTCTACATCAGATCATTTAGCTCAATGATAGAGTGTGAAGTCAAAAATTTCAAGATGCAAGTTCAAGTTCTGTGATGATTATTAGAATTGTCTTCTCTTTCCAGATTTCTGTCAAGAGAAGACAATCTATTTCATTTTATTTTTTTAAACTTCTATGCCAGCTTAAAGCTAATGAGAGCGTGCTGCGACTATGAAAATAGTCAGTGCGCATGAATTGATTCAAACGAGGGAAGGTGGTGACAGGTGAGAGCATATGGCGAATTGATCACTTCATGCAGTAGATATCTTCAACCTCGATTGCTGAGTCAAACCTTGATATTTTTCCATTATTTTTAAAGATTTGAACTCATCTGATTCAGAGCTAGAATTATGCCTTTCAAAGTATATCAGATAGTCATTGCGCATATGTTGATTCGAGTGGAAGAAGGTGATGGCAGGCGAGAAACCAGTCAATCAGCGCAATGAACCTTCTCAACCTCATTTTCTAGGTCAAATCTCAATATTTTTTACTTATTTTGAAAGCATTGAATTCAGCTAATTCAGAGCTACAATTATGTCTTTCAAAGTATGTGAGGTAGTCAGCGCGCATAAATCAATTCGAGCGAAGAAAATTGATGATTTTGATGTTCAAACTGATTCGCGCTAGCAAAACCCTCTAAAATCTCAATGTTCAACATTTTTCTAAAAATGCAGTTTGATGTCGTTGAGTTCGATATTATGTTCATGAATACAGCTGACTGAAAGAAATAAGACCTGAAAGTTTGAAGAAAATCGACTCAGAAAGTTAAATGATACTCAGTCTTCGAAAACAATGATATCGAGTCTTCTGTTTCCAAGTTCTCGCTTAATTTCCTCTTCAAAAACAATGATACTCAGAGCTGAGTATCATTACTCATTTGAAATAGGTCTAACTCGACTCGATCTTGATTTGAGTTCAAAATGTCAACTCGAAACTCGACTTGATGATTAGTCTAACAAAGATCAGTATAGTAACAGACTAATCACTAAACTGAAGGTCTGAGAATAGCTAAAACAATAGACTGTATTGACTATTACATGAGTTGAGCACGAAGCTTCTATCTAAGAGAACGATCATCGTTATATAGACATAAAAGAATCATGTCAAGTGATCTCTGCTCTGAATGATCGCTTCGATCATTTTCGAGCAAGGTGAGTGAGATGAGCATCATGCTCATCATGCTTAGTGTGATCACTTCTGATTCAAGTGATCAGAGCGATCACTTTCGAGACTTTGATTACTCAATGATTATTTAATCATTGCTGTTACATAATTTTATGCGAAAGAGTTTTAACAAATCATTCGATGTTTGACTCTGATGAATGAAAGAGAATGCGTTCTGATCATTCTCTTGAACTCTCAATTTTTCATGTGAATAGATGAATGACTTGACATCAAGTAAAGAAGATGAGTTTAAGCTTTCTCAATATATCAGCGTGATCAACGAGTCACTACTTCTTCGAGCACTGTAATCACGACTCTCAATACTTGAGATGATTATTCTATTTGATATCTTTTCATCAATTACTCGATGACACTGTCAATGTGATGAAGACGTTTCAATATTGACGCAGTTGATGAATCGCAAATTCTTCGATCACTTGTAGTCACAACTCGCAGACTCTTCATCTGAGTTGTCTTTTTCACTAGTAGTATCTTTTCATCTCTTACTGACATCGACATGTCATTAATCTTTCTCGTAGATCGATTGTGACTGTTAGAAGAGATGTTGTCACATGAATGAAAACTCTGCATGATGACTTTTCTGATCACGCAACGTTCTAACATCGTTTGAACTGCGTCGAATTGAGATCTCTTGATTCTTCTGACTTTTATTCGAACACAGAATAGAATCAAAAGATTCGTAGTCAACATCATGTACAGATGAATCTCGTTGTCAGTCTAATTAACTTGAATTCATAATTAGTTAAAATTTAAGAATTAAAAGAAACATATATGCATATGTAGACAGTAGAACCATAGAATTGAACTATTTTAAAAAATTATGACAAAAGAAGTGAAAGATGAAAACTTTGAATTCTCTAGCGCCAGCCCTACAGGGCTCGAAATGAAGATTATCAACCACAGGGGTAGCAGTACTGTTCTCTATATTCAACATTAACAAGTTTTAAGAGCTCAGTATTGAGGCTGGCCGTGGGAGCCCAGGGCCATCCCAGGGCTTCCAGGGCCGGCTGGGCTCGCTGGGCCATGCACTTTTCCCGGGCCGGCTCAGAAATCGCCGATGCTGTCAATGCTTTAGTAGAAAGTTGAATAGCAAGCTGAATAGAAAGATTAATACAAAGACCGGTAGAAAGGCTGGTAATGGGGCTGATAGAGAAGTTGATTCGCGAGCTGATAGAGGGTGATAGATATTTATGGTGGTAATTCTGGTGGTAGTAGGTAGGGTTATCTACTTCCTACTTCTCCTACTTCTCCCTCTTTACCCCATCCTCTGTATACAATACACATTATATACTTTGCCACCTGAGATTCCTCGCTCAAAGGTCAACCCAGCTCTAGACCGAACCCTACCCATTCGCTAGATCGCTCAACCCAACCGGTTGCGCGGCGTAAGGTCAACGAGTAGATTAAGCGGTCGACGAGGCTACCTTCTCATCTTCATGCTGTATCGTTGCCTGTTGATAGTAAATTAGGGTTGATGTTGAAAGTTATGAAAACTCACCATCCGATAAAAGCGTCCCCGCCGGCTCATGAGATTGTCGTACGCACCAAGCTCAACAATGCTTCCCTGGTCTAGAACAGCTATGAGGTCGAAATTCCGGATTGTCGAGAACCGCTGGCAGCAACAACATTTATGTCAGCGCATACCGATGAATGACGCTAGCCAAAGCAAATTTACGGCGCCCACTGAAGCTCTCTAATAGACATGAATGATGGGTGGTATGAGATAAGGAAAACTTACATGGGCAACAGCCACGACGGTCACATCCTGCGGAAGACGCAGCAAAGCCTCTGTGAATAACCGTTCGCTCTCGACGTCAAGAGCGGAAGTTGCCTCGTCGAGCAAGAGAATCTGCGGCTTCCGCACAAGAGCGCGCGCAATGATAAGACGCTGCCGCTGACCTCCAGAAAAGGCGACACCTCCATTGCCACCACATGCGGTGCTAAGACCTGTAACAAGTGAGCAATGGTCGAAGTCCAAGACGACAACAAGCTACCTTCAGGCAACGAATGAATGAATCCGTAGATCGCGGCTACTTCACATACTTCATGAAGCTCGGTGTCTGATACTGACCGGTTGAGACCAAGGCAGAGATTTTCGCGTATGGTGCCTGGGTCTTGTAAGCTTGTTCTGTGGAAAGGAATTATCTTCTCGGTCTTACCTCGGTACAGAAAGTGGTCCTGAGGGACGATGGCCATCTGCCGCCGGGTTTGCTCGATATCTAAGTCAGATATACGCGCTCCCCCAATACGGATCTCACCGGCATCCGGGTCGTAGAATCTGCATTTTGTGAGCCACTTCTAAAGGCTAGACCAAGAGAGTAGCCAACCTTTGCAAAAGTGACAAAACGGTAGACTAACACTTGTGTCAGACTGATTAAAGAAATGTCAAGTATACAACTTACCTTTCCGCAACCTGAGGGCCCAACCAATGCAACTCTCTGACCTCTTCCGATCTAGTGCAAGGATTATCAGTCATGAGGCACAATGTTTTGAAGAGGTGATGTTCATCTGACTAACCTCAATAGTCAAATCATTCAAGATCCGCACGTCACGAGTCGGGTATTTGAAAGACACATTCTGAAATGCGATTGTACCTTCCTTCTCAGTATCAGTCGACAAGTTTATTGAAGACACCTTTCTGGGCTCTTCTGATTTGCCGAGGTTTAATATGTGATTTGCTGCAAACTTGGCCTTGGTGAAGCCTAAGCAATGTTACTGAGAAACCTTTCAACCACGCACGTTCGAGATACGCACTGTGAGAAAAAGCGAATAATTTCCAGGTAGCCTGTCCGCCAAATATTACGGCTGCAAATATCGTGAAGAATTGAGCCAGACTATATTGTCTACCAGTCAAAACAGTACCTCCGTACCTGTGAGATATTAGCTGTGCTCATGTTCCAAGCCGGAGCAAGGCTTGTCTTGCTTACCAGAACGATAACGCCATACCACCTATCTCAAGCGAGTCCGCGAGCGCGAGAAAGACCATGGTGTATAATGTCATTCGCTTCGCACCATGCAAAGGGCCTTTGAGTAGCGTGCGATATTCTGACAGAAGCGTATTCTCCAGGCAAAGTGAGGTCACTGTTCGCATAGATCCTATGAATTCTGCTGCAAATCCAGAACTCTCGAAGTAAAGACGCTGATTTTCTTCTTCGCGTGCGTTCTGCAGATGTACACGCACAAGCCCCGCCACGCAGATTGGTGGAAGAGACCCGAACACTGCTACTAAGCCAAATTTCCAACCAGTAGCGATTGCGAGTATCGAGCAGGAGACGATATTGACCAAGATAATTATTATCAGAGCGACATTCATGCCGAGCAGGTCTTGCAGTTGAGTTGGATGTTGCGTCAGCTTGGCCGTCAAGATCTCCGCAGAATTTTTTGGATCATCGAAGAATGTTATAGGCTGCCGTAACATGTTTTGAAGATACTGCAAGCGATAGACTCTGCTCAATTTCTGGTTACCAGGATGTAAGTATATAGCGGCACTAAGGCAGATGTATCATCAATTCTTTCGACTTACATAAGTCAATACTGTCCCGTTGAAACCGATGAGACCATAAATTAGGACGGTTGCCAGAGCAAGAACGAAAAACATTAGGGCCCAGAAATTGGTTGCGTTGTGCACCAATGCCACAGGCCCGACAAAATTATTTACCATTTCTCCGAAAAGAAAGGCTTCGGCCGCGAATAGCAAGCCTGTTATACTGTCTTAATTTCGAGGCAGACAGTAAGGAATGAGAATTCTTACCGCCGAAGAAGCAGGGAACAAAAACTGCTGCCATCCAAGGCCAGTACTGTCTTTGTCCGTAGAATATGATTAATACGCATTGAAGTAATGAGAGATCCCGGGGCTCAGTCCGGCTGCTGCGGGAGTCTTCATAATCAACGACCCGGCCTTCTTTGATTAGTACGTCATGTGGGGCAAAATCGTCCACAAGAGTCTCTACAGATGAATTCTTCGTTTGGGCTTGTGATGATGTTGCGGTCGCCTGAAACTTTGCGTACAAGCCTCCTAATTCGACTAGTGCTTCAGGGGATCCTTGCTCCCCAATTCCATTTAGGGTGAAAACGATAACATGATCAGCTCTCTTTGAGGTCGCTGCTTTGTGGGTGATACAGATGGTTGTTCTGTTCACTGATGCGTTGTCGAGAGCAGTCTGGACAGCTTCCTCACTATATGCATCTAAAGCTGCTGTTGCCTCGTCGAGGATCAAGATCTTGGGATTCCCGACGACGGCACGACTTTAAGAAGAAGGTTCTATTAGCTATGTACTTCAAGCGTCTTGATCTTTGGGAGGTAGGACAACACCGACGCTATAGCTATTCTCTGCTTCTGGCCCCCAGATAGGAGCGTACCGCGCCCACCAGTCCATGTATTGTAGGTCTAGAGAACCGGATCAGTCGCCTTGACCGTCAACCGAGAAAATGGTTACACAATTTACTTCTGGTAATACCGAGATGAAGTCCTTTGCATTTGCTAGCTCACAGGCCATCTTTACAAGTGACAGCTTTTCCTCGTATGGTTTGTGCTCGTAGATGGTACCTACTAGGCCACGTGCGACGTTGTTAAAAATCGAACCTCGAAAGAGCGTCGGTTCCTTTTCTCATAACACGTTAGCACATGTCCTTATCGTGTGTTTGTGGGGCTGGGATTGTATCAACATACTTGCTCGACTAGACCGATCTGTTTTCTCAGCCAATGGACATCAAGGCGCCGGATGTCCACACCGTCGAGGGATATCCTGCCGCCAACTATGTCATACCAGCGCTCAAGCAAGGCAACAATTGTACCTGTATAAATTACTTTTCATCAGCTTTGTTGCGGAATTGGCCCTGTGCCGTAAAAAGGAGTAATGTCTGCGGAAAGATGTAAAGAATACTTTTGCCACAACCCGAAGCCCCAATAATGGCGGTTGTTTTACCCGCAGGAATCTCCAGTGTCATGTGATTGTAGATACGCACATCGGGTCGAGCTGGATAGCTGAAATCGACGTCATCTAATTTTATGGATCCTTGAACATCGTCGAGGATGATGTTGTCCTCTTGACCCGAAGGCAAAGATGGCCGAGATTCTTCTGTTATTTCGAAGATGCTCTTTGCCGCTGCATATCCGTTGCTTAGTGCTGCGACCTGGACGGAAATACCAGTCATACAGCTGTTCGCGAACGTAACACAGAAGAAGACTCTAAGGCACGTAAGTTGGAGGTATTCAGGATTTAGAGAACATGCATCGTGTCAACAGCTTTTGGATACTCGATGACAGGCATGGAAAGAGAAACGTGGAAAACTACGTACGTTATAATACTCCCAATAGACACACCACCTCTGCTATAGAGCATCGAGCCATACCAGAAGGCCAAGGAATAGCCGCAGCAGAGGAAGAATAGCTCAAAGGAGTATTGGAATGCGGCCGCAGGGGCCTTCTTATACCCCAGCTTATTTGCTTGTAAAAGTAGTTGATCATATTGCGCGAAGATGCTAGCTTCAGCTGTAGACGCAAAAATGTCTCTAATGTTTCCCAAGGCATCTTTAGCGATGTTCGACGTCGCTTCATAAATTTCCAAAATCCTTCGCTCCAGGCGCACGTCGATGATCACGGAGACGGCTACTGTAAGAACGGTGAGGGGAATCATCGTGGAGACTACGAGCGTCAACTTCCAGTGCCTAGAGCAAGATTTCAGCCAATGCTCATTGATGCACTGAGGGATTATATGATGACCTGGCGAATGCAATGATAAATGCCGACACAATGGCTGAGGTGAGCTGCACAGCTTGACCAAGTTGATCACCTAGTCCAATTTCCACCGTAGAAATAGTGTTCATCACTTCCGTAGCGCCTCCGATGGATTTTGAATTGATCCCGTCGAGAGTCGAGATGTCTTGCTCAAGTACGACACGGACAAATCTGACTCTGAGGTTGAAGCCTATGTCCGCTGCTGTGACAGTGTATAGAACCATGTAGATGTAGCTTAGCTATCAACAGTTGGTGGTGACTCAAGAAGCAGATTTATTATTAGTAAAAGTTATGCATTGACTTACGACGAATTTCCCAATGAAAAAATAAACGATTTGAAGCCTGCCAAGTATCAACTACCAGCACCGAAGCTGCCGCAGAATTCGCCCACCCACGATTTTTTGTTGATCTCATGCTGGAAGTCCGCCGAAGTAAAGGTAGGATCTCGCCGCGCAAACCGCAAAAAGGAATTTGCCAGCTCTCCCCACAGCAAAAGAACCAGAGGAATCATGGTGCCTGCTCCCCAGGCGGCCACCGTTGCGATTATTTGAAGACATCGGCCCCTAGTTGAACCGTACTGGAGAATGCGCTGAAAAGAGCGTCGTCAGCTTTTGCGACGGCGTGCATACGGTGGAGCGGACGCAGCACTTACTCGGTAAGTGTGAATAACTCCAGCTTGACTGTCTTTTAAGCCATTGACAGAGGCCATCCCGACGGGCACCAGACGATCAATCGGAGGCTCACGTGGCCTTTTTGATAGAAAGATTGCGGAGTTTTGTGGTGAGTTGTATCAGCATGTGGACGCAGTAGGGTGAGCTGAGCACAATACACAATGCACAATACACAATGCGTAATGCATAATTCATTGCTACAGGGCAATGTCTACCTTACTCCGTACCTTACTTCCCTTGCTCGTACCGCCAATTTCCTACCATTTGGGAAACTCAATCTCATGACACGGACGCGGAGGCCGAGCACGAGCCCGAGCCAAAGCACTTCCCAAAATCCGAGCAGCATCCACGGAATCGCTGGAGATGACTGTGCATCCAACAGGCGCCACAGGGTTCCATCTCATCAGATCATAGAACAAGAGTGTTTTTGATAAACCTTTGTTTCCTATTATTGAGTGGCAAGCCTGCAGGTGGTACTGATACGTGACCTGTACTGTTACTGCTACTGGTATTGGTTAACGCGTAATCTTCAAATTATTTCGCTACAAAAGGCTTAGCTCGTACCGAGGGGACGATAGATTATGTGCGCGTCCATATCGCAGGGTCTGCCTATCGAAATCCCGCCTCACGAACCACCACACAATCGTGGCAAACCAACCGATAACAACGCCATACATGCCATGATGCCTGGGACTGGGTCCACGCATGTTATTCAATAGCAGCTGGCCCTCAAAATTCACCGTAGTAAAGAACTCTCCAGCCTCGAGGCCGCTCACGCACTTCTGCGCGACGCTCGTCACGCTCTCCGTTCTCTTCCTTAGCTCCTCCAACGGCGCATTGCTCTTCTCCATGATCTTCGTCAACTCCGCCTTATTCTGCTGCTCCTGCACGAAGGAGTCCGTCAAAAAGGTGCCTGGAAAGAAGCAGTGGACTTGATACGCGTCTTTATCGCCGTAAAGGAGCAGCTCTTGCCGCAGCGTGTCTGCTACTGCGCGGATTGCGGTCTTGGTCGGAGTGTACGCGATATAGCCTGGCAGGCTTACAAAGGCGGCGGTAGAGGACGTGAAGACAATGTGTCGTGTGGATGTGCTCTGGGGCGCAGCTAGCCAGAGTTTCAGGCAGCTTTGCGCGATGAAGATTGCTGTGTAATAGTTCAGTTCGAGGCAGGACTTGATGGCGTCGGGTTCGATGTCAGCAAGGAAGCCACCTTGGGTCGGTGATCCGCCAGCAGTGCATATCAGGACGTCTGGGAGGATGCCATATTTCTTCAAGACGAGATTCACCTAGGAACACCACTGTCAATGCGTTCAATAGCCCTCGGCAAGCCCTGATATACAGGAGAGAATTTCCTCCACTTACCTCTTCTGGAACGGTGAGGTCCACCGAGATAGCATCTACCAACTGTTTGTTCGATTTGCGCACCAGAAATATCTCTTCCCTGGCAGCATCCAAAGTGCTCTGTGTCCTCGCCAAAACCAGTAAATTCGCACCTTCCACCAGTGTCAATTAAATTCAAAGAACGTCGCTCTGACACAATTAGGCTCGCTGCTCACCTTTTGCTGCAAGCTCTAGCCCCAAGGCCTTCCCCAAACCTTTAGAGCCGCCGGCAATGACGACTAGCTGTCGGATGTGTGAGCTTCTTGCGTCCTTGATGCGCTTCACAAAAATGTACAAACCTTGCCATCCACATCGTACTTTGTCATTATTTTAGTGTCTATACGAGAAGTTCTATCGCAAAAGCATGGCACAGGCGAAATGCTTCCAATATAATGAGCAGCTGACAGCTCGGCCTCGGCAGCCGGACCTCCGCAGAATATTGAGATACTGCGAGACCGCCTCATTGCGGTTTTACTTTGAAATCCATTTACAATAAGCAAAGTTTAGTCTTTCCCATGCCTACCGAGCATTTGTGAACAAGCTCATGTCCGGAACTACTGTTGGACCAAAACGTCGTCGCCAGGTGATCACCGCAGTACCAGCATGGGACCACCCTACGTACGGCCTGATATGTCTGTATTGTCTGACATCTCATGAATGACTAGAGGTGTTTTGAATCCATGTTAAGATAGACAAAGACTGCAGCCAGAAGAAGCCGATAAAGCGTATCATGTGACTATCAGCCCAAGTCAATGGATCTCTATACAGGCGAGATGTCTAATGATAGATCTTCGTGAAAAGCAGAGGATACATAACTCCGACCGTGAAACGTCCCACGCCTTGTCCGCACCGTACAATAGCCAGAGCACAAAATAGGTGACGAATTTGATCACTTGTCACTGCTCGATCCGGCACATACAACATATCAGTCTGCTCGCCAACAGCCGTCGTCCTGATCCAAGCCTCCGCTTTTCACCAGGACTAATTTCAGTCCTTCCGCTGTCGAAGCATTTCATTTGACGTTTTGCTCAGAACAGGATTTTTATCGTGATCAACAGCTACTCCATCACGCATCTCCTTCTTGGCCGCTTTCTTTGCCACCAAAGGCCTCGTTCCTTGGTACATGGTGCTAAATATGCGGTCCCAGAACGTGAAGTACAGTGCAAAGTTCGTCTTCAAATCACCCCATTAGCAGCTACACATGCGATCAAAGTGGGCCAGATTCACTCACCTTTAAACCCCATGACTGATGATGCACGTTGTGGAAGTAAAGCCCATTCCCAGTCAGGTAGCCAAAGATCCTGATCGGGTCCCATGGGAGGTCGTACCCGCAATGGTCGCTGGTTCCTTTCACGGTTGCAAGCGTGAAAAAGAATGTGGCTTCTCGGTGAGAAAGGCCAGCCGCACTCTTGCCGACGTAGGCGCCCACGGTGTCGAGATAGAAGCCTTCGAGGGGATGATTGTATAGTGTGCCCCACGAATATGGGTTGTAGAGGTGGTGGTGCACGGAGTGTATGTTTCCTAGATCTCGCATCAGCTTCCACGCAGCGATATCAAGCTGAACTCTCTCATCCTGGAATACTTACTGTATATATACGCGTTGTTATGCTCGACATAATGGACAAAATATGACCAGGCGTCATATACAAAAAAAGCTGCAAATTGACGTACCGCTAGGTAGATTAGTCGAAGACACCAGGCCAGGAAGGTAACTTCAATGGGTTGCAGAGCCTGGGAGCCTTCCAAGAGCATCCGAAAATAAAGGGTCTGTCCGAAAGCGTCATCTGGGATTGGGTCTGGATTTTCCCAGCTTGTCATGACCAAGGCGAATATCATCTGTATGGTTTGCTGGATCATAACATATCTGATTACTTGGCTCTTGGGTGCTATATTTTTCTTCTGCTCTTCCTCCGAGGGGTAGATCTTAAATTTTTTGAAAAGGCCAAAGTATTCGATAGTCTCGAATAAAACACACAGCGACCAGTAAGTGATGACGGGTACGATAGCAGCTGCCTGGCCGTCGTTTAACCACCAGCTAAACAACCGCATTTCTGGTCTGCTTTCGGGACCGAAGATCGTGTCGTTGACCATGGCGTCTAAATCAATGTTGGGAAGCGGAATTTTGATTTTCTCCAGTACTTTCAAAAGCACAAGTAGGATCAGTGGACGTGAAACATAGTTCATTGGGACTCAGAGAGCATTAGGCATATTGCGAGCAGTCCACATGTATTGGGAGCCTAAATTCCAACAGCATCCAAACGACACCACCATTGCTCGCTCAGCATTGTGACCCGTCTCTCGCACGGTGTCAGTCACGCCTCGCACGACGGTTGCCGCAATGTCCTGTAAATCAAGAGGTTGTGGAGACGTCAAGCAAAGCCATCGGGTTCGGCACCGAGGCCGAGCTGAGGGTCCGTCCATGCCTGGGCCAATAACAGCGGCATTGAAAGCGAGAAGAAACTCAACGGAGGCAGATTCATAATAGTAGATCCTTGATGCTGATTGCGGAATTTTTCTCGCATGTCTCGCCAGCCAAAAGTGGGGA
>JAABUW010002650.1_pt1 | contig 26821 bp, 35 predicted proteins | sample 5560081 | NCBI WGS metagenome assembly JAABUW01 (sample SAMN10711882, study PRJNA513363) | rock metagenome | isolation source: Antarctica rocks | place: Antarctica: Victoria Land, Knobhead sud | reverse complement strand
GGTTGCGACTGTTGGGCGCGGGCTGGAACGACTCGTCCAGGATCTTGACGAAGTTGCTCGGGAAGAGCCCAATGGCTCGCGGGTCTCTTCGTAGCCGGCCCATCCACCACAAGCCATCTCCAGCGTTGAGGGCCTCGATCAGGTCTCCTTCCACGAACCCGAGGTCCTTCTTGCTCTCGCCACCCCATGAGTACGTGGCCCGACACCAACATGGGAAGCTTGGTAACTGCTCCGGCGCGCCCATCTCGATTCTCATCGTCTCTTCGGGATTTTAGCAAATGTCACCGTCTCATGTCCCGGGTTGTTGTCGCTCTGTGTCAAAACGCTGACCCGTGTCGCGGCGCCTGGCAAGTGGTAATAATCAGAAGTACGATGGTGTAGGTATGGAGCGACAGTACGGATTGACCCGGCCTGCGGTGGTGTAGCGATAGAGTGACGTTGGGTGTAGCTCTAGTCAATGGCGAGTTCCGAAATAGCTGTCGTTCAAACTCCAAGCAAGCCGGACATAGCGGACGTAATCGCGACGGCAACCAAACTATCTCTAATTCTGAGCCGCGACCACGATGACACTTCGGACTTCACTTCTACATACAACCACCTCGTTATGCCCAATACCGATGCTGCGAGGGATCGAACGGATCATAGAACTTCATAATGCGGGATTATCCGCCAACGACCTTGTCGGCGCAGAGACGCGTAATTGACGGATGAAATCACGGAACTCCATCAAACATCGTGAGTCTGTTCACTTTCACATTCACAAGAACTGTACTTTTCACATCAATTCTGCGCTAGCCGAGAACCTTCGATCAAGGTTTCTCAGGTGAACCACCGCCTCCGTCTCCTTTCATCACCCTGATAGCAACTCCCTGTCGTCCTTCGCGGTACGCATCACAAGCCCCGGCGCCCGAGCATGCGATAACGAGAGTTCGCGTCCCTTCATGGCAGCTCCAAAGATGTCCGGGTGGTGCAAGGGACTTCTCTCGATGGTTCGTCGCCGGAGCACTTTCTTCAGCCCAACCACCAATGCAACACTTCACATCCTCGCGGACAACGCAACGACCACGTCGTCGTGCGAGACACTGAGCAGATACTACGTCGCGAGATGCGGTGAGGCCTTCAAAGATGGACGCTACTTGGCCATTCAGCAAGTTGGGACGGGTCGCTACTCACATGTCTGGCTAGCACAAGATCTGCAGTATGTTTGTGCACGACTCTAAGCGCCGCCGTGGTCATCGAGCTAACATCCGCGCAGGCAAGACTCCGTCGTCGCACTCAAGATCTTGACCACGGACTGCTACGGAGCGGGACACGACACATTCGAGATCGAGGTACTCAAGACCATCCAGTGGCAGCAGCAGCAGCGCAAAGTGCAGGATATTTCCCACGTCGTTGGTCTCGAAGACACCTTCCAGCTGACCGGTCCAAATAGAGTCCACCAGGCCCTCGTCATGCCTAAAATTCTGGGATGCAGTCTTCATGGTCAAGCCCGCCGCTTTCCCGACCGCCGCATCCCGGTACAAATCATGAAGGAAATCACTCGCCAGCTACTTGTCCGACTGGCTTTCCTGCACAACGACTGTAGAGTGATCCACACCGATCTGCACTCCAAGAACATTTGTTTCGATCTCCGACCAGACGAGGTCAAACGCATGGCTGCGGGAGAGTCAGCTGACGAAGTCACACCAACAATCACAGAGGAGCAGCCTGGAAATATCAGGATCATCGACTTCGGCGTCGCATCTTACGTCGATAAGCATATGACCGAGATTATCCAACCAGAACATCTCCGAGCTCCAGAAGCTTTTCTTGGTGCTCCTTGGGGCCCCTCAGTGGATATCTGGAGCCTGGGCTGTCTCGTCATCGAATTCGTTAAGGGTCATGTAGCCTTCCCTGGCTCGGCGTCTAAGAAGGGCACTTGGACCTCGGAGGATGATCATTTGGCGCAGCATATGGAAGTCCTTGGTCCGATGCCTGCTGAGCTCTTGAAGCGCGGTACCAAGACGAGCCAATACTTCGACGAAGAAGGCAGCCTGCTGAGAATCCCAGACCTGAAGCTTACCAGCTTAGAGCGCTGCATCGACGGTACGAGAGGCATCTTGCGACGACCTCATGACATGGCCGCAGAGGAGGTGCCGGTCTTTGTGGACTTTCTGCGCGGAGCATTGACTCTCGATCCGGACCATCGGAGGTCTGCGAAGGAGCTTCTGCAGCACGAGTGGCTTCGAGATGTTATGTCCACGACAGCCGCCGATGAAACCGGAAGCGATTTGGCAATCAGAAATCACTACGACGAGACAAAACTGGAAGAACGAGGTGTCGAAAGTGCCGTTGTCACCTCCGCTCTCTCGGAACATGGATCTAAGACTCATTGGACGGTCGACTTCTTCACAGAAGGGGGCTCGTTGCTCACGACGCACCATGTGCCTCGATGAGCTTTCAGAGCAAGGGCAAGTCTTTTGTTCAGGAAGAATCTCCTCTCATAGACACCCCGTCCATGGCAACAAAATGCCAGGTCCCAACTCGCTACGGCTTCGTCTCTCCCGTCAGCTTCCTGGCACAGTCGTAAATCGTGTCGATGTAACCGATCGTACGAGGGTTGCCAACAGTACCAGCACCCATCTTGTTCATCACATAGCTGATCGTCATCTTCTTGTCCGTATCCATGATGATGCTGGAGCCTCCCCATCCGCCCCAGAAACATATCCGCCCCTCTGGTATCATTGGGACATGCTCTGGAAGTGGCAGTCCATATCTACATGCAGGAAGGCATGACTGTTAGCAGTGGTCAAGACACGGAGGAGCCCTTCGCTTGATCTGCACTCACCCAATGCCGAAGCGCAACGGCTTCCCCAAGACTAGGTCCATCCCGTTCGTCTGCTCCTGGAAGATCAAATCGATGGTCTCCGGAGATAGCAGCTTAACGCCATCCACCTCTCCACCCAACGATATGGTGGACAAGATGCGCACAAGCGATCTCGCATTCCCATGCCCATTCGCAGCACCCACTTCTCCACCCCTCCACTCCGGACCCAACGCAAACTCCGCCGACCCTCCCGGGTTCGTCAACGCTCTCATGGCAATCGGATTCATGTCGACTTCACCTGCGCCCGTCTGGCTCACCAACGATGGCGGAGGAATCAGCGTCGAAATCCTTGGCCAGTCCTTCTCGACAGCTCCCAGCTGGAAGTCTGCTCCGAGAGGTTGGGCGATATCTTCAGCGATGAACTTCTTCAAGCTCTTGCCTGTGACTCTGCGGATCAACTCTCCAGCCAGATGGCCTTGGTTCATGGCGTGGTACCCGCTTTGCGTGCCCGGAGTCCACCACGGAGCTTGCTTGGCTAGTGGAGGTGTGCTTATGGATGGGTCGCAGACGTCCTTGAGCGAGATGTTGTCGTCGTTTTCCCAGCCGGGAATACCAGTGCTGTGGGAAAGGATGTGTTTCACTCTGATGTCTTCTTTGCCGTTCTCGGCGAACTCGGGCCAGTATTTCGAAATGTTCTCGTTGACGTCCAGAAGTCCGCGATCGTGAGCGATCAGCACAGCCAGGTTCGTTACTGTTTTGGAGCAGCTCCAAACGTTGATGATGGTGTCCTTCTCCCAGTCGACGCAACCGTCTTTGTCGGTGTAGCCATCCCAGATATCACAGACGACTTTGCCGTCGACTGTTGCGATGATCAGTTGGCATGTACTCAAGTTGACCAAGAAAGCTGACTTACTGTTTACACAAACGCTGGCTCCAAGATCAGTTCCAGATTGTACGTTCTCCGAGAGTAGTTGCCGAACGGGTTCGAAAGCGGGATCGCAGTGTCCCTTGGTGGTCGCCATGATTCACTTGATGTTTCTGGTAAACTGAACTGTACTCTCTATTGTTGGGTGGGGATGTGGTTAATACTTGTACGACTTGTACCGAGGTCCACGAATGGTACGAGCCCTTTCAAGGCCAGCCGGGTATTTTCTTAGGGACCAAGAGAGGATCGTAAGTTACCTACTAAAGAGAAGCGATCATCGGGATAACATGTGACCGCTATCAATCGACAACCTAAGCAATGTAACAAAAGTTGCTGAGTCATTCGTCCGGGACGTTGTGCAGCTCGTACATCGAGCTCGCATTTCGAAGGAGATGATAAGGTATCGGCAATCTCGTTAATTGTGGGAGAGCTTGTCTTGAGAATTTTTCTTACAGTCAGAGCACCAGATAGGATCGCGCTGCTAGACTAAAGTATGGCGCATACGGAGATGTAAGACGATTCTCGCTATGAGCAAAGAACACTGCTAACAATATTCAGCTTGGGTACTCCATCCATCAAGCCGGAGCAAGGCGTGTGGACGTCTTATGGCTCAGCTGTCATCAAGAAGCCTGCGGAAACAGTGTGGAACGCAGTCCGAGACTTCCAATCCTGGAGAAAGTGGAACCACTATACGCCCGAGGTCGAGCTGTCAAGCGGTAGCAATGAGCTGAAGGTCGGAGATCGTGTGGTAGTCCACTACCGTCCGGACCCGACAGGGACGATCATGACGATACCATGTACCGCGATGGCTGTGTCGGACGAGAGCATGAATCTCTGCTGGAGAGGAGAGCCATTTGGCGTTCCCGCCTGGCTGCTGCTGCCGGAGAAAGTGCAGCGCGTAACGCCAAAGGGTGATAACGAGTGTCTGTTTGAGATCTTCGAGACGCAGAGTGGCCCTATGAGTTACCTTGTCCGCTATGGCATGGCGACCAAACAGGCAGCGATGAACCAAGGCATAGCGGACGCGCTGAAAGCGTATGTGGAGGCTCGGTAAAGTAGTGTGTGGTGGCTTACCTGTCCAGCGACGATTTGTGGGAGTGCGGGCGGCGTCGTCTAGCTCCCGCTCAGCTTTGAAGTGTCTTGTCAAGACGCCTTGTCGCATCCACGTCTCTCCTCTCGGGCACAAGCTTTACGCTGCAAAGCTTACAATGCATTGACCAAGTGCGTGTCAGTGGCTGGCGTGGCTACGTGTGGCTGGCTGGCAGGAGCCGAGGGCGAGTTTACCACGTCGAAGACGACATCTCTTGACATTGTATATATCCTATATCCATTACCTTTGTATCATGAAGCTGCCATAACATCAAAACAGTATAAGGTACACCAGCGACCCACTTGAAGCACCACCGACGGCCTGCTCGAGGGTACCCTTCCCCTGCGAGTACTCCGGTGTTCGACATCATGCCGACCAAATCGTCCTTCGAGGATGTTGAGATTCCAGCCGTAGATCTATGGGGGTTTATGTTTGATCAGAAGAAAGACTTTGCCGAAGATCAAGGTGGGAATCTGATCTCTGCTCGTGTCGTCTAGCATCGCTAAGGTCTGCAGTGATATACCGCGACGCCAATAACAACGACCGGTACTATACCTTCTCTGGAGTTCGAGACGCGGCCATTGCCTTCGGTGAGGGACTGTGCGATCTTTGGGATTGGCAAAGAAAGGACGTGCTCGCAATTTATGCCCCCAATGATGTTGACTTTGCATCGATCGTGTACGGGGTGTTCTACGCCGGTGGTATCGTATCACCAGCGAACCCCGGCTATTCTCCTGACGAGCTTGCTTTTCAACTCAAGAACGCTGGCGCCAAAGCTCTCGTCACGACCAAGGCCTTCTTGAAGCCCGCACAGAAGGCTGCTGAGCAGGCAGGCATTTCCCCCAATCGTATCATCCTTCTCGGCTCAGAAAAGGACGAGAGCCACAGCACCAAGCACTGGACGAACATACGGAAAGCCTCTCGGTCAACGCGATATCGCCGGCGGAAGCTCAATCCAGAGAAGGATCTCGCTTTCCTAGTATACAGCTCGGGCACGACCGGGCTGCCCAAAGGCGTGATGCTGTCCCACCGCAATATCGTGGCCGACCTATGCCTCATCAAAGCCTGCGTCGGCCATTCCTATAGCAGTGGTAACGACAAGATACTAGGCGTCCTTCCGTTCTTCCACATCTACGGCCTGACCGGACTCATCCACCAGCCACTTCAACGCGGCATAGAGGAGGTTGTGATGCCAGCGTTCGATCTGAAGAAATTCCTTGAGGCTATTCAGAAGCACAAGATTACGTTTATCTACGTCGCTCCGCCTGTCATCGTTCGTCTGGCCCGCGATCCGACGGTTCCGAACTACGATCTGTCGTCCGTCCGCATGATCACGTCCGGAGCTGCTCCTTTGACGCAGGAATTGGTAGATACCGTTCATAAGAAGTTCAAGATCAAGATCAACCAGGCGTATGGCCTATCCGAAACGAGCCCAATGACACATACCCAGCCGTGGGACGAGTGGTACAGCAGTATTGGAAGCGTTGGCAAGATGTGAGCAGAGATCAATCAATATTGTTGCCGAAACAACACTCATCTGGCTTTAGGTTCCCGAACATGGTGGCGAAATATGTTGACCCAGAGGGCAACGAAGTGGGAGCCAATAAAGAGGGTGAGCTATGGATGGCTGGCCCGAACATCTTTTGTGTATGTTCCTTCGTCGCAATGCTTCCACTCTGTACGATCGACGCAGGTAGCTGATTGATCAACACAGGGCTATTGGAAGAACGAACAAGCAACAGCCGACAGCATTACCGAGGAAGACGGCCTCCGGTACTTCAAGACTGGCGACGTGGGCTATCAAGATAGCAACCACAACTTCTACATAACCGATCGCGTCAAGGAGCTCATCAAATACAAGGGCTTCCAGGTTGCGCCTGCCGAGCTCGAAGGAAAACTCATGGACCATCCTCTGGTCAACGACGTTGCGGTCATCGGCGTGTACCACAAGGAGCAGGAGACAGAGGTACCGCGAGCTTATGTCGTGCACGCGAAGAGTGCAAATGACAAAGATGCCGATGAGATCGTGAAGTGGATTGACGCGAAAGTCGCAAACCACAAGAAGTTGAGAGGCGGAGTGAGATTCATCGAAGAGGTGCCCAAGTCGGCATCGGGCAAGATTTTGCGGCGGCTGTTGAAGGACAAGGTAAAGCAGGAGGAGGAGGGCAAGACGAAGGCGAAGTTGTGAGCGTTGTTCAAGGAGACATGTGTACGATACGTGCTTGCGTAGTTGGCGACGGTTCAAATACCTTACTCATTGGAATGACTTGGGCTGTTTTTGCTCTCATGCCAGTGATTGGAAGCCATTGGAGTGACAGTGAACTTTCGGGCTGCTACTCAAGTTACCCAACATGGAGCAGGATCGAGATAGGTGTGGTTGTAACTTAAAGTAGCACAATAATAGGTAGGATTTCAAAAGCATCAACCACAGTGGCCACCGAACCGAGCTTCGTGGTCGTCACTGCACCCGGAGTTCCTAACCCATGCTTCAGTACCCCATCTATACCAAGACCCCTTCGGATCCGGGAGAGATTGTTTCCGTAAGCGTAAGAAGTGAAGCGTTCTTGATGAAGTCCAAGACCGCCACCATTGCTGACCAACGATTCACATGCGAGCCGAGTGGGCCCGCGCTACCAGAGACAGAAGATGCCGGCGCAGATCACTATCTTACTCATTCTTTCGTCAACACGAGCGCCCAAGCGAACGGAGATATGGAATAAGTATAGTTCGGCGCTGAGACCGCCATTGTTGCAGTGATCCCCCTTCTTTTCTTTAGCAACCTTAATAGCTACTGTACGAGCGATTCGAGGCCAGACGGCGTAGTCAAGCTCTCCTCCTCTCTATTTCCTTCTACGACGTCCGAACCCCACCCCAACATCACCAGCAAACAGGGGGAAAGGCACAATGGCCCCGCTCATCGGCGCCGACTTCAGCAATCCCAAGCTCACCGGGCCTCGCGCGAGCAAGAACATACCCGGCGGTGGCCTATTCTCATCATACGGCGAGACCAGAATCAACGCGCCGCCGCAAGTCGTCTACGATGCCCTGCTGAACGTCGGCGACTACCCGAAATGGAACACATTCGTCTACGACGTGAAGATCACGAAGAACAGCGACCCACACAGCCATCGAGCTGGCGGGCACAAACGGATCACGGGCGGATCGTGCATGATCTTCTATCGTAACATCACACATAAACCGGCATACAAGACAGAGGCGCGGCAAGTGGTAACGCTGGTAGAGAAGCTAAAGCTGTCGAAAGAGGGACACCAGATGCCGTGTGTGACGAGGATACGATGGCAGCTGGATAATGCTGCGATCACGACGCCTGGGTGGATGATGAGGAATGAGCAGATCAATGAAATTGAAGAGGCGAGCGACGGGACGACGATATACAGGACGTGGTGTGTGTTTGGTGGGCCAGTCGCGAAGTTCGTGAGGAAGAAGCTGGAGATGCCCTGGAGAGACAGGACGCAGGACTGGTGTAGGGATCTGAAGGAGTGGTGTGAGAAGAAAGTGGAAGACGGTGATGTTGAGAGTGAGCAGGTTCGAAGAAAGAGCGAAGGTGGAGTGCCTGTCAATGAGAATGGCCAGAAATAAGTGTTGCGAGTACCCAGGGTCGTTACAGGCGTTTCCGGCAGTGGTTCTACATCTTCCAGGATGCAACAATTCAAATCTGATCGTGTGTCGTGGACGTGGGAGGCCCGATCTCGACGCTGTGTCGGACGTCAAGCCCTCGTTGTCGACCGCAGCAGATGGAGGTCATGTGGTGCCTTGTGCAGTGTGGTATCTTGGGATTCGAACCTCGAGACTTTCGGGCTGACCTCCCCCTCGGGTTCAGAAAGGCAAGCTGATGTCAGAAACGATTGTCAAAATGATGGGGTTCAAGTCGAGTATTCCTCGTTGACTGGGAGATATGTGTGTCGGCAAGGAGCTTCGTGGATGGGCCTTGGTGGTGGTGTAGCAATTTAAGCTTCAACCAATCTAGATAAATCTGCCTCTGAAGACCGAGATCTGCAGCACGCATGTGGCTTGCATATTCGATAAACCCAGCACTTCTAGAACGACTTCACTGCAGTAGGACCTTTGACGTGAGTGGACCTTGAGTGAGCGTAAGTAAATGTCCTTTTGTCGCTTTGCTTCTTTTAGTGCTCTCAACCTCATTTCGGCTTCAAAAAAATCATGCATCAGATGAGAGACATGGACCAACGGTGATGAACTAATGCGAGCCGTACATGAGCAGCAACAACCAAACCTAGTGATCACGCATCATGGCCATTCTATCTTACCTCGTCGCGCTTCTCGCGCTTCTCTGCTTCACGGCCGCAGCCCAGCGAGTCGTGGTCGCGGACATCTGGAAGCCTGCGAACTCTCAGATTGCATCACCGTCGAACATCACACTCTCACGGAAGGCTCTTAGTGTCCCGCTCACGCAAACCTCGGACAAGACCTTGTATCGCATCAACGTCTCGGCAGGAACACCGCCGCAACAGCAGAGTCTTCAGCTCGATACCGGCTCTAGACGTCTGTGGGTGCCCGCCACTGGCACGTCGATATGCGCCAGCTCCTTGGCCGACTGCGCTAATCTGGGCTCATTCGACAGCTCAGAGAGCTCTACCTTAGATACTTCTGGGGAGACAGACACAATCGCTTACTCCGATGGCAGCAGCGTCACCGGCCAAGTCTTCTCTGACACCTTCCGAATTGGTGGGCAAGCTATCAGCAACCAGGTTGGGCTACTAGGCAAGCAAGGCACCGCAGTCTATGAAGGAGTCCTAGGCATCGGGTTTCCAGCTTCCGCGCCAACGATCAATCACAATCTCGCGGCACAGGGCATTATCTCGAGCAATCGATACAGCATATATCTCAACAGCCTTGCCTCCACCACTGGAACGATCATATTCGGTGGCATCGATTTGAGCAAGTTCGTTGCGCCTCTGCTCCGAGTGCCTGTCATTGGAACTGATCAACCAATTATTGCATTGACTCGAGTAGCAACGTTGAAAGGCCTCCTCCCTACCATTCAAACGTCTGCAGACTACTCGCAACCTATCATACTGGACACTGGAACCAGTCTCACGGTCCTGCCCACTGCACTTGTCGACTCCATCAACACCGCAATGGGCGCGCAGTACTATCCCGGCGCCACGAACGGCGTGACAATCGTCCCGTGCAGCGCTGTCACTCAATCGTTGTCGATCAACTTCCACTTCGGCGGCATTCTCACGGGTCCAACCATCAACGTTCCTGTCTCCCAGCTCGTGCTGCAGGGCTTGGGAAGTTTAAACGGCGTGGAGATGTGTCAGTTTGGCTTGTTTGGCAGCGATGCGGCCAACGGCAACTTTCCAACGACTTTGGGAGACACGTTCTTGAGGAGTGCGTATGTGCTGTTTGATCTTGATGGGGGGAAGGTTGGGCTGGCGCAGGCGGTTGTTGGGAGCGCGGATTCTTTGGTGAGGAAGATAGCGGAGGTATGAGGGCTGTCTTGTTGATACGAGATGGACGCCGTCCATAGAGATCATGGTTTCTTGACTTCTTTACTTCGTGGCATAGTGATCCACTCGGCCGAGCATGCTCCGAGCATTCGGCGGCGCATTCAAATCTCGTGTTTCAGCGCGTGGCTTTCCTCTTTGTAGTCATTTTGCGCTCGAAGTACGAATCAGCCAACGTTGAACAGCAACACTCTGCTCGGGCCGGCCTCGAAGAGCCCACTTCGATTAGATACGCAGACGAGATGAAAGTGATGCGCTACCATCATGTCAATCACTTCGAACTTCGAGCCGATGGCGGAGTTCCACGTCGGCTGTCGGCACCGCTGGCGCAGGCGGAGATATAGATGCGTTAATCACGAGAAATGAGGTTCGTGAGTAATTCTTTACGTGCGAGACGAGCATCCTCCCTCAGAGGCTTTGATGTTGAATCCTAGATCTTGGTCTTCAATGGTGCTCTTCGCTGGAAGCTCGGAGTAGAAACAGAACCAGGACCGTCCGGAAGAAAACCAAGACTATAAAGTCGACTACAACGCCACACAGCAGAGCCGCCAGAATAACTCGACTGCTTTGATGGTCTGGCAACAATCAATTGCAATGGGTTCGACACAGACACCGGCCGAACGGAGCACAGCAGACCTCACCGATGTCAGCGCCAAGAGCATCGCCAACGACGGCATGGCCAAGGACATTGATGTCGAGAAGCAGGACCTGGGTGATTTCGAAAAGCAAGCCCTAGACGTTGCGGCGCCAGTCCCAACAGAAGAGGCTCCCAAAGACGGAACTCTCGTCGAGTTCGATGGCCACGACGACCCTGGCAATCCGAAGAACTGGACTACAGTACGCAGAAGCGTGATTACGATGTCGATGTCGATGATGACTTTCGTGGTGACCTTTTCGAGCTCGATCTTTGCCTCTGCTTTGGGTCCCGTGACAGAAGAATTCGGCATCAGTACCACGGTTGCTGCATTAGGTGTGGCGCTCTTTCTGATGGTACGTGAGCATTCTCAATGTGCTCGAGTAGCCATTAACGTTTCCAGGGTTTCGTACTCGGCCCTGTACTCTTTGGCCCGGCGAGCGAAGTTTACGGACGCAGAGTGCCGCTGTTCTGCGGCTACGTAGCCTTTGCAATCTTCCAGATTCCAGTCGCTGTAGCTCAGAACGTCGAGACGATCATGCTCGGTCGCTTCCTCAGTGGGCTATGCGCGAGTGCACCTCTTGCAGTCATCGGTGGAGCTCTTGCCGACATGTGGGATCCCATTCCAAGGACATACGCCGTCTGTGCATTTGCAGCTGGGACATTCTGTGGTCCTGTGGTTGGACCTATCGTCGGCGGATTCGTCACAGAAAGCTATCTAGGCTGGCGGTGGACGGCCTGGTTCACTCTCATCTTAGCAGCTGTAGCCGGCACAATCGGCTTATTCGTCATCCCAGAGACATCTGCTCAGCGTATTCTGCAATTACGTGCGAAACGACTGAGATTCAAGACGAAGAACTGGGCACTCCACGCCAGAGCAGATGAAAACGAGATAAACTTTCACACCATCTGCCACATATATTTGATGAGACCTTGGGTTATGCTGGTACAGGAGCCTATCCTGGCTCTGATGACAGCTTACATGAGCTATCTATACGGAGTGCTGTACTTGTTGTTCTTGGCTGTATGTTTGTCGTCGTCCCTATTCTCCTACCACTACTGACAACGATTTAGTACCCGGTGTCATTCCACGAGGAGCGTGGTTGGTCTTTGGGTATCTCGGCACTCCCATTTATTGCATTCATCGTCGGCATCTTCCTGGGTACAGGCATGATGGTGTACTCCACGGCGACGAACTACAAGCGCGCATACCTGAAGTACGGACGGCCAGTGCCTGAGGAAAGGTTACCGCCTATGGTATGGACCGATGTGCACCACTATTGTGGGATACGCTGACACTCCGAACGTATAGATCGTTGGTGCGATCATCCTTCCAATTGGGTTGCTTTGGTTGTGAGTAGCAACATAGAGATTGCAACAATCGATCGAAGGTTGGCTGACCGTGTGTTAGTGCCTGGACATCCTTCCCCAACATCACATGGGTTCCCCAAGTCATGAGCAGTGCTTTAATTGGCGCGGGTACGCTCGTTTCCTTCTGGCAAGGCATCAATTACAGTGTGTACTCAGGACTACTCACTCGGAATCAATGCTGACTTGGGCTAGTCATCGACTGCTATGCGTTCTACAGCAATAGCGCAATTGCAGTCAATACCTTCATCCGAAGCATCGCTGGCGCAGTCTTCCCGCTCTTTGCTCCCGTCATGTGTAAGTCGCGGCGACTCTTCGCTGTATGGAAACCATTGTACTGACTGCTGGATGGACAGATCATAATCTCGGGGTGCGCTGGGCTACGAGTCTGCTCGCGTTCCTATGCATTGCGTTTATACCTGCTCCGATCTTGTTTTACATCTACGGTGCTCGGATACGAGCGAAGAGCAAGTTCATCCCGACCGGATGAAGGGTGAGGGTCCGAATGTGCTGCCTGGAACTATGCACAATAGATCGCGTCACAAGCGTATCGTACGCATTATTAGAGGCAACCTGGTCAATAATCAGCTGCCTCGTGCCTACATTGGTAGAACGAAATCGAATCTGTCCCATCGAAATGAATATTCCTTTCATACGTCATCGGTCGTGATGTCCTGCATTTCATGTTTCTTTCCGCGATTTGAGTATAGATCAACAATCAACCTCACACAAACAACGCCAAAGCTAGACCTGGTATCACTATACAGTGTAGCATAGTGGACGATGCCCGAACTACCAGATGACCCATTGAATCGTGAGCCGGATATACAACAGCTGGTGCAATCCTTCATCACTTCCAAAACCGATGGCTACGACCGCAACCACTGTTTACATCCAGTTCTGAACGCAAAGACACACAAAGTCACGGTAGATGGAGCAGTAGATAAGCCACTCGAGCTATCGATCGACAACCTCCGCGATGACTTCAAGCAACACCCCGTAGTCTGCGCCCTTCAATGCGCTGGCAACCGTCGCCACACCATGCGCACGAAACTCAAAGAAGTCAACGGAGTCGACTGGTTCGATGGCGCTGTAATGAACTGCAAGTGGACTGGGCCCCGACTCTCTGACGTTCTGGAGCGAGCCGGTGTATCGCTCAGTGATGGCCACGTGGCGTTCGCCTGCTACCAAGCCGACTGCCAGGATGATACGTGGTACGGCGCCAGCATCCCACTTCAGCGAGCTATGAGGCAGGATATGGAAGTCATTCTCGCGCTCGAGATGAACGATGAGCCGTTGACTGTTGGGCGAGGGTATCCTGTCCGAGTCATCACGCCCGGGATCGCTGGAGCAAGGGCGGTGAAGTGGCTTGATCGGATCACGGTTCAGAGAGAGGAGTGTATGAATCATTACATGGTATTCGATTACAAGATTTTGCCACCCGAGGCGACTGACACGGAGAAGGCAAAGAAGTATTGGGAGAAGATGCCCCCGGTGCAAGATATGCCCGTCAATTCGGTCATTGGTAGTCCCAGCAGTGGCAGTGCTGTGAAGCGCAACGCCAATGGCACGGTGACTGCTCGAGGTTACGCACTTCCTGGAGGCGCAGACGGGCCAGTGGTGAAGGTCGAAGTGACTGCTGATGGTGGCGAAACCTGGCAGGAGGCGGATCTCATTCATTCAGTAGGTGAGAGCCAGTGGTCGTGGAAGCTTTGGGTAGCAAAGATCGCGATCGAACCTGGCTCCAACAAAGCGATATACAGCAAGGCCACTGACGCGGCAGGCAACACTCAACCGGACAAGTCACGGTGGAATCTCCGAGGAGTCTGCTATAATGGTTATGGTGACGCTACGGATCTCACTGTCACGTAGCACGGCCGCTCGAGCGGAACCGCTCTTCTACGCCCTGTTCCCATGGTGGTGCCTTATAGCCGACGAGAACGCCAATCCAATTCCGTGTCCACGCAAGCCCGCTCCATCGCCTGCACGTCTCGACCCAAGTCTCATCAGCCATCCTCGCACCTCGCTTGCACGCACAGTGCTGGATGCTGATATCCTCAGACGCATACCGGCGTGTCAGAAAGCTGAGATGCGGGCCTCATCCAGATCGCATCAGTTGCATCAAGCTCGGGCGCGTTCTGGAGCCACCGATCGTGCATGGTCTTGCGATCTTCTTTGTTGCAGTAAGCACGCAAGCACTCGACGCGCTTGACTCGCTTCAAAGATGGTGTCGATGCCGTGCGTTCGAGCGAGGCAGCTTCGGGAGTGTCTTGGTCCGCATGGTCTGTAGTTGCACCGAGAGGGATGGCTGGTTGTTCTTTACTGGATGAAGAGATCGAAAGAACCGATTCGTGCTTTGTTGTTGTTCGTGGGAAGTCGTTGGCTTTGGTCAGCTCAGAGCTTGGCTGGAGTGGCTTTGGCGAGGACGAATGTGGTGGCATCGCTGCAGTGTCATTGGGTTGATGATGATGGTCTTGGCTGCGATCCTTTTGCTCGCCCATGTCGTAGCTCCTATGGATGGCTACGAGTACTGGAAGATCAATGTATGGTCAACTACCCTTACAGTACCGCGGAAAGCCTGGGAACGGATGATGAAAGGCACGTGATGTTTTGAGCCGACGGCTTACTGGATTGAGGGAAGGTATAGGCCATATCTACGGCAATCTGCAGAATATAAGAGGAGTCGAGCTACCGCGGTGTCTGAGGTATGCAATCAATGGGGTGCTTTTTATGGTAGAGGCTGTAAGGAAGAGGGATTGGTGCCACGAAATTCATCGTTGGGAGTAGACCACCCACGCGATCTCAAGATCATCTCCGTCTCCGTGGCGGCACCTTTTATGGATTTTGAATCGCTTCAACGATACGTGCAGATATGTCTTCAGTCAGGAGATGTAGTTGTAGTAAAATGCTGGTCTGTGCGGTCCGATACCGAATCATCGCCAAAGCTCTCACATCTGAACTGCGAATCGATCTTGCTTGGACGTGTGTACACTCTTCAATGCCTTCCCGCGTGCCATTGAGAGTGGCGCCTTTGTTCAATGTTCTCGGCGATCGATATGTGTGCGCGTCGTGCATCCAAAAGGCCACTGGAAGACAGGCCTTGCGACCAACGGAGACCTTCAAGCGCAGCAAGCACACATTCACCACAACCTTGAGTTTACACAGCGACAGGCCACCTCGACAGCGGTCACACACGGGTACTCATACGATAGACATACAGAAGCCCAGGCGAAGGCACGCATCGAATGCCACCCTGGCTTCTGCAACCGCGATCAATGCTCCATCTTCAGTTCCCCCAGCATATCGAGAGCTCCACCAGAAGCTGATCGCGTTACAAGAGATCGCAGGCAGTTACGTGGATCTAGCTCGACTGCAGTTGGCAGCGAGGAGTCTGGAGGGAGATGCGCCAGTTGTGAGAGTAGCATTACTTGGCATAGGAAGCAATGGCCCCTCGGCAGCCAGGAAACTGGCAAGAGTCTTACTGAGCGACGCCCTGTCCGACCAGCAAACGTGGGAGAGCGAGATACTGGATAGCGTTCGGGATGGACGAAGTCTACTGCTACGGTATGGTGAACCGGACACGCCAGTGCAGACCAATCCTTTAGTCAAGATGATGAACGTGCCATCTCCGTACTTACAACGCCACAATCTAGAGATACTAGTCACCGGACTCAATGTCGGCAGCGACTCCTCGAGTCCAGATAAGCGGGGTGGACTTGTAGACGCTATCCTTGTGCCCACGCTTACCACGCCAAATTCAGAGGGAGGCCGTGTAGGCTTCGTGCGGTATCCTGTCCACAAAGCCGTTCTGGTTGCGGAAGGCATTGCTGGCGCTGTGGAGTACGGCCGTCTACCTTCAGGTTTGGCAGATGGCAACCTTCTTAGTGCTGCCTTGAGCGTACCTCTGCGTCCGTCTTCCGGGCTAGATTCAGCAGAAGAGGAAGCTTCCACAAGCAGTGTCGACGTTTACTTGGCTGCTCACGCTTTAGGACTGTTCAGAGCCAACAAGGCCAATGGTGCGAAGTTCAGCCAAGAGTGGCAAACCAGCCGCGTAGGTAGCCTGGCGGCGTGGATGGCTGGACCTAAAGACTCTGCGCCCTCTGGTTTGAGCCCCGCTGTCCACAATCTAGTGTCTTCTGTTCTAACAAACACCGCAAAAACAATATCGGAGACAAAGGAGACAGCAGACACTGTCGTGGAGACCGGCACAATCTCAGAAGCAAAGCGACAGAACCTTCGTACCGCAATCTCGAACTGGTCTGCAGACTCCCACCGGGACCTTCAGCTAAACCTCGACACTGCGTTCGCAAGCTCGCTCTCATGGCGAAGAACCACGTGGTGGCGGCTCTTCTGGCGCATCGACGATGTCACTATTTCAGCCTCTGATGTGCTTCGCCGCAGCTGGCTCACCGAGTCGGAACAAGCTCTTGCATTCCTTTCTGGACGTGTCCTCGAAGCAGGCTTGGCGAACGAGGAGCAGCTGCGAAACAGTCCGCCGCTTGTTCCAAACAGTCCCCGGAAGGAAATGGCTTCGCAAGAAGACACGGTGCCAGTCCGCGATTCAGTGGAACAGCTCTTGCAGGTGCCTTCTATGCTTGCGCGCATGCAGCAAGAGACTGGCGTTAATGCTCAATTCAGCCCTGCTTGGCCGCAAACTATCAACCTGAGCCGGCAGTACATGATCCATACTCTGGTGCCAGAGCTGCATCGGAAGGCTCAAGCGCTTCTCGTAACCTCGATGAGCACTATTGGTGGATCTGCGGCCTTGAGTGGCTGGTTCTACCTAGCGACAGGCGGCGTGGGACTGTACGAGTCGGGCGCAATCGTGGCATTGGGTCTTGTCTGGAGTCTACGACGATTGCAGAAGAAGTGGAGTATCGACCGCGAAGGGTTTGCAACTGCTATACGGGAGGACGCTCGAGGGGTGCTTGGGGAGGTGGAGAGCCATCTACGAAAGCTTGTCAACGAGGGCGGACGAACTAGGGTACGTGCTGGCGATGCGGAGAACTGGCAGCAAGCCAGGCAAGCGGTGCAAGAGTGTCAAGATGCTCTGGACAAGATCGAGCCTAAAGACAAACCGTCTGCTTCTACCTAGACGTTATAGAAGGCTCAGCTAGTGTCTCAGACCTGTTATCGGGCTTGAAAGGTTCCAGAGCGTCGATTATTGTGTGATCCTATCTCGGAGATCCCTTCCACTCATCAATTGGCACCCTCCATAGCAGGTGAGGCTTCTTGGACCATAGCGAAGCATCGCCTATCTCGTTATTCTCCGACTTGCGGTCGAGGGCCAGATTTCGAGATCAATGCCCGCAGTGGCAGCACGCCTATCGCAGCTCAGGAGAGTTGTTTCAACCTCACATTGAGCCAAGCACCAAAGGCAGTAAACATTCTATCCTCTTTCCACTTCTCGCAGAACTCGAGCAGCGCCTTATATCGATCTCTCTCGCTTGCTCCAGTCGCTCGAAGCACTTTCTTGAGATCGACAGGGCATAAGTAGGGCGGCTGCCTCGCATCTTCTGCTAGATTTGCCGTTCCTTGCATGATACATGCGTAGTACATGCAATGGTCAATGCCAAAGCAGTGGCCTAGCTCGTGAGATGCTGTCTTACACACACGGCCGAGCCAGAGCACGCTGAACTGGGCCGAAGTGGTTGGCGATGACAGCTCGTTCGAGGCGAGTACGGCTGCTGCTACAGCCGAGCCCTCTACATCCGCCATCTCTCGAGTAGAAGCCAAGTTCTTGTAGCTCGGTCTCAGCCTGTGTCGCCTCGCGATCCACTCGTAGCAATGCGAAGCAGGCCAAGAATGTATGCGATCCACGCGCTGTACTTTATCGAGCTCGGGTCGATAACGCGCAGTGCTGACGACAGCGACTCGGCTACCTCCATATGCTCGGCCGCAGCAGAAGTCGTCCTCGTCGTCCTCGTAGAGGTCCTGGTCGATGAGCATGAGAAGGGCGTATGCGTCCTTAGGTAAGACCATGATAGCGGTGTCGATGAGGTCTTCCAAATTCAGTTGAGCTGCGTATATACCGCGTTTGCCGCTTTGAGATGGGCGGCAGCGGATACGGACGACATTCTTGTTTGTAGCCAAGCCAATATATGACGGTCCTGTAGATTTCTTGCTGCTGGGTCTGTTTGGCTCGGGGCTGAACTCATCGTCCCAGGTGGTGAAACGATAATCTCGGATCTTAAGGAGCTTGACCGGCAGGCTGTGGTAGAACGCTGATAAGTAGTCGACCACATCATCTGCCCGTGGCCGCTGAGCCTCTCCCACGGAAGCAGTTTTGCTGCTGTTACCAGGTGCCCTCCAGTCGTCGAGGTGGCTCAAGGTAACGGGGAGAGGAGGGGTGTCAGTACATAGACCGTCCTTCTTTCTTTTGTCACATTGTTGCGCACGTCCTCGCACTCTTGAACGCTTTGTGGCGGGTAGTCCGGGTCATGGTAGATCTTGTCCCCTGGCGTTACCACAGGAGCAGGGAACGTCGACGCTGGAGGCAAGCAACATTGATCTGCCTTGTTCTCTGGAACCTCTGCCGTTCTCGACTTCTTGACTCTCTTGCGAGCTGGCTCTGTCTCTCCAAGCGCGGATCGGATGACGTCCTGCTCTGGCGGCCTGTATTTCAATTTGGTCGATTTGACGACATCGAAGAGAAGATACTCGTGGTTGCACTGCGACATTGCTGTGGACGATACAAGAAAGACGAAAGAAACAGAAATATACCCGTCCTACCACTTTGGGTCTTGGAGGAGCCAGGCAGACGTCGTTTAGGCAGCCAAAGGCTTGTGCTCGGAGTCATAGAGCTGTTCATGTGCTGTTTTTCTCACCTTGCAGACTGCAGTTTGTCGTACTATACTGCGTGAAATGGATGGTTGTAAGTAGGTTTGATCCTTGAGAATTAGTGACGTGTAGCTTTGTAAACAAACCTTCTTGGTCGCCGTGACCGGACCGCTCCTTCCCAAATTTCACCCCCTTCCTAATTGGGAAAAAGGCAAACAGAAGATATGGACAAAGGTCGACATGAGACGTTCGTTGATTTCTAATGGTGGAACGATATATGTACTGGACGAGCATAATGTAAGTCTGCCCTCTCATCAAAATCTATCGTCTTGCAACACCAAAACAGATTCAGTCGCACCCAAAATAACGATATAAACCATGGCCCCAGCACCCTTCCTCCTCACCGGCACTACCGGCGGCCTAGGCGCCAAAGTCCTCCACGACCTCCTGCACACCCACCACATCTCCCCTCAAGCCATCATCGCTACCTCCCGCTCCGCCTCCAACCGCAGCAAATTCGAGTCTCAGGGCGTCCGATTCCGTGTCGCCGACTATGATCATCTCGGCACCCTCGAAGAGGCTTTCAAGAATGTCGAGAACCTGCTTTTCATGTCAAGCTCCGAGCGCGACAATGATAAGCGCAATAAAGAGCACGCGAATGTCATCGAAGCGGCGAAGAGAGCCAAGGTGGGCCGGGTGTGGTACGTCAGTCTGGCCTTCGGCGGGTTCGGGGATGGGAGTAAGATCGGATTCCAGCAGGCGCATTATGAGACGGAAGACTCGCTTCTCCGGTAAGCTTACCTGTCCTTCCTTCGCACTTGACTAGCCCACTAACATGGTTGTGGTATAGCTCCGGACTCTCTTTCATCTCCCTCCGCGCTGGCGTGTACGCTGATGCGTTCCCATTGTTCTTGAACTGGTACCCATCCTCGAAAGAAGTCCTGTTCCCAAACATCAACCCGCCAGTGACCGAAAGCAAAATCGCCTTCGCATCCCGAGACGAGCTGGGCGAAGCTATAGCGACCCTGCTCGCACAGGGACTGAAGGTATTCCCGAGCATCAAGCCGCGAACGGAAAAGAACATCATCCTCCTCACCGGACCGAAAGCCGTGTCGCTCGTCGATCTCGTGGGAGCCATTGTTCGCGGACGCGGAACGGATGTAGGGGCGAAGTACCTCGAGCCGCAGGAATGGATCGATGCGTCCACGAAAGACGACGAGGGAGGTAAACCCAAGGGCTGGTTCGAAGCGAGGCTGGTGTTTACACAAGGTGTATGTGATGGCGATGCCGAGCTCGTCGATCCGGCCATGGAGATTCTCCTTGGAAGGCGTCCGGAGAGTGGGACTGAGAGTGTTGAGAGGCTGGTGCGGGAGAATCGTGACTACACTTGGCATCAGAATCACATGCAGGCTCGTTGAGAGCCTGTAGTATGGTGTGGGATGGAGAAGGCAATGGCCGTTTTTTTTGGGTAGAAGGGGTCTCCGAGACACCATCTCGCGCCATGTAGCGCTCTGGATCGGAATGAGACCTCACCGTCAGCAAAGAAGAAAACGTACATCAACCGTCAGAAACTTGATTTGTCATTTACTTGCCCTTGAGAGGACATTGAGCCTCCCAATTACCAGTCCCGGTCGCCAATGCTATTCACATGAGCCCACAAGCCTTTGTGCCAGAAGACCCTCCAAGGCACAGACAACGAACGTCCGAAAGGATGAGTGCGTCCTGCGACAGTCGCTTCCAGACGAGCTTTCGTTCTTGCGCCAGCCGTCAACTCGTTACGCCTCCATCCGGACTCAAGACTTTCGGCTCCGGCTTCCGGACGACCTGTTGTTCTTGTTAGCACAGCCCAAAACAAGTGAAAAGGAATCGGTCGACTTACATCGATATCCTCCGCGCAACACCAGCCAACTGAGTATCATTCTCCGCTTCCCGACTGGCCCTCTTAAGCGCCTCGTCTCTCGCGGCATCAGTACTCCTCCGCACCTCCTCGTGGCTCGGCGGCAAGCGCTCGTTCTGCAAATCAACCTTTCTCGCGTCCTCAAAGGACGAGATGGCCTGCTTGATCCCCTCCGCGCCAAGCATGAGCGTACCAGCAGGTAACCTGCCGCCAGCTGCAGTCTTGAGCTCGGTAACGCGCTCCGACTCCTCGCGCAGCACTTGGAAGACACGCGACATGCGGCCGATGGCAAGGATCTTGTTCTTGATGGCTCGGCGCTTGTACTCGATGCTATCTGGGTCCATACCAGCGGTATCCTTATGACCGAGCGGTGGCGAGGCGGGCCCGGCGGAAGATGGGGTATCGTCTTCGAGCTCCTCTTTGCTGCAGGTGTTGAGGATGGCGATGAGCATGTCTGTGATCTTCTCGCCGACGAAGGGGAGGGACCAGGTGAAGACGTCCATGAAGTTTGGAAGCCAGTAGGGGTGAGGGGTGCAGTTGAATTGGCGGATGTTCATGACGTTGTTCTCGTACTTGAGCACGGCGGCTTTGTTGTTGTAGACGTCGAGGTAGTTCGGTGCGGAGAAGATGGTCATGACGGATGGGAAGCCGGTGGTTCTCGTCTTGCGGTACATGCGGTAGCCTGCGTCTTGCGCTTCGTGCGCGCGGATGATCGACAGTAGATTGTTCTTCTCCAGGAAAGCGCATGCTGCAGGGTAGCTGAAGAAGTAGGAGCAACCTCGCACGTGGTTGTGGACGAAGTACTCCTGTGTCTTCTCCTGGCCGAACTCTTCCAGCGGGTCAGCCCAGAGGATATCGCACATCAAGCCGTGGGTCGGTGGCTCTCTGAAGCGGTCCAATGCCTTTAGATCGTCGAGAGTGTGCAGCTCCGGGCTCAAACCACCATGAATGCACAGAAACTGCTTGTTCATAACAGCAGCCAATGGCAATGAGCAGAATGACTCCATGCAAGCCTCGTACACCTTCTCACTGTACTTGTGCTTGCACTCCAGCTTGAAGGTGAAGTAGTCCGTCAAATGGCGGCACTCGTGATTCCCGCGCAGCAGCCATAGAGTGTTCGGGTACCACATCTTGAGCGCCCACAGATAGAGCACGCACTCAATGGAGAAGTATCCTCTATCCACGTAGTCGCCCAGAAACAGGTATCGTGTGTCGGCAGGATCGCCACCAACTTCAAAGAGCTTCATCAGGTCGAAGAACTGGCCGTGGACATCGCCGCACACTGTTATGGGTGCGTCCATCTCCAACATATTTGGCTCCGCGCGCAGGAGCGCTGTGCCGGAGTTCAGGATCCATAGTGCTTGCTCCTCGGTCAGACGGCCTTCTCTGTAGAGGTGCTGCTTCAGGAACTGGAGGTTGGGCTTCGTTCGGTCGATTGGCGAGACGAGCTGTTCTTCTGTGGGTGTGCTGAAGGCTGGTGCTTGGACGTCTGGGAGAAGTCAGCCTCAGCTCATCCATGATATTCGCCCGTACTTCGAACATCCGCTGTTCAGAAGATCAAGCTTGTCTGCCCGTCGCATTGTGTGACTGACCTTTACACACCCGCTCCTGCGTGCTGACCTGCGTGCCATCCTCCATGGTGTGCAGGGTAAAGTCAATCTCAGGGACCTGCCGCTTCTCCTTGACAGCACGGATGGCGCTGTCAATGTACTCGCTCTGATCTCCCTCTTGACCCTCCATCTTTGCCGAGAATCTGCGGCGGGTTTGCTGCTGCCGCTGGCAGGTGTAACGTGCCTCAGGAGTAGTGCAACTTCTGTACGCTCAATTCGACGCTGTGGCTCGTGACCAAGCTGTGGCGGTGGTGTGGACCGGTGAAGGTGGAGGAAGCAATGCTGAACCGTACCGTTGAGCGCCTGGCGTTTGGTAAGCGAGTATTCGGGTTCTATAATTGATCGTTGTAAAGTTCAGGTAGAGATACGTTTGATAGTAGACCACCCACGCTTTCACACGCCACCGCCAACCTACCCTAACCTCGCTGGTAAGGATGACTTGGGTTAATTGCGGCGATGGATACCTCAGGCATTATCACGAGCTGCTAAAGTCACATTTACATTCACGTTCACGCAGATGACAAGTTAGCTCAATGTGGTACTGTTTGACATTGCAGTCGTCTACTTCTAAGCACCCTTCGGCGCGAGTCTGTCTTTCAGTCCTGCCATGTCCAGAATCCTTGCGAAGGATGTAGGTATCTCTCATAACTCATCAGATCCCCCAACCTAACCAAAATCGTTGTGTTCCGATATGCACAAACCGCCATTGCGAAGAGAACGCCACATAATGTCCAAGCCCAACCCATCACACCCTCGCCTTACACAACATTCGCATGACGCCTCGCATGCCTGCTCAGATGCCTGCGGACATTATCCCGCTTCCGGATCTCCCCAGCTTCGCAATGCGTGCCTGCTGCAAGTGCCTGTGGTACAGCGCAGTTGTTGATGTTGCAGAGACCGAATTGGGCGGTGCCGATGCAGACGACGCCGCCAGGGTTCGTGCAAGCGACTGCGCTGTTTGCACAGCTGCCGGAGGATGAGGTGCCGGATGGGGAGGGTGCGTAGGAAGATGGTGCTGGCGCGGCGGATGAGGGGGCAGCCTCTGAGGGAGCTGCTGAGGGGACAGCTGACGCTGGTGCGGAGGGAGCGGCCACGGAGCCGGAGGTGACGGTCTGCATCGTGGTGATGGTTACGAGTCCGCTGCCAGCGCTGCCGGAAGGTGCGTGCGCTGATGAAGGCGCGGGCGCTGAGCCGTATGCTGGAGCTGAGCCGGAGGCAGGTGCTGAGGCAGCAGGAGCTGAAGATTGAGCGGGAGCCGAAGACGGAGCGGCTGGCGCACTGCCATGTGGCTTTGGGGGAGTAGAACCACCAGCAGCCGGGCCACCAGCCACCGCTCCATCGCTGGCGCAAGAAGCTCCACTGGGCGCGGCGATAGGGTACTGCGACGCAGCCTTCGCATTCGCCCCAGAAGGCAGCTTAGTCATAACATACTTGCCAGGAACCGGGAACTTGACGTTCGTCTGCTCAGTGGTCGGGCAGGAGTTGATGCTGGCCATATTCGCAACAAACATGCTCGGCAACTCCGACATCTCCGAGCCATCGCCACCCGAGATCTCAGCCGAGATGCAGTTCATGTAGAGCTCGCGGTTGCCGATCGTGTTGTACCAGGTCCAAGCGAAGGTGGCGTGGCCGTTCTTCAAGCCGTTCGGGATGGTGTAATTGAACTCGTTCACGCAGTCGACGCCGTTGGTCTTGGGGTCGTTGCAGCTCAGTGCGCCGCTGTACGTGCCGGAGGGACCGGTGTAGGAGCCGTCGAGGTTGCCGGCGGTGTTGGATGGGCAGCCGCCTTCAATCGAGTAGATGACGTACCAGTTCTTTGGGTCCTTGACCTTCGCTGGGTCGGTCTCGTAGGTGACGGACATTTGGCAGGAGCCGCCGCCGTGCACAGCCGTGTTGGCGCCACCACCGAGCTCGAAGGAGAGGACTTGTGAGGAGCCTGCTGCCATTTTTTGACCGCCGGAGGTTGGGATCGACACGCCGTGGCACGGGAAGTTTGATCCGGAGGGGTCGAGAGGGTCCTTGATCGCGTTGCCCTCGATTGGGGTTGGCGAAGAGAGGTACATGTGCGCATTTGCGCCGGCCGCGAAGGCGACAGCTACCAGAGCTGCGGTGTTGAAGAACATGGTGGATGTCTTCGTTTTCGTTGTCGTGTGTATCGTTGCTGAATGGGTGGACGCGAGAAGTTCGAAGATCGATGTGTGTGTGTTTGCTAGGCCTACTAGCAGTTGTCGGGAATGAGTCTGTGGTGGTGTGTGATCAGAAGTTTGTTCGGGTTGAAGGGATAGATATTGCACTGCAAAATAATGAATAGAAGATCGCGGGTTAAGGTGTCGTGGGAGCGACACATTGGACAATAAGACTCGTGAACAATGATTCACATGGATTCCACGAGGTTCCCATTGTTAGGCGGCATTCACTGGGTGTTTCTTGTTCGAAGGAGCTCTGGCAATGCCTTTGTTCGTGGACTTGAATGGTCTCAAGAGGAACAAAGCAAAGGCCTTTACTCAATTCGATTCGTGGCTGCGAGGGTGTCTGAGATATCGCGAGACATGTACTTACGTGTTTGCGTGAAGACCAGTGGAGTGCCGAGACAGCGTGGATTTGGTGACTGTAGTATGAGTCTTCGGTATTGTCTTCGCGTGCAATAGTGATTCGATCGAAAGGAACGTCTCGCAGAGATGTAGCGAACGGCAGTGTTTGCACCAGGCAAACGCAAGAAACAAAGTGGACGATTTGACAGCGGTGAGGTTGACGAAGAGAACTCGAGGGCAGCGAAGAACCTACACTTTAAAGAAGGTCGCACAAATACTAGACCAGGTCGCGGTATCCATCACACTGACTCTTTTTTGCCTCGCTCTCCACCTATTAACGACGCCTTCCCGCAAGGAGAGGCCAAACTGGACTACTGTATGAGGTAAATTCAAGGGCGTTCGCAGCGAAGCGTCTATGCGGCTCTCGGCGGTTGCGATACTCAGGGGCAGGGCAGGAAGGCGCGGCAGGAGTCCGGCAGCCCAATTGACGGCGGAGGAAACATGGCGATCAAGATACGATATCGCACCAAGTCCTGCTTGCTGTGCGGAGCTGGCGACAGGGGATCCTATCGATGTGAAGAAGGTGTCCAGGGACCATACCAAGAGGTGGAAGTGCGAAAAGTGTTTCAGCCAATTATATCGCGAATATTGAACGACAAAGCGACAACCTGAAGCGCACCAAAAGCGGAGGCAGTTTGAGAGGCGCTTGGCGGAAGCACGTGGGACTACTCCCTCGTACGTTCTTTGCTGACCTTGAAATGGGTTCGATGCCAATCGCTCTGGTATTCGTTCTCCGACCTTTTGAGCAGGTTCTCAAGGAAAGATCAGTAATTGTAGCCGCATGGCCGCTGTATACGGAGTACCGACCGGAGAGAGACACCCATCCACCCTCCCTCGAATCTTCGCGTCACTGTTCGTTCTCCGACTTCGAGACAGAGCTCTCAATGAAAGATCAGTCACTGTAGTGGCATCTTGCCGCCTCACGGCATGGAGAACACTGAAGTCACGTTGGTGGATTTGTCGTCCCTACCTTAGACATCCGGTTACTTCTACACTCACTCGGAGTCGTTGTTATACTGCAGATGGAGGATGCAGATTCGGTATCGGAGTTGAAGCAAATCCCAACCACAGTGTGGCGTTGGGATCTCCGTGGCGCTTTCTTTCTCTAGATCTACCAGAAAAATGGCTCTACTGGGCCGCAAGTCCAGTCCACTCCGGCACTCGCACGAGACTTCAGCGGGGATCTAAGCGGAGGCGAATTCGCAGCCTTGATGATATCTCTCAACCTCATCGCATGCGCTGCACTTTCGAGAAAGCAGTAGAATGATCGGACAAGCTGCAGGGACCTCCTTAAGATCGCAAAGGCGCCGCTGATCCCAGTCAAAGCCGATCGCGGCCCTCACTCCGGAGAGGTCTATGTCGTCGGCTGTAGAGTCGCTGCTGCAGGTTAGTACTTTCTACAACGACGCCACCGAGAGGCTTCGATTGCGAGTACGTTATGGGTGTACGCTGATGGTCTTGTAGTATGCCGGCGTCGAGATGGTCGACATCAGCACTATCCGCGAGACCAATGCCAAAGGCAAGCAGCTCGAAGGACTAGTCGCGGTTTTCGTGGGTGGGACAGGAGGCATTGGCGAGAGCACGGCGAGAGAATTGTTCATAAGAAGTACTCGACCGCGTGCATATAT